>Ga0181533_1006831_pt1 | contig 10184 bp, 6 predicted proteins | sample PEATcosm2014_Bin_45_FD_119772 | JGI IMG/M metagenome (GOLD analysis project Ga0181533, IMG submission 119772) | Peatland microbial communities from MTU Mesocosm Facility, Houghton, MI, USA - PEATcosm2014_Bin11_60_metaG | ecosystem: Environmental > Terrestrial > Soil > Wetlands > Peat | place...
CGCCCAATGCGTCCGCGATCTTTACCGCGACCAACACCGCGCCCACCGACACCTGCTCGGTTAGCAGCATGGTGACAGCCACTGGCAGCGACAACTGCACGCAGAAAATGGTGACGAACACCGCGTCGGCCGGCCCCTGCCCGCTGATTACCACGCCGGGCATCGTGGTCACCAAATCGTGTCCCGCACAGCCGGTCGCTCCAGGCCAGACATTCACTTTTTCAGGCAGCGTCAGCAACACCGGCAACGTGACGTTGAATAGCATTGTCGTCGTTAACAATCAACCGGCCACCAATACGGTGGTGTTCACACTGGCTTCTCTGGCGCCCGGCGCGGTGACCACCTTCTACGGCAGTTACACGACGCCGACCAATTGTTCCGTGACTGACACCTTGACCGCGACCGCGACCAGCCGTTGCGGTGTCGCCGTCACCAACACGGGTACCGCGACCTGTCCGATTCTGACCACTCCGGCCATCGTCGTGACCCAATTGACTTGTCCCACCAACCCGGCGGTGCAAGGCGGCACCCTGACCTACAGTGGCACCGTCAGTAATGCGGGCAACATCACGCTGACCAACATTATCGTGGTCAACAATTGGCCCTACAGCAACGTGATCTTCACTGCGTCCTCCCTGGCGCCGGGGGCCACGACGAACTTCACGGGCAGCTACCTGGTGCCCGCCAACTGCTGCGTGGCTTGGATGTGGGTTGTGGCCAGCGGCCAAGGCTGTGCCGGGGTCACGGTCACCGACACCGACTCGGGCACTTGCACGGTGTTCACATCGCCGCAGATCGTCGTGACCAAAGTGTGCGTCCCGACGATGAGGCGGGGGCATCCCGTGCTCCTGCGACCGGGCGACCTCCTGACCTACAGCGGCACCGTCAGCAACGCCGGTAACATCACGCTGATTAATGTAACTGTGGTGGACAATCAGCCCACCAACAACACGCCGATCATCGGCCCCATTATCCTGGCACCCGGTCAATCACAAACCTATGCCGGCTCCTACACTATTCCGCCTGATTCCTGCGGGGAAGACACGGTCACCGCGATCGGTTTAGGTTACTGCTTCTATACCCCCGTGACCAACAGCGCGACGGCGACTTGTCCAATGGCACCCTACAGTCCGGGCATTGGCGTCACCAAGCAGTGTCCGGACGGACGCACCCGGCACGGTTACCCGTTATACTACACCGGCACGGTCACTAATCTGGGGGATATCACGCTGGTCAATGTCTACGTCTTCGACGACCAGCCCACCAACGGCACGCCAGTCATCGGCCCCATTACCCTGGCGCCGGGGGCCTCCCAGGACTTTAGGGGCAGTTATACCACTCCGCTGGTTTGTTGCGTGACGATCGACACCCTCACCGCAACCGGCCAGGACTACTGCTTGGGCAGCAACGTGACCGCCGAGGCCACGGCCATTTGTCCAATGCTCTACACGCCGGGTATCGCCTTGGTGCAGAACTGCCCGCCGAATCTGTTGCCGGGCGGCAATTATGAGTTCAGCGGTTACGTCACCAACACGGGTGACGCCATTGTAACGAATGTCGTTGTGTCCGGCAGCAGCCGGGCGTGCGGGGAATTTAACAGTGAACTGCCTGTGCAGCCCCTTCCCGACTTGGCGCCGGGTGAATCGGAGCCATACAACCTCTGCCTATACGTTCCTTACGACACCTGCGAGGTCACTGTCATCGTCACCAGCGAGGAAACTTGTGCGGGCACCTTGATAACCAATTCGGTCAGTTGTCCCGTCGCCATCACTCCGGTTCTCACGCTCACCCAAAACTGTCCGGCCATTCCGGCGATTCCCGGCGGGCCGCTGACCTACAGCGGCACCGTCAGTAATGCGGGCAACATCACGCTCACCAACGTGGTGGTCCTGAATAATCTGAGCGGGGCCACGCCGGTCTTCACGGCCGCCACCCTGGCGCCCGGCGCGTCCGCCAATTTCACCGGCAGCTATGTGGCGCCGACCAATTGCTCCAGCACGAGCACCTCGACCGCTACCGGCTGGAGCCTCTGCGGTGTCGCCGTCACCAACACGGTTACCGCGACCTGTCCGATTACCATCACTCCGGCCATCAGCATCACGGAGAGTTGCCTGCCACCGCCAGGCTTGGTGACTAATGGCAGTTCCGTGGCGTTCGCAGGATCGGTCTGCAACTCCGGCAACATCATCTTGACGAACATCTTCGTGTTCAGCAGCCAGCCGAACAACGCCTCGGTGCTTGGCCCGGTCACGCTCGACCCCGGAGTCTGCTCGAACTTCATGGGCAGCTATACCGCCACCGGCGGTTCCAACCCGACGACCAACTCGATCATTGTGACCAACAGCAGCAGCGTCATCTTGACGAATACGACTTCTGTAATTGTCACGAACAACACGCCCACCGTCACGACGAACACCGTGACACCCGCTTTCGGGGTCATCTACCCCCTCGCTTTGACCTTCTCCAATTGTTTCAACGTCCCCAGTAACTTGGATGGGTTGATGTATATTGACCAGAATCCGAACTGGGGGCCCACGCTATTTTACTCCATCCAAGAACCTGGAAGCAGTGCTAATACCTTTGACACCATCTCCACCATTGCTAATATCGCCTATGCCGGTTCTCAGTATGTCGGCTTTGTCACGAACGAATACACCCTCACCTTGACCGGTTACGATGCGCTGACTTTTGCGGCTCCTCAAATTTACACTTATGGGTCGGTGAACTTCTATTACCTCCGCCATGACAATAGCGGCGTTGCCCACTTCGGGGAGATCATAGCTCAAGGTGCCAGTTCCGATACCGATCTCCCGACCCCCCTCACCCTCACCGGTTTCACAGGCCTGGCCTTTGCGGCAGATAACGTGAACGGTTATGGCGCCAATATGTTCTATTATGTCCGCAATGACACGAATGGTCTTTCGTGGTTCGGGAGCATCGACCCCACTCCCGGTCTGGTCGCCACTGATCTCTACAGCGTTGGCACCAACTTTGACGCGTTGGTTTATGTGACCGGGTCGCCCATAACGGGCTGGGGGACCGATTACTTCGCCTACCTCCGCCATACCAGCACCGGGTCCATCCTCGGAACCATTAACCCCCTGACGGGTGTCCCCACGGATCGCATGAGCTTCGGCACTAACTTCCTCAGCGCCTTGACCTTTACGCCCACCGACGTGGGATACGGGGCCGATCGGTTCTATTACCTCCTCCCGGGGGGTTCCATCTTGACGACCAACATCGTCACGACCTACCAGACTAACACGGCGACCACCTACCAGACTAACACGGTGGCCACCTACACGACTAACAGTGTGGTCAGCTTCACGATGGCCAACACTGTCACGGCGATCGGTATGGACATCTGTCAGGGCCAATCCGTGACCGCCGCCGCTGATTGTCTCGGCCCTATCAGCACGGTCGTGCTGGTCATCGGCACGCCAACCGTTAATTCCGATGGTTTCTTCAGCCTATCCTTCCCCACCGTGCTCGGGGAATCATACACCGTGCAATATAAGAATACATTGCTTGATCCGAGCTGGAGCACCTTGTATGGCCCGTTCCCAGGCGACGGCACAACCTGGACCATCCCGGATCCGAGCCCAGCAGCCCTAAACCCGTCGCGGTTCTATCGGGTCGTGTCCACGCCATAATAACCCCAACTCTGGGGGCGATTATCCCAGCCGAAGGAAAGTTTCTTCGGCTGGGTTTTTGAGAAAAGAAAACACCAACACTTATGAAAAAAACATCAACACTTTTGGCGGGGGCATTATGGATGGGCGCAATGTGCGTTGCGGCGCAGGCGGAGGGCACACCCAAAATCCAGTTTGATCAGACGGTATATGACTTTGGCAAGACCTCGCAGGTCGAAACCGTCTCCGGCGTCTTCAAGTTCAAGAACATCGGCGACGGCATCCTCAAACTGGAGCCGCCCAAGCCGTCCTGCGGCTGCACGGTCGCCGAGCTGAAGCCGGACACGCTCCAGCCGGGTGAAACCGGCGAGTTGCCCTTCACCCTGCATCTCGGCCAGGTCAAGGCACAGCTTGACAAGCGCATCACGGTGAAATCAAACGATCCGCAGACTCCCGAAGTCTCGCTCACCATCAAGGTGGATTACACGCCGCTCTACGACATCAACCCGATAACGCTCGCCCCCCAACTGGCATTTGGCGTGAATAATACAGACCAATTCACCACCATTACCCGCACGGATGGAAAGCCGCTCCGCATCGTGAGGCTCGACGCCTCCAAGCCTTGGATCACGGCGAAAGTGGAGCCGGGCGCCAAGGCGGATGATGCCACCGCGCGCATTCGCATCACCATTCAACGGGACGGACCGCCGCGTCGCTTCAATGAATTCGTCCAGGTCTATACCGCCGGGCAGACGAACACTCCCGCATTCGGCATTTACCTCTACGGCCAGATTATGGGCGAAGTCTCGCTCAGTCCGGAATCGCTGTATTGGAGCGTCCCCAACACGACGAATACGACGAATACGCCGGCGGAGCGCCCGGAGGCGTTGGTCCTGCGGCGGGTGACGATTCGCTCGGCCGCCGGCAACGCGATTGAGTTGAAGAATCCGCAAAGCTCGATCAAGGGCATGAAGGTCGAACTGGTGCCCAAGGAGGCCGGCAAGGTCTATGAACTGGTCGCCCGGCTTGATGAGGTGCCGGCGACCACCGTCAGCGGCATTGTGTCTTTTGAAACCTCGGTGGCGGCGCAACCCAGGATTGAAATACCGGTCATCGTCAATGTGTTCAAACCCTGATGGGTTTATGATTCCTGATCGCTTTCACGATGAGCCGGGAAACCCTCACCTCGTCCCGCTATCGTCTCAGCTCTCGCACGCGGATTGAACATTGAATGCGGCTGCTTCGGGATGGTCGGCGGCCAACATGTCGGACTGGTCAATCTGGCACCGGACGTCTCTCCGTTTACGGCCGCGCTTCAGGTGGACGAAGCGACTGTCCGCACCGTTTTGAACAGTGGGGGCCTTGCGCAAAATCTTCGCCGCGCCACCGCCGGCAGCCGGCCTGAAACTCCCCATTCGATTTCTTTAATCATCCCAGCCTGCTCGCCAAGGCTGGCTTCATGAAATGCCTGGTAGGGTAACACCCCATGCCGGTCGCGCATTTTTTCTGCATAATATGACCCATGACTCCCAAAGTCTTTTGGCTCTTGCAAGCCAAACCTTGTGGGGGAAATGAAATGGGCGGGGACAGAATTATGAGCAGCAATCAACAAAACGAAAACGTGACCGACAATGAGGCGCGAACGAACCAGACAAACCCGCCGCCGCTGCGGCCGTTGCCCGACGGCGAGGAACCGGCGCACAAGCCCTTCAAACCTCTGAGGTCGCCGAAAGATTCGAGGTGACAACATGAATGTGAATATGAAAACGACGATGAAAACCGAGAAGAAACGCATTCTGGCTGTGGACGACCAAGCCAGTAATACCCGGCTGCTGAAACTTTACCTGGAACGGACCAACGATTACGTGGTCAGGGAGGAAAATGACGCCAAGGCCGCGCTTTCCGCGGCGGAGGAATTTCAGCCTCACTTAATCCTGCTGGATGTGATGATGCCGGGTATGGACGGCGGGGAATTGGCCGCTTGTTTTCAGGCGAATCCCAAATTGAAAGCCGTGCCGATTGTGTTTCTGACGGCGGCCGTCACGAAAGGAGAAGTTAAGGCGGGTGGCGGGCAGGTCGGGGGGCATCCCTTTCTGGCCAAGCCGGTCGTCCTGTCGGAAGTGCTCGCCTGTCTCAAGCATCACTTGGGCGGATGACGCGTCGCGAAGCAAACCGGGCGAGGGCGGAGCGGCGTTCCCTCGCGCCGACGGCGGCCAGGCTGAATACGAGGCAAGGCCAATCGCAGTTTAAGAACGGAACAAATATGAAGCAAAAAGCTATTCACGCCGGCGACCCCGTCGCGGTGGAGATCGTCACCGAAGTCCGGCGCGAAGAGGTTCTGCTGAAAGCGGGGGCCTTGCAGAACGCAATTTTCAACAGCGCCAATTTCTCGAGCATCGCCACCGACGCGAAGGGCGTCATCCAGATCTTCAACGTCGGCGCCGAGCGGATGCTGGGCTACACGGCTGCCGAAGTGATGAACAAAATCACCCCGGCCGACATCTCCGATCCTCAGGGATTGATAGCGCGCGCCAAGTCGTTGAGCGTCGAGCTCGGAACCACGATTACGCCGGGCTTCGAGGCCTTGGTGTTCAAGGCCTCGCGCGGCATCGAGGACATCTACGAGCTTACCTATATCCGAAAGGATGGCAGCCGCTTCCCGGCAGTCGTATCGGTCACGGCGCTGCGCGACGCGCAGGACGCCATCATCGGCTATCTGCTGATCGGCACCGAGCTCAAGGCGGGGGCCTTGCAGCGCGCGATTTTCAACAGCGCCAATTTCTCGAGCATCGCCACTGACGCGAAGGGCGTCATCCAGATCTTCAACGTCGGCGCCGAGCGGATGCTGGGCTACACGGCCGCCGAAGTGATGAACAAGATCACGCCGGCCGACATATCCGATCCGCAGGAATTGATCGCGCGCGCCGAAGCATTGAGCGTCGAGCTCGGAACCACGATTACGCCGGGCTTCGAGGCCTTGGTGTTCAAGGCCTCGCGCGGCATCGAGGACATCTACGAGCTGACCTACTTCCGCAAGGATGGCAGCCGGTTTCCGGCGGTGGTGTCCGTCACGGCGCTGCGCGACGCGCAGGACGCCATCATCGGTTATCTGTTGATCGGCACCGACAACACCGCGCGCAAGCAGGTCGAGGCAGAGCAGAAGAGGCTCGATCAGCGGCTGCGCGACCAGCAGTTCTACACGCGCTCCCTCATCGAATCCAATATTGACGCAATCATGACCACCGATCCGTCCGGCATCATTACCGACGTCAACAAGCAGATGGAGGCGCTCACCGGTTGCACGCGTGACGAGCTGATCGGCGCGCCGTTCAAGAATTACTTCACCGATCCGGAGCTGGCCGAGGCGAGCATCAAGCTGGTACTGAGCGAAAAGAAGGTCACCAACTGCGAGCTCACCGCGCGCGCCAGGGACGGCAAGGAAACAGTGGTGTCTTACAACGCGACCACCTTCTACGACCGGGACCGGAGGCTGCAGGGCGTGTTCGCCGCTGCGCGCGACGTCACGGAGCGCAAACGCCTGGATCAGGTGCTGCAGGAAAAAAACGTCGAGCTGGAGAGCGCCAAGTCCGCGGCGGAGAAAGCCAACCTCGCGAAATCGGATTTCCTTTCCAGCATGAGCCATGAGCTGCGCAGCCCGCTCAATGCCATCCTCGGGTTCGCCCAGCTGATGGAGTCCGATTCCCCGCCGGCAACACCCTCCCAGAAGGAAAGCATAGCCCAGATTCTTCAGGCGGGATGGCATCTGCTGACGCTGATTAACGAGATCCTTGATCTCGCGAAGGTCGAGTCCAGGCAGGTGCCACTGTCGCGGGAGCCGGTGTCGCTGGCCGAAATCATGCTCGAATGCCAGGGCATGATCGAACCGCAGGCGCAACAGCGTGGCATCAAACTGGCCTTTCCCCAGTTCGACATACCATATTTTGTCCTGGCCGATCGGACCCGGTTGAAGCAGGTTCTTATCAACCTGCTTTCCAACGCGATCAAATACAACCTCAAGCAGGGAACGGTCGGGGTGAAATGCACCGAGAGCACGCCGGAACGCATTCGCGTGAGCATCAGGGACACCGGCGCGGGACTGAATCCGGAACAGTTGGCGCAGCTCTTTCAGCCGTTCAATCGTCTCGGACAGGAGGCTGGCGGCGAGGAAGGCACAGGCATCGGCCTCGTGGTGGCCAAGCGACTGGTCGAACTGATGGGGGGCGTCATCGGCGTGGAAAGCACCGTCGGGGCGGGAAGCGTGTTCTGGTTCGAACTCATCTCGGTTGCTGCGCCACACCTTTCCATGGAAGGAGGCGGCGCAGCGGAAGTGGTCCAACCGCAGGTGCTTCGCGAAGCGCGGCTACACACCCTGCTCTATGTGGAGGACAACCCGGCAAACCTGAAGCTGGTCGAGCAAATCATCGCGCGCCACTCCGATATTAGCCTGCTGACCGCTGTGAACGGGAATAGCGGCATCGAGATTGCGCGCGTATCCCAGCCGGATGTGGTCCTGATGGACATCAATCTGCCCGGCATCAACGGCTTCGAAGCCCTGAAAATCCTCCGCTCAGACCCGGCCACGGCGCACATCCCCGTCATTGCCATCAGTGCCAATGCCATGCCACGCGACATCGAGAGGGGCCTGAAAGCAGGATTCTTCCGCTATATAACCAAGCCCATCAAGCTCAATGAGCTCATGGATGCGCTGGATGCGGCACTGGAATTTGCAGAAAAAACGGCCGGCCAGGCACATAACGCAGGATAAATGCCACGATCCGTTCATCGGACATTCTTAAGGCCAGCATCCTGATCGTTGACGATCAAGAAGCCAATGTCTCTCTGCTGGAGCAAATGCTGCGCGGTGCGGGCTGCGTTTCCATCGCGTCTATCGAGGGATCCGCACGAGGTCTGCGAGTTGCACCGCAAGAACCGCTATTCCCTGATCCGGCTCGACCTTCAGATGCCCGGCCTGGATGGATTCCAAGTGATGGAGGGCCTGAAGGCAATCGAAACCGACGGCTATCTTCCTGTTCTCGTGATCACCGCCCAACCGGATCACAAGCTGCGCGCACTGAAAACCGGGGCGAAGAATTTCGTCAGCAAACCGTTCGATCTCGCGGAGGTATTGATGCGAGTTTACCATCGGCTCGAAGTCCGCCGGCTGCTGCCAAAGCCTTTCTCCATCGCCGAGTTGTTGGAAACGGTGAGAGTAGTCCTGCGGCACCGACAGTGCCCGCTCGCCCCGTGAAATATTACTGGCCGCCGGCTCCAGCGGCTCCGCACCGCCTATTTCACGGGGCGAGCAGATCGCGCCGCTGCCAGACTGGCAAAGCCAGCCCTCAGCAGTTGGTTTGCGGCTGTGATGATTCCACTTCCCGGTCCAAAGTCCAGTTGACCAGCGACCACCCCGACACGCTCCGCCGGTTTCTTCCGGCTCCAACTTCAGCCGGCGGCTTGTGCCTCTGCCGCGCGCAAAGAACGTCGGATTCGCAGACATCGCAGATGGGTTGAACACCCCATAGCGCCGGCAAGCGTTTCCACCTTATTATTTATCCTGCTATGAAAGATAACGAACCATTGCAAGCGGGAGAGCCGGCGGGCGCAGCACGGCAATGCCCAACGGATCCGCGCCACCGGATTCTCGTGGTGGATGACGACAGCGACCTTCGCTTGCTGTACGCCGATGTGCTGGCTCTTCCCGGTTACCACGTTGACGCCGCCGAAGATGGCGCCGCCGGCTGGGAAGCGCTTCAGGCCAACCGCTACAATCTTCTGATCACCGACTACAACCTGCCCAAGCTGACCGGCGTTGAACTGGTCAGAAAGCTGCGTGCCGCCCACATGGCCGTGCCGGTTGTCATGGCCGCAGGAAGATTGCCCACGCACGAACTGGCCCGAATCCCGTCGCTTCAACTGGCGGCCACGCTGGTGAAACCCTTTGCCGTTGATGCGTTGCTGGACACGGTGAAAAACGTCCTGCGCGCGACCGTCAGTGCCCGCTCGCCCCGTGAAATATTACTGGCCGCCGGCTCCAGCGGCTCCGCACCGCCTATTTCACGGGGCGAGCAGCTCGCGCCGCTGCCAGACTGGCAAAGCCAGCCCTCAGCAGTTGGTTTGCGGCTATGATGATTCCGCTCCGCAGTTCAGTGTTCAGTTGGCCATCAATTGCTCCAGCGTTCCGCCGGTTTCTTCTTTTCCACCATTGCCCCAGACTGTTTGCCAAGGCTGGCTTCATGAAATTCCTGGTAGGGTAACACCCCATAGTGCCGGCACGTTTTTTTGGATTATTCTCATTCCGTGAATAACAAAGAACTTTTCTTCAAAGCCGACAAAGCCGGATGCGTGTTGGGTGCTGTGCTCCTGGTAACGCTGACCGGATGCGTGGGTAACGGCAGATAACCAGGCGAACCACATTCGCACATTGAAAGGAACATTATGTTGGGAACTATTCTATTGATTGTACTCATTCTTATGTTGCTCGGCGCGCTCCCTACGTGGCCACACAGCCGGAGTTGGGGTTATTACCCGAGCGGCGGACTGGGCTTGCTGGCC
>Ga0181533_1006834_pt1 | contig 10177 bp, 8 predicted proteins | sample PEATcosm2014_Bin_45_FD_119772 | JGI IMG/M metagenome (GOLD analysis project Ga0181533, IMG submission 119772) | Peatland microbial communities from MTU Mesocosm Facility, Houghton, MI, USA - PEATcosm2014_Bin11_60_metaG | ecosystem: Environmental > Terrestrial > Soil > Wetlands > Peat | place...
ATCTGGATTACCTCGCCTAAAAATGGGAAAGTGGTCATCACGGGCTACTTTCAGGCGGGCGATGGTCCTCCGGGCAATCCCCTGCGCCGCTTTCTCCTGTCCTCTCAGAACTGCCCCGAAAGGCAACTGGTGCTCCCGAAAGACGGTTGGTGCCGGATTACCGTCCCTGTGTCAGAGGGACCTAACCGCATCACCCTCCGTGCCCTGGATGAACGAACTCCGGCTCAAGTGTCCTCCGGCGGGGATACCGGCCTCATAGGGGTCCGGGGACTTGCCGTGAGTGCAGTCAATTAGAATGAGTCCCTGGGGGCGCTTGCCTTTCAACTTTGCACCGGAGATTTAGCAGCTCCGGTTCTTCCATGCGTGGTGTGCAGGATCAGATGCTGCCTCACGTGAAGGAGGGCGAAAAATGTCCTCAAGGGCACAGAGGCTTATCTGGACCCTGTCGATCTTTTAGCTGACCACAACGACGGCAGGAAGTTGTGATCCGTGATTCAGAAGGCACGATCATGAGGCAAGTTGCCGGGTATGAACCCGAGATAGGCTTTCAATGGAGGCATTTACCCCTTTCCATTCCAGTTCGATTCCCAATTCCGCGAAAGCCCGCTGACAAAACTCCTTTACCGAATGCTGCTCACCGGTGGCAATTACGTACTCCTCCGGGATATCCTGCTGGAGAATGAGCCACTGTGCTCTTACATAGTCCTTCGCGTGGCCCCAGTCGCGAAGTGAACTCAAATTGCCAAGATAGAGGGAATCCTGGAGCCCGAGAGCAATTCGTGCAGCAGCCCGTGTAATCTTTCTGGTTACGAATGTTCGGGCTTTCCGTCGATGGGGGCCATTTCACGGACGTAGTAACAAGGTCTTCCATTTTTAATTTTTTTATGTGTAATCGGCCACCATTTTCAGACCATGTTCTTAGGTTGATTTAGGCTAAAATCCACCTGATACGTGGAGGGCCGAAACAATGGCAAAAAAACCAAGGAGCTTTAATGCTCAGTTTAAGTTCAAGGCCGCTCTGGAAGCCGTGAAAGAGGGAAAAACCCTCAATGAACTTGCAAGTGAGCACGGGGCGCGTCCCAACCGGATCACTCGCTGGAAACAGCAACTGCTCAAGGAAGGATCCGGGATTTTCAGCCGCAACGCCCAACCATGAACTGCAAAAAGGCAAAAGCTCTGCAAGCCAATCTTATTTTTTCTTGATTTTGGTCTGGCGACGGGGTTAATCTATTGGGGTGTTTGCGAACTGCGCTTTGCATTCGAGGTTAACGTTCAGGCCGGTTTGTTCGAAGGCTACGGTTATTAAATTTGCAATTGTGGTTTTTGTCAACTATTTGATTATTATGGTGTATGTATTTGTCTCGGCGCAAATCTTGGGGGGACGTTTTGGCGGGTAAGGTGACCTTACTGCGGGTCATCGCCGTGAAGTGGTTTCTGTTGAGTAGATATTGGGTGCTTATATGTTTACTTATTCACCGGTAAAGTTTAACGAGCAATCGTTGCATCGCTATGAGTCACTATTTTACACTTGTTTCTTGAAATCGAGGAAATTTGAGCCAATCACCTTGAACTGGTTGTACGTAGAGAACCCGGATGGGCTGGCTGTAGGCTTTGATGCGTTTGATGGTGAAACATTGGCAGCCCACTACGTATGTATTCCCGCTACACTTCGAGTTAATGGAAAACTAGAGAAGGCTTTGCTGTCACTCAATACTGCAACGCATCCCCAGTATCAGAAGAAAGGGCTTTTTACAAAACTGGCCGAGATGACTTACCAAGCTGCGGCGGATCTTGGATTTTGTACTGTTTATGGTGTGGCCAATGCAAACAGCACACCCGGCTTCGTGCGAAAACTAGGTTTCCAATTAGTTCAACCTCTCAACGCTAAGATTGGTTTTGGAAGCCTTGGCATTGATTTTTCCATGGCCTCAAGCAATGCTCAATTCGAAAGGGTGTGGACTCAAGAGTCGTTAATGTGGCGGTGCAGCAGCCCGGTTAACCCGATTCTGAGCTTTCGCAAACCAGACCGGATAGGCTTTCAAGCTAGCGCATTCGGTAAGATATTGAGCGCCTATGCCGAGCTGCCCGGAAGTGTTCGCTATCAAGGTGGGGATAAGGGCATGGCGTCGCCGTTTCGCTTGTTCCTCGGGCTAGTGCCTGGACGAGCTTGTAGTTTCACAGGCTACACAAACATTCCACAGCGCCTGCGTCCTGCACCGTTGAATGTGATTTTTCGTTCCTTGACGCAATCGGCCGCTCGGCTCGAAGCAGGTCATATTGCATTCTCGTTTCTCGACTTCGATGCCTACTGAACATGCCATGGCCGCACCTGTTGCGCTCTTTCTATTCGCTCATCAGGACGATGAGTTTGGTGTTTTGCACCAGATACTGGCAGAAAAAAAGCGTGGACACCGGGTGATGTGCGTTTATTTCACGACCGGGGCGCCATGCGGGAGAAATCCGGATCGCCGAAATCAGGAGTCGCTGTCCGTTCTGTCCAGTTTGGGTGTCCACAGCGATGATGTGTTTTTTGCGGGCAGTCTTCTTTCAATAGATGACGGCTGCTTGTCCGAAAATTTGCAGGTCGCTTCTGAATGGCTGGGTGTATGGGTTCGGAGACTTTTTCCTGTTGTTTCAGTTTATGTCATGGCTTGGGAGGGAGGGCATCCTGATCACGACGCGCTTCATGCGATAGCCGTGCAGATATTCCACGAGCGTGAGATGGGGCACCTGGTGCGGCAATTCCCCCTGTACAACGGCTACCGACGTTCAGGGCCTTTCTACCGTGTGCTCTTGCCTTTATGCGGCAACGGGCCGGTCGAGTGGACTATGATACCGTGGGGAAATCGTTTCCGATTTTTAGGATACTGCCTTCGCTATCCATCGCAACTTAAAACTTGGATCGGACTTCTCCCTTCCGTTTTACTCCACTACCTCTTCAACGGTGGCCAGACGTTGCAACCGGTGAGCATTTCCCGCACGGAAGAACGGCCACATGACGGTCATTTGTACTACGAGAAAAGAGGATTTTGTTCCTGGCGGGTGCTTGAGTCTCGGCTTTCCCATTGGAGAGAGGCACGCACGCTGAACGGGCAGGGGATAGCTATTTCGCCGGGTAGACAGGTCAAAGGGGTTCAATCCTCAACTCCGTAAGTGTCATGCCTAGCTTCCTGGTATCATGGCTCAGCCCTAACTCCTTTGGCGAGCAGGGCGACGGAATATCAATCTTTATGATTTTCGATTTTTGGGGGTTGTTAAATTCGAACACTCTCTCCTCAGATGAAGCTGCCAATGTAAATCTGATGGCGCTATCCCCAACGTGGGCCACAAACTCTTTCCCAACATTTGGACCAAAAGCGCCTGCAACGAGATGAACAGTGAATTTTTCCGGAAGAGGGTTAAAAAATTCCAGAATCACAACATCACCTATAGACAATGCCCCCGACGTGTCATCGGAAGACAAGCCTTGGGCGCTCGCAATAACGCCGGGCCATGAAAATTTTGTGAAGTCTACGGTGGTTGTGCAAGTCGCACGTGCGAGTGTAAAACCATTCATTTGCAGTTGATAGCACGTATTTTCAGGCAACGAATGGTCTCCGATAACTAAAATCCATTCCTTGCCAACTGCGAGCTTAGACAAATCATAGGCAGCTCCCTCGGGAATCGTCTCAAAAGATACTTTGGGGTTATCAAGGTAAATCGCTGATCCCCACATGCGGATAGGACCTGAGCCGACAATTACAAGCCTGGAAAGCTCCCCATTCGACACATTCGACAGGAACTGTTTTGTAAAAATCCCCGCCCTGTCAAAAACGTCCGGCACAAGACGCCCCCTGAGCTCCTGATTAGCATAGTAGGTTGAAAAACCCACCGCAAGCGGCATGAGCAGATAGATAAAAATTCCAGCCCCGGCGCGAGCTGAATGTACCCATAAAACAAGGGCCAGGAAGGATATCCCACTCAGGACATAGAAGACAGTCCAGTTATAAGTAAAACCGAAAAATTCCGGGCAATCAACCATGTTTGGTTTATAGGGCCCCAAGAACGTGTAAACGGCGTACAAAATCGCTACTCCAATTGGAAAAGCAACAATCGCCCTCCGTTTGAGCATGTCAGAAGCTGGCTCTAAAGATAATTGATAAGCGGCGATAACGAGCAGCAAGGGAAGCGCAAAATCATAGTAGCGCATATGAATACGCGGAGCTTCATCACCAAAGGCTGTAAAAAGAATGACAACCGGAATAAGGTTAACTAAAACCGAAAGCGCATAAACAGCAATCCTATGGCCGGATCTTGTTTCCTCTTTAGAGAGTACGGAGTCAAATGAAGCTTTGGTTGCAAAAGCGATCGGCACCCCAAACATTAAGCAGATCGCCAAAATATGACCTTTAGCACTTTTAGTGCATAACGAAAGAAGTTCGAAGTAACGGTCCAACTTGGATATTGCTACGCTCGCTGTGAAAGTGTAATTCAGGCCGAAAATGGTAGCCCCAGCTTTACCTGCAAGCAGATAACCAATTGAAAATTTTGTCGCAAATGCAAAGGCGACAAAAATAATAGCGTTCCGTATTGCCTGCAGCGCCCATTTGCCTTCTTTTTTCCTGCTGACATACAAAATATAGACTACAATTGCAGGCAAAAGAAACAGGGCGTGCGGCTTAATCAGTGAAGAAAGGCCTAATAGTATTCCGGCAAAACACCATGATCTTAAATCGAATGTGTAATCCAACCGCAAGATAAACCATGTGAGGAGCCAGAACGAGAAAAAATAGAGTGCCTCTGGCATGTAGTAAACTGTGTAAGTGTTAATTGGTCCCAAAGCGGCCAGCAACGCAACAATTGATGCCGTCCGCTTGGTGGAGACTTGTCTGGTGATTAGATAAATAAATGGCATGGCCGCAACAAAAAACAGGGTGTTTAGTATTCTTGCGGAATTGAGAAATTCGTCTCCAAAAATATTGGTTAAACGATAAATCGCGAGATAAAGGTAATCTGGGACTGTTGCATCCTCTAGTGGTATCAGCCTGGAAAACTTGCAATAGAAGTACTCATCTGGAATAAAAGGATAGATGCCGTTATTTCTAAATAAAAGAGCAATAAACAAAACGATCGCTGCGAAAATAAGGCAATTGCTTTTAAGTACTGTACCACTGTTTGAGTTTTCCTTCACACGCAACCATCCTCGCTACCGTCGTTTCGAAACGACGTATATAATGTAGCATGGCAATATTTTTAGCCGGCAGATAAATTCACTCAGTCATACCGGGCAGATTTCATTACACATAACCACGTCCCTATTGATACACTGATACCCATACACCAACTGCTATCAAAGCGGCCCCTGCGAAAGTATTCTACTTTATGCTCTCTCCCAGCAGGAAATGGGCAAGTACCGGAACGATAAAGAAAGCTAAAGCGCCAAAAGGATACGCAACCCGCAATGGAGTGGCTTTGAGCGCAAACAGCCACGTAAGCGTGGCAAAAAAATACACGACCAGCGCAATAATGAGCTTGGTATTCAGCAGGCCGTTAATAAGTCCGGCGGCGGAAAATTCAAAACTGCCTGCTGCCATTTTAAAGAGAATTTGACCTGCAGAAAGTGCAATTACGGTCAAAAATATAAGGGAAAGCTGACTCAAAGACATTCAAACCTCGAATACTCGTTAATTTGTAGATTTAAGTTGTTTGCGATGTAACGGCCGCCGGGGCATTGTGGAGATGTCATACGCCAAAAAGGCCAGAATAAATTGGATGCCAATTATTATTGGAATTGCGGAAAGCATCACCGTGCCTGCTGGTGTCGGCAGTCTGTTTTGCCAGGAGATTATCCAGTGATAACTTCCAAAGACAGTGCCAAAGATCACCATGACTAATCCAATGGGTAACTGAATGGACGCAAGAGACATATCCCTGAGGTAGTAGTTGTAAAAGACCCTTTTCGCAAAATTCCGGATATTTTTAAAGAAAAACTCGCCAACAATTTTAGGGATTTTCAGATCACTTACCTCGTCTCCATATTTCGCATCCATCGGAATGTCAACGACGACTGCGCGCAGCGTGTTGAGCCGAAAGAGCATATCGGTTTCAAAAAAGTAGCGGCGGCTGATTTTTTTGAACGGTAGACGCCTTGCTACGTCACTATGAATCGCCGTGTATCCATTGGTCGGATCGAAAAGGTCCCAATAGCCTGACGACAGCTTGGTTATGAACGACAAAACTGCATTGCCAAATAAGCGAATCTTTGGCATTGCGCGAATTTTTTCCAGGTCGAAGAAGCGGTTCCCCTTCGTATAGTCTGCCTCGCCGGCCAGGATCGGCGCCACAAAATCCGCGATCAAACCTGGGTCCATCTGGCCGTCACCGTCAACCTTGACGATAATGTCCATCCCGTCGGCAATGGCACCTTTGTAGCCCGTCATCACTGCACCGCCGACTCCCTGGTTTTCCGAATTTCGAACGACCTCGACCCGCTCGTCTCTGCAGTTGCTTTCTACAAAATCTCCCGATCCATCAGGACAGCAGTCATCGACAACATAAATCCGATCAACCTCTGCGCCAATGCGGGTTATTACGCCGAGGATTTCTTTGCGAACCTTATAGCTTGGTATTACAACCGCAATTTTGGGGTTTGTGGCCGTCACGTCGCTTCCGGCCATTTCCGCATTGGTGATGCTCACAGTTTGCACCTCTACTACAGAATAATGCACCGAGTTGGGCGCGATGTAGGCCGAAGCGCATTTCGGGGTTGGATTCCGCACGAAAAAGCTCGTGCAACGCCCAGAAGGCTGACTCAATTATCCTATATCGGAATCAAACGCGCAAGTGAAAAGAGCGACGCAAGTCCGACAGGCGCCAGAGACCAGTTAAAATGGGCGAGCGCCTCTCTTATCTTGCCGAAATCCATCCGGCTAACGATAAAGCCCACACAGGCGACAATGCAAATGGACCTGTCGAAATCCGGCCTTATGGCCTCTGTCTGTTTGTCACCAACTGCGCGCACGCAGCTTTTGCTCCATCTGACGGATTTGGGCCATAGTACTTTCTTGATTTTCGAGGAACTAAGGTTTAAAAGGCAACTTTCACAGGAGCGATTCCTCCTGAAGTACTTTTACCAAGGCCAAACGTCATCAAAAGCAAACACAGAGAAAATGGAGGTTCTTGGGAGAGATCAAATACTGCCGGGGAGCTGCCGTGTATCACGCTTTCCATCATTATCCCCTGCTTGACTCCATTATGAAGTTTCTTCTTTCGAGACTGAACTCTCAAAATTATAATCCTTCCCAGATATGGAAGGGAGACGGACCATGCAGAGAGGGCCATCGCCGGTAACGGGATGGAGATTTATGATTTTGGCTGTCGCCGTGTGGGGGGCCGGTGGTCTGGTCTTTTACCGCCAGTTCGTGTTCAGCGGCTTCGATAGAGTGTTTGGAGATATAGGTGATGGGCGGTTGATCGTATACCTTCACGAGCACCTCTATCATGTGGTCCAGGGCCTGGCGCCGTTGATCTCGCCGGCCATGTTCTATCCCAAGAGCGGCGTCTTGGGTTATTCGGATGCCTTCCTGCTGGACATCCCCCTCTACGCGCCGCTCCGCCTGCTCGGATGCGACCCCTTTCTAAGTTATCAGCTTACGTGGGTAGCACTGTCTTTGATCGGATTTGTTTCCTTTACTGCCTTGTTGGTTCGATTTGCCGGAGTTCGTACGTCAGTCGCCCTGGTAGGAGCGACGCTGTTCGTCTTCCCAAACATGCTTACGAACGCGGCTTCGGTTGGCCATCCACAATTATTTGCAGTGCATTTCACCCCCGCGTTAGCGCTCTTGCTTCTCGAAGGTTTGAGAGGCATAGACCGATTGAGCGTCCGTTCCTTCTCGGCCATGTTTTTTTTCGGGATACTGGATGCTCTGACTTTTTCCACTGCCTACTACGTGGCATGGTATTTTAACTTCCTGGCGGTACTCGCGATTCTCATTTCCTCGGCCGCGCATCCGTCCGCTCTTCGAACGCTTGCCCACCGGCACCCCATAATGGGTGTTCTCCGGCTTTTTTCAGTGTGTATGTGCGGGTTTGCCATCGGCATGATCCCGTTCGCAACGATTTATGGCCCCGTCTTGCGGGAGTTTCACGGCCACGGTCGATCCTTTGATGAATACCTGCTCTTAGCGCCTCGCATCTATGAATTCCTCATCAATGTAAGCGGAAATAACATGATCTGGGGGAGCGTTTTGAAGGCGAGTCACGTCCTCTCGCCTGACCAGATCCGCCCCTGCGAAAGTAGCTTCGCGGTAACGCCGTTCCTCCTGGTTTCGGCAATGACCACCACCTTCGCCGCGTGGCTCCGCCGAATCCTCGGCGGAGCCGGCGACATCGCCGTTCGAACCTGGATATTGGGGTCTGTCGCGGCGGTCGCGTTGATGTTCCTGATCACGGCCAGCTTTAATGATTGGTCCGCTTTTGGAGTCGTCGCGGCCATAATCCCCGGGGCCTCGGCGATCCGCGTGGGCGGGCGGTTCGGCGTCGTCGCCTCCGGGTTCCTGGTAGCTGCGGCTGCGATCGGTGTTGACCGCGGCCTGCGTTTGCTGTCTTTTCCCCGGCGCTTGCTTCTGTACGCTTTGATGGCCGTGTGTCTCCTGGAGCAGGTAAACCTGGGTTTGCCCGCTAATATTTCGAGGTCGGAGGAGTTGCAAAGGCTTGCAGTCGTGCCCTCACCGCCTGAGACCTGCCGCTGTTTCTTTATTGCGCCCCAGGCAGACCGTCCATCCTATGCGCAGCAGATTGATGCGATGCTGATCTCACAAATGATAGGGATACCGACGATCAACGGTTCCTCCGGGGTCATTCCACCGGGATGGGATCTGGAGGTCGGCGACCAATCTTATTCGCTGCGGGCTTGGCAATGGGCTTATCTGTATGGCATCGCGGAAGGCCTGTTTGAGTATAAGGTCGCGGAACGGCAGTGGCTGGCGGTCGAGCCTCCCTGGATTACCTATTCGTGGGGTACAAAGCTGGATTTTTCAAATCAATCTCCAAACCCGAAACCGTTTATGATTCAAGGTTGGGACGGACCTAGGGACTGGGGCGCCTGGTCTACGGGAGTGAAAGCTGTCGTGGGATTCATAGCGCCTCAGCCCACCGAAGACATGGTCCTTGAACTGGGCGACTTCTGCGCTTTCGCCGGACAACCGGTTGACGTCGTGGTGAATGGCGAGACGGTGTACCACTTCTCTAACTTCGATTCGGCAAAAAGCACCTCAATTCCGGTAACTAAAGCCATTTTGGCTAAGAAATCGCCGATTATCATCGAATTCCTGACGCCGCAGTCTACTAGTCCGCTCTCAGCCTCACACGGCATCAACCCCGATACCCGGCTATTGGGCATCGGGCTGCGCACTCTCACTCTAACGCCTAAAAAGAAAGAGTCTCATCCAGGATTCTCGCTCCTGAATTCGCCTACCGGAAGGGAGTCTCCAGGTTCCCAACTTTTGGGGTTGTTCAAGAAGTTTTTGGGTGCACAATCCGACCTGAAAATGCGGTTTCGATGCATAGCACACAGCTTAATGCACTATGCCGGCTCATGCATTCCGAGTGCGGAGACACTGGTAACTAACCATTTGCTCGCTTTCACCTCTTTGAGCAAAGATTCTCCGCTAAAGGATGTTCAGACGCTGCCGGATGACTTTGGTACAAAGTCCCATATTTGTTATGCGTGATTAATTAGCCAGATCAGAGACTATTGTAGAGATGGCGATACAAATAAAAAATAATGAAACAACCGGAAAGAATAAATGAAGATTACTCAGAAATATCCTCCCTCTAAAAAAATGACAATTGAATTGTTGGCTCTTAATTTCTTGGTAATTGCGCTTGCCACTATTTCGTGTTTTTTTATCTATATTAATAAGCTTAACGGCCAGCCAATTAGGTCTGATGGGGCCGGTTATTATGCCTATTTGCCATCCATATTCGTGGATCATGACTTAAATTTCCAAACACCAATCCAGAACAAGGCATCCGTTGGAATTCGTATTTACCCTGGAACCGGAAGGCTACTTAATCCGTATACTGTAGGCACAGCTATACTTGAATTACCTTTTTTTCTTGCAGCCAAGACTATAGCACCTATTCTTAAGGCAGATAGTACCGGCTACTCATACATATTTCAATATTCTATCATTGC
>Ga0181533_1006835_pt1 | contig 10176 bp, 5 predicted proteins | sample PEATcosm2014_Bin_45_FD_119772 | JGI IMG/M metagenome (GOLD analysis project Ga0181533, IMG submission 119772) | Peatland microbial communities from MTU Mesocosm Facility, Houghton, MI, USA - PEATcosm2014_Bin11_60_metaG | ecosystem: Environmental > Terrestrial > Soil > Wetlands > Peat | place...
CAGACCGCGCAACCTCGCGCCAGACAAGGCCGTTTGCGACTTTCCACAGGCAAATGGCGGTGTTTAGAGAGCAGATGCGGGAAACACCAACAAAATACAAGATGTTGTGGTTTGTTGTTGACAGGTACCATGGACAGCGGTATTTTTTCATCTGCGGCTGTAATCGGACTGTAACGAAAAACCGGCGCAAATGGGGAGCCGGAGAGCCGCGATGAAGTTCAAGCTCGCGACCTTATTCATCCCCGTTTTCCGTTCGTTTTCAAGGTCTTGCAGGCTGTTCTATGCTCCGGCGCCGCCGCCGGACTCAAGAGTTTTTTCACCGAATTTGCCCTATGGAGAGGATCAAGATGAACGAGGCTCAACTACAGACTTCGACCGCTGCCTTCCAATCCACCCTGCGGACCCAGCAGGGGCTGACCTTTACGCGCCGCTTTTCGACGGAGGGCGTTTCGCCTTATGACGAGCTCGAGTGGGAGCGCCGGACCGCGGCCATTACCGATACCAAGGGCAACACGATCTTCGAGCAGAAGGACGTGGAGGTTCCGGCGGACTGGTCGATGACGGCCACCAATATTGTGGCTTCAAAGTACCTGCACGGGCAGATGGGCACGCCGGAGCGGGAGGCGGGCGTTCGCCAACTGGTGGGGCGGGTGGCAGAGACGGTGCGCGACTGGGGCGTGACGGGCGGCTACTTTGCTACGCCCGCCGACGCGGCTATCTTCTTTGACGAACTGTCGCACCTGTTGCTGACGCAAAAGGCGGCGTTCAATTCGCCGGTATGGTTCAATGTGGGCTGCGACCGGCTGGAGCCGGAGGCGGACGGACAGAACTGGCACTGGGACCCGGTGACGGGCGGTGTGCAGTACTCGGCCACGGGCTACAAGAATCCGCAGTGCTCGGCCTGCTTCATCAATTCGGTGGAGGACTCGCTGGACTCGATTCTGACCCTGGCCAAGACCGAAGGCATGCTCTTCAAGTGGGGTTCGGGAACGGGGACGAATCTGTCGTCGCTGCGCGGCTCCAGGGAACTGTTGTCGGGCGGCGGACAGGCCAGCGGGCCGCTGAGCTTCATGAGGGGCTTCGACGCCTTCGCCGGCGTGATCAAGAGCGGCGGCAAGACGCGCCGCGCGGCCAAGATGGTGATCCTGAATGTGGACCACCCGGACATCGTGGACTTTATCGAGTGCAAGGCCAAGGAAGAAGCCAAGGCGCACTCGCTGATCAAGGCAGGCTACGACGGATCGGGGCCGGACTCCGAAGCGTTTTCGTCGATTTTCTTCCAGAACGCCAACAATTCAGTACGGGTCAGTGACGAATTTATGCGTGCCTACGAGGCCGATGGGGACTTTACCACCTATACGGTCAAGGGCCACCAGCCGGTGGAGACCCGCAAGGCGCGCCAGATCATGCAAAAGATCGCCGAGTCTACGTGGCTCTGCGGCGATCCAGGCATGCAGTTCGACGACACCATTAACAAGTGGCACACCAGCAAGAATACGGCGCGCATCAATGCGTCGAATCCATGCAGCGAGTACATGTTCCTGGACAACTCCGCCTGCAACCTGGCGAGCCTGAACCTGATGCGCTTCGTGACGCCGGCAGGGACGTTTGACATCGCAGCCTACCGGCACGCGGTCTCGGTGATGACCACGGCGATGGAGATCCTGGTGGACAACTCGGGATATCCGACCGAGGCCATCTCGCGCAACTCGCACGACTACCGGCCGCTGGGGCTGGGCTACGCCAACCTGGGCGCATTATTGATGTCGTTCGGCCTGCCGTACGATTCCGAAGCCGGACGCGACCTGGCCGCGGCGATGACGGCGATCATGTGCGGACAGTCGTACCTGCAGTCGGCGATCATCGCGGCGCAGTGCCCGCCGGTGGCTTCAGCCACGCCGCTGACCGCCTCGGTGGAGCACCAGGGCGGAGCCTGCCCGGGCTTCTACGTCAACCGCGAGCCCTTCCTCGATGTGATCCGCATGCACCGCGCCGAGGTGAACAACATCGGCAAATCGGGAGCATCGGGCGAGCCCTTCATGGTGCCGCAACTGGAGGCACTGCTGGACGCCAGCCGCGAGTGCTGGGATATGGCTTTGCTCTACGGCGAGCGCTACGGCTACCGCAACTCGCAGGTGACGGTGCTGGCGCCAACGGGCACCATCGGCTTCATGATGGATTGCGACACCACCGGCATTGAGCCGGACCTGGCGCTGGTGAAGTACAAGAAGCTGGTGGGCGGCGGCATGATCAAGATCGTGAACAACACGGTGCCGGCGGCGCTGTTCAAGCTCGGTTATTCAAATGACGAGGTGAACGCGATTGTCAGCTACATCGATGCCACGGGCACCATCGAGGGCGCGCCGGGCATCAAGCCGGAGCACCTGGCGGTGTTCGATTGCTCGTTCAAGCCGGCCAAGGGCACGCGCTCCATTCATTACATGGGGCACATCAAGATGATGGCGGCGGCGCAGCCGTTCCTTTCGGGCGCGATTTCGAAGACGGTGAACTTGCCGCACGAAGCTACCGTTGATGAAGTCGCCGAGGCCTATGCGGAGAGCTGGCGGCAGGGAATCAAGGCAGTGGCCATCTACCGCGACGGGTCAAAGGGGACGCAGCCGCTGAACACAAGCCTGAATTCAAGTGCTGACGCGAAGAGGGAACCTTCGCCCCTGGACGCCGTGGGCAGCCGCGTGCTTGGCCACCTGTCGGCGTCGCAACCGGCCGCTGAAGCCGATCTGAAGACGCTGGAGACGCACGCGTCGGAAAAGCTGGAGATTAGCGCGAAGCAGTTGCTCGCCGTTTCGCAGGCCTTACAGAAGGCGCTTGAAGAGATTGCCACGGCCGCCGCGGTTCCCGTGCTTGCGCCCACGCCTTTGGTCGATAGCAGCGAGTTGGAGAAGAAAGAGCAGGACCTCAAGGCTCCGCCGCGCGCCGTGCGCCACCGTTTGCAGACGGAGCGCGCGTCTCTCACGCACAAGTTCTCCATCGCCGGGCACGAGGGCTACATCACCGTCGGGCTCTATCCCAACGGCCAGCCGGGCGAGATTTTCATCCGCATGGCCAAGGAGGGATCGACGGTTTCCGGATTGATGGATGCGTTTGCTACGTCGGTTTCGCTGGCGCTGCAGCATGGCGTGCCGCTCAAAGTACTGTGCGAGAAGTTCGCGCACACGCGCTTCGAGCCATCGGGCTGGACGGGCAACGAGCAGATTGGCTATGCCAAGAGCTTGATGGATTACATGTTCCGCTGGCTCAACCTGCGCTTCCTTTCGGGCGAGCAATTGACGCTGTTCGCAGGCCTGGCTTCCACGGCGCCGGCACTGCCCGCATCGCCGAGCCTGCTCGAGGAAAGCGAAGTCGAGGAGGAGCATGCGGCCTCGTCGCAGGATCGCCTGGCGCAGCTCGCCGAGGAGGTAGCCAAGCGGCTCAACCTGGTGAGCGGACGTGGCGGCGTGACTACGGGCGGGGGCGGAGGCATTGCCCCCGAGGCGCAGCCGCGCCAGACGGTAGCGGCCTCACCCACCCACGTGCCCAGCCTGCAGGACCGCGGTTTGTACCACGCAGCCGACGCCATGCGCGACATGTACGACATGGGCGACGCGCCGAGCTGCAACGTCTGCGGGGCGATCATGGTGCGCAACGGCAGTTGCTACCGCTGCATGAGCTGCGGGTCAACGAGCGGGTGTTCTTAGGAGCGGGTGCAGCCAGGGCGAACTTGGTGTGGGTGCACCCATAACGTGAAAGTTTGACAGCATAAGGTGAAAGTCCGTACACCATAAAATGAAAGTCGCACATTCTTAAAGACTTGCATTTGATTCGGCCGGAGCGCCGCCTAGCGTGGAGGTTTTGCCCTGAGAATTTGGCTAAGGTGAAATCTCCGCGTGATGGCTGACGTTTATCAATATAAATCATCTACAATCAATTACTTAGTGCGCGAGATGGTCGCGACTAGGTTCCCCGGCGCGCAGACGGGTCCTGTGCAATGACCGGCGCAAGGGCAAGATCCTGTTAGCGCGGTGAGGGTGCCGGCGCTGGCAACGTTCAAAAACTGCAAAAAACCTCCACATCCTACATAACCTACATAACTCATTTGTTTTGTTGGCACAATGAACAATGGAGGTTTTCCTTATCGCAGTCAAACCTACACAACCGTAAGCAGCGGCCACCTCATGAATGCGGACCTGAGTTGCATGATCCAAAACGAACCCATTGCCGGCCGCGCTTACCCGCCGGCTGATCAGGCCGGCCTTCTTGAGCGTATGGCCCACTCTTTCCGGGCTGTACTGTATTCTCTCGCCACGGTCTTTCAGCACGCGATTGACCTCCGTGGCGATCTCGTTGATCAGAATCTGGTCCTTTCCGTGATGGCAAAGAGCAAGCGCGGCGCCGACGGAGAGTGTTCCCAGGTCATCGAGGCGTTCTGCGATCTGCTGATCGGAGTACGGGGTGAGCAGTGATAAAAGTTCATTCTGCAGGTCTGGTGCATTCACAATACACTCACACAGAGCACTCGCGATGGCGTTGAAGTCGGGGGAAAGCCCTGCAGCGCAGAGCTCCAATTTCGACACTTCTGGCAAGTGCTCAGAACGGTAACGAAGGAGCTGGTTTTGCAGATGCTGGGTCATATCTTCCGTCATGGGCGCCACGTGCTGCGAAAAGACGCGGGATGCAGGAAGTGCGTTGATGTGTACGCAATGCTGCAACATCGCTCTGATCGGTAGATCCTCACCTGCATAAACGGCTTTGGAACCGTAGTAATCGAAAGCGGACTTTGAGGCGCCGGGTACGGTCCTCAGCGCCAGGTAGCCACGGCGGGTAGAGCTGCAAAGGAGCGCAGCCAAGCGGCTGCTCAAGTTTGGTTCGAAAATGAGCAAAGTCGGCTTCTTATCCCATTGGATTGCGCTCAGAGCAGCGCCTGTCATCCCAGCCACGAGGACAGGATGGTAGCAAAAAGCGTAGAGGGCGCGCAGAACAGCGTCTCCCTCATGCGCCGGCCCAGTAATTACCAGGCCAGGTGCTATGGAGAGCACATCGTGAAACCAAGTCGAGAAGACCCATAGCGTGAGCAGCGCGCTGTCCTTATCCGAAAGATGGGTTTGCTCAGCGATGGCCAGTTTGATCCTAGCGAAGAGCTCTTTGGTCGTGCCGTAGGCCGCATAACGTGTAGGGAGCGGCATCGATTCCCAGGGATCGCGCGTGTATTCGGCCCGTGCACGACTCTTCTCAAATAAGCTTGCCTCGTTGGGGGGAAGGAGGTAGCGAAAATGAATGCTCTTCAATTCGCCGCTCGTCTTTCTCACCCACTCTGGGATTCCGTCTACCTTAGTAATTGGTGTGGTCGCTAGCGTTTCGGGGCTACTGGGCGCGTCTGAAGCTGCTTGTTTTTCCGGTCCGGCTTCGGCATTCGATGCCGTGGCTTCGGAGGTGTCGCTCTGTGGAAGGACAGGTGCCGGCGTCCTGGGCTCCTCTGGAGCGAGAGTCTGATGAGTCGTTTGTTCTTGCATTTGCTTATCCTCTTTGCAATTTTGAGTCAGTAGCTCCGACCAGGGGTAGATCTTCAAATTTTCTCTGCCTGGTTGTCGCTACGCAGGGTTACTGTTTTGCTGGCGGGCGCACACCAGCGAAACCATCTGGTCTCACCAAGCGAAGGCGACCATGCCGGCCGCGGGCCCGTCGCACCGTCCTACCATGGATTCCGTAGTTTAAAAACTCGATTTTCACCTCCGACCTTTCTAAATCTGCTGGAACAACGGCGCCGCCAGCTTCGATTGGTTATGCGGCGCCATTGCCCACTCTTGTCTCCCGCCGCCAAACTTCGATAATTGTCAAACGGGCTTCTGGCACCAGGGCCGCGGCTCCGTTTGGTACCCGCGGCCACTTTCTGCTGCGCGCAGCTAGAACCCGCTCGAAGTAGACGGGTCGCCCCAGAGAAGTTCTCCGAAGAGAACCTGCCCGTCAGCGCAGCGCTTGTACTTCAGCATGCCGCAAGTCCTGCGCCCGGAGGATTCCAAGACTTCCGCCACCAGCGCCTTGCGGCGGCCAGAAAGGGGGACGTCCCAAGAGACTGCCGCACAGCCGTCTGGAGTGTCCTCGCCAATCCAAACATCCGCGAGCGTGATTACCAACTTGCCCTTGAGCTCGCTCAACTGATGGTCGATCTCATTAAGCGCCTTGGCCCTTTCGACCGGACCCGCCTGCAACCCCGGGGCGCGCATCGAATGCACACCCAGAGAATGAATGATATGCACCACAGGAACCCAGGCTGCGCCTTTTACAATCGCTGAGCACGCCTCGCTCATCGATTTTGCAATCAAGTGAAGTACTTGATCAGTAACATTCGTATTCATGACTTCAACCTTCTTTCTGAGAGACATCGCCCCGTCGGCCTCAGAAGGCACGACTGATCGGCGGCGTCTACACACCGGAAAACAGTTTTTGTTCATTGGGAGGAGAGCCGCGCCGAGGTACCTTATGCGCGCCCGTAAGGGCGGGGAGTCAAGGAGCGTGCCAGCGTCGGTTACATTTCGGCTTCACAGGCCGACAATCTAATCGATTAGTGCTAACCTCTAGGCCATCATACATCAACCCAAAGGGAAAATGCAAACGCAAGCTGCTGATTCTAAAGAAATTATTTTCCTAAATTCGCGCTGAAACAGTGGTGTCTTCCGTATACCAGTGGCCTATACGCTTCGGAGCGGCTGAACTGTAACACAACCAGACAATCCGCGGTCCATGTGACAGCTGCTAAGTCGCGGCTGCAAGAGAACACCTGCCTTGACAGCGTGGTGCTCCTTGTTCTGCATCCGGCCTGCGTTCGGCACGCGACTGATCGGCGCCATTGGCTAGATGAATACTCAAATGGTGTTATTGGATGGGGAAGTCGGCAAACAGCAGATGCTGAACCCCCGGTCAGTCTCCCGTTCTTGATTCACCCACGAAACCAAACAGCCAGCAGCGGCCACGTGTGCCACACGTGTGCCGCTGTTCTCATTTTTTCGAGGCACTCTAGCTCGCGAGACTGGTCAGATTATTCGCCGCCGATCCAGCACGTGAATGGTCAGCATCTACGTCGGTCGCGATCCGGTAACCCGGAAACGCAAGTACATCGGCAAATTCATTCATGGCGGGCTCAGTCCATGACTAGATGGCGCAGCGCGTCGCGCTGCCATGTTGACCGATCCGTTGACCAAGCGAGAATCTCTTCGAGGAAGCTCCTTCTACCCAGCTTTCCTGAAGCCCGCGAGCACGGCACGAAAGCTGGCGAGGCCGGATTCGAGGTTCTCGATGATTTCTTCGGCCAAAATGTCCGGCTCCGGGAGGTTGTCGAGGTCGGTCAGTCCTTTGTCCCTAAGCCAGAAGACATCAAGACTGGTTTTGTCGCGCGCGATGAGTTCGTCATAGGTGTATTTGCGCCAACGGCCTTCGGGGTTCTTATCTGCGTCCCATGTTGCCTTGCGCTTGTGCCGGTTTTTTGGGTTATAGCACTCGATGAACTCGGCCAGATGCTCGAACCGCAGCGGCTTCTGTTTCAGGGTGTGGTGGATGTTGGTGCGATAGTCGAAATACCAGACATCCTTCGTCCACGGGGTCTTGCTGGCCTCGTGGTTGTCGAAGAAGATCACGTTGGCCTTCACGCCTGGGCGGTAGAAAATGCCGGTCGGCAGGCGCAGAATTGTGTGAAGCTCAGTGGTTTTGAGCAGGTTTTGCCGCACCGTCTCGCCTGCGCCGCCCTCGAACAGCACATTATCCGGCACAACGACGGCCGCCCTGCCCGTGGTCTTGAGCATGGTACGGATATGCTGGACAAAGTTGAGCTGTTTGTTCGAGGTCGTGGCCCAGAAGTCCTGACGGTTATAAGTGAGGTCGTCTGTCTCTTCTTCCCCCTCTTCATTGGTGAAGCTCATGGAGCTTTTCTTGCCGAAGGGCGGATTAGCGAGCACGTAGTCATAGGACTGACTGGAAGGCGCAACGAGAGCATCGTTGGGCGAAATGAGCACGTCCCCGTCGATCTCGCCGATGTTGTGCAGGAACATATTCATCAGGCACAAACGGCGGGTGTTGGCGACAATCTCATTACCGAAGAAGGTTTTGTATTTGAGCGTGGCCTTCTGCGCCTTGTCGAGCTGGTAGTTTGCGGGGTTCGTCAGGAAGTCGTAGCAGGCGAGAAAAAAGCCGCCAGTACCGCAAGCTGGGTCGGCGATGGTCTTGCCCGGCTCGGGGCGCATGCATTCGACCATGGCACGAATGAGAGCGCGTGGCGTGAAGTATTGTCCTGCGCCGGATTTGGTGTCCTCGGCGTTCTTCTCTAGCAGGCCTTCGTAGATGTCGCCCTTCACGTCCGCGCCCATCATGACCCATTGCACTTCGTCGATCATGTCGATGAGGCGGTAGAGCTTGGCGGGGTCCTGAATCTTGTTCTGCGACTTCGTGAAAATCTGGCCCAGAACATCCTTGCGCTTGCCGAGTTCGCGCAGGAGTTCGATATAGTGGCCTTCTAGTTCCGCGCCGCGCTTGGCTTTCAGTGTCGGCCAGGAATACTTGGTTGGAATGCCAACATCGCGCTTGTACGGCGGCTTCGCATACTCATCAGCCATCTTGAGGAAGATGAGATAGGTGAGCTGTTCCAGATAGTCGCCGTAGCTCACGCCGTCATCACGTAGCGTGTTGCAAAAGCTCCAGACTTTGGAAACGATGGGTGCGGTCATCATGCGGCGTTCTTCTTTCTGCTTTTGCCGTTCTTGCTGTTGCGGGATTTGTTCGTGGATGTGCCTTCGCGTTCGGCGCGGATGCGCTCTAACAAAACGGCGTCCGGTTCATCCTTCGGGTCTTGCGCGACAAGCTGGCCGGAGAAGGCTCGCTTTAGGATGGATTGGCGGAGGGCGGCTAGTTGAGCGAGGCCAGTTTCAATGCTGGATTCAAGGGAATCTGTCTCGGTAAAAATGGATTCGAGCTTCTCGATAATAAGGACCTGCTCCGCAGGGGTACATATCGGGATAACGACTTCCTTAAGCTGAGACGTATTGATGCGCGGACGGCCCACGCCGTGGATCATGCCCTCTACTTGCTTAAAGGGGTTTCGTGACCGGAGGAAAAGCTGAACGAACTTCGAATTGACGGTCTTCCCAAAGAAACGAATAGCGAAGCAGTCCGCCTTGTTCACGGCAAAAGGAATATGGCCCGGGACGAGAGCGGATCTGATCGCTTCAGTCACGAAAGAGGAAAAGACAATATCTCCAGGAACGACTGTATGCTTCTGGATGTCCTTGTATTTCTTCTTGGGGACGAACGACCGTTTCTCGTCAATGAAGTCGCCATGTCCAATGTTCTCCAACCGTATTACGCGGACGCCACTCTCGACGTAATCACTGGTCTTGAGGTGAGAGCCAAACGGACCATCGAAGATCTCTACGTCAAGGTTTCCGAGAAATTCTATGGACCAGCCATCTGACACTAGCGGATTGAGTGACGCGTCGTGCTGCTCGGGCTGAAGGCGTGACGCTTTCTTCGGGTTGCGGGTCTTGCGCTCAGCCTGGACATTCGCAAGTAGATTCTCGGGGATTTGTGGATTCTCCTTCCGCCATTCTTCCGTTAGCCTTCCCTCGAAGGCATGCTTGAGGACGGATTGGCGGTAGGCTTTGAGATGTTCGCGCGCGGTAGTCAGGGCCTCAGTGCCCTTGTCCAGCTCGGAAAACAACTCCTCGATCTTGGCGACGATACGGCGTTGCTCTTTAGGAGGTGGTATCGGAACATTCAGTGACTTGAGGGCGGGAATCTCGATGCTGTGAACGGTTGTGCCATGTTTCGAGCATGAGCGAAGGACTTCGCGCTCTAAATAGCGGAGCGTCCACGCGAGATACTCAAAGTCAATCACTGGAACCGGAACTATTGCTTTGAGGTCTTGGTTGACTGTGACCGCATCACGAGTGGTTGCGACTGGAAACGAGTGTGCGAGTATTCCAGAGCGCGTAACGAAGAGGACGGAACTCGCGGGAATCAACTTCACTGCGGAGTTCTTGACAGCGGCATTGGTGATCTTGTCCTGAGTGGAGGTGATGACCGCGACCTTCATGTCCTTAGAACCTGTTTAAAAACTACGCATGCCTTCGCAAGAACAGATGAGCGGAGGCAACGTAGATCATGGTTTCGGCTGTGGTGTGAAGCAGTTCGTAGTCC
>Ga0181533_1006842_pt1 | contig 10163 bp, 10 predicted proteins | sample PEATcosm2014_Bin_45_FD_119772 | JGI IMG/M metagenome (GOLD analysis project Ga0181533, IMG submission 119772) | Peatland microbial communities from MTU Mesocosm Facility, Houghton, MI, USA - PEATcosm2014_Bin11_60_metaG | ecosystem: Environmental > Terrestrial > Soil > Wetlands > Peat | place...
CCAAATGGCCCAGATGGACATTTTCAAACACCCGATCCTGCCCCTGTGGAACTACACTATCTTCCCGAGAACAAACCGGAATTAATTTTTGCACGAACGCTTACTCACAAGGTGGACATGCAACAGCCCGGTGGCACTGCCTGCGTTCAATCTCAATTGGGCCGCCTTTCGTCTGAAATCTGATAAGTCATGTCTGCTTAATGTATTATACTGCTGCTGACGGGTTTGCTGGTGCCTTGATGTGGTCTTGGTCAGCCAGAGGTCAAAGTCCCAGGTAGATGAAGGCGGCGGCAGTCCAAGTCCAGGCTCAGGTGGTTGAAAGCGGCGCGAGGTGAACCTGGTTTAATGGCCTCCTGCTGACGCCTGGGCTGGCTCAGGAGCAATTCTGGCGGGTGGGGAGCGGCGAGGGGGGAGAGCCGAGAGGATGGCGAGGGCTGGCAGAAGCAGCGGCGTCGGACCGGTGCTCGAAGGACGGGAAAGTTCAACTCGTCCTGGTTCTCCTGGCTACCTATTCCGGACGCCGATACGAGTCGAAAAAGGACTCGTCATTCTCAGTTTTATTCTTAGTTCCGACTTTTTCTCTCGGAAATCTCGCGTAAGTCGTTGATTTGCAAGAACGGAGCGGGTGAAGGGAATCGAACCCTCATTACAGGCACAGTGGCGAGGAGTGGTGTAAAGTGGCGTTTTTGCTCAGTTTTTGTCTTGATCTTCTCCTGGGTCACTTGCACTACTTGCACTATGGCGTATTTATACCGCAAGAATCGCTCGCCGTTCTGGTATGTCGTCTATTTCGACGCCGATCGCTCCGAGCGCCACCGATCCACCGGCCTGCGCGCCGACGATCCGAACGACACCGCCAAGGCCAAGGCGTTGCGGGCAGAACTGGAGGCCAAAGAATATCATCGCCAACCGGTCATTGGCGGCGCGGTCTGGGATTCCTGGGTGCCCCAATTCCTGGATCGGCACTGCGAAAGCCCGCGCACCCGCGAGCGCTACCTGGACGCATGGAAGTGGCTGGCCCTTTGGCTGCAGCTCCGACACTACCACTCGCCGAGCAACATTACTTACCGCAATGCGATTGAATACATCGGATGGCGCACGGGATTCAGAAAGAAAAGCGGGAAGACGGCCGGACGGAACACCGCGATTCTGGAGCTGAAAACTTTCGCCATGATCATGGGGGAGGCCGTGAGATTGGGGCACATCGAAGCGAACCCGTTGGTCAGCATCAAATTGCGCCGCGACAAGCCCGCCAAGAAACCCGAACTCACCGACGAGGAGATCGTGGAGGTGCGCACGGCATTGAAGTCAGAGCCGGACTGGATGCAGATCGCCTTCGAGATCGCCGTTCACACCGGTTGCAGGCTGCGCGAAACGCGACTTCCAATGAGTTGCATCGACCTCGAAGAGGACAAGATCACTTTTCCCGCACCAAAGGGGGGAGAACAACGGGCCTTTTCGATTCCCATGCCATCCGCCCTACGACCGCTGTTTGAGAACCTCCGCCGTCAGGGGGAGAAATTCACGTTCGAGTTCCCCTTCCAGCCGTCCCGCCGATGGCAGCAGTTTTTCATCAAGATCAAGAAACCTCACCTTTGCTTTCATTGCCTTCGCGTGAGTTACGTCAACCGACTGCGCCGCGCCGGGGTTCCGCGGGAAGCCGCAATGCGCCTGGTTAACCACGCATCCGAACTCATCCATCAGATTTACCAGCGCGAAAGAATCGAGGACGTTGTCAAATGGCGAGATGCCGTTCAGATTCCTGCATAGGCGGATACCCGACTCTCTGATTGCTGCCCCGGAAGCGCCCGGGAACGGGACCCAGGCGCTACGCTTCGGGCCGCTGACGAGGGTGGGCGAAGCCCCGGCCCTTCGCGGCGCTACCCCGTTCCCGAACGCTTCGGAGACTGCCGGGGCACCCCCCCACGCTCCTGCTGGGCGTTGACTGGGCACGCCGAGCGGGGACCCACAACCGCCGCCTCACCCTTTGCGGCCATTGCGCCTGATGGTTGCTTTGGATTCTAAAATCGCGTTATCAAGGCGCGCATTGATGCGGAAGTTGCCCGCCTCAGCCGCCTGCACTGCGAACACCAGGAGACGATCTTCAAGTTGCGTAGCCGCGTTCGTCATCTCACCGACGATATTCCCCAGTTGGAGAAGCGGCTCGAACACGTGCGTCGCGACCTGGCCACCCGTCAGGACACCAGCGGAGACAAGTTCGTCATGGTCATCGAGGGGCAGGAAATCCGCGACCGTGGCATCGCAGGTGAGTTGTTGCTTCGGCGGGCCGAACGCATGCGAGGGACACACGCAGACCGCCAAGTGGGAAGCATCGCGGGCTTTGGGGTTTTCGTATCCGACAATTTCCTGCAAGGTCCGGAAATCGTCCTCAAAGCCGCCACCACTTACACGGCGAAGGTCACGGACACCGCTTTGGGGACCATTCGGTCCGTCGAGCACACGATCCGGCACCTCGAAGAACTCGCCGCAGGCCTCGTTCAAAGCATTGCCGACACCCGCAAACGCCTCGCCGACACCCAGGCTCAGGTGGACGCCCCCTTCGAGTATGCCGAGCGCCTCGGCTCGCTGGTCAAGCGCCAGCAGGAAATAGAGGATGAACTCGACCTCACAAAAGGCCAAGCCCCCAGCCAGCTTGATGCTGAACCCTCCTATCCCCCGCCGGACCTGGAGGGGGATGCCGACGTGCCGCCCGATCCCAACCAAGCTTGATTCAGTTCATAATGAGCCCACTTGTTCGGAGAGCAGCCCGAGAGGCGCCCGCCGCACCGCTGCCAGGCGCACGCAGAACTCCGGCCCACTTCCCAGCCACCCTCCCCCTCAAATAAAACGCCCGTGGTCCGATTATGACGAGCGCTCTCGTTCCTCTCGCTCGGGCCGCAGCAGTTTATTGAGCGAAACATCGAACATCGAGGCCAAACGGAGGATGGTCTGGTTTTTTCACTCATCCGCTGGCGCCAGCATTGTGGCCACCACGAAGCAGAGGATCTCACGCAGGCGTTTTTCGTCCATTTGGTGGCGGCGCGAACGATCAAAAGAGCGGACCGTGCGAAGGGCAGATGCCGCGCGGTGGCTCAGTTTGCATGGAATTTGACGCAAGGGGTAGCGGTTCGGCCGGCAAGCAGAGCTTCTGGCGGACGGTGGTGAGTTCAGGAGAGCCCCAGGCAGTGGCCAGAGCCTCTGTGCTAACGCGGAGGGAAAGCCGGACCCATGCCCGGTAAAACGCACGACTGGACTTTTCGGAATTGGCGAGGACAGGGCCGATCGTGCCATCTCGGAACTCCTTGACAGCGTCGACTCTAACTCGCGATTCGGGTCGGTGGCGGCGGCGGTCCGCTGGTCAACCGCCCCTGGTGCCCCCCAAGCCGGAGCTGGTTGCCACGCAGGCCGGTTGGTCATTTCTTCGACCGAGTCGCCTAAGGTTCCAATCGCACTTCCCCGCTCGCGCTGGTGCCCAGGAAGAACCCGCAACCGATTCCTCCGCCCTGCAAAACCACGCCACCGAACGAAATCGGCTTGGCCATGGCGGGGTTCACCGCGCTGCCATTAAACGCCCCGCTGGACGGCGTGAATGTCAGGTTGAGCTTGGGGCCGCTCATGGTGGTGACCTTGCCATTTGCCGCCAGGGCGATGCCGTTGGTGATGCCATCCGCTAGTCCGCCGCCCACCAGCGTTAGCGTCAAGTTCGTACTCGAGGTCAATCTCAGCACATTGGTCCCCATGCCCGGCGGGAAGTAACGTGCGCCCAAGGCATGGACCGCCAGCGAGAATCCTGCCGGATAGTACCTCGCGGTGCTGGCCGGCTTGATCCAGGCGATAACGCCGCCCAGATCCGAAGCGTTGGTGAAGGTCAGCCAACCCCACAGCACCCCTTGACCACCGTTGAGCGACGAGAAAAGCGGCCAGCGCCCATATTTGGACACCGAGCTCAATGGAGTGATTTTGGTCCCGTCAGCCAGGAAGAGTTGACAGGAAACGGCACCGGCCTTGCTCACCGCCAGTGTGCCGTAGCTGCACCCACCGGTCTCCGTCGCTGAGGTGTAATCACCAGGAAGGACAACGGTGTATGTTCCGGCTTGCGGCGGGACGGCGGTCGTGCCGTTGAAAACGACTCGGTTGGCGACAACCTTCGCCGTCCATGTTCCGTCGGTGACATGCCCCGTGATCTGGTCCGTGCCTGACGAGAGATCAATTTGCAGGCCGACCATCAGCGAATTTGCCTTCTGCCGGGCGACCGTCTTGGCGGCCCTCCCAGTGCTGTCGAACTGGCCGGTAAGAGTACAGCGGCTTCCGCCGACTTGCAGACTCCCGCTGAAAGCACCTCCGGCGGTGGCGCTCACGGTGATGGAACCGGCACTTTGTGGCGAGACACCGTTCGTTTCGTCGAGGAACAGACCCGTGTAGGTCCCGCTCACGGCGGGGAACGGATTGGGGACAAAATGAGCAACAAGGCTGCGGCTGCCGGTGAGAACGAACGTGTAGCTGGTCGACCTGCTGACGACGGCCCCATTCTCAGTCCAATTTTCGAAGATGTAACCGTTTCCAGGCGCCGCCTTCACAGTCCGGGTGGTGCCGGTCTTGAACGTGCCGCCGCCGGCTCAAGGCGGGCTTGAGCAGCTCGCTCCGGTGCCCGCGACGCAGTATAACCAACAAGTGGCAACGGCAGCGGGGAGAAATGAGACACGGGTCCAGGATCCGGTGCAAATGGCGCTTCATTTTGCAGAAATCGCCCGGAACACGCCTGAGAAGTGGGAATTCAACGAAGCCCACATCCCGCTACGCCACGAGGCCGCAGGGTTGAGCACAGCGGTTGAAACCACTGGGCTGCACGATGATTCGATCGAGGGCGAAAAACTGGCACTGCTTCTCCACAGAGGTCTGAGCGGCATCTGGAATGTCATCAGTGCCAACAAAGGACATCGATGCTGGCCGGGACGGGGCCACACGAACTACTCTGCGGAGCCCTGCCTCTAATCGGCCAGGTGGGTATGACTCCGCCTCATAACAAGCCACACACCCGAGTGGCAACGGGCGCTGCCCGGCAAGGGGATGGTGCGCCTACGGTTCCCTGCCTCCTTGCCCTTCAGACTTCGCTGCCCGTTCCTTCTGCACGGCATGGACGAGCTGGGGGGGGGGAGCGGGTGGTCTGCCGCATTCATCGGGTTCTCGCTCCGGATCAGTGCATCCCGAGGCCACGCGGCTACCTCACGAGAGTCACGATGATCCGATCGGGAACGGGCAAGTTCGGTTCAAGAGCCAGAGGTTGCAGGGGAATCGCCTGAAGCAAAAGGTGCCGCTGGCTGCTGGAAATGAAATGGTAGTACTCCCGGCCATCCTTGATGAGGCTCACCCGCCATGTCAGACAACGCGGGGTCACCTCAGTGTAAACCGTGACTGACCGGGTCTCGGTTTGGTCATCCACATACACTCTGACCGGGGAGAAGACGAGATAACGACTAGTCTCGAGGTCCCCGGTTTCAACCGGCACCTGGACTGGGGAGTTGGTCCTAGCGGTGCGGGCCCTGCCGGCTGCCTGGCCGGGCACCAGCGCCTTCGGCTCGCTGGCAGCGTTCACCGGGCCGACGGTGGTGAGCCTCGAGACGTGGTCATCGTCAGGCCGCCCGCCGCTGATAGCTGCAGCAGGGGTGTCCGGACGGTAAGGGACACTCGGGATTTCTTCGCAACCTGTCAAGGCCACGCACGAGAAGGCAGCGATTGCAGGCAGCATTAGGCACGGGAGCGGCTTCATAACATCTGGATTAGCTGGTGTTGAGTTTCGTTGGAGCTGTCGAGCCCCACAGTGATATTTGCCCTGGACCGGAGTCCTTACGGGATTTCATCCACGGCGTAACTGCGTGATGAACAGAACCTTACCAACCGCCCCGCTCACAACGCGAGGAGGGACAGCCCCTCGAAATCACTCCAATCGCACACGCCAATAATGCGCTCCCAAAGCTGCGGATTGCAATAGGGGTAGGGAGAGTGGAGAACCGCTCCCTCTCCCTCCGAACTCCGAATCCAATATCCGTTCGGTTGGGGAAACGCCCCAACCGAATCCAAATCGGATTACACGAGATTGGCCCGGTGGGCGGTAAACCGTTGAAACGGATTGGTGCTCCTTTGACGGCTGGGCACCGGGCTGAAGCCGCGGTGCTAATGGGATCTGGCGGACTCCAGCGCGACCCCTGTGGTTGGCAATAATGCCATCCGGCGCGAGAAAGCTTGGATTCTCAAGGGTTTCCGCAAATCCTCGGCCGGTTGGTTGGCTGGCTGATTCTGCCCCTTCGCTTCACCGTGGCGGCCCTTCGGCTGCCAGCCCTGGGCCGGCTACGCCCTGCGCTGCCCCGCCTTCGGCTGGCCGGCGATCCACTCGAACGCCCGCGCGGCCATTAGGCTCAGCAGGAGCAGGTTGTTCCGGCCGAAGCTGGTGGAGTTCTTCCACTCCTCGCCCTCCTTGTAGGTCCGCTGGAACGTGACGTTGAACATGGGACCCTTTTCGGTGTCCTGCCTCCAGATGCTGGCGCTGATGGCGCCGTGGCGGATGGTGTGGACCGGTTTGTTGTGATTTTGAGCAGTTTGATTTTTCATATAGCCTTTTAGTTCTGCCCCGACCACCGGGGCGTTTGTTTCTTCGGTTGAGACATTGAGAAACAACGGCCCGGTGGACAGGCGGACCGAAGCCGGGAAGGACGGAGCGGAGGGCGGCGGAGCACCAGCACCGGAGTGAAACGCACTGGCACCTTGCTGGCGCGAGCGGTGCGCGGAGCAACTGGAGCGAGGGAGCGGAGGCGGGAAAGGCAATGGCGAATCGAACGGCGGCAACTACCGGACACAGCCCGGCAAGGCGAGGCGCGGGTGGGGCAGGACACGTGGGCCTGGTCACGGTCTGCGGGCGACAAAGGAGGGCTGGAATCCAAAACAGCTACGGCGGCGCTGGTGCTGGGCCAGGGCGATAGCGGGCGGAAGCCGGGAGCCGAGGGCGGGGACTGGGCGTGGGGCGGTCAGAAGGTCGCCAGCGTCATGGCCGGGGTTGGGGGTGGTCGGTGCCGAGTGCCAGGGCCTGCCCAGTAGCTGCCTTATACCGGTTTGCGCCCGGATGGCTAGCCACAAGTAATAGATCGGATTACAGTACAGCATGAGAGCGTTTCCTGTCGAATTACGCGAACGAGTTCTGAAGGCTGTGCAGGCTCGGGAAGGCACCATAGCTGAACTTGCCGAGATGCTTACGGTTAGCGCGAGCTTCGTTTTCCGGCCGTTGCGCCGGTTTGCCGACAGCGGCAGCGTTGCGCCCAAACACCACGGCGGAGGGGTTACGCCGATGCTGGATAAACCCAAGCTCGCGCAACTTAAAGCCATGGTTGAGCACCAGCCCGATGCCACCTTGGAAGAGTTGCGCCAACGACTGCGGGAGCAGGCGCACGTTGAGCCGAGTCTGACCACAGTGTGCCGCGCCCTCCAGGCGCTGGACCTACGCCGCAAACAGAAGAGATTCTTTGCTCGGGAACGCGACCCGAAGAAGCGCAAGCAGTTCCTCTCAGCGGTGGTCTGGAAATGCGGTGAAACCGCCGGTTTGAAAATGCTGTCTTCTTCTGGCTCCGTCTTCTTCAAACCCTTGCATTTCAAGATGTTCTTCCATCTTCTTCGGAAGGGCGATCGGTGACTGCGGGCAAGTCCCGGTCGGGGTACGTTACAAGACGACTGGGGGCTGCGTTACAAGACGCCTGACCGCCACTCCGAGCCCTTCTGCGTGGGCCTTTCGCGCAGATGGCCGTGCGTTACAAGACCTCTTCCCCGGCTGACCTGGCCGGGGTGCCGGATGGCAGTTCTCGCGGAAAAGGCAGCCCGCATTTTCAAACCGGCGGTTTTCCTGCATGTTCGCGCCGCCGCCCACAGTTCCTGCGAAAGGCCCGGAAATTGGATGCGGGGAGGATGATTTTCATCGATGAAATGGGCTCCAATATCGACCTGACCCGCAGGTATGATCGAGCCCCTGGAGGTCAGCGGGTCGAGGAAGCCTTACCGCGGAACACCCCGGCGACACTCTCGACGGCAGGAGCCCTCAGTGCCAACAAGTTGCTGGCTTGCTGCTGCTTGGAAGGGGCCTTCGATAGTGAGGCCTTCGTGGCCTTCATCGAGAGGATGGTCGTGCCCCAACTGAAGGCGGGAAACGTGGTGGTGATGGACAACGTTTCCATTCATCTATCCCCCAGAGTGAAGTCGGCTATCGAGTCGGCAGGAGCCCAACTGTTGTTGCTGCCCGCCTATTCACCGGATTTCGACCCGATAGAACCGTGCTGGTCCAAGGTCAAAACTCACTTGCGGAAGGTCAAAGCCCGCACAGTGGATTTGCTCTACCAAGCGATTGGATCGGCTTGTAGCCTGATAACTCCCAGGGACATTCGCCGCTGGTTCATCAACTGCGGCTTCAACTTCACATCCGGATGAAAAGCGGTGTAGAAGCCAGGCGGGCAATGCTCTCAACAACTTGGGAGATCATTTCGTTGTGGCTCTTATCTGGACACCGCTTTTCTCATAACAACATCTGGCCCTTCCATGTGAACGAGCTCGTAGCCCGGGCGCGTCGCGGCACCCTCCGACCGCGCGACTGTGCCCAAAACTGTGCCTAAACGAGCAGTGGCGCGCCAGCAGTGCCCGAGTTCACCCGAGTAACGCGATGAGGATGCATGTTCCTTGTTCCTCCGCCGCCACTCACCTCCCTCCGCCACGATATAACCTGCGCAGATTCAATCTCTTACGGAGTGGGGCTACAGTGAAGGCGAGGGTCGGAACGCACGGTGATCATTCCCCAGGATAATCAGCTATCGCTGGGAGGGAACCGGGGTCGCCGAAGATGCAAAGACGCAGTTCAACCGGCCGTAAGGCTTGCGCGTGCGCATCGTAGAACAGCCCGTTCATGCGACCGCTGTGACGCGCCGGATAATGGATAATGCGTTTGACGCGCCGAACTTCCAACGAACGGCAGTTACGGCGCACGCGGCGGGGCGCTGATGCGCGAAGGAAAGACGCTTGGTCGCGATCAGGCTCGGCAAGGGAAAAGTGAAACGTTGGGAAATACCGTAAGGAGCCGCGCCCGCCGCAAATAGGTCAGCAGAGCATCACGCTCGTAGGAAAAAAAGCTAACCCATTTGCAAACACCAAGACTATGAAAACTCTCCTCGTCTCCACCTTGATCATCGGCAGCGTTCTCACAATCTCCAATACCAACGCCGCCGCTCAGTGCTTCACCCCGAATCGGCTGCCGCCGATGCGCCCCGTGTTCTTCCCGACACCCGGGCCGGTCTTTTGTCCCCGGCCCGTTGTTGTGACGCCGCCCCCGGTGTTCGTGGTCCCGCCGGTATATGTGCCGACGGCTCCGGTGTTCGTGCCTTCGCCGAGCGTGGTGGTGCCGCTCCCGTTTGACCCCGAGGCCGAGATCGACCGCCAGGCGGTGGAAATGCAAGCGCAGCGTGAGGTCATGCGCATCGAGGCCCGACGTCGGGCGGTGGAACTCCAAGCCCAACGCGAAGCCATGCGGATCGAAGCGGAGCGCCAGGCCGCCCGGCTGGAGGCCGAACGCCAGGCGCGAGCCGAGCGGATCGCGGCGGCAGCGCAAGCGCGAGCCAACCGTATCGCCGCCGAGCAAAGTGCCCAAGAGGCCGTGGCGCGGGCCCAAGCCGCAGAGGCGGTGGATGCCGCTTACAACCGCTGAGCCACGGCGGACAAAGTCCTGGTCCCCAGGACCAACAATCCGCAGCCTTCGCGCAGCCCGGCTTTGTCGCCGGGCTGCGCGCGTTTTGTTGGTCTGCACCCGGAAGGGGCGCCGTCTCGGATCGCCGGGCCGATTTGTTGCCGCTCAGACCCCACGGGCCAGGGCGATGTTTGGCCAACAAGTGCCCGAAGCCGGCCAAGGGAACGGGCGATGAGTCCTTGGCCAACCCGGATGCGGCGAACCAACCTCGCGGGGCCCGGCAGGACGAGGAGGAGCTGCAACCGCAGGAAGCGCCGCCTCCCGCGGAAGGGTGGGAAGGAAAGACGCTTGGTCGCGATCAGGCTCGGCGAGGGAAAAGTGAAACGTTGGGAAATACCGTAAGGAGCCGCGCCCGCCGCAAATAGGTCAGCAGAGCATCACGCTCGTAGGAAAAAAA
>Ga0181533_1006844_pt1 | contig 10163 bp, 8 predicted proteins | sample PEATcosm2014_Bin_45_FD_119772 | JGI IMG/M metagenome (GOLD analysis project Ga0181533, IMG submission 119772) | Peatland microbial communities from MTU Mesocosm Facility, Houghton, MI, USA - PEATcosm2014_Bin11_60_metaG | ecosystem: Environmental > Terrestrial > Soil > Wetlands > Peat | place...
CTCTTCAATATCCAACGAGAATGACCGGTTCGATTTCATTGCTGTCTCCGCTACATTTTGTTGTAGCAGAGCCTAGCCGCCGGGGTGCAAAGCGGTCACACAATCTTACCGGAGTGACACCCAACACTGCGCCTGCCGGCTCGGAGGTGCTGGATGGCGTAATAGGCGATGTTGCCGGCGCTGATCTCATTAAGCCGGCCCGTGGCGGCCCAGGTCACCTTCTTCCCGGCATGTTCCGCGCTGTGAATCATCCGCGCGGCCATCGCGGTGCCATCCTGGACCAACTCCTCGGCATCCTCACAGCCAACGAAGTTGACGGCGGCCGGGACGGCAGAACGGATTCTGGGAACGACTTCTGTACATAATACGTCTCCTGCATGTGGGGTCATGATTTGTCCTTTTTGGTGGGAAAAGCAAAAACGCCTGTCCCGGTGAGGAGCAGGCGTTTTTCGCTTTCGGATTGAATTGAGGTCAGGTCCCGGGTCTCGGAGGAGGCGGAACCAACCGAGAGCTAAAGGGTCTCAGTCAAGTATATATAACACAGGAGATGGGGCTATTGCGGGAAGGGGGTCTTATTGGCCAAGATCCGTCTGGTTACGCTCATGTTCCCGCAGCTTTTCGAACTCCAAAGATCCTGCTGGGTTGAAACAGACAAATGGATTGGACGGGTGGAGTCAAAGTTGGGTTCCGTTGGCCCCTTTGTTGGTTTTTGCTCGCCATTTCTCAAAGCGTTTCAGGATGTTTCACGGAACGAGTGAAAATGGCGGAAATGATGTAAGTGCTTTAAAAACAGGGCCTGAAACGAGTGTTCCAGGCCCGGAAATTGGTTGCGGGGGTAGGATTTGAACCTACGACCTTCAGGTTATGAGCCTGACGAGCTACCAGGCTGCTCCACCCCGCGTCCAAGAAGCCTTGCCATACATTACCGCTACCGCCACCCCACCGCAAGCCCCATCGGAATGTTTTATTGGGAGGCCGGCGGTTTCTGGAATTGGAGGGTGTAGAGTTTGTGATAGATGCCGCCGAGGGCCAGCAGGTCGGCGTGGCGGCCGGTTTCGGCAATCCGGCCTTGGTCAAGAACGATGATCCGGTCGGCGTCCCGCACAGTGGAGAGGCGATGGGCAATGCATATAGTGGTGCGGCCCTTCATCAGAGCGTCCAAGGCGGCCTGGACGGCGCGTTCGGATTCGTTGTCCAGGGAACTCATGGCTTCGTCCAGAACGAGGATGGGGGCGTTTTTCAAAATGGCGCGGGCAATGGAAATGCGCTGGCGCTGGCCGCCGGAAAGGGCGACCCCTTTTTCTCCAATGCTGGCTTCGTAGCCGCCGGGTTTTTCCATGATGAAATCATGGGCGTGGGCGTGCCGGGCCGCTTCTTCGACCTCTGCGGCAGTGGCGCCGGGCCGGCCATAAGCGATGTTGTTGCGAATGGTGTCGTTAAAGAGAATGATCTCCTGGGTGACGATGGCAATCTGGGAACGAAGATCGCCAATGGCCATCTGGCGGAGGTCAATTCCCCCGATGCGCAAGGCGCCCTCGGTGGGATCGTAGAAGCGCAGGAGGAGATTGGTGAGGGTCGTCTTGCCGGAGCCGGTCCTTCCGACCAGGGCGAGCATTTGACCGGGTTTGACGGTGAGTTGGATCTGGCGCAAAACCATCTGATCCCCGTAGCCGAAGCTAATGTTGTCAAAATGAATTTCCGCGCCGGCGGCGCGAAGGGGGATGGGATGGGGCGGGTCGGTGAGGGTGTTGGGGGTGGCGAGCAAATCAAAGACCCGCTGTGTGGCGGCCTGGGCCTGGGTGATTTGGCTCTGGAGGCGGGTCAAGGCCTTGATGGGGGAGTAGATGGCCAAAAGACTGCCCAGAAAAATGACAAATCCGACCGGGCCGGCCCCGCCCGCCAGATAGAGGAAGATACCCGCGATGCCGATGGCTCCAAGGAATTCGATCAGCGGGCCTGGGGACTCGGTCGCGCGGACCATGCGCATGTAGTGGCTGATGAACCTCTTAATATTCTCCTTGAATTGGCGGATCACCACCCCTTCCAGATTATAGGCCTTGATGATGCGATTTCCCGTGAAGCATTCGTGCATCACCTTGCCAAGCATGGCCTGTTCGGTTTGGAGGGCGGCGCTGGCCCGGCGGCCTTTGCGGTTGTAAATGGAGATGGGAATCACACACAAGGGAAAAACCAGCGAGGCCAGGATGGTGAGCTTCCAATCAATCGAGAGCATCAGGGTCAAATACGTCAGGATGGTAATCGGGGACTGGATCAGCGTCGTCATGGAAACCCCCAGCGTGTTTTGCAGGATGCTAATATCGCCGCTGCGGGACATCAGCTCGCCGGTGCTGTTGCGCGTGAAGAAGCTTAAGGGAAGGTTGAGGAGGTGTTCAAAAAGCCTGGCCCGCAGATCGGAGCAGGTGCGGATGGACACCCAGCCCATGAGATAAGCGCTCAGATAAGCCACCACTCCCCGCAGCAACACCATCAGCGGGATCAGGCTCACCAGCGCGGTTCTCCAACCCATGGAGCCGGCGGCTTGAGCGGCCACCCAATCTTTGAAGTGGACAAAAGCCAGGCGCACCCAATCCGGAATCCAGGCGGGCAGCCTGGCGGCGAATTTTCCCAGCTCTTGCGGAGAATTGGCGGCAAACAGGACACTGAAAACAAAGAGAGCCGTCCCGTAAACCACCGGCTGGGCAAAGCCGTTGAGTATTCCGAAAAACACGGCGAGAATGAATCGCCCCTTGTAGGGCCGGTTTAATTCCCAGAGCTTGAGGAGAAATTTGATCATTGGTGATTCCGGCCAGTATGCCCCGGCGGGCGCAAAAATCAAAGGTTAAGGCTTTTGGCGGAAATGGGCCGCATGGAGCGGCTGGCCTCAAAGACTTGCGCGGCGGAAATGGACTCCAGGCATACGGCTTTGCCCTTGGCCAGGCAGTCGTTCCGGCCATCGTCAATGCACGGGCAGCCGGCGGCCAAAAACTGGTGTTCCAGCCCGGGCGAAATCCATTCCTTCAAGCCGGGATATTTGCGGAAAAGCGCGAAGGTGGGAATGCCCAGCGCCATGGCCAAATGGAGCACGCCCGAATCGGCGCCAATATGCAGCCGGCAGCGTTGGAGCACGGCGGCCAATTGTCCAATGTTCAATCCCTCCAGACAGAGCAGACGGGAATCGGGCACGGCCTCGGCCAGGCGGCGCAGACGATCCAACTCGCGTGGATGGGCGGCGGCGGAGGCGACCAGTTGCACGGAGGGGTCGCTTTCCAGGAGCATCCTGGCCAATTGCAGCCAATTGCGCAGCGGCCATTCCTTGAGCAAGCTGCTGGCGTTGATGGAGAAGTGGATGGAGTTGGCCAGGATGTTGGCGGCCGATGCGCGCGCGTCTTCCGGCACGCGCAAATCAAACCGGGCCGGCTCCAGCAAAAAGCCCGCGGCCGCCAAAATCTGCCGGCGTTGTTCGAAGACCGGCATTTCCTGACTTTGCCGCGGGACCCAGTTTGCGATGAGCCACCGATTCCAAAAATGCCGCCGCCCGCCCTCGTGCGCCAGCCGCCATGTTGCCCCTGTCAGCGCGGTGAGGAAGATGGTGCGATCGGCGCCGCTGAAATTGAAAGCCACATCATATTTCTCCCGGCGCAACGCGCGGAGAATGTCCCAGTGCCGCCACCAGGGCGGGCTTTGGGGCGTCAAAGGGAACGACCACGTTTGGTCCACACAGGGAACCAAGTTGAGCAATTCCGCCCCGATTTCGGCGGACAGGGTGTGGAGGGAGGCGTCGGGATAATGGCGTTTGATTTCGCACAGGGCGGGGATGAGATGGACAGAATCGCCGAGGAAACCCAAATCGACGACGATGATTTTGCGCGCCGAGCGGGTCTGTTCATAAAAATCTGCCGGGGCGGTGTGCATGAAGCTCTGTAGTTAATCGCAAGCAGGGGATTTGCGACAGTAAAATCGCGCGCGGCGACAGGCCCTGGGTTCGCCGGGGTTCTACTTTGAGGACATGGGGGTGTCGGAGAACTTGTCCATGACCATGCCGGTATAACCGGGCACGCCCATTTCGGGCACGTCCAAACCTTCGATCTCGGTTTCGAGCGAAACGCGGTTTCCCACCAGCTTTTCGGCGATCTCATATATGAGGAGGGCCAGCAGGGACAAGGTGACAAAACAAGTCACCACGCCGATGATCTGCGCCTCCAATTGACCGAGACCGCCGCCATAAAACAAGCCTCTGACGGGGCCGGGAACGGCATTCCAGCCGCCCCCATAGGCGCCGTCGGCCAGGAGGCCCAGCGACAGGCATCCCCAGGCGCCGTTGACGCCGTGGACAGAGATGGCGCCGACGGCGTCGTCAATACCAATTTTGTCGAAGAAGAACACCGACTCGACGACCAGGACGCCGGCGACCAGGCCCACCCAGCAGGCGCCGCCGGCGCTGACAAAGGCGCAGGGGCAGGTGATGGCCACCAAGCCGGCCAACATCCCGTTGCACATCATGGAGGGATCAGGTCTTTGGGTGCGGACCCACCACATCCAGAAGGTGGCGCCCAGGGCGCCGGTGGCGGAGGCGAGCATGGTGTTGACGGCCACCACGGCGATGCGAAGGTCCGTGCCGGCCAGGCTGGACCCTGCGTTGAATCCAAACCAGGCGAAGGCCAGAATGAAGGTTCCCAGCATGACCATCGGGATGCTGTGCGGGACGATGGGATGGGCGACGCGGCCCGCCTTGTTGTATTTGCCGCGGCGGGGACCGATCAGCCAGGCGAAGATGAGGGCAATCACACCGCCCTGCATGTGAACGACCGAGGACCCGGCGAAATCAATGTGCCCATGGCCTATGCCGAAATTGGCCCCCAGGTTGGCGAGCCAGCCGCCGCCCCAAACCCAGTTGCCGAAGATGGGATACATGATGGAGCCGATGAAGCAGCCGTACAGCATGAAGGCCGAGAACTTCCAACGTTCCGCAACGCCGCCGGTGGGGATGGTGGCCGCGGTGTCCATGAACATCACTTGGAAGAGGAACAAGGCAAAAACGGCGCAATCATAGCCGGCGCCCTGGAGCATGAAACCATGCCCGCCAATCAGTCCGATAAACTTGCCTCCGAGATGAAACCCAAGCTCATGGTTCAGGCCCCCATAGTCCCCCACAGAGGCCAGGTGCCGGCAGTTGGGGTTCACGGGGTCGGACATGCCCCCGAACATGAAGGCAAAGCCGCAGAGGAAAAAGCCCATCATGCCCATGGGATAAATCATGAAGTTCATGGACATGGTGTGGCCGGCGTTTTTGGCGCGGCACAAGCCGGTTTCCAACAAGGCGAACCCGGCTTGCATGAACATGACCAGGAATCCGGCGACCAGGATCCAGACGATGTTGATGGCCACGCGATTATGGCCGACAGAATCCGAAAGTTTGACGGCCAGCGGCTCGAGTTTGGCCTGGGCGGTGTAATCGTCGAAGGCCTTCTTGGCGGCCTGATAGGCGGCAAGTTTGTTGGTGTCCTGTTTCTCCTGGTCGCTCAACTCGAGCGGCGCGCGGACGATGAAAGAGCCCAGGGGCGATTGGGCGTCGCTGGACAGGCCGGTGTTGGTCCCGGCGTGATCCGGTTCCAGCCCCGCGCCCCGGGCCAGAGCGCCGGAACAGAGCAAGGCAAGCGCAAAGGCGATTAGAGACGCGCTTAGCTTTTTCTTCATGCAATTGGCCGTGCTCCGCCAGGAGAATGCAAAAGAATGAGGTTGCATGAGGAGAATTTAAGCAAGCGCAATGCCATAAGGCTTAATGAGTTATTAGGCCTTTGCCTGCAAGGGGTTAATAAAGAATTGGCAGGCGGGTCAATCGAATTGAGTGGCCATCGCTGTAGCGATTTATCCAGTGTGGCCTCTTTTTACCGTTCAGATGCCATCGTCCTTGTTCGTCTTGCTGGAGGTCAGGGAGAGGAAGACCTGTTCGAGCGTCGCGCTGGATCTGGCCTGGCGGCGGAGCTCGTCCAAGGCGCCCACAGCCACCAGCCGACCCTGGTGCATGATGCCGATTTCGTCGGCCATTTCTTCCGCCACGCCGAGTTGGTGGGTGGAGAGAAGGACGGTGCTGCCTTGCCGGGTGCGTTCCTTTAAGACGTCCTTGACCACGCGGGTGTGTTGCGGGTCCAGGCCCACCATCGGCTCGTCAATCACCAAAACCTCCGGATCATGGAGCAGGGCGGAGACAATCGCCACGCGCTGGCGGGTGCCGTGGGAAAGACCTTCAATCGGTTTGTTGGCGAACGGCTCCAAATTGAAGCGCGGAATCAGCTCATGGGCGGAGGCCTCAATGCGCGCCGCGCTCATCTGAAAAATCTGGCCGCTGAAGCGGAAAAACTCCCAGGACGTCAGTTTATCGTAAAGGAATGGGAAGTCGGGCACGTAAGCCAGACGCCGGCGCGCTTCAAGGGGGTCGGTTTGAATGTCGAATCCGGCCACCCGGGCCACCCCGGAAGTCGGCTTGAGCAACCCCGCCAGAATGCGCAGGAGTGTGGTCTTGCCCGCGGCATTGGGACCGAGGATGGCGAAAAACCGGCCGCGCGCGACTTTGAGGGACAAATCACTGACCGCTGTCAGGTCGCCAAATTTTTTGGTGAGATGACACAGTTCGATCATCAGTTGCTCGAGGGGCTGAGGGCTTGGTTGCGCAGCGAGATGTTAAAGGGAAGGTCCAGCCGGAGAATTTCCCCGATGCGGCTGACCATAATCTCAACGCGCTGCCCGAGGATCAAGGAATCGAGCCGGTAAACGCGCAGGTTGGATTGGCCGAAATGAATCCGGTCTTCGCGCGCCTCCCACCGCATGACCGAGCCGGCCCCGCCCAGGAGGTTGCGGTTCAAACTCAGCAGTCCCACCGTAAGGGGGTCTCCGAAATCCCCCAGCAAGGCTTGCGGGTCTTGCAGTTCGGAAAACTTCATCGTCTTGTCCCAGGCGCCGTTTTCATCGCTGACCTTGATCGCGACGGTTTGCTGCGCGGCCACCGCGTGGATGTCCCAGAGTTGGGGCCTCATGTTGAACCGGAATTCGATGTCCTGCCACATCTTGTTGGTGTCCAGCGCCAGGGTGCATCGGAATTTGACATGGTTGGAGTTGTTGATGATGCCGCTGCCCTCAAAACTCAATCCGTAGCCTGTAAGTTTTGGCGCCACCTGGCCGGGACGATAGTCCTGAGCCAGGATTTTGCTGCTGATCAGGGGCGAATTCGCCGCCCCCGCTTCCCACCGCCCTAATCCAACTCTCTCGCCGCGATGATAAATATCCAGGGTGGAATTGTCGGGGGCGGTGAGAATTCTATTCCAGACCGTTTCCACCGGCACGGAGCTGCCAAATCCGGTGTGTTCGCCCCATTGGGAGCGGAAGAGCAAAAAGTTCATCACCAGCCAGAAGCTGGCAACCCCAAAAAAGAAAATGCGCGAGCGCATGGCCGTTATGGCAAATTCAAACTCTGGCCAATGCGCAGTCGTGTGGGGTCTATGTTTGGGTTGGCCGCCAGAACCAGGCTGGGTTTCAGGCCGTAACGGGTCGCAACGGAGGTGATGGTGTCGTGGGACTGGATGACATAGACGCGCGGGCGCGCCGCGCCGGCCACCGCCGGCACGGGCGGGGGTTGAGCGGGCGCAAGGGCGCGGGGCGGGACGGGATTGGCGGGAATCTGCGCGGGCGGGGCGGGCGGGGACGGCAGGACGGCGCTGGCGGCGGCGGCGTTTCGGGCGGCGTCCAGTTGTTCTTGGAGGAGCAGGTTTTTCTGGGTCAGAGTCTCCACTTCTTGCTGGAGACTCTGGCTGTTGGGCAGGGCAAATTCGGTGCTGGCCAGTTCCAGTTTGCAGCCGCGAATTCGATCCATGACCCGCTGCGCGCGGGGCGATTTGGGCGCCAGGGCCAGGTAGCGTTGATAGTGGTAGATGGCGGCGGCGTAATCCTCCGTCTTGTTATCCTCCAGGCAGCCCAATTCATAATGGGCGGCCGCGGAGCGCGGGTTGGTTTCCAGCGCCTTTTCAAACTCAGCCACCGCCGCCTTGAACTCCTGGCTGTTGACCAGGTCCCGGCCCCGCTGAAAGTGAGGGTCCTTTTCCTCGTCCAGGTTGTTGTCGCTCGAAGGGAAACACCCGGTCAGCCCGGCCGTCACCAGTATGAAAACGGCGCTGAACAAAATGGGCCGCAAACATCTCATGCCGCAAGAATAAACGATGCCGGGCCAAAGGTCAAAGATTGCTTGGCGCCAACTTGCCTTGCCAAGAATTGGCCGCTGGCACAGAGTAGCGGGCGCATGAGCAAATCTTTTTATGTCACCACGGCCATTGATTATGTCAACGGGCAGCCGCATCTGGGGCATGCCTACGAAAAGGTGATCGCCGACGTGCTGGCGCGGGCGCGACGCAGCCTGGGGGAGAAAGTGTTTTTTCTGACGGGGCTGGATGAGCACGGCCAAAAGGTGCAGCAAGCGGCGCTGGCGGAGGGGAGGAATCCCCAGGAGTATTGCGACGGGCTGGCGGCCGTCTGGCGGCAGTTCGCGCAAAAGCTGGGATTGTCCAATGACGATTTTGTCCGCACGACAGAACCCCGCCACAAGGAGGTGGTGCAGGCGATCCTGGCGCGATTGCACGCGGAGGGGCAGTTTTACAAGAAGACACACAAGGGGTTTTACTCCACCAGCGCCGAAACGTTTTTGACGGAGAAGGATCGGCTGCCGGATGGATCGTTTGACGCCTCCTACGGAAAAGTCATCGAGCTGGAGGAGGAGAATTATTATTTCAAGCTCAGGGAACATCAATCCTGGCTGATTGATTATATTGAGGCCAACCCGGACTTTATCGCGCCGGAGTCCCGCCGCAATGAGATGCTGGGTTTTCTGCGGAACAACGAGCTGGAGGACCTTTGCGTGAGCCGGCCGGCGGCGCGGCTGGGCTGGGGAATTCCGATTCCGTTTGATCCGGGTTATGTGACGTATGTCTGGTTTGACGCACTTGTCAATTATATCAGCATCCCGGCGGCGCATGGCGATGCGGCGGTGCTGGCGGCGCTCCAACCCGGCGGCGCGGGCGCGAAGGCCGGAGCGGAGCTTTGGCCGGCGGATGTGCAGGTGATCGGCAAGGACATCCTGAAATTTCACGCCGTGTTCTGGCCCATCATGCTCAAAGCCATGGGCCTGGCGCTGCCCAAACAAATCCTGGTCCACGGTTGGTGGCAAAAGGACGGGGAAAAACTGAGCAAGAGCACGGGCAATGTGGTGGACCCGATCGCCGTGATCCAGGAGTGGGGGCTGGATGCCTTCCGCTATTATGTGCTCCGCGAATTGGACATCGGCCCGGATGGCAATTGGACGGATGCCGGCTTTCGCGCGCGCTACCAGTCCGAGCTGGCCAACGGCCTGGGCAATCTGGTCAACCGCTCGCTGGCCATGATCAAACGCTATCGCAACGGCCGGGTGCCGCGCGGGGGCAATGACCTGGCGGGCGAGATCGGGGAATGCCAGGCGCGGATGGTGGAGTGTTATCGCGGACATCGCTTGCAGGAGGCGTTGACGCGCGCCGCGGCGTTGATCGCGCGGGCCAACCAGTATATTGACCAAACCAGCCCGTTCAAACTGGCGAAGGACCCGGCCCAGGCGGCGCGGCTGGACGATATACTTTACACGCTGGCGGAGGTTTGCCGGACGCTGGGGATTCTCCTCTGGCCGGTCATGCCGGGCGTGGCGGAGAAATTGCAGCGGCAACTGGGGTTTAACCAGGTGACGACCAATCTGGCCGAACCGGCGGCCCCGATTGCCGAGGGCCATGAAATCGGCGAGGTCTTCGCGCTGTTTCCGCGCAAAGACGGGTGAGGTGTTGAAACCGGCCGCCCCTTTTAATACATGACAGAACCAGCACCATATATCAATCGTCTTCTCTGACGCGCTTCACGGCCCGGGCATTGGAAAAAATCGGAGAAATCGGAGAAATCGGAGGTTTTGGTGGTCAGAAACCCTTCCTGCTTTTAAAACGCAATATGTTGTACACAAGCTACTTACAACGAAAACAATGAATGCAAATCGTTCCCACGGTGGGTTCTCTTTGAAGCCGTCCGGGGAGTCGCCCGCCGCAAGCACTTGAGCAAGAAGGTTTTAGGTCTTATCCAAGGGCCAATCGGGACTGACACCTGCGGTA
>Ga0181533_1006845_pt1 | contig 10160 bp, 10 predicted proteins | sample PEATcosm2014_Bin_45_FD_119772 | JGI IMG/M metagenome (GOLD analysis project Ga0181533, IMG submission 119772) | Peatland microbial communities from MTU Mesocosm Facility, Houghton, MI, USA - PEATcosm2014_Bin11_60_metaG | ecosystem: Environmental > Terrestrial > Soil > Wetlands > Peat | place...
TAGATACTCGTGGCGAAGGGATTGGGCTGCTGGAACACCATGCCGATAAAACGGCGAACGGCCACCGCATCGACGGAGGGATGGTAAATGTCTCTACCGCGGAAGTGGACATGGCCTTCAAACCGAAAGCCCCGAACCAGATCATTCATCCGGTTGAGGCACCGCAGGACCGTGCTCTTACCACATCCGGAAGGGCCAATAAAAGCGGTGATGGTGTTCTTTTTGACGGGGATAATGGTGTCCCGGACTGCCTTGAAGGTCCCGTAATATAGTTCTTTGATGTGGCAGTCGATAACCACATTGTTGTTCGGTGCCTTCCGTCCTGCATCCCCCTGCTGTTTTCCGTTTTGCTGATGTTTATTCCCTTCGATTGTGGCTGGCATGTTTTGTTGCTCCTAGGATTGCATCTGGCGTCGCGAAAGGCTCTGCCCAATGAGATTCGTTATCAGCACCATGAGAACCATCACCAGAGCCGCAGCCCAAGCCATTTCGACTTGGTTTTGAAAGGGCATTCCGGCAAAGTTGTAGATGAGAACAGCCAGGGAAGCTGTAGGCTGCATCAGGTTGAGATGGTGGCCGGAGATCGGCCAGTAATTGCTGAAGAGCGCGGTAAAAAGCAGCGGCGCAGTCTCCCCCGCCGCGCGCGCCACGGCCAGCATGATGCCGGTGAGAATCCCTGGAAAGGCCGTGGGCAAGAGCACCATGGTGACAGCCTGCGTCCTCGTGGCTCCCATCCCGATCGCCGCCTCTTTCATTTTTGCCGGGACCATGCGGATAGCGTCTTCGGCAGTCAGCATAATCGTCGGTAACATCAGGATGGAGACGGCCACAGCTCCGGCAATTGCCGAGTAGCCTCCTGTCGTCAAAACCACGGCGCCATAGGCGAAGACGCCCGCCAGAATCGAGGGGAACCCTGTCAATACCTTGGCTGAAAACCTGACCGCGCTGGCGAGACGGCTCCCCGGCGGCGCTTGCGCCATGAATACGGCGCTGAGGATGCCGAGCGGCACGCTGATCAGGGCCGCCAGCACCACAATAATCAGAGTCCCCACGATGGCGTTTCCGAATCCTCCTCCCTGCTCCAATGGGGCGGGGGGGAGTTGTGTAAATAGGGCTAGGCTCAGCTTTCTTCCACCTCGCCAGAGGAGCATCCAGACCACGGAAAACAACGGGATGAGCGCCAGCAGGGTCATGCCGGTCACCAACCAGCTTAACAGTATATTGATCAGCGTGCGGGGACGGCGCAGCGAGGTTTCCAGTTCGGCGAAGTCCACCCCGGCGAAGGGGTTAAGGTCTGGTTCACCGGGGAGAGTGGAGAGTAGGGAACTACCTGTGGCAGCGGGCGTCGCCATTATTTCCCTCCCTCTAAACCGGCAGAGGCACGTTGCAGAATGAAGGCACCGATCATGTTGACGACCAGAGTTATCCCCAAAAGGACCAAGGCGGCGTACATCAAAATTCCGACCTCCTTGTGTTGCGCCTCCGGAAAGGTATTGGCCAGCAACGCCGCCAGGGTGTTGGCGGGCGAGAAAAGCGAGATGCTGATCGAGTTGGCATTGCCGACGAGCATGGCAAGTGCCATGGTCTCTCCCAGCGCCCGGCCAAAGGCCAAGAGAATTCCGCCCACGATTCCGCGGGCGGCCGTGGGGAGAATCACGGCCAAAATCGTCTCCCATTGCGTTGCCCCCAATCCATAAGCGGCCATGCGCAGCTTGGGTGGCACCGAAACCAGAGCCTGCTGGCTGATCGCGGTGATCGTGGGCAGGATCATGATCGACAGGACTAACACCGCGGGGAGAACCCCAGGACCACTGAGGTCGGTCCCAAAAAGAGCGAACCAACCCATTTTCAGGTGCAGCCAATTGCAGGCCGGGCGAATGAGCGGAATGATGACAAACAACCCCCACAAGCCGTAAACGACGCTGGGGATCGCGGCAAGCAATTCAATCAGGTTTTTCAACCCCAGTTCGATGCGCTCGGGCAGCTTCCCCCAAAAGGGGTGAAACTGCACGTGGAAGATCTTCAGCAGGGAGAAGACAAACTCACCCAGATACCCCTCACTCAAGAACACCGCAGCCGCCACGCCGAAGGCGGCGCCGATCACCAGCGCCAGCAGCGACGTGTACATCGTGCCCCAGATTTCGGGGAGAATCCCGAATTGACCCTGGTTGGGATCCCAAGTTCGTGTGGTGAGGAACCCCAGGCCATACTGCCGGACTGCCGGCGCGGCGGCGAAGCCAATCCGTAAGACAATAAAGATAACCGCCAGGACTGACAGCCATGCGAACGAGTAACATAGACCGCGAAAGGCCGAGTCACTGGCTCGCTGGAACCCCGTTGGTGCTTGCGATATCGCCTTTGCTTCCGCCACGATTCACCTGATTTTCTAAACGCGCCGGGTTATTTCAAAACCCTTCCCGAGGGGCTTGCTTCATGGAAAGCGCCGCCGCTCCTGGCCAGCCTAGGCAGCATTGGGAGCCAGCGTGATGTTCTGGACGGCTGCTTTTGCCTTGTCCGCGACTGCCTGTGGTAGAGGAATGTAACCGAGAGCCTCGGATTCTTTCTGCCCGTCGGTTACACAATACGTTAAGAGATCCTGCAGAAGTTGGAACTTCCCCTTGTCTCGGTATTGTTTGTAACAGATGAGCCAGGTGTACGTGGCAATCGGATAGGCATCCTTGACATCAGGATCAGGAACCCATGCAATTAGGTTCTCGGGGAATTGTGCCGTTGCCAGGGCCGCCTGTGCTGACGCCGTTGATGGCGCGACGAAATTGCCAGACTTGTTTTCAAGGATGGCCATGGGCAAGCTCTGACTCTTTGCATAGCCGTATTCGATGTAACCGATGGCCCCAGGGGTCATCATGACGCTGGCCGTCACACCTTCGTTGCCCTTGGAGCGAGTCCCGGCGGGCCAATTAGGAAGCGTGTTGACGCCGGGATTCTGGGCAAATTCCGGACTAATAGCGCTCAGGTGTTTAGTGAACACGAATGTTGTGCCACTGCCATCCGCGCGGACGACCACGTTGACGGGTTCGTCGGGAAGAGTCAGGCGGGGATTCTCTTTCCCGATGAGCGGATCGTTCCACTTCTTGACTTTTCCAAGAAAGATTCCGGCATAGGCTTGGCGCGAGAGTTTCAACCCCGTCACGCCTTTAAGGTTGTAGGTCAGCACGATGCAGCCGCCGGTCATCGGCAAGAGTTGGACGCCGACGTCAACCTTGGCCATGTCCTCCGCAGTCATCGCAGCATCGCTGGCGCCAAAGTCCACCGTCTTATCGATGACGCTTTTAATGCCGCCTCCGCTGCCTATCGATTGGTAGTCAATCTGCACGCCATTGTGGCTGGCGCTGTAGGATTTAAACCACTTTTGATAAAGCGGGGCAGGAAAGCTCGCCCCTGCGCCTTGCAGTTTTGCCCCCTCTGAAGGGCTAGAGCTCTTGTTCCCACTACACGAGATGAAACTGATGGTGATGATTGCGGCTACGGCCAACAAGCTCCTCTGGGAGGTCTTCATTTTCAGTCTCCTTCGTATCCGACATGTTGAGGTTAGGAGCTTCTAATGATCTTCGGGCTTTGTTAGGGCAATGTTACAGGCGTGTTTCATTTATGTTTAGAGGTGGCGCGCTGGGACCATCGTGGCTGATCATGTAAGCTGATGCGAGCTTCTTCGTTCTTGGCTGCGGCTCGCTGCCTGCCGAGCGCGGTGTATACTGTTAGGGGAGATTTGGGCAGGAGATTGAAAGCTATGAACGCCAGAAGAGAAATGCGGGGTATTTTGTGGTCCTCGATTGGCCTCGTGGTGGTCGGGATTTGTGCTTTGGCGCTGGGTCAGCAGGCGCCTGCTGAGAAGCCCAACGAACTGGTTGTGGGAAAGCTGATTTACGTCGAGTCCATGCCCGATGGTCTCGACCAGTGGATCATCGACTTCCTGCGCCGCTGGGGAAAATACAAAGTTACCAGCAATCCGGAAGGAGTGGACCTGGTCATCCAGGCCACCAATCCTGAAAAGGAACTCCGGCTCGAGAACCGGGCGGGGACCGCCCAGCCGCGCGGCGCGGACCGGCCACCGTTGCCTGGCTCGAAGGGAAAACATGACGAACTTCCGGCAGTTTCGATTAGCGTAATTGATTGGGTCACTAACCAGCCTGTCTGGCACGCTGACATCCTGAACCGCAATCAGAAGAAAGACGAAGCTACCTCTCCTGCGGGCCCGCAGACCAAGATCTTCGCTCGCGCCATGACCTCCGACCAGCTTGCACAGAAAGTTATAGCAAAGCTTCGAGAATACGAGGAGGCATTGGAGAAACCTGCTAGTGGAAAGAATTAGTCCATTGTTGAGCATTGATTGATGAAGGTTGCGATTGCCGGCGCGGCGGGGTTGTTCGGGCATGCTTTGGTGGCGGCTTTCTCTTCCCGACACGCGGTCTTCCCGTTGACCCGGGCGGATGCCGATATCACGGACGCCGAATCTGTGCGCGCGGCGCTGGAGCGAATCCGACCGGAGGTGGTCGTTCACTCCGCGGCTATTCCTGATTTGGATATCGCCGACGCTGACCCCGCGCTCGCTTATTGGGTGAACGTGCGCGGAACTCGGCACGTGGTGGAGTCGGCGTACGCGGTTCGCGCCGAGGTCGTCTACATTTCCACCGATGCCGTCTTCGATGGAAAGAATACGAGGCCTTATGTCGAGTCTGATGTGGCTTCACCGATCACTGTCTACGGCCGGACAAAACTGGGTGGAGAAGTAATCGTCCAAACCCAGCCGAAGTATTGGATCTTCCGGGTCTCCGTACTGTTCGGACCGGGGAAGACCAACTTTGTCGAAAAAGGCTTGCGCAGAATCTTAGCAGGAGAACAGTACGTCGTTGCGAGTGACCAGGAAGGTTGTACAACCTACACGCTCGATGCTGCTTACAAAATCATGGAGGTTGTCGAGGCTCGCCGCTACGGCCTCTACCACCTTGCGAACCAGGGAGCGTGTACTCGATACGAACTCGCCCGGCGCGCCGCCGAGTTGGCCGGACTGGACGCCGGCAAGGTAGTCGGTGTCCCTGCCGATCAGATGGGCCGTCGAGCTCCCCGGCTGAAATACGCGGTGATGGAAATGGCCGCGCTCGAGGCAGCGGGATTCTCACTGCCCCGGCCTTGGCAAGAGGCACTGGCGGACTATATTTGCACGCTCTCCCTGTAAGGAGAGTTGAGGGTAAACGTCAGGAGGCTGAATCGGCAGGGGATTCCGAGAGGCCCAAGAGGGCACGGAGTCGCCCCCAAAGTTCTTGCATCACCCGCTGCCGGGGGATGTGGGGCCAACAGTTATTTTTTATCATCTGCATGGTTAGGGGGTCGGAGACTTCGCCGGTGATGACCAAAACCCTCCCCACCAAATTGGGACGAAGCTCCCTAATTGCCGAGACCATTTCCCCAGCGGGCATCTCCGAGCACCGGAGATCCAGTAGGACCGCGTCAAAGCTTTCCTTCTTGATCATTGCCAGCGCCTGCTGGCCAGTGTGGGCAATGTCGCCTTCGCATCCCAGTCCGGCCAGCAGAACGTAGAAGAGATTGCGGATGGAGGGTTCGCCCTCGACGATAAGAACATGGCGAGGCCGAAGGTCATGGTTCAAGGCATCCTCTATGGAGCCGGATGATAGGAATAAAGATTGCTCGGTCAAGACTATCCCGCCCCTTAGCACCCACTAATCAACTCCTTGTAGATTAACACACTTATAAATCCTAAAGTCAAGAGCGATCAAGGTCGATTCAATAAAATTGCCTCCTGATCCTGCTCGAGGCCGATGCATCGCCCCTATTTTAGGGCGGATGAGTTATTTGCGGGACCTGAAGAGAGGTGCCGGTTAAATAGATCCAGGATTATCAGGAACGGGGCATCGAGAACCCCGCGTCATGTCCGGGGAGGATTCGGGCTCGCATGGCAAGTATGCGCGCCCGGTCTTGTTGAAACTGCCTTCGGCGGTGGGGAATCATGGTCAGAACCTTTTCATCATGTTGGCGGCTGAGCAGGGCGTCTCCGGCGATCACCGTGCGCTGCTCTCCCCCGTGCACAATGATGGAAGCGTGCCCGGGAACGTGACCAGAGGTGAGAAGGGTCTCCAGGTCACTCGGCAGGGCATGCTTTTCAATCCAGCGGAATTGGGAAGAGCTGCCCAATCGCTTGGGATCCCACCAGCGCAGCGCCAGTTTCCGGAGTTTAGTCATTAGTTCCCTTGCTCTCTCGTATTCGAAGGTTTCGGGATAGTACTTTAAAATGAGGGTTTCCCAATTCTGCTTGTCCAGGAGATCAGAGTAGACAGCTCGGGACCAGTCATAGGATTCCTGTGAGCCGAAGATTTCGCTGCCCGGGAATAGCGTGTTGTTCGACACATGGTCAATATGGAAATGAGAGTTGATGACGATCCGAATGTCCGTGGGTCTCAGGCCGCGGAGTTCCAAAGCTTTAACAATTTCGTGCGCCTCGTGAGGCATTCCGGTGTCCACAACGATGTGATGTCGCCCCTTGGAGAGCAGTACGGAGGTCGCGCCACGCCAACTCCCCTGCAAGAGGACATCTACTTTCCATCTACTGCTCTGCATGCGACTCCTTCAGCAAAGCTTGCAACGCCATTCTAACAGGAACGGTAATACAGCGGGCGGGCAAAATGATGATGAGGCAGCTTGCGTCCACGCGGCTGCAAAGAACCGGAGCGAGGCATGCCCCACCTTTCGAGGGTCCGCCAGCTAAGCGGAGCCTGCCGGGACGGGTTTTCGGGATTGCTCATCGCGGAATGCTCCGGAGGGCTATTGAATTTCTTCCTCCATAATCCAACTTCTCAATCTGAGAATGTCTGCCGCGCGCGCCACACCGATGGGTGTAGCCTTTCCATCCTGCTCGACCACCACCACATTTTCCGCGTTGTGGAGGACCATTTCACGTACGACTTCGTCCACCGTCTGTCCGGGTCGAGCCATGACGTAATCTTGGCGGGCGATATCTTGGATTTTCAAGTTGGAATCAGCCCCCTTCAATAGGTCATGGGCCTCGACAATCCCAACTAGATGGCCGTCTTTCTCGACCACGAGAATGACGCCCATCGCCTCCGGAGTCACTTCTCTGACCACTGCCCTTACCTCGTCATCAGGCCTGACGACCGTGAAATTCTTCCGCATGACCTGCTCAATCCAGGCGCGCATCAGAACCGGTACAGAGTAATCCTGCCGAACGATCAGACCTCGTTTGATGAGCTTGCCCGTCATGATGGATTCAGCGCTGAAAAGCCGAACGAAGCCGTCGGAGACTACGCAGCAAACCACCAAGGGAAGAAGCGCATTCGGATTCCGGCTGAGCTCGAAAAGGAACACAATGGAGGTAAAGGGTGCGCGAGCAATGCCGCCAAAAACCGCGGCCATGGCCACTAATGCATAAAGGGCCGGATCGCTCACGAAATGGGGGAAAAAGTGGTGCCAAACTTGTCCGTAAACTGCTCCGATTCCTCCCCCGACGATAAGGGAGGGAGCGAAGACGCCCCCGGTGGTCCCCGAACCGAGTGAAATTACAAGGGCCCAGAATTTCGCCAGGGAAACGCCTAGCAGAGTTCCGGTGGACAGGCGGTCGTTCAACATATCGCGTATCGTGTCGTAGCCTGTGCCGAAGACCTGGGGATAGAAGTACCCAATTACCCCGAGCAGAAGAGCGCCGAAAGCGGGTGCCCAGATTAATCGCGGCTTTAACGGGAAGTGGTTGTCAAACAAATCTTCCACCCGGAACAGGACCCGGATCATGGCAATTCCGATAAGGCCCATGAGCAGCCCCATCAGAGCGAAGAGCCATAGTTCCTGCATGCTTTTCAAGGAGAAGGCGGGAGTGGGGAATAGTGGAGCCCAGCCCCTGAAATGAACCGCCACGGCCGTGGCCACTACGGACGAGATGGCGACAGGAATGAAAGACCGGGCTCGAAATTCGAAGAGCAACAACTCAATGGCCACCAAGATGCCGGCAAAGGGTGCAACGAAGGTCGCTGCCATGCCTGCGGCTGCGCCGGAAGCCAGCAGTACACGGCGCTGGTAAGGCGTCAATTTTGTTACCTGGGCAAAAATGGAGCCGAAGGCCGCTCCGGTTTGGATGATGGGCCCTTCCGCTCCAAAAGGTCCGCCAGTCCCGATGGCGAAGGCAGTGGCGAGCGGCTTCAAGACCCCAACCCGCATCCGAACTAGGCTCTTTCCGACAAGGACGGCTTCCATTGCTTCGGGGATCCCATGCCCCTTCAGCGTGGGCTCCCAGAGGTAAATCATGATGCCTACCAGCAGGCCGCCGATGGGTGGGATGAGGATAACCCAGGCCCCTAAATGGTGATGAACCGGAGAAGTAATGGCAAATGACCATTTCCCGTAGAAGAATATATTCGTAAACAGATAAATGAGTTCCAGCAAGCCCTGAGCCACCAGGCCGCCGATAAATCCCACCACGAGTGCTAGCGCAGAGGTCCTCACCACCGTAGGTTCGAGGGCCTTCCCAAATTGCTTGAACCATCCTGTGCGAGACATGCGTTGCGACTTTACTTCAACCATGAGGTGTAATCAGGCTCCTTCAGCCGGCTTGATCATCTGCGGCTTTGCTTTCAATGCATTGCCAATGTCAAGCTCAATGCGTTTGAGCTCTTCCAGATGGAGGCTCGCGAGGCTGTTCAAGGCTGCGGTCCCTTGCCGGGTAAGCCGAACGCGCACGAAGCGGCGGTCTCGCCCGCGTTGGTCCTTGCGCACTAGTCCTTTCCGGCCAGCCCTCTGCACAAGTCCTACCACGGCATTGTGGTGTTCCTGCAAAAACTCCGCCAATTCGCTGATGGTTGCCCATCCGCGGCCGGTATATCCTGCGATTCCCAGAAGCAAGAGGTATTGCTGAGGGGTCACGCCGCGCTTGCGAGTGGCGCTTTCGCTAAAGCGAAGAAAGCGGCGAAGATTGTAGCGGAACCAGGCAAGCCGACGGAGCACGGCGGAGTCCTCAGACGTTTGCTGATGCAGCGAGGCACGGCGTATCATACTCAGAAATTATATCACAGTGTGATTTAGATTTCTCGGGAAGGGGTAGGTTCGACCATCGCCTTTTGAGGGTCCTCAACCTAGCGCGCTGGGGGGGATAAGGGAATTCTCCAGTACAACCAATCGGGTGCGCATGTACCGCAGTTCCACTTCGCCAAGGTTTTCTGCGCATCCAGCGACAATGCGCCTTCCCCGCTCAGTGAGCGTCCGGCGGATCTCTTGGTCGGCGGTGGTGGTAGAGATGTCACCGAGGGCACGCAACAGCCGCAGGCTAACCGCCATGTCCGCCTTCGAATACAGGCGTATCTGCTCAAACGCAGAGTCCAGCATTTGCTCAAAACCCATCCATGGAATGCTCACGCGAAAGACGCCCGGCGGATCGTAGAGGATGGAATTTGGCGCCTCTCTGGAAGCAAATCGGATCAAGATCCGGCTCAACTGGTCCACGCAGGTAATAGCAGTGGTAGGGTCATTTACGGCCGGCGATATTGCTTTCAGCGCGATGTCAACGATCTGCAAGACCCCGAATTCCACATCCTGCTGCAAGGTTCTGGATGGACCGAAGTCGAAGGCCTCGCGAATCTCAGCGCTTCCCTCAGGGGGGAGGCGATCCGCCTTCGAGACCATCAGCAGCGGGATTCCTGCTGGAACGAACTGGCCGACTCGCCGCAGGACACGGAGTTTTACCCGGTGGGACTTTGCCAGGACGACGAGCCTCGTAGTGTCGATGAAGCGGATGTAACCGGAGACATCACTCAAGACACTTGCTTCCCAGATAGTTGACTGAACTGGATCGGGCGCTTCCATGCTGCTCAGCCTTCGGGGCCATGGCATCAGCTCGTTGATCATGGCCTCAGTTTCAGACGCGATCCGATCCACGATATGGTTCACGCTGATTGCCCGCGAAATGTGAAAGATGAAGAAGAGCAGCCATGCCACACAGGCGGCGGCTAGCACCATCGCGCCCAGGACCGTGGCAACCGGTGCGAAAGGGGATGGCAAGGAGTGTGCCGAGGGAAGTGCGGCCATGCAGTACGAGAAGGTGCCGAGGAATATGCCGAGGGTCCATTGGGTCACCCGGTCCCTTGTAAAGCTTACGATAATGCGTGGCGAGAACTGCATGGAGGCCA
>Ga0181533_1006846_pt1 | contig 10160 bp, 8 predicted proteins | sample PEATcosm2014_Bin_45_FD_119772 | JGI IMG/M metagenome (GOLD analysis project Ga0181533, IMG submission 119772) | Peatland microbial communities from MTU Mesocosm Facility, Houghton, MI, USA - PEATcosm2014_Bin11_60_metaG | ecosystem: Environmental > Terrestrial > Soil > Wetlands > Peat | place...
TCCCTTCTTCCTTCCCTGCAATAAATCCATCACGTAATGAAGCAATTATCTTACGGAGGCACTCTATCGTTCTCAAAGGTTTATTCCATGAATCGAATACTGGTTCCAGAAAGCCAAGGCTTCCGGAGAATATACCTGCTCCTGATTGGATCAGTTCCTCTTTGCTGAGAAAAACGTGGTTTCCTGTGCGAACTTCTAGAATCAGTTCCTCCAGGATAAAGACATTCCCTTTAAGCAGGGTTTCTGCCATCTGTGCTATATAGGGATGCAACAGTACTTTCAGGATGTCACGGTAATAAAACATTTCTTTGTCTTGAATTCTTGTTTTGTCGAACCGTCCTGTGTTTTCGTGCATCCTGAAGATTGTATCTAAGAGGTCAAACACCGGAGTTTGCCTGAGCTGCAATCCCATCGTGATGTTTAGTTCCTTAATCTCAGGCGGAAGCGAGTTTAAAAGCAGAGGTAGAGTCTGTTCATCCATCATCACGACAGCAGTATTCTCAGAACTGGGATCTGTCAGAAGCTGGTCACTTAATAATTCGCCACATAACTTTGCCTGTCCCACATATAAAGGAACACCGATAATATTGATCTTAGCAACTGATGCAGCAAAATCCTTTTCTATCCAGTTGAAAAGCTGGCTTTTCCATTTCCGCTTCCACATCCTGAGAAAAAACCCTGCCTCCTGTTTTTCATCCTCCATGTAGTAAGCATCGGCATCCCACAACATTTCAGCTTTTCCGATAGAAACCAGGCTGTCGATGATGACTTCTTCTGCCTTGGTCATTGCATTGAATCCTGCAAAGATGATCTTCCCCCAGGGTATTTTTCCACGGATCTCACTTATCTGATCTGCAGTCCTCCTGAAAAGAAGTCCAGGATAAGCAAGGCGGGAAGAGATTAACCGGATACCTAATTGTTCATGGTAAGTATAAAGAGAATTGAAAAAATGCATGAATTGCTTCTCAAAATCTGTGAGCGGTTTATTGTCGAGGTTCCAGATGGACAGGGCTTTGGCTTCATTAAGGAAAGCGAAGAGATCTTGTGCATTCACAAGGTAGCTATCGATCTCATTAAAATCGTTTAAAAGCTGTTGTGCCCAGCCTGTAAATTCATCAAAAGGTTGTGCATTCTGTCCTTCCAGCGCTTTGTGGATCTCATACAATTCAAATAAAACCTGCACAGTATCACAAATCCGCAGGCCTGAAATGTTGACCAGGAAATCTTCAATTGAAAAAATGGCGGGGGACCAGATCGTCTTTCCAATGCGTTTCCCAATATATTTCTGAATGAACAGTCCCCCCCTGCGGTTTGGTAACACGATGCACAGATCAGAAATTTTCTCGCCATAACTCTTATAAAGATAATCTGCCGTTTTTTCCAGAAATCCTGTCATTATTCTAAGAATTTGTGCTCAGCCCTTAGCCATCAGAAAATCATTTTTTAATCTTCAAGTATCAACAATCAATTTTTCGGAATATCCAGTACTTCCAAATCCTTCATCTGATCACCCTCTATTACAAATCTTACCATTGTGATGGAGTTATGGAAGCCATATTTTCCGGCTGCTCCCGGGTTGATATAGAGTAATTGGTATTTTTTATCAAACATCACCTTCAGGATATGCGAGTGACCCGTGACAAACAATTGTGGTTTTTCCTTCCTGATCAGTTCACTGGCCTTTTTTTCATAATGCCCCGGGTATCCGCCGATATGAGTCATGACAACTTTTACCTTTTCTGCAAAAAGAATCAGGTCATGTGGAAACATCTTTCGCAGTTCTCCTCCATCGATGTTACCGGATACTGCCCGTAAAGGCTTAAACTTAGACAATTCCTCTGCCGACTGTAAATTTCCGATGTCGCCGGCATGCCAGATCTCGTGACAATCCTTAAAAAATTCATAGGTCCTGGGATGGATGAATGAATGGGTATCTGAGAGAATGCCGATCCTGATCATAAAAGAACCAATAAAAGAGTGGGTTTATTAAAGATGTAAAGTTCGTATTATTTTCCGAACTTTGAGTAACAAACGGCCTGTCAGATGATTTTTTCCAGAGATTGATTTCACTGTTGAGATAATGAAAACCAAATATTGTTACAAGACAATTGCGTCTGGGAAAAACACATGAAATTTTTCTGAGTAATTCGTCAAAAATTACGACATTTGATGATCTTTTTCATGCATTCATGTTCTTAAAATGAATCAAGTTAGAACTTTATGATTGAAATAATCTTTATTGTAGTGGGAGTTGCAGTTTTCCTGACCCTGATCTTAATCTTGCTGAAATTGAACAAGACAACAGGTCAATCAGGAATCAAGGAACTGGAAGAAGCAAAACAACATGCGACGAACCTTTCTGCTGAGAAGCTTGCCATAGAAGGAAAAATACAAATGTTGGAAGAACAGGTCCGTTCAGCATCCCGGACAATAAATGAAAAAGAAGAAACTATTGTTGGGCTGAACCGCCAGGTTGCCGGGTTAAGCACTGAGAATAAAAGACTTATTGAAGATCTTCAGACTAAACAGGCCGCTATAGAAGCATCCGAAGAAAAATTGCGGGTTGCCTTCAAAAATTTAGCCAACGAGATTCTTGAAGAAAAGACACAGAAATTCACGGAACAGAACAGGACAAAACTGGAAGAGATATTGAAGCCGTTGGGGGAAAAAATCGCGAATTTTGAGAAAAAAGTTGATGAGACATATCACAAAGAATCCAATGAACGATTCTCACTTGTAAACGAGATCAAGCGGCTTGCCGAACTAAATCAACAGATAAGCCAGGAAGCCAGCAATCTTACGCACGCATTAAAGGGACAAGCAAAGACACAAGGCAATTGGGGGGAAATCATCCTGGAAAGTATCCTGGAAAAATCGGGACTCGTGAAGGATCGTGAATATTTCGTTCAGCAATCCTTTACTAATACAGAAGGAAAAAGACTTCAGCCCGATGTCGTGGTGAGTTATCCCGGCGAAAGAAGCGTGATCATTGATTCGAAAGTTTCCCTGAACGCATATGAGCGTTATGCTTCTTCTGAAATAAAAGAGGAGCAGGAAACAGCGCTCCGGGAACACCTGCAGGCCATCCGTAACCATATTAACGATCTGAGCAGCAAAAATTACCAGGATATCTACCAGTTAAAGAGCCTTGATTTCGTGATGATGTTTCTTCCTATCGAGCCTGCTTACATGCTGGCAGTGCAGAATGATCCGAACCTCTGGAATTTCGCATATGAACGCAGGATCCTGCTCATCAGTCCGACAAACCTCATTGCCTCCCTTAAGATGATCGCCAATCTTTGGCGTGTGGAATACCAGAACAAGAATGCCATTGAGATCGCCCGACAAAGTGGAGAGTTGTTCGACAAATTCAAAGGATTTGTTGATGATCTTGAAGACATAGGAAAAAAAATCAATGCCTCGAGAAGCAGTTATGATGATGCCATGAATAAACTATCAACGGGTAGAGGGAACCTTATCCGCAGGGCAGAAAAGTTAAGGGAATTAGGAGTAAAACCTGAGAAGAAGTTGCCTCAAAATCTTTTAGATAAGGCGGGAGATGATGAGTGATGAATGATGAAGAAAAGCTTTAATTGTTGAAAAGAGAAAATTTTATATACGGGATTCACCCGGTAATTGAAGCCTTGAAATCGGGGAAGGAGATAGAAAAAGTTATGATCCAAACGGGGTTGAGAGGAGAAGGCTTTCAGCAGCTTCATGCCCTGATACGGGAGATGGAGATCCCTGTTCAATTTGTCCCGTTGGAAAAACTGAACAGGGTGACACGGCAAAACCACCAGGGGGTAGTAGCCATGATCCCGGAGATTACCTATCAGAAGATTGAAGATATCCTGCCTTCTGCTTACGAGCAAGGCAAAGTACCGCTGGTATTGATGCTAGATCGCATTACTGATGTCCGTAATCTTGGAGCTATCGCGCGGACAGCCGAATGTTCTGGCGTCGATGCCATTCTCCTGGCCGAAAAAGGATCTGCACAAGTCAACCAAGATGCAATAAAGACATCTGCCGGTGCCTTATATAAAGTCCCGGTATGCCGTTATCATTCCATAACAGAGTCTGTCACCTTTCTGAAGAACAGCGGACTGAAAATCATTGCAGCTACAGAGAAAGCAAATTCTGACTATAGTGATGTTGATATGACCCAACCCCTGGCTCTCATTCTCGGATCGGAAGAGAGCGGGATTTCAGATGAACTTCTAAAGGCAGCTGATGTATTGGTCAGAATACCAATTAAAGGCGAGATTCAATCATTGAATGTATCGGTTGCAGCCGGAGTAATCATATACGAAATCCTGCGCCAGAGAAAACAATCCTGACCGGAAATGAAACAGGTATTGAGATTTACACCCGAGTTCATTCTTATCTGTTATATCCTGCTCTTTCTGTTTTTCAAACATCCCGGTGAAACATGGGACCGGTCGATCAACAGCGATGGGAAAGGATATTATGCTTATTTGCCTGCCATTTTCATTTACCATGATCTGGCCTATAAATTTGTCGAATCTTACGAGAATAAATATTACCCTGCCGATCACTCTGTATTTAAGGAGTTCCGGTTACAGGTAAATGGTAAAACTATCAACAAATATTTCCCGGGACTGGCACTTTTATGGCTGCCATTTTTCCTTATTGCGCATCTTCTGAGTTATCTCCTGGGTTTCCCGATGGATGGTTATTCTCTCCTCTATCAATATGCTATTTCGATTGCGGCTCTATTTTATTTATGGCTCGGCTGCAGATTCGTAATGAGGCTGCTGACCAGATTCGGAGCTGATATGAAAAGTGCAACTTTTATAACATTCATCATTGCTTGCGGTACAAATATCATGTTTTTTGCAGTAGTTGAAGATTCTATGACCCATGTTTATTCATTTGCGCTGATCTCGATGTTCTTTTTCTATATTTATCGATATTTTCATGATAAGAAAGAAAGGTACTGCATTTATTCTGTAGTTCTGTTTGGGTTAATACTATTGGTAAGGCCAACAAACGGACTGATCCTTCTCTTATTACCGCTGATAGTCTGGATAGCTTTACCCGAGAATCGAAACCCGATCCCATTAATTCTCCATCAAACAGCCACCATCAGTACTCTTTTACCCGGCATCCTCATCTTGCTTTTCTTTTGCTCACTTCCATTAATTCTCTGGCATCATACTACGGGCCATTGGTTTATTTATTCATACGGGGAGGAAAGACTTCATTTCCTTCATCCTCATTTTTTTGGTATCTTGTTCAGTTACAACCGTGGCTGGTTTGTCTACACGCCTATTGCCCTGATCTCGCTATTTGGGTTTTATGAACTTTGGAAAGAAAATAAAAGTGTCTTTTACTGGACCATTACCTTCTTCATTCTCTTCATTTACATTTCTTCCTGTTGGTGGATGTGGTACTATGCATCCAAATTCGGACAAAGGATATTCATTGACCTTTATCCCATTATTGCAATCATGCTCTTCTTTCTTTTTAAAACATTTCAGAAAAGGAGATTAATACAGTATATTTTATCTTTAATCCTTATTCTATTTACCGGATTTAACATCTTCCAGTGTTACCAGCATTCCTGTTTTATATTTCCAGCAACTGTCATTACGCGTGAGATATACTGGGATTCTTTCCCACGCCTCCACCCTGCTGCAAAGGTTTACCTTCCGCAGGAAGCCATCATAGGCAGCAAAACACTCTTTACGGATATGGAAAAACCGGAAGGATGGGAAAATCTTTGGACACTCAGAAGTCCTTTTGGATTTTCCGGAAAGCATTGTTCACTTATCACAAATAAGCATCCATATAGTGTAGGAAGATATGAACACCTGGCACCTGTGTTTTGTTCTCCAAACCGGATCATAAAGGTGACTGCTATGGTTTGGTCTTCGGGCAGAAAATCCGGTTCAACGCTCGTGGTAGAGATCAGATCCGGCGACCAGAAATTAAGCTACAATTCATTTTACCTGGCCCCTTTTGTTCAAGCCGATCGATGGACGCCAGTGGAAGCAGCATTTTATGTTTCGCGGGATATACCCGATAACAGCATTGCAAAAATTTATTTTTTCAATAATGCTGGAAGTGCTCCGTTGTTTATCGATGACATGAAGATTGATTTTCTTTCATTGAAAGATGAGATGCAATATACCTTTATGGAAGGTGTTCAATCACCAGTGAGATGAAGCGTACAATGTATATTTTAAGAATCCAGGGAACAAAAAAGATTCCCGATTACATCCAGATCAGAGATGAGGATTTCACACTGATCGCATATTTCAGGTTAAATAACCCAACACGCGCACTGACCCGTTGTAACCTGCTTGATAAAATGAAAGAAATTCTTGCCATCGCATCCCATCTTCCATACGGTGAAATACACAAGCTGGAATTTTAATGGAGCCTGTTCAGAAACTTTCCTTATTTTTGGCTGATCAATCATGAACTTCATGGAGAACAATGTTATCATCAAATTCGATAAAGTTTCCATATACCAGAACGAGAACCTGATCCTCGCAAATGTAAGCCTTGAGATAGACAAAGGTGAGTTTGTTTATCTCATCGGGAAGACAGGAAGCGGGAAAAGCAGTCTGCTAAAAACAATTTATGCAGATCTGAAAGTAAAGAACGGAAGTGCAATTGTTACGGGTTTTAATTTGAGAACACTTCGGACAAAAGAAATTCCCTTCCTTAGGAGAAAACTTGGCATTGTCTTCCAGGATTTTCAGTTATTGATGGACAGGACTGTAGCCGAAAATCTTTTCTTTGTCATGGAAGCTACAGGATGGAAAAACAAGAAAGAGATGCAGCGCAGAATGCATGAGGTACTGGCCAAAGTAGACCTGGAAACCAAAGGAAACAGCATGCCTCACAAGCTTTCAGGAGGTGAACAACAACGTGTTGGAATAGCAAGGGCGCTGGTCAACAACCCGGAAATCATCCTTGCCGATGAACCCACAGGAAACCTGGATCCAGAAACATCAGAAGGGATCATTGGCCTTCTGTTTGATATTTCAAAAACAGGTAGCGCAGTTCTTATGGCTACCCATAATTATAATTTCTTTGAAAAATTCCCGGCAAAAACCCTACGATGTGAAGCAGGGAACATTCGTGAATTCAATTAGCCCGCCAGGGTTGCCACCATCACGGCTTTGATGGTATGAAGACGGTTCTCCGCTTCATCAAATACTATTGATGCTGGTGATTCAAAAACTTCCTCAGTCACTTCCATCCCATTGATCCCATATCGTTGATAGATATCTTTCCCGACTTCCGTATCAATGTTATGGAAAGCAGGCAGACAGTGCAGAAATTTTACATTTGGATTGCCGGTCTTTTTCATAAGAGCTTTATTCACTTGGTATGGAACCATCTCACGGATACGCTCTTCCCAAAGTTCTGGTTTTTCTCCCATGGAAACCCAAACATCCGTATAAATAAAATCTACTCCTTTTACGGCAGTCCCTGCATCTTCTGTCACGAGTATCTTTGCGCCTGTTTCCTTCGCAATCTCGTTACACACATCTATCAAGTCCCTGGATGGCCAGTATTTTTTCGGGGCAGCCGCCCGGAAATCCATACCCATTTTTGCAGCGCCTGCCATCAATGAATTACCCATATTAAAACGGGCATCCCCGCAATAGCAAAATGAAACCTGGTTGAGGGGTTTATCCGAATGTTCCATCATGGTCAAAAGATCTGCCAATACCTGGGTGGGATGAAACTCATTAGTCAGACCATTCCACACAGGGACACCGGCATATTTTGCAAGATCCTCGACAATTGATTGTCCGAACCCACGGTACTCAATTCCATCATACATCCGTCCAAGCACACGTGCAGTGTCTTTCATCGTCTCTTTTTTCCCGATGTGAGACCCTTCAGGACCAAGATAAGTAACATGGGCTCCCTGGTCCAGGGCAGCAACTTCAAAAGCACAACGGGTACGGGTAGAAGCCTTCTCAAAAATCAGGGCAATGTTCTTCCCTTTCAACCGTTGCTTTTCAACTCCGGAGTATTTATCTTTTTTAAGTTCCAGGGACAGCTCAAGTAAAAATTTAATTTCCCCGGGTGTAAAATCCAGCTCCTTTAAAAAGTTCCTGTTCTTGAGATTGATTGTCATAAAAATCGTGTTGTTAGAAGTTATACAGAATGATTTGTCTGTTGGCAAAATTATTAATAAAAAAACTCAGGACAAAAGTGAATTCTCAGGTTGACTCTGTACTTAAGGAACGATGATGTTCAATGACAAAGGATTTACTTTCATTTCCAATACTTTCCCCATCCGTGAAGGATCACCATCGAGGTGAATGGTTTTCCCTTTTTTTCTTGTGATGACCGCTTGTTTAGCCCGGATTATCTCTATGTAATGTGTTTTGTGAAATGTCCTGGTAAATAACATTGGCACATAAAACGGAACCAGCAGTAAAGGTATCCTCCGGACAACACATACATCGATTAATCCATCGTCAAGCTTGGCCTGAGGATCGATTGAAGTATTATTTCCAAACTGGTTGGAATTAGCAAGGGTGATGAATAATGCTTTACGTTTAATGATTTTTCCATCGACCTGGAGAATGTATTTTTTAGGACGATATTGAGAATATTCATTGGAAACGATCCGGAAATATGTGAAGAAACCTCTCCTGGAGGCGGTCGCAAATTTCTTTGCAACAAATGCATCATATCCAATACCGGCAATGCTTAAGAACACCTGGTCGTTAATTGTCGCTGTATCTATTTTCCTGATCTTACACTGGTTGATCAGATTAATTGCTTTCTCAAAAGAGAATGGGATCTTAAGATGTCTTGCCAGTCCATTTCCAGAACCTGTTGGGATAATCCCCAATGCAGTTTCCGAACCTACTAAAGCCTTCCCGATCTCATTTACGGTGCCATCACCTCCGACTGCTACCACGATGTCCACGCCTGCCGCTACTGCCTCTTTAGCAAGGTCAGTTCCATGACCCGGACCTTCAGTAAATGTTACCTGGCAATTAAATAATGGATCAATATACTTTTTGATCAGCTCCTCAATATTCTTCTGTTTCCCAATGCCTGATATGGGATTCACAATAAAAAGAGCAGTTTTATTCCTGGTTTTTTCTTCCATCTCAGATCACTCCAATGACAGCCGGTTCTCGATTAACCTGTTGTTATATTGCTGAATATAAGCTTTAAGAAAAATTTCAAGGTTTTTCATGACCGGCAAATTTTCCCCTGCAAGGTTTTTCGTTTGCATTCTGTCCTTCTGAAGGTCAAAAAAAGCAGTGGTTTTTATTCCATCGAACTCGAGCAGGTATCCATCTTTAACCATACCATAAAGTCCTGAAATATAGTGAACCGAAAAATGGGGAGCAGTTGTATCAAAAACGCTGCTGCCAAAGGCGATGTAATCCTTATTAAAATGCAGATAATCAAGTACGGATGGCATTATATCGGTTTGTGCCGCAATCTCAGTACTTTTCCCTTCCAGCTTGTCGCCAGGCGTAAAAAAGAGAATAGGAACGGCAAATTGTCCTGCATCAGTTTGATAATAGGGATAATATCCTTCTGAAGTATGATCGGCAGTAAGCACGAAAAGGGTATTCTTGTACCATGGCATTTTTTTTGCAGCTTCGAAGAACTTACTTAATGAATAATCAGCATACATGATGCTTTCCTGTATAGGCAATTTCCCTTTCCTGAATTTATGGGCATATTTAGCTGGTACATGATAAGGATGATGGGAAGAAAGTGAAAAAATAGCAACCATAAACGGCTGTGGAAGATGATCCATTGTCCTTTTTGTGTACTGAAAAAATTCCTCGTCACGGATTCCCCATTTCCCATCATAATCTGCTTCATTATGATATTCAGTCCTTCCATAATAATGGTCAAACCCTGTCATCTTTGTATAAGAATCAAATCCCATGGTACCATTGGTCCCACCATGGAAAAATGCAGAGGTATACCCTTTCTGTTTCAACAGATCAGCCAGACTGTGAGTTTTATCTGTGGAATAATCTGATTGAATAAAGGACTCGTTCATCAGGGAAGGAATGCCGGATAAAACTGCCGGTATTCCCTGGATGGAGGTCTTACCGTTGGCAAAACCGTTCAGCAACAGGCTATGTTTTGCCAGGGAATCAAGAAAGGGAGTAAATCCCTTGTATTCA
>Ga0181533_1006854_pt1 | contig 10151 bp, 8 predicted proteins | sample PEATcosm2014_Bin_45_FD_119772 | JGI IMG/M metagenome (GOLD analysis project Ga0181533, IMG submission 119772) | Peatland microbial communities from MTU Mesocosm Facility, Houghton, MI, USA - PEATcosm2014_Bin11_60_metaG | ecosystem: Environmental > Terrestrial > Soil > Wetlands > Peat | place...
ACGTTGAATCGACTCCAAATACGCGGTCGTGCCCTTATCGTCACGGGACCTACAGTCAGGAACATTGCCGCAGATATCGTACTTTCCTCGCTTAATGACTTCGGATTTACAACAGAGATCAGTGTCGTGGAAGGGTCGACCACAGAGCAAGTTTTGATGGTCAAGAACAAGATTCACGGGTTCAAGCCTAACATCATCGTTGGTGTGGGTGGAGGAAAGGACATTGATGTGGCGAAACTTAGCAGTATGCAAACCTCGACGCAGTTTCTTAGCGTACCAACAGCTGCATCTCACGATGGAATTGCTAGCCCTCTGGTGTCCATGAAAGGAATGGATAGGCCGTACTCATGCGTTGCGCATTCACCTGTAGCGATAGTTGCTGATACCTCTATAATTGGAAAATCCCCATATCGCCTAATCGCGAGCGGGTGCGGAGACGTAATCGCCAAGTATACTGCCGTCAGAGATTGGAAATTGGCTCATCGAATCAAGAACGAGTATTATGGTGACTACGCTGCCGAGCTTGCAATTATGAGCTCGCGCCTTGTCATGAAGAACTCGAGCAGCATAAGAATGGTTTCCGAATCTGGTGTCCGGACACTTGTTGAGGCGCTAATAAGCTGTGGCGTAGCAATGAGCATAGCTGGAACTAGCAGACCGTGCAGTGGAGCAGAACATCTCTTCAGTCACTACTTGACTATGACTGCGCCGAAACCAGCACTCCATGGGGAACAATGCGGGATCGGAACAATAATGTGCGCTTACTTACATGGGGCAAATTGGGAATTGATCAAGGAAGTTCTGCATAAGATAGGTGCACCAACGAACGCTGCCGAGTTGGGAATAGAACCAAAGTATGTTTTGGAAGCCTTAACAAAAGCTCATACGATTAGGCCCGAGCGATACACGATCCTTGGAGAAAGTGGGCTTACAAAGGAGGCTGCACAGCGCGTCGCAACGATAACGGGAGTAGTTAGTTGAGTTGACATCTGGCTTATCCTGAAAGGGTTACCGAAACATGTCAGAAAAGACTAGTGAACTGATTAGGAAGGCAGCCGTCATCAATGCTCTAAAACATGATGGAAAAGCTGAGTTACAAGCAGTTCTCGGGAACCTATTAGGTGATGCTCCCGAACTTCGAAGTCAAGCAAGGAACCTGATCCCCCTTGTGCGTGACGCCATCAACGAAGTAAACTCCATGTCCATCGAGAAACTGCGCGAATTGGCCCTGCAGAATTGGCCGACTGAACTGTCAAGGGAGAAGAAGGAAGAAGAAAGGGAACTCCCGCCCCTTTCAAACGTAGAGAAGTATAGCACGATAATCACTAGACTCGCACCGAATCCAGATTTTGTGCTTCATCTAGGAAATGCCCGAGCGGCGATTCTGAGTCATGATTATGCGAGGATGTACAAAGGCAAATTCATTGTGAGATTCGAGGACACTGATCCCAGGCTGAAGAAAGCTCAACTCGGATACTATGAGAAGATCCGCGAAGACCTAAGATGGCTACAATGTGAGTGGGACGAAGAGTATATTCAGAGCGATCGACTCCCTATCTATTATCAAATGGTCAATGTTCTTGTCAACAGCGGAGCCGCATATGTGTGCGAATGCAGTCCCGAGCAGTTTCGGATTTTAATCAATGAGAATTGTCCATGCCCAGATCGAAACTTGAATGTCGATTCACAAGAGAAACGCTGGCGCAGAATGCTTGCAGGTGACTACAAGGAAGGAGAAGCCGTCTTACGAATTAAAACTGACCTTCTGCATCCCAACCCGGCCATAAGAGATTGGCCGGCGATGAGAATAATCGACACAGTGAGGACCCCCCATCCGCGGGTGGGGTCAGAGTTCAAGGTCTGGCCCCTTTATAATTTAGCTTCGGGAGTGGATGATCATCTTCTTGGCATCACACACGTAATTAGAGGAAAAGAACACCTCACCAACATGGCGCGCCAGCTCTACCTATATGATCACCTGGGTTGGAAGTATCCTGATGCTGTACACTACGGACGCATGAAGGTCGAAGGCATGAATCTCAGCAAATCGAAGATGATGAAGGCCCTCGATACAGGGGAAATAAGTGGCATTGACGATCCAAGACTTGGAACATTAGCCGCATTACGTAGACGCGGATTTCTTGCAGAAACGATACGAAAAATGATTTGGGAGGTCGGTCCGAAACCCGTCGACGTAACAATGAGCTGGGATAACATAGATTCACTAAATCGTAAATTAATTGACCCAATCGCCCATCGATTCTTCTTCGTTCCGAAACCCGAACTAGTCAAAATCAGCGGGCTTGCTCGGAGTTACAAAGTGACATTGCCGTTACACCCACAATATCCTGCGCAAGGGAACCGCACCTTGGAAGTTCCGTCAACAGACGGCGAAGCCAGCATTTTCGTGGCGAATGATGACCTGCAGACGCTCCAAAATCAGCAGGTCACGCGTCTTATGGGATTATTCAATTTAGGTCCCGCCCGCATACAAAACAACGAGCTGAGATGCCGGTACGCGGGTGAATCGACCGGAAGCGGACAGGCACCAATTATCCAATGGGTGCCCTCTCAGAATAATGTGCCAGCTGAAGTTACTCTTCCAGACGCAACCATCATACGAGGTCTCGCAGAGTCGGGGTTGAAGTCAGAGAGAGCCGGAGGGATCATTCAACTCGTACGCATCGGATTCTGCAGAGTGGATCAAGTAACTGATAACCTGATCACTCTATGGTTCGCACACCAATAGGTGCCGCACGTTTATCTTGAGGCTCTCCTCCGGAGATAATGATCGGCTTGCCCATTCTTGGAAGAGACGAGTTATGGAAACTACTTGTTGAAACTGTACACTCACTACCGATGTACAAGAGTCACAAGAGATACGTGGAGGAAATAATGATCAAGGAAACTCCGCAGATCTCACCACAAGAACTCGCAGTACAGTTGAACGTCCCTCTTGGTGAAACGATTGTCCTTCTCGACGAAATTCGAGGGGAACAACCTCTTCTAAATCCGACCAGCATTGATTCCGAAAAACCGTCAAAGACTGCAGTGGATCGCAGCTTGCTGGATTTCAACAAATGAGTTTTACCTCTAGTAATTTTTATATAGGCGAATGTTACCCCACGTAACAAATAATTTGGAACAGGTGAAATCGAAATGTCATCGCAAAACATACCGGTCGTCATTCTGAAGGAAGGAACCCAACGATCTACTGGAAGAGATGCACAGCGAAATAACATTCTCGCCGCCAAAGTGGTTGCCGAGACAGTGAAAACGACACTAGGCCCGCGCGGAATGGACAAGATGCTTGTCAGTACAATTGGAGATGTCATCATCACCAATGATGGCGCAACAATCATGAAAGAGCTTGACGTCCAACACCCGGCCGCTAAAATGCTTGTGGAAGTCGCAAAAACACAGGATAACGAAGTGGGCGACGGAACCACAACTGCAGTCGTTCTAACCGGAAACTTGCTTGAACAAGCAGAGAAACTTTTGGACAAAGACGTACACCCGACAGTAATCGTCGAAGGTTACAAGAAGGCCGCCGATAAAGCGAGGGAGATTCTTAACGGTCTAAGTGAATCGATTGACCCCAATGATGCAGCTACTCTGAGAACGATAGCGACAACAGCAATGGGGACGAAAAACGTCTCTGGAGCCAAAGATTACCTAGCCAAAATTGCGGTTGAGGCTGCGCTTCAAGTGAAAGAAACCAGAGACGGAAAAACCAAGGTTGACGTCGACTTGGTGAAGGTTCTGAAGAAGCATGGCAGAAGCATTGAGGAAACAGAGCTCGTTAAGGGTATTGTTATTGACAAGGAGATAGCTCATCCGCAGATGGCGAAGCGAACCCAAGGAGCAAAGATCGCCCTCCTGAACGCGAAACTGGAAATCGAGAAGACAGAATTCGACGCCAAGATCAACATCAACAATCCGGACCAGATGAAACTCTTCCTCGACGAGGAAGAGCACATGCTCAGAGAAATGGTCGATAAGATATCGGAAAGTGGAGCGAACTTTGTCTTTTGCGAAAAATCAATCGACGACATCGCCCTACACTTCCTATCGAAGAAAGGAATTTCAGCTATTAAGAACGTAAGCAGCGGCGACATGGAGAAGTTGGCAAAAGCAACCGGGGCAAAGGTCGTGGCAAGCGTAAAGGACCTCACCTCCAGTTCATTGGGAGAGGCGAAAGTCATCGAGGAAAGCAAAATTGGAGATGACAAACTGACCTACGTTCGTGACGCGAAGAATCCGATGGCTGTGACAATTGTTCTCCGCGGCGGAACAGAACACGTAGTCGACGAGGCCGAGAGATCGCTGCACGACGCGCTTTGCGTGGTTAGAGATGCGATCGAAGATGCAAAGATAGTTGCAGGAGGAGGCGCTTCCGAGGCAGAGACTTCCAAGCAGCTCAGGGATTACGCAGTGAAGGTAGGCGGACGCGAGCAACTCGCCATTGAAGCCTTCGCTGACGCGATGGAGAGCATTCCACTCGCATTGGCAGAGAATGCGGGCCTCGACCCTATCGACGTGATGGTAGAGCTAAGGGCAAAACATGAAGACGTGAGCAATCGATGGTACGGCGTGGATGTCTTCTCAGGGCACATCAAGGACATGAAAGCTCTCAACGTGCTTGAACCTCTGAGAGTGAAATCTCAAGTTGTCAAGTCTGCTACTGAAGCAGCGTCAATGATCCTTAGAATCGATGACGTAATTGCTGCCAAGGGAGATAAGGGATCGGCCAGACCACCAGGACCGCCAGGCGGAATGGGTGGAATGGGCGGAGAAGAGTACTAGGTCGAGTACACCCTTCTCTTTCCTTGAATCCTTCCCCCGAATACCCCCGTTTTAATCCCTGAACTCCTTTTCATCTCTAGGGCTAAAAGTGACCAGGAGTGCGGGTGAACAAATAGTTCTCGTCTCATCCGCAGAATTTGTCCTAAAGAGTTCTCCTGTGCGCAGAACGTTAGAGCAGCGACTTATCGATGACTTGAGATTCGCTCTCCGAAATGCCCACATTAAGAATTTCACTATCGAGAAAGCAGCTGGCAGGATCATAGTTAGGCGGATCAATAACGCGCCATTAGCGGCGCAGGTAATCACGAGAGTTTTCGGGGTTGCATACGCAATTCCGGCTACCTGCACAGCGGGGTCAATGGACTCCGTGCTGAGTGAAGTCCACCTAAGAGCAGTTGAGACATTGACTTTAGAGCAATCCTTTGCCATCCGATGTCATGGATCAGCAGGAAGCGTGATCTCATCGCGAGACGTGGAGAAGGAAGCTGGATCCCAGATTCTCAAAGCACTCGCGGACAGGAAAATTCGAGTAAACCTCGATCATCCGGACGTAGTGATCTCAGTCGATTTGGCAGGTGAAATCGCGTACCTCTACACTACTCGTCTTCCTGGGCCCGGTGGCTTGCCTCTTTCATCTCAATGGAAGATGCTAGGAGTTCTCGATTCACCTCTCTCATTGTTCGCCGCATATGTAATGATGAGGCGAGGATGCCTCACTCAATTGCTGATTCCGTGCAGCAGCACTGAGGCGCGTTATCAAACAGATCGTCAAATTGCGCTAGCACGAAAATTAAGACAATTCGTAACTCGTGAGAATTACCCTGGCTTCATTCTTGAACTGGACAAAAAGCCTCAATCCAATAGTCTCATTCGACATTTAGGGCTCGAATTCGCGAGAGAGCGTCGATTTAGAGGAGTTGTCTTCTCCGACGCGAGCGGATCGATCGCTTTCGATAGCTCCATTAGAGCGAGAGCTCATGAGCTCGGCCTCCCAGTCTTTTACCCTCTTATCGGGCTCGACGAGACAGACTTGAACAAAATTGGCAAGTTGCTCGATGTTGACTGGAGAGACTTTGGAGATACCCTAGCTCAATCCACTTCTTCGGTCGATACCGCAGACTTATCAACTCGGCCGATAACCGAGGTACTCCTCTAGCCACGGCCGGCATATTCAACCAAGTCGCATGCAATCTTAATGGCATGCATTGATGCCACATTCTCCTGCACTCTCTTGGCATTCTTGGTGTACTCTGGCTCCGTCAATAGCTCTTCGAGTACTGTGTCGAGTATCTCACTGTTCACTTTGTTCTGATCTATTACCCGCGCGACATTTAGGATCTCAGCGCGCCGAGCGTTGCCGTATTGCTCCGTATGATCAGGAATGGGAACTAAAATCATTGGTTTGCCACGTACAAGCGATTTCATAATTGTTCCATGCCCCGCTCTACTCACGACAACGTCGCTTGCAATTATGTAATCGTCCTGATTCTGAATCCAATCGAAAATCTTCAGTCCGTTCAACCTCAGAGGATCTAATGCGCCATTCGGATCGCCTTTAGAAATAACGATCTCGTATTTTCTTTCGAGTTGACCGAGTGCTTTGATGAGTATTCTCGCCAGAACTTCCCGTTCAATCTTGGGTCCGCTAACCGCTGCGTAAACAATTGGTTTCGTCGTGTTAAGGCCGAGTCTCTTCCTCAGCTGCGCAAGGCTGAAGGAGGACTCATTCTCTGTCTCAACAATAGGTCCGATTAGTTTCACTTTTTCGGAGTAACGCTTTGGTATTGCAAGATTACCTACTGAAATCGTATAAGGAGCAGGTAAGTCAGGGATCAGAATTGTCTGACTTCTTCCCCATACAATCTGAATTGCCGTGCGTACAAACAGCCAACCTAGATTCGCTATGATGAAGAAAAACCTCTCGAATAATGAGAGGTGCCTCTCAGACGGTCTGTGCATTATTTCAACGCGAAATTGGTTGAGCATTACGATGACTGGGATTCCCATCAACCATGATGCCACAACCGATGAGGCTCGTGAATCCGACAGAACTATGTCGGGCTTGAAGAGTTTCATGAAACGGATCTCGAAAACGATTTGCCTAAGAAATCTTCGAATCCCTAGTGAGAAACCGCTAGTTGCCGCGGTCATCTTGAAGTCTATCGTGCCATCATTTCTTACGCGAAAGTTTATGGGAATTGCCTCGAAAGTCGGGAGGGCATGTTGCTTCGCATACTGCAGACCGTCTAGGTATGTCGAGAAAATGGTTAGAATACCTCTTGCGTTCAATTCGTTTGCGATGGGATGCATGCGTGTAACGTGGCCGAGTCCTATGCCACAGGGAGCCATATAGACGCGCAATATTATTCGCCGTTTGGTCTATTTCGGATGTCTCCTTCAGGCCTGATTTCCTCGAAGATCTCTCCCTCGAAGACTTTGACCGTGGTTCCGTCTAGAAGCCAGTAGTCTGGGGGCAGGCCAGCCTTTAGGCAGCAATTGCTAAGGAAGTCTGCGCTATCCCAGTTCCATTCGACTGCAACTTGCGGCAGAAGAAGGCCGGAGGTTCCATGCCCTTCAATTATCAGACCGTGTCGTCCGATCGTTATTTGTTCGGGAAGATTCTTTCGATCTTCAACGTGAAGAGTCTGTGGTGGAGTGAGAACAGTAACGTCCACAGTGATGTTTTTCTGAAACTCTTCAAGTGAGATGGGTTCAAATCTCGGATCCTCAGTCGCCGCATATACTGCTGCTCGAACGGTGGCTTCTCTCAAAGGTGAGTCAGGGTAGGGGAAACCGATACATCCGCGAAGTTCTTGCGGGCGGACTCTGTTGAGAGTAACGAATACCCCTGACTTTTCCTTCAATCTTTCAGTAGTCTTAGTTGTTTCTAGTGTCTTGTTCTCCAAATGTGCAGTTATCGCTTGACGGGCTAAGCGTACGAGTAGTTGTCCTTCCTCAAGGGTAAGGTATGGAGCTCTTTTCTCTGTCCTCTTGTTGCCTGTTTTCAAGAATTAACCTCGCGTTTTCAAGCGTTTCTTCTATTCTCTTCCAGTGACTTCCTTGCCAGTAAACCTTGGCGCATGAAGCCTTAGTACAGACCCAGAAACTCTGATAGAGTTTAAAGGTTGCCGGGGGAATTCGAGATGCGATTTCTTCCTTCTTCACGGGTTTGATCCGTGATCCGCATGCTGGGCATCTCGACCTCTCGGTATCTATGTTGAGCTTTAGGTTGAATCTAGCGGAGAGATTGGCTAATTGCTCTGTTTTGTCGCTTCCTTCTACAAGGAAACATTCAACGCCTCGTGCTATCGCTATCCTGTACAACTGTAAATCACATGTCAAGAGGACTAGAGAATCTTCCTTTGCTCGCTGAAGAAGATCCGCATCCGGACTCGCTTTATAGTAGCACGCGTCGCAACCAATCATGCGGAGCCATCTTGTGAGCCTCCCCAGCATTCCGTCTAGGAGGAACTGCATTAATTGTCGCTTCGGAGAATTCTGCCCACAGGCGCGTCGGCTACTTTTCCATTCTGATAGACGACGTTTCCATTGACGATGGTATAAACGGCTTTACCCCTACACTTCAGTCCTTCGAATGGAGAGTACTTCGCTTTACTGAGAAACTTGTCTGTTTGAATAGTGTTTCTCGACTTAGGATCAATTAAGACTATGTCGGCATCATATCCAGTTTGCAAGCGTCCTTTTCTACGTAATTTGAAAATCATCGCGGGAAGTGTAGAACCGGCTTGTATAAGTCTGCTTAGAGATAATCTGCCTTTCGAGACTTGGGTTAACATTACTTGCAGAGACGTCTCCAGTCCTGGCACGCCTGAAGCTGCCTTCCATGCATTTTCTGTTGCCTTTTCGTGCAGCGTATGTGGGGCATGGTCGCTTGCAAGGATGTCGACTTCACCTTTAACGAAGAGATTCCAAAGCTCCCGACGGTATTCAGTTCTTCTGATGGGTGGAACACAGATTGCTCTGGTACCATACCGTTTGAACGCAGAGTGGTCGAGGAGAAGGTGGTGAGCGGTCGCTTCGCACGTCGAGTTCCTAGACGCACGCACAAGCCGCACTGCTTGAGGGGTCGTTATGTGGCAAATGTGAGTTTGCACGTTCAGACTATTACATAGCTTCAGAATTGACTTCACCGCCGCAACTTCAACGCTTGGTTTGTGAGCTCTGAGAAAATCCCTGATTGTGAGTCTGTCCGATGCTATGCACTCTGTTTGAACCTTCTTAATGGCATCGCCGTCTTCTGCATGTATAGTAACCAGTGCGTTCGATAGTTTGGCTGCCTGTAGCGCAAGCCGAAGCTTTGGGTCGTCGGATGAATTGAAAGTCTCGAGAGATTTGTTTAGGTATAGCTTGAAGGCGACTGCCCCTTGTTGTTTCATTTTGATGCTCTCGCTTAACTCAGGGGTGAGAGCGCATTGGAAGGCGATATTCGTGAAAATGCGCCCCTGAGCTTTCGCCATTTTCTCGGCGAGTCTTGCTGCACTAGTAGTGGGGGGCTGTGTGTTCGGCATATCGATGACAGTTGTATAGCCGCCTGCGGCTGCCGCCCGTGTGCCCGTTTGGAAAGTTTCCTTGTACGCCAATTGCATATCTCGAAGGTGAACGTGCGCGTCGATGAGTCCTGGTAGTGCGATTAGTCGGTTCGCAGGAATTGTTTCCTCAGCGCGGGTGAACGGTTTGAGCTTACTAATTCTCTTGATAACTCCATCTTCCAAGAGAAGATGAGCAGTTGTGAGCTCGTCGTGAATTACTAGTTTGACGGATTCAATAAGAATCGAAGGCATAGCTTGTTCGCTTGCCACGGAAGATGTCTTCACACTTCGTCTTCTGTTTCCTCTTCCGGCTCCCCAGAATCTGCCAAACATTCGTCGCAGATGAATTGACCATCATGAGGTTTAAGCTCGTCGGCCCATGAACCGCATCTGTCGCAATATCCCGAAAGCTCCTCAGCCTCTTTTACCTTTGTCACTGGTGTAATCTGTGATTTTTCTGCAATAACGTCTATCAAAGCGGGAGTTATGTCCACAATGTCATTGCTTGTGACGATGCCCTTCAGGTTGCTGCCTTCGACAACAATCAATCGTCTGATCTTGATTTCACGCATCTTCTTGGCCGCTTCAGTTACGTTCACGGATGGTGCTATAGTGACGGCGGGCTTGGTCATAGACTTCCCCGCCTGCACTTTACTCGGTAGCAAGTCAAGGGCTGTTACTCTTCTAACAACGTCTCGTTCAGTTATGAGACCGTGAGGCTTGCCTGTCTTATCCACGACGACAACGCAGCCGATTTTGTGCTTCTTCATCAATTTCGCTGCCGTCAGAACTGAG
>Ga0181533_1006858_pt1 | contig 10143 bp, 8 predicted proteins | sample PEATcosm2014_Bin_45_FD_119772 | JGI IMG/M metagenome (GOLD analysis project Ga0181533, IMG submission 119772) | Peatland microbial communities from MTU Mesocosm Facility, Houghton, MI, USA - PEATcosm2014_Bin11_60_metaG | ecosystem: Environmental > Terrestrial > Soil > Wetlands > Peat | place...
ACTGAAGAACAAAGTTCTTCAATTCGCCTTAGTTCCCAAATTCTTGAATTCCTCAATGCCTAATAGGATACCTTGAACAATTTGGCCCCGCAAAACCGCAACCAGAAGCGGCAACCTGAAGCGGCAATAGAAACGGCAACCAGAAGCGGCAAAAAGCAGAGATGAAGAAAATCTTTCACGGCGGAGTGGACAGAGAGTGAACAGGGTCAGCCCCGACCCCGTGCCATTGATTGTTGAAACAATGGACAGGCTCAGTTTAAGTGGCTGTCCGGATGCAAGCGCGCTGATAATGGTTCGCCGGGAAGGGGCCTGCGTGCGTCAGGCGCAATTGACTTTCGCCATGGCGAGGCACGCTGTTGTGGATCTTTCCCTGATTTTCAGAGTTACGCCCCGACGGCCGGGGCCTGACCGCTTTACACCCGCTCAACTGACGAACTTGAGATCCAGCTTAATTGCGGCTTATTTGCGGCCCCTAGCGGGAGATGAAGCGGATCGAAAGTTGTGCTATAATTAAAATTGAGATAATCAAGATTCCAGTAACTTAGAAACAGATACAAAAATGCGTAAACTTGAAGTCGAAAACCAAAACGGATCCGATGGGTCCGATACCGGGGATAAGTCCGAAACCGCGCTTCCCGGCCCTTCCGCCATTGCGGGCCGGATATCCGCATTTCCGCACATGCCCGGCATATATATGTTCAAGGACGAAGGCGGGGCTATCCTTTACATCGGAAAGGCCCGGGACCTGAGGAAACGGATCGGCAATTATTTCCGGAGTGGCGACGCAGTAGATATCAAGACCAGGATCATGCTCGCCAAGGCCGCCGATGTCGAATACGCCATTACATCATCCGAGAAGGAGGCGCTGCTCCTTGAGGCCAGCCTCATAAAGAAACACCGCCCGCGTTACAATGTCGTGCTTCGCGACGACAAAAATTACCTCTCGATACGGATCGACCCTCGTGACCCTTACCCCAGGCTGGACATAGTACGGCGATTTCAAAAAGACGGAGCGGCATACTTCGGCCCCTATCCATCGGCTCGAGCGGCCCGCGATACGCTCAAATACCTGCACCAGCTTTTCCCGCTAAGGCTTTGCAAAGGTAAAAAGCTCATCCCCCGGGAACGTCCCTGCCTCAACTTTTCGATGGGCCAATGTCTCGCCGCCTGTGCAGGCAAAGTTTCCCGGGAACAGTACATGAAGATGGTCGAGGAAGTGGTGCTATTCCTGGAAGGAAAGACCGACATACTTCAGAGACAGCTTCAAAAAAGGATGCAAGAGGCCTCCGAAGCCTTGCAGTTCGAACTGGCCGCCTTCTACCGCGACCGGTTGCGAAATGTCGCCGCCACAATCGAAAAACAGCATATCGTATCCGACCGCTTCCGCGACCAGGACGTGTTGGGCATCTACCAGGAGGAAGGCTGGAGCGAACTGGTAGTTCTTTTTATCCGGCAGGGAGTGCATTCCGGCCAGAGGGCGTTCGACCTCAAGGAGGCCAAGGGGGATCGACATGAGCTAGTCTCGGCCTTCATTCAGCAATACTACTATGAAGGCGCCGTCATTCCCGACGAGGTGCTCGTTCCAATTTCGCTCGATTCCGAAACGGTTCTCTCAGAATGGCTATCGGAGAAGAAAGGAAAACGCGTAAGGATCTGGGCGGTAAAAAGAGGCGCCAGGAAGCATCTGCTCGATATGGCGCAAGCTAACGCTCGCGAGGGATTCATCAGCCGCAGACGCTGGCAGAGGCGAGATACGGCGCTCATAGACGGTCTTCAGCGCCTCCTCAAGCTGCCGAGAACGCCCGCGCGAATCGCGTGCGTGGACATTTCCAACATCCAGGGACACCACGCTGTCGGGGCGCTTGTTGTTTTTGAACATGGACGCCCGGATAAGAATTCTTACAGGCGCTACCGCATAAGACTAAAGAGCGAACCGGACGATCCGGCAATGATGGCCGAGGTAATAGACAGGCTTATTGAAAACGACCGGGAACTTTCCGCAGGCCTTGATCTGCTTCTTCTCGACGGCGGGAAGGGCCAGTTGAACAAGATCGTGCCTCTGCTGGAGCAACTCGGGACTTCTGAGCCGCTCCCGGTCGCCTCCATTGCCAAGGAGCGCGAATCAGACATAGGGGAGAAGGGAAAAGGGCTATACGAGAAAATTTATCTGCCAGGTCGAAAGAACCCGCTTTTTCTGCACCGCAATCCGGACATTCTGCACCTGCTTCAGCGAATACGGGACGAGGCCCACCGGTTCGCCATATCGCACTATCAGAACGTGCACAGGGTCTCGCTTCTCACCTCGGCGCTGGACGGCATTCCGGGAATAGGCCCCGGCAGAAGACAGATGCTCCTCCAGCACTTCGGCAGCCTGGATGCAATCCAGGAAGCCCCCGCCGTCGAGCTCGAAAGAGCCGGCCTACCCCAGACGTTGGCGCAGAGCGTCATTCGCGTTCTTTCGGAAATTGAAAGCAGGGCGATTTTAGAGGAGCAGGGAGTTACCGATGACTCACGGGAAGTTCCCGGCTAAGCGCCTCTGGTCATTGACAGGCCAGGGAGAGCGTGGAGAACAGATTATGCGAAGACGCTAAAGACTGAAGTTTGATGTAAGATCCAGTTGATTAATGCTTCAATTCGCTTTTGTAACGGAACTTCACAAAAAAGACCAGTCCGGCAAGCAGGGCCGCCACTATCACAATATCGACCTGATGGGAATAGAGCTGAACAAGATCCCATCTCTCACGGAGGTACATCCCGCAAACAAGGAGGAAAGAATTCCACAGGGTCGCACCGGCAAGGGTCGCCATGAGGAAAGGAAAAAGCCTCATTTTACCTGTCCCTGCGGGAACGGAGACAAGATGTCTAACCACGGGTATGAACCGGCTGATGAAAAGAGTCAGGGTCCCCTTGCGGCGGCTGAAAAAATCCTCTGTCCACTCAAGGTCGTGCGGGTTGAGAAGCAGGTATCTGCCGACCTTGAGCACAAACGGCCTCCCTCCGTAGTAGCCCATCGCATAAGAGATTGCGGACCCAGCTACCGAACCGGCGCTTGTTACTACAATAGCGGTCCAGAGGTTCCATTTGCCGTCGGCAACCATAAATCCGACGAAAGGCATCACCGCCTCGCTTGGAACCGGGGCGATCATGCTCTCAAGCGCCATAAGGAAGGCCGCGCCGAGATACCCTGCCCCATGAAGGCACCATATTGCGAAATTCGATACCAGGTTTGTCAGCATCCAATTCTTTCCTCTTGTCTGCCGGTCAATGAGTTAACACCAGCCGATCAGGCCCGGTATTCAAAACAGATTTCGGCGCAAATTACCAGAACATTCTTGCGAACAGCCATTCAAGAATAGAATAAACGATGAAAGAAGATGAAATAATCCGGTACCCCATCGAAGACTCGATCGACCTGCATACCTTCAGGCCAAACGAAGTGAAAGACCTTTTGAACGACTACCTGGAAGCGGCGAGCGAGAAGGGATTCGAGGAGGTTCGAATAATTCACGGAAAGGGCATGGGGGTCCTGCGCCGGACAGTCCATGCGGTCCTGAAGAGTCATCCCGTGGTGATTTCGTTCAGCGAGGCCGGCCCTGAGGCGGGTGGCTGGGGCGCAACGATTGCCGTGCTCAGAAAGGGGCGGATCTAGTTTCGTAAACATTCACCACAGAGGCACAGAGGGCACAGAGAAAACCAAAATCCAGTAAGATAAACAAAGGTTTCAGGGCTTAGAAGTAGCCGTTTCTGTTAATCCTGTGGAAGCTTTTCTCAGAGTCCTCTGTGGCTCTGTGGTGAACTGGTACTCAATGACTCACCTGGGCGCCCTTGTTATAGCTACCGAGGAATTTGAAAAACTCGGTCTTCTCCAGCAGTTCGGCCAGGATGTGCCTCCGGCTCTCTTCGGTCACGTCGGTTTCCAAATCTACATAGAACAAGTACTCCCAGGGCCTGCTGTGGATCGGCCTCGATTCGAGTTTGACAATGTTTATATCGTTTAGTGCAAAAATCCGAAGGGTCTCGAATAAAGCCCCCGGCTTGTCGCTTACCGAATAGATCAGAGAGGATTTATTTTGAGGGCCTGGAAGAGATTCATTCCTGGATATAACCACGAATCGAGTGAAATTGCGGGGATTGGTCTCTATGCCCTCCTTGAGAATCGCCAGCCGGGCAACCTGATCTGCCCCTTCGCCTGCTATGGCAGCCTCTTTGGGATCGGAGCCCTCTTTTACCCTTCCAACGGCCGTGGCAGTATCTTTACATGCTATCAAATCCCAGCCGGGATTTTTTTCCAGATACTCCCTGCACTGCTGAAAGGCCTGAGGATGGGAGTAGATTCTTTCCAAGCCCTCAATCGACGCGTCTAGCTGCCCCAATAGATTATGTTTGATCCTAAGGGTCAACTCACCGACTATTTTGAGTTCAAATTCGAGCAGCAGGTCATAGTTCTCATGAATGCTTCCCGTAAGGCTGTTTTCGACCGGAACAACACCGAAGGCCGCCTGTTCGCTGTCCACCAGATCGAAGACATCTCTGAATGAGGAACTGTTCCGCAGAGGGACCTCATTGCCGAAAAACTGCGTGCATGCTTTGTGAGAAAAAGAACCGGGCACGCCACTGTAGGCAACCGTTGCAGGCGCCCTGCCCTCTCCCCGGCGCGGTCTCATGACCGCGGCTTTGTCGAGGTAAGCGTAATCGAGCTGTTTTCCCACAACCGGAGCAATTACGTAAAGGTCTCTCATGAGCTGCTCGAACTGTTCCGGATACAGGCTCTGGGGCCCGTCGGACAACGCTTTGTCCGGTTCGGTATGCACTTCCACTATGAGACCATCGGCGCCCGCAGCTATGGCTGCGCGGGCCATGGGACTGACTTTTTCCCTGATTCCCGTGGCATGGCTCGGGTCCACTATAATCGGCAGGTGGGTAAGCTTCTTTATGACGGGAACGGCGGTAAGGTCTAAAGTATTTCGCGTGTAGCGCTCGAATGTGCGAATTCCGCGCTCGCACAGAATAACCTGGTCGTTTCCCTCCGAGAGAATGTATTCGGCGGACATGAGCCATTCCTCGATAGTCGCTGACAATCCCCGCTTCAAAAGCACCGGCATGCCGATTCGGCCAACGGACTTCAGCAGTTCGAAATTTTGCATGTTTCGAGCACCGACCTGGACAACATCGACGTATTTCATCATCAGGTCGGCCTGGCCCGGAGAGGTCATCTCCGAAACAATGCCAAGCCCGGTCTCTTCCCTCACCTCACTGAGTATCTTCAACCCCTCCTCTCCCAGACCCTGGAACGCATAGGGCGAGGTCCGCGGCTTGAATGCCCCGCCCCGGAACAGCACTGCCCCGTGTTTGCGCACGGTGCGCGCAATGTCCAGAGTTGTCTTCCTGTCTTCAACACCGCATGGACCGGCGATAACTACCAGGCGGTCCCCGCCTATGGCGACATCTCCGACTTTTATGATGGAAGCAGCGGGATGCAGTTCGCGGCTCACCAGCTTGTAAGGCTTGGATATGGGAACGGCCCTCTCCACGCCGGGCAACGATTCATAATATGCGCTTTCCCTGTACATCATGCCGACAATTCCAAGGACTCGTTCTTCCACCCCTCCTATCTCTTTCACCATATGGCCCTCGGAACGAAGCACGTCTTTGAGCCTTTGAACTTCTTCCTTTGTTATTCCTTTTTCGAGTACGAGAATCACGGCAAATCCTCCGATCAGATTTTGAGTCGACTGCAATAAAAAAACCCCGAAGAAAACTCCTCGGGGCTTGGCACTTAGGGGCTCCGGGGAAGATTCCTGCTCCACCCGGGGGCCTTTTTCCATGAACTAATATCCCAGGTGAACGCTCCTGAAGAAGAAAAAAAAGAAGCCCGAAAAAAACAAAAAAACAGGCCCATCCGGTCGGCGCCGGCCCGGAAGAAAAGAGCTAATATCGGGAAACAGGTGTTTATTCATAAAGAACCTTTTTTGATATTCCAGCGAAACATAGAAAATCTGCCGGATTTTGTCAATCCCCATTCCCGACACTTTCGAGGGTGAGCATTTTACCAATAGTTCACCGTCTGCCGGTCCTGCGGTTTCTTTTCGGGATACTCCTGCGACAGTCCAACGCAAGCTCGGGAGGAGGAGGGCACTGGATTTCGAAGGGTAATCCCGTTGCCGGATGACTAAAACAAAGACGTTCGGCATGTAAAAGATAGCCGGTATCTCCGGGCAGTGTCTCCGGATCATTGATGGTTCCTCCCGCTGCGTAGAGACGATCTCCCACCAGCGGGTACCCTGCAAATGAAAGGTGAATGCGGATCTGATGGGGCCTTCCCGTATCGATCCTGATCTCCAGTAATGACTCACCGCCTCTGCGCTCCAGGACGCTTACCCTGCTCGAAGCGAATTTTCCGTCCGGACAGGCGGCATTGACAGTTCCAATCTTTGGATGTGGAACAGGTCCGATCGGCGCTTCGATAATAAAATTATCCTCAGCCGGGCAGCCGCTGGCCAGCCCCCGGTAGATTTTGCTAACCTCTTTTCGCCGCCAGGCCGCGCAAATATCCGATCGGGCCCGTGCGGTGCGTGCGAACAGAACGACCCCCGAGGTTCCCCTTCCCAGGCGGTGTAATGGGTTGGCTTCAGGGTGGTTTTTGCGCACGAGTGCAAGGAGTGTGTGTTCAAGAAAGCCGCCGCCGGGGAGTGTCGGTAGTCCACAAGGCTTGGCCACAGCAAGCAGGTCTTCATCTTCATGGAGGATGGAATAAGCAAGCGGAGCATCCGGCTCATCCCAGGGCGGGCGGCGCCACAGAAGCAACTGCCCATTTTTCAGAATGAAGCCGGGTCCGATCTGCCGGTCATTAATATATATCTGGCCGGCCTCCAGACGGCCCAGCCAATCGGCCCCCGAGGAATGGCGATATTTGAGGGCCAGGTAGGCCAGAACAGTAAGGCCGGCGCCTCGATTATCTATTTGCTCCCGATACTCGAATCCATTATTTGGAGCCAGTTTTTTTGCCTTTTCAACGAGTCATGGAGATATGGCTTTGAAGTTTTTTGCCTGCCATGGGTTTTTCTACCCCGGCATGGTCCGTGGGGCAAGTTATAATCCGAATCGGGTCTGAAATAATGGGTTTGCCCCGGGGTTTAATAAAGTGATATCGAAAGAACACAGACAGGCCCAAATCGAGCGGCTTTAAACTCACGACTGAAAGGAAATCATGAACGAACACCACATAGACTCCATATCCCGCGAAATCAATGTTCAGCCGCGCCAGGTCCAGGCAACAGCCAGACTGTTGGAGGAAGGTGCGACTGTCCCTTTCATTGCCCGATATCGTAAGGAAGTCACCGGTTCCTTGGATGAGATCCTTATTGCGGCGGTTCGCGACCGGCTGGCGCAGCTCGAAATTCTCGATAAGCGCAGGACCGCGGTTTTAAAGTCCCTTAAAGATCTGGGAAAGCTTACCGGCGAGTTGGAAAACCGGATACTCCTGGCTGAAACACTGGCCGTGATTGAAGATATCTACCTACCATTTCGGCCGAAACGCCGAACCAGGGCCGCCATGGCAAGACAAAGAGGACTGGAGCCTCTGGCTATTCTGCTCTTCGAGCAAAATCCGGCCATCGATCCTTTTGTGGAAGCCCGGAACTTCATCAACCCCGAAAAGGACATTTCTTCCGCAGAACAAGCTCTTGCAGGGGCTCGCGATATAATTGCCGAATGGATAAACGAAAACGCCGATGCACGCGCAAAGCTCCGGACTTTATTTGTGAACAGAGCGCTTCTCCGGTCCAAAGTTGCGCCCGGAAAAGAGGCGGAAGGCGTTAAGTACCGCGATTACTATGACAGGGAAGAATGGGTAACGGGTGCGCCGTCGCACAGGATGCTTGCGGTGTGCCGTGGTGAGAAGGAGGGCTTCCTGACAGTCCACATACGGCCTCCTGAAGATGAAGCTATGTCCTTGCTTGAATCCATTTGTGTAAAAAATGAGTCTGATGCCTCTCAGCAGGTCAGGGCCGCTTTTCGTGACAGCTATGGAAGGCTCCTCGCACCATCGCTTGAGACGGAAATCAAGCACGAATCCGAACTCCGCGCGGCCAGGGAAGCTATCAGGATATTTTCCGACAATCTACGCCACCTTCTGATGGAGCCGCCTCTGGGCTTCAAAAGGGTCATGGCGATAGACCCTGGCTTCCGCACCGGGTGTAAGCTGGTCTGTCTGGACCCCCATGGAAAGCTCATCCACAACGAGACCATTTACCCGCATTCGGGGGCGCAGTCTTCGGCGAAGGCTTCGGAGCACATCCGCTCCCTTGCCTCTGAGTTCGCCACCGAGGCCATCGCCATAGGAAACGGCACCGCTGGAAGGGAAACTGAATCCTTCATCCGAGGTCTCGGTTTTTCGGAAGAAGTCAAGATAGTTATGGTCGATGAAAGCGGCGCATCCATCTACTCGGCTTCCAGCGCGGCCCGTGAGGAGTTCCCTGATCATGACCTGACCGTCCGGGGTGCGGTCTCGATAGGAAGGCGTCTTATCGATCCTCTGGCGGAACTGGTCAAAATCGACCCGAAATCAATCGGTGTCGGCCAGTATCAGCACGATGTCGATCCAACCGAGTTGAGGAAGGGCCTGGACGATGTGGTGGTAAGTTGCGTAAACGCGGTCGGCGTTGAAATCAATTCGGCAAGCCCTCAACTCCTTGCTTATGTCTCGGGGCTCGGGGCTCAACTTGCCGGAAACGTCGTCAGGTACCGGGAGGATAACGGGCCGTTTCGCTCAAGGGAGGCGTTGAGGAAAGTTCCCCGCCTCGGCCCGCGCGCGTTCCAGCAGTCGGCGGGTTTCTTGCGGATATCCGGTGGAGAAAATCCGCTGGATGCGAGTGCTGTCCACCCGGAATCCTACCACATTGTGGAAAAAATGGCCGGGGACCTGGGGTGTTCTCCGGCCGACCTGATGCGCGACGCGTCTTTTCGGGATAAAATCGACCCGGCGTTGTATGTAACAGAGCAAGCAGGCATTCCGACCCTGCTTGACATACTGCTGGAACTTGCAAAACCCGGCAGAGATCCCCGCAAGACTTTTGAATCATTTTCCTTTGCACCGGGGATTGAGAAATTGGCCGATCTCGAGGCCGGCATGAAACTGGCTGGAATCGTAACCAATGTTACGGCTTTCGGTGCTTTTGTGGATATCGGGGTTCACCGGGACGGCCTGGTCCATGTGAGCGAACTCTCGGACAAGTTCGTGAAAGATCCCCGGCAGGTGGTTCAGGTGCATCAAAAAGTTACCGTTACCGTTCTCAGTGTGGATCTGGAAAGGGGCCGCGTCTCGCTTTCCATGAAATCGGCTTCAGTGCTCGAGGCCTCGAAACCGGGAAACGGAGACCCCCCTTCTGAGAGGGTAAGACACAACAAAGGACCCCGTGCTGAAAAAAAAGGCGCGTTCAACAATCCTTTTGCAAGAGCCTTTAAAAAGCCCTGATTGCCGGGTAACCCCAAAGAAAAACCCTACATTTTTGTGAGTTACCTTACGTTTGTGTCTGGTTCCGGCTTTCCAGCGAGTCCTGCATTTCTCAGGTCCATAATTAATTCATCCAATAATAACAGCCAGTTAATCAATATTAAGCCCTATTGGCACGCCTCCTGCTTTAGAGAATGACAACGATCTCTATTCGATAGGAGGTTTCCAATGAGAAAGATTGCCATTTACGGCAAAGGCGGTATCGGCAAGTCGACAACTACCCAAAACACGGTGGCCGGTCTGGCGGAAATGGGCAGAAAGGTCATGGTTGTGGGCTGCGATCCCAAGTCTGATTCTACGAGGCTGCTGTTGGGGGGGCTCGCACAGAAAACCGTGCTCGACACCCTTCGCACGGAAGGCGAGGACGTAGAACTCGACGACATCAGAAAAGTCGGTTTCAGCAATACCATCTGTGTGGAATCCGGAGGTCCTGAACCGGGCGTGGGCTGCGCAGGCCGGGGAATCATCACATCGATCAACCTGCTCGAGCAGCTCGGGGCTTACGCGGAGAGCCAGGCCCTGGACTATGTGTTCTACGACGTACTGGGCGATGTAGTGTGCGGCGGCTTCGCTATGCCCATCCGCGAGGGAAAGGCCCAGGAGATCTACATCGTGGTATCGGGCGAGATGAT
>Ga0181533_1006859_pt1 | contig 10141 bp, 7 predicted proteins | sample PEATcosm2014_Bin_45_FD_119772 | JGI IMG/M metagenome (GOLD analysis project Ga0181533, IMG submission 119772) | Peatland microbial communities from MTU Mesocosm Facility, Houghton, MI, USA - PEATcosm2014_Bin11_60_metaG | ecosystem: Environmental > Terrestrial > Soil > Wetlands > Peat | place...
AATGGGGGATGAGGGGAGCCAGGTTGACCTGACCCAGGAAAGAGGGAGTATCGAGTTCGACATCTCCACCGGGTTTATCGATTACCTGGGACGGGGGAACCGGATACTCTTCCGGCTGCGCGATGTGGGACAACTGGAGCCGGTGGCGCTGATGGCCTACGAGCACAGTCTCAACTTCGTTTTCAACCGTGACAGGGACCGGGTCAACCTGATTCTCTACAAGCACGGACCTGAACCAGCCCCCTGCGAACTGGAGGGGGGTGGGTTGTAAGTACGGGCAATATTTAGCATTGACAAAAATCGCTCACTCCCGTATTCTTTCATGAAAATTGAATAGATGGCTTTCTTATCGAGAGTGGTGGAGGGAAAAGGCCCTGTGAAACCACAGCAACCGGCCCGGTAAAGGGCGTCAGGTGCTAAATCCTGCTGTGAAAACGGCAAAGATGAGAGAGGCGCTTTAAGCAGAGCAGCATGTCGAAAGCCCCTTCTCATCTAAATGAGAAGGGGCTTTTCGCATTTCATGCATAAATATGAGTCAATGGAAGCTAAATGTACACCGGCATCGTTGAACCAAAATCAGTAACATTCGATATCGATCTCAAGCTGGATAGCGGACGTATTCTCGGACCGATCACGATTGCCTATGAGCAATACGGCGAACTGAACCGTGAGCGCTCCAACGCAATTCTTGTTGCCCATGCCTGGACCGGCAGCGCCCACCTTGCGGGGAAATACAGTGAGGAGGACACCAAGACGGGCTGGTGGGAGGCCATTGTAGGCCCCGGCAGGCTCCTGGACACGGACCGATACTGTGTTATCTGCGCCAATGTGATAGGCTCCTGCTACGGCTCCACCGGCCCAACATCCATTAACCCGAAGACAGGGAAAAGATACAACCTCTCTTTTCCGGTAATAACCGTACGTGATATGGTGCGAGCGCACCAGCTTCTCATAGACCACCTGGGGATAGAGAAGCTCCTGACGGTGCTTGGTGGCAGTATGGGGGGGATGCAGTCCCTTGAATGGGCGACCCAGTTCCCGGAGCGGATTGCATCGGCAATAGTGCTTGCCACCTCCCCGCAACCTTCTGCCCAGTCTATTGCCATGAACGCTATTGCCCGCTGGGCGATATTTAATGATCCAAACTGGAAAAAGGGTGAATACCGGAAAAATCCCAAGGACGGCCTGGCACTGGCTCGCGGCATCGGCCATATAACATTTCTGTCCGACGAATCGATGACCGCCAAATTCGGCCGCAGGTTTTCCGCCAAGGACGGGCTGTTCGACTTCTTTGGCCAGTTCGAGATCGAGCGCTACCTTTTCTATAACGGCACGAGCTTTGTTGACCGATTCGACGCCAACTCGTTTCTCTATCTTGCCAAGGCTCTGGATCTTTACGACGTCGCGTGGGGATGCGAAACCCTGGAAGAGGCATTTGCGACTGTCAAGGCGCCGCTCCAGTTCTTTGCCTTTACTTCAGACTGGCTCTATCCACCATATCAGACCGAAACCATGGTAAAGGCCCTGGATAACCTCGGCAAACCGGTGGAGTACCACCTTATCAACTCCTCCTACGGCCACGACGCATTTCTGCTGGAGCACGAGAAATTTGCCCCGATGGTCAGGGCATTTCTGGAGAAAATAGGGGCTGGGGAGTAGAGGCAGAAAACCTCTCCCCAACAACCAGCCCCTTGCTTCCAGCCCCTGCCTTTTTTGGACAAACCCCTTGCCTGAAGCATGTTAGTCATGTTATTTTCATTTTATCATCCCAAGGAATTGCCATGAAAATAACAATTCTTGGCAGCGGCACTTCCACCGGGGTTCCGATGGTCGCCTGCCACTGCCCTGTCTGCTCTTCAGATGATCCACGCGACAAGCGGACCCGCGCCTCGATCATTATTGAAACGGCCGGCAGATATATTCTGGTGGACACTTCCACTGACTTGAGAAAACAGGTTATACGGGAAAAGATCCCGCGCATCGACGCCGTGCTCTTCACACATTCCCATGCCGATCATGTTCACGGCATCGACGATCTGCGCGGCTTCCACTTCATCCACAAACGGGTCATCCCATGTTATGCCGAAAAAGAGACGATCGACATCATAGCAGGGAACTTCTCCTACATTTTCAAGGGACTGGAAGCCGCTGGATATATGCCTCTTCTGGAACCGCATGTTGTTTCCGCCCCGTTTGACCTGTTTGGTTTGAGAATTATCCCGATTCCGCTGATGCATGGGACTATGATGGCCACCGGCTACAGAATCGGCAATGCGGCCTATCTGACAGATTTAAGCGGCATCCCGGAATTTTCCATGGATTTGTTGAGAGGCTTGGATATACTGATAATCGATGCTCTGCGCTACACTCCCCACAAAAATCACCTCAATATTGAAGGTGCCCTGAGGGTTGTGGAGCAATTGAAACCCGGGCGTTCCGTATTTACCCATCTCACCCACGAAGTTCCTTATGTAGACGGGGAAAAACTCCCCGAAGGGGTGGAATTCGCTTACGACGGCATGATCCTTTGATTCATGGACGGTACTGATGCATAAAGACATTTGCCTGCATGGATATATAGCCAAATATATTGAATATTTTGCTATTGCTGCAAGTGTCGATGCCCATAAGCGCTATTTTTTCAATATCGACCAGAAAGATGAAAGCGAGATCAGATTCTTCGCGCCCGGCAACGAAATTGTGCTGGGGCCTGAAGGGGTCAGCCATCAGGGGTGCGGCGGTTCTTTCTGTGAATACATGTTCGGCGTGGATCAGCCGATGGCAGATTTGGCCAAGGGTGAGGTGATTAACCGCCTGGTCATGTACGGCGCACATTATGACTTAGAAACCGGAACATTGAAATTCAGCGATCAGACCAACGGCATCCAAAGTTACGAAAAGATCTTTTTCGACGGAAATGCCGTCTGCAATTATTTCTTTTTTCTCTATTCCTCAAAGATTACCGGCCCCTTGAAAAAACAACAGGAACAACTCCTGAAACTGCTGGGAAAAACCATAAAACGATCTACCGCGGTTAGGGAAGAAAACGACAACGCCATTATCGCCGAGGTATTTCCCTTGTTACGGGATATAAAGGCCCAATTCTTTCTCTTCAAATTGATCAACAAAAGGCACCAGGAATATTGCAATCTTTTCAGATCACTTTATCTTAAAAACAAAAATATCTCCGATGACGATTTTGCGGTTCTTGTGGCGCTTGCTGGAATGTACGACATTGACCGCTACCAGCAGGAACGCATGCGCATTGATGTCATGTACAAACATCCCGACAACAGGAGGATTGTCGACGAATACAAAAAAATACTCATTGCCTGCAATCGCAAGGGGGAGATCAATAAGCTGGAAAATGCCCGTCTTACGAGGCTTAAAACCTTGTCAGTGCGAAACAAGATTACGAGTGCTCTCTTTTATCCCCTCGATGAGATGCTGAAGAAAGACAAAAGGATGGTGGACTCGGAGGAAAACGACTATATCTCCGAAACCAGACAGATCCTTGAGGGGTTGTTTTTCTCCTCAAACCAGATAGAAAGCGCCATCGACCGTGACGATATGCTCAAACTGCTCTACGCCAAAAAAAGGGCGGCGGAGAACCGGGACCACACCTTTGAAGAAATACTGTTGGCCGCCACCAAGTCATGTGATGAAAAAATCCGCGATGGCGCAGATATTTCTATTTTGGAAGGATTCTCTTACATTATCACCTATTTTGACCGCTATGACTCCGCATCATCAATAATCAACCAGCTTGCCTTCATGGAGAACGTCAGAATCTCGGAAGAAATGATTAGAAGCCTTCTGGGTAGCAAGGCCGAGTTTGACGTCATAAAACCGGGGCTTTTCCAAGAACTGTTCATTGCCGGAATCCTGGAAAATAAATACGTGGGCAACTACGGGAGGAAAAAGGTTAAGACCTTGACCGACGGGCTCAGACTGATCGAAGAAAAGAGTCTGACCACATTCTATCTTCTGCAGAGACTCCAGGCGATGAATGAAGAAGAGCGGTTATTTCTCGTTATCCTGGAACTTGTCCGGGAACGAATCAGAAACTTCTACTCCAAGTATTCCACCAAGGCTGACCAGGATTTACTCAAGCAGGAAATTACCTACGATCTCCGCCACAGGAAACAGCTTGATCAGGAGATACCGGATAAACTTTTCAATGAGGTCATTCTTGCCATCAAGAAGGAAGCAATCTATATTCATAACATCTTGCCGACCGTTGTCACGGGAAAGAACACCCTTTTGCGAGAGGATTTTCTGGAAAATTCCGGGCTCGACCGTTTTTACGTGGAAGAATTGGAACGAGAGTATTTCTCATTGAACAATCTCAATATGGAAGAACTCAATGAGATCAGGAAAGGGCTCAACTGAGCGGGGATCAGGGATCAGAGACCAGTCTAACCGTTCCCATTCAACCTTCATTTTTCATCCTCCCCTCTTGACATCCCATCGTAATTTCCGATAAAGTAATCTATAGTGTAGTAAAATTACTCAGCAAGGGTTTTGAAAATTTATGCATTACAAACAATACCAGATTATCCATTTGCAGGAAAAAATCGCAGCTTACGGCAAGGAAAACCTGGATGAGATGCTCCATGCCGTTGCTGAAGGCGCGCGTCTGGTGACGGGATGCGAGCGTATCAGGATTTATCTGGAAGACCTGACTTGCGGCGCTCTTTCATGCGCCTACGTCTCTGGTCCCTCCGCCCTTGAGATTGCGGAAATTACCTTTCCAATCATTTCCCCGGATGCCATGGTTTCCAACATTTTCATCTCTCGAGTGCCATCCGAGTTTATCCAATCGGAAGGAGGGGGCCCTCCTCTCGACCAGGTTTTTGCCGATCGCTTCGGCATTGTCCGCAGCTACCTGATTCCTCTGACCAGCCAGGGGAAGTCCCTGGGGGTCGTATGCATCGACTTCGAAATGGCGCAGGAGTCAATCGACAGCATTGCCAGAACTCTTCTTTGCGAATTCGTGGAGATCGTCGGAGAAAGGCTGGATCTGGCCCGCAAGTACCATCAGCAGCTTCTGCTCGCCCGCAGGGTGGAGGAGTACAAGAAGCGGGAGGCGGCAGGCTTCATGGTCAGATCTGCGGTTCGCCTCATCGACCGGCTCTCCCTTGCGGCGGTCCTGATCCCGGTTATAGGCAAAAACGGAGAAGAGACCCTGGAAATCCTCGCAAGCCACTCCGAGGACTCTGGGCTTAAGGCCCAGTTCGACGCGCTGGGCGGGATTGCCCTGGAGAAGGGGAAATCTCTTGTTTCACGCTACATGGACGACCGTGCGGTGATTTTCGACGAACGTCTCTTAAAGCCTCTTTATATATCCGATCTGACAGCCCAGAGGCTGCAGAAGCGGGCCATCACCGAGCAGATGGCCCTCCGCTCCCTCTATCTGGTCCCCCGCTACGAGCCCGATACCCGGAAGGTTATATGTCTTGCCTGCTATTTCAACCGCGAGACATATTGCTTTACCGACTTCGAAATGGGGTTGCTGCAGACACATGCCGAAATGGTTGAACGGGTTATCCGGGAGATCGGAGGCGAACATCTGGAAATCAGGGTGCTAGCGGAAATTGGTGAACTCCTGCGTGAGCCCAACGAAGTACTCCAGCCATTTCTCACCAAGGTCCTATCCAAGGCGACCGAGTTGATCGGCGCCGACACCGGCAGCATCGCCGTGGTTTCAGAGCGTGACGGCGAGAAATGGCTGCTGGTAGAGGATGAAGATGGGAATATCATAGGAGCCAAGAACAAGGAATGGCTGAAGAAGAATATTCCGGCATTCCGGATCGGTGGTTTTGATCTCCCTCCCGAAGAGCGGAGCCTGACAGGCTATGTAGCCTCGACCAAAGAACCGAAGATAATCGGTCGTGTCGAGGAGGAAATGGCGGGAGAGGGGTTTCACCGCTCCATGCACGAACTCATCAGAAGCGAAATCGCAGTGCCGATATTGAGCGACGATGAGGTGATCGCCGTCATTTGCCTCAATTCCTTGAAACCGGCCTATTTCACAGAAGAGCACCGCCGGATACTGCAGATCATAGATCGCCTTACATCCCGCCACATTTCTGATATACAGCGCATCGAAAGGCTTCAGAGAGAGGTTACTCACCTCCGAAGCGACGTGGCCTACAAGGACCCGCATGTCTCTTCCTACCGGCTTGGGAACATTATCGGCAACAGCCGCAAGGCCCAGGAGATAGTTGACTTCATCAATACCGTCTCGGGTCCGCTTTTTAACCGCATCGCCCTCTGGAGCAAGAACGTTCTTCACGAAGCGACCATCGGCCTCCCTTCCATCCTGGTACTCGGCCAGACTGGCGCTGGCAAGGAATTTTTCTTCAACAACCTCTACAGCAAGCTGAACGAGATATACCGGTCAGAGGTCAATCCAACCGGTGAATTACCTGTGAGAAAGACCAACATTGCCGCCTACAGCGGTGAACTGACCTATTCCGAACTGTTCGGCCACAAGAAAGGTGCTTTCACCGGCGCCTATAATGACCGCAAGGGGATATTGGAGGAGGCCCAGGGAGGCGTTGTCTTCCTCGATGAAATCGGTGACGCAGATCCGAAGACCCAGGTCCAACTCCTTCGGTTTCTCGATAATGGCGGTTTCATGCGGCTCGGCGACAATATTGAACGCTTCAGCAGGGTCCTCCTCGTTGCCGCCACCAACAAGAACCTCCAGGAGGAAATCAGCCGGGGGAATTTCCGGGAAGACCTGTTTCACCGTCTTTCGGAATTATCGGTACAGGTCCCTTCCCTCAATGAACGGCGCGAAGACATTCCCGACCTGGCGATACACTTCCTCGGGAAGCTCTACCGCACCTACCGGGGCAAGGATGACCCGCATGACGACCCTCCGCGATTGACCGAAGAGGCCAAGCAGTCGCTTGTGAATCACTTCTATACAGGCAATATCCGCGAATTGCGCAGCATACTGCTCAGGGCGCTCTTTTTCCGGAAGGGAAAGATCATATCCGGCGAGGAAATTCGCAGGGCGGTTAAGGACGGTATGCGCGAGAAACCGGTAAAGAGCGCGGCGCTTCTGAATGAACAGGTGGCGGCGGAGATCCTTTGGCAGATTGAAAGGGACAAGGATTTCTGGGAAGCAGTCTATCTGCCATATTCACAGAACACCATTTCCCGGGATGTGGTCAAGCTTGTGATTGAGGGGAGCAAAGCAGTGGCCGGGAAGAGCATGCCCAAGATCGCCGGATATCTGAAGGCGGTCAAGGGCGACATAAACGGTGACGAAGAGGAGCGGAAGCGCTTTTTCAAGTTCAAGAATTTCTTGTACAAGACGGTGAAGATTTGAAGATTTGCGCCGAAGAGTGACCCACTCAAATCTTTAACATTTTAATAGTTCAAGAAAAAGTGGGCCAATCCGAACGCCGATCCCGGATCAATATTCGCTGCTTGTTCATATTATTTTCCGGTTACCAACCGCCCCTATATGTCCGATAGTATCTAGCACGGTAGTATGCTCTCGGCGCGTAGTATCCCCTCGGTTCAACATATACTCTCGGCGCGTAATATGGCCTTGGCGCGTAGTATGTTGCAGGCCCTGAATAAACAGGCCCCGGTGGTGGAGCATAAACCGGTTCCGGGACGGCAATGTTCGCTACGGTCCCGACGATGGCCGCAGGTATGGCCAGAGCAGCTGCAACTGGCCAAAAGGGATTGAATATACCGCCTCTCAAATGAGGATATCCGTCCCATCCGTTGGCAAACACCGGAGCTGCGGTTGTTGCTGATAGAAGACTTGCAACTATGAATGTTACCACGATCTTTCTCATAAATCCTCCCTTCCTTTTTACTATTCCATTCTACTTATATAAACGCTCGATAAACTCCAACGTTTACATTATTTTTGATAATTATCTTTAATGTTAAAACAACGCGGGCGGCCATCCACAGAACATCATTTTGAAAATGGAAAATAACAGGGCAGACCCAAATTTACAAACCGAAAACTTAGAGATGATCTTTGATACGTTGCTTTCTCTTTCTTCCTTTCTTTTTCTCGAACCGTAGTCTTCCATGCACGCTCGTGCGAAATGATTCCCTTGCCAAAACAGAATAATTGATTATGATCAAATTGGGATAAAAGGCAATTTCAGATAAGGGAGAAAGGTTGTTATGGAAATCATTATACGCGACAAGATTTATATCAATGGTGAGTGGATTCCTTCCTCCGGCATTGAGATGATCGATGTTATAAACCCCGCTACCGAAGAGGTAATGGGACGGATCCCCAACGGTACAGAGGAGGATGTCGACCTGGCGGCCAAAGCGGCTGCGGCCGCTTTTCCTGGCTGGTCACAGACTCCTCTGGAAGAGCGGGTGGAATATATCCGCAAGATCGCCGCGGGCATACAACCCCGGATGCCGGAAATTGCCGCATTGATAGCCAGGGAAGTGGGAATGCCGCTGAAACTGGCCGCCAGGGTCCAGGCCGGGCTCCCTTTTGCCACATTTTCCAGCATTCCCGACGTTGTCAGGATGGTCAAATGGGAAGAGCAGATAGGGACTTCCCTGATTGTCCGCGAAGCAGTGGGGGTTGTGGGGTGCATCACCCCGTGGAACTTCCCCCTCCACCAGATTGCCGCCAAGGTCGCACCCGCTCTGGCGGCAGGGTGCACCATCGTCCTCAAGCCGACTGAGATCGCACCCCTGAACGCCTATATCCTGACAGAGATAATCCACGGGGCGGGCCTTCCGGCAGGGATCTTCAACATGGTGATGGGAACCGGCCCGGTGGTCGGTGAGGCGATCGCTTCGCATCCGCTGGTGGATATGGTCTCCTTCACCGGCTCAGCCAGGGCCGGCAAACGGGTCAGCGTGCTGGCGGTCCCATCCGTAAAGCGGGTCTCGCTGGAACTGGGGGGTAAGTCTCCCAACATAATCCTCGATGATGCCGACCTGGAAAAGGTGGTGGCAGAGGGGGTAGGAAAATGCTATATCAACTCAGGTCAGACCTGCAGCGCCTTGACCCGGATGCTGGTGCCCCGCTCACGGCTTGCCGAAGCGGAGGTCATTGCCGCGGCCGCTGCCGCCAGGTTTACCCTCGGCGACCCTTTCGATGAAAATACCCGGCTCGGTCCGCTGGTCTCCGCAGAGCAACGTGAACGGGTGCGGGGCTATATTAGGAAGGGGATGGAAGAAGGGGCGAAGCTGGTCACCGGCGGGCCCGAGCCCCCGGACGGTCTGGAGAAGGGCTATTTTGTCCGGCCGACCGTTTTCTCCGAGGTTAGAAACGATATGGCCATCGCCCAAGAGGAGATTTTCGGGCCGGTGCTGGCGATAATCCCCTATGACGATGAAGAGGATGCCATCCGCATCGCCAATGACACGGTCTACGGGTTGGCGGCCGCTGTCTGGTCGGGCGACCCAGAACGGGCAAAACGTGTTGCGCGACTCATCCGTACCGGGCAGGTGGAGATAAACGGAGGCAAGTATAACAATCTTGCTCCCTTTGGCGGTTACAAGCAATCGGGAAACGGCCGGGAATACGGCCCATTCGGCATTGAGGAATTTCTTGAAGTGAAGGCGCTTCTGTTATAAACACAGGTGTTAAGGCTGAAGGTTTATGCTCAATCAGGTTAAATGCGCTGATTTTGTGTGATACGCAAGATTAATTACTAACAAGAAAAATACGGGACAGAATTTCGAGGCTGATTTTCTGTAACCTACCGTACAAACTGAAAAGGCCGCTGGGCACCATACAACTAGCTAAAACTATTACATAAATGAGAGGCTTGTGATATCGACCGCAAGCCTTTTGTTTTCAACAAATATAAAGCTCTTCTTTTGTGCAGGCTTCCCTCTTGACAATGCAGATGAAGAGGTGAGCAGACCAAGAACAAATTAGATTCAACGGAACTACCTGACAGACCCCACACAGCAACTGACTGAACACTTAGATCAGCTGGCCTCAATACCGGCGAGACCAAAATAAGTGGATTCGCACCCGTTGGTTGCGAATTTGACCCGCCGTCACTCCAAGTATTTCACACATTTTTACCTATCCTTAACATCCTTGTAACTTTGCCTGCGTAAAATCCGAAAAATCATTTAACTGAGGTTCCTGCTTGTGAAAACCATCCTCGTA
>Ga0181533_1006867_pt1 | contig 10132 bp, 6 predicted proteins | sample PEATcosm2014_Bin_45_FD_119772 | JGI IMG/M metagenome (GOLD analysis project Ga0181533, IMG submission 119772) | Peatland microbial communities from MTU Mesocosm Facility, Houghton, MI, USA - PEATcosm2014_Bin11_60_metaG | ecosystem: Environmental > Terrestrial > Soil > Wetlands > Peat | place...
CCGGCCCGTGCCATCTCGCGCCAGGGTACGACGGCCAGAATGCAGACGTTCATCGCTATGTATAGACACGCCACCGCCAGAATGGAAAGCAGCAAGGCACGCGGAATGTTCTTTCCCGGATCCTTGATTTCGTCGCCCAGAAAACAGACGTTGTAGTAGCCCCAGTAGTCGTAAGTGGAGACGAGCATCGCCCCGCCCAACCCAGCCAGAAATTGGTGAGAAAGGGTGAATGCTCCCGGAGGAAAGTCGAATGCCCGTGCGGCATTGAAGTGAGTCAGCCCGGCAAAGATGATCCACCCGATCGTTCCCATCACTCCAAACCACAATACCTTCGAGAGCCGTCCGATGGCGGTGATGCGCCGGTAGAGCAGCAGCACAGTAAAGAAGCAGACCACGACTGCCAAAGCCGTTCCTGGAGTCACGATCCAGCTTGCCTGCAGGGTCCCGGCCCACGGAATGTGCAGCGCAGCGTCATGATGCGCGTACACGGTCTCCAGTTCCGGCCAGTAGTAAGCGGCGTATCCCGCCAGACCGATGCAACCGGTGGCAATGGAAAGTGGTGCGCTGAACGAGACCTGCCAGATGAAGAGAAAAGAAATGAGCCGTCCCCATTTCTGCGGCCCATAAATCTCGCGCAAGTAGCGGTACGATCCGCCCGAGGCGGGCAGCGCCGCGCCCAATTCGGCAGTCACCAGGCCGTCACATACGGCGAGCAGCGCGCCCGCCACCCATCCCAGCAGGGCCTGAGGCCCGCCCATGGCGCTCACGACCAGAGGCATGGTGATGAACGGCCCTACGCCGATCATGTCGATCATGTTCAGCGCGGTCGCGCTGCCCAGCCCCATACCGCGGATGAGGGTGGGATTCATTGGCGAACTTTCTGTGGACGTCGGCATCGGTTGCGTGGAGAGATAGAGGTCAGTGGCCGGTGTCAGTGATCCGCCTTCTGTCGAATGAATCTCGAACTCAGCGGCCGAAACGAGGCTGGAATGCTCCCGTCGTCTACGGATACGCCGACATGCACATATTTGTCCGTATTCTCAAGCATCTGGACTTCAACCTGATATTGCTTGCCCTCGAACTCAACCTCATAACACTGCCTATCCGGCAGTTCCGCGATGAGCTGGTCGCAGGACTTTGCTTCCCACCGTTTGACTTCGGTATCAAGAATCGGCTGCCACTGCTCTCGCCGCTTCATGTTCGTGCGCTTTGAATGTACTGACCACTGGCCCCTAGCCACTGGTCACTGGTCACTGGTCACTGCTTCTCATGCCCTGCGCTCAACAGATTCACATACAGCCGCACGGCTCCCGGCACGCCCGCCGGCAACTGCCGGAAAAATGCATATCCGGTGTAGATGTACATTCCCTTACCATACCGTGCCCGCAGCAACCCGCCTTTCTGCGCATCCTCTCCCGGATCCTGGCAGGCCAGCAGCGGCTGAAAATGATCATCCCACTTGCTCATGAAATATAACCCGCGCTCCTGCACCCAGCCGTCGAAATCGTGCTCCGTGATCGCATTGGGATCATGGAACACCGGATCCTCAGGCGCGAGAACCTCTACCGGAGCTTCCTCCACCGAAACGCGCGCCCGGGTCAGTTCCGCGGGATAAGGAGTAAACTTTCCGCTGTTAAACTCTCCGACACCGGTGTTGTACTGTACGAGCAACGTTCCGCCTTTGGAGACAAAGTCGAGCAGCTTCTGGTTATTCGCCACCACGTCCTTCTGCGTATCGTAAGCACGAATGCCCACCACGATCGTTGCATAGTTGCTCAAATCCTCATTCGCCAGCTTCTCGGCGGGGATTAGGGTGACATCTATTCCTACCTGCCGCAAAACTGTCGGAATATCATCACCCGCGCCCATGATGTAGCCGATTTTCAGGTCGTGCGGTGCCTGCACGTCCACAATGCTGACCCTCTGCAGCGCCGGCTGATAGTAGTAAAAGCTGCCCAAGTCCGCGCGCGTGACCAGGGTGTATCCTTCGCTGTATTTTTCGCCATCGGATTCGAGAACTGCGCGTATCGTCGTGCGCCCTTCCTGCAGGCCGGAGGGGAAGACCTTGAACTCGAAATCCTTCTTCTCGCTGCGCCGGTTGAAATCTGCCGCAAACTGCTCCGGTTCTGAGCGCCACCCCTGAGGCAACTCCAAGCTCAGCGTGCCGTGCGCCTCACCGGTCTTATTACTAATGACCCCTACCTTAGCGGTCGAAGTCGAGCCGTTGTGCATCGAGATTACCTGCGCGCCTGGCTCCAGCTCCACCGAGAATAGCGGCACGATGGCCAGCGGCCGGGTTGAGGGTTTTCCAGCGTCGTCGAGAAACGGGGTGACCACGACGGTAGAGATGCCGTTCCTGGTTTTTATTCCGCCTGTGCCGCCCACCGAATACTCGACCCGCGCCCGCAGTGCCGGAGGCGGGAAGGGAAGCGTGGCGTACCGTTCGTCGTCGACGTGATTCAGGCTGTCGCGATCGGGATCATCCCGATGCCAGTACGGCCGCGTATATGGCGTATCCTTCGGTACCCGCAGCCGGAAATCAGCGTGCAGGTCTCCTCCCGGCTTCACCGTTTCCGGTCGCGTTTTCCCATTGATAGTGTTCCATCCCGCTGGAACCTCCAGCTTGATGTGGTCGATCGTCAAGGGTAGTTTCGAGCCGTTGTGAAATGTCACCGCCGTCAGAAACTCCTGCCCCGGCGAAACCGTGGCCAGCGGATCCGCCTCTTTCGGCACCGCTGCGGACGGTCCCCCATCCGACGCTACAGAGGCCGTGAGCCTCACGCCCAACGCCAGATTCAGCGCAGTTTCGGCCTGTTGCTGCTTCTCGGCGATTCGCGTCAGCAAGTCGAGCTTGGCCGCCGTCGTTAGCGTACTGCTCCGAACCTGGTTATTCACATGTTCGAGCCCGGCGACAACCTCGAGCAAAGGAGCGACTGCTGCGGAAGCGTCATTCAGATTTGCCTTTTCTGTCGCCTCCCAAACCCGTGTCGCAATCTTCATCAGTTCCGATCGCAGCTGGGGAACTTTCTCTTGCTCGGCTCCCAACCGTGCCGCCAGTCCCGGCCACCTGGTGTCGACTCCGTCGAAGAAGTTCTTCTCGTGTCCGTCCTTACCCGCAGCCGAGGGCACAACCGAATCCACTAGTTTGTAATATGTAAAGCGATCCCCCGGCTCCACGGTCCAGTTCGCTGCTCCCTGCGACATCTGGTGACGCAGCCCCTGCATGGCAAACTGCACGTAAGACATGCCCAGTTGCGGGTTGCGCTCGCCGGTGTTGAATTTCACGGTCCAATTGGCATCAGGACAGGTCATCGCGCCCCACGGGCAGACATTGCCGATGTAAAACTTCTTGGCCTGCCAGGGCTCGAGCCCCCCGGCAATCTGTTCGGGAAAGCGCTGCGGATCGGCCGCCGCCCGGAACGCCTCCTTCGTGAGAATGCTCGACGCCTGATGGTGCCCGTGTCCATCCCGCTCCGTGCCCGAAAACCGCGCCACCAGCACATCCGGACGAAATGCCCGAATTACCCGCACCATGTCGCCGAGCGCCACATCGTGCCCGCCCCATTTGGCAAACGTCTCGTCCACGCTCTTCGAGAATCCAAAGTCGGCCACGCGCGAAAACCGGTCCTGGATACCGTAAAACTGATCCGACGCCAGCAGTTCCAGGGTCCGCAACACACCCAGAACATCCGACAAATTGCTGCCGATCCTGTTCTGCCCACCCTCGCCGCGATTCAGCGTCATGAGCAGCGTGCTCACGCCCTGCCCGCGCGCCTGCAGCGTCAGCATGCCGCCGTCTTCGTCATCCGGATGCGCCACCACCTGCATCAGCCGCGCCGTCGTTCCCAGGCGTAACAGTTCCAGCCGCAATCCGGTCATGCCCTCATCTTGCGGAATTTCCGCCGGGACTCCCTGGTACAACAGGCCCGGAGGGTCAGCCATGATTTCAGTGAGCCCAGCCTGTGCCATCGCTGCCGATGGAGCCTTCGCCGCAGGCCGGGCCTCCACCTTCGCTGATGGAGCCTGCGCAGGTGCGGTGAGAGCAACAATCATCGGCACGCACGCACACTTCAACCCGGAGAGACTGAGGCGTTGGAGGAATGCGGGGATACCGCGGCGAGCGGGCCGCGACAAGCTGGAGGTTCCGGAATTTCTCACGTTACAAGGATGGGGCCTAACCCCGGTTTGACGCAAATTCTTTCGCGTAGTGCTGGCATCTTGCCGGCTGTCGCATGGGCGTCTCACCCGCACAACCGACGGGCGAAAACGCGCGCCTCCTCGACGTTGCTCAGGGCAGGCTTCCACCGCCGGGACGGCGGGGTTCGCCGTCTACACATCACACAACTCCACCGCCTTTCGCAGCGCTTCCATCGGATCGCCTGCCGGCACAAATTCATGCGCCACATACCCGCGAAAGCCAGCGTCGGCGATGGCCCGCATGACCGCTTCATAGTGAATCTCCTGCGTGCTGTCCAGTTCGTGCCGTCCCGGGACCCCTCCGGTATGAAAATGCCCAATCCACTGCGTGTTGCGCCGGATGGTCTCAATCAGATCGCCTTCCATGATCTGCATGTGGTAGATGTCATACAGCAGCTTCACATTGGGGGAGTTCACTTCCTCGACCACGCGTACCCCCCACGCCGTGTGGTCACACATGTAATCGGGATGATCGCGCTTGCTGTTGAGCAGTTCCATGCAGATGGTGATACCGTGATCTTCCGCAATTGTTCTCACTCGGTTCAGCCCGGCGATGGTATTCCTCAAACCCTCTTCATCCGACATGCCGCCGCGGCTGCCGGAAAATGTAATGACGTTGGGCACGGCGGCCTTGGCGGCTTTGGGAATGTTCGTGCGAAACGCCTGCTCGATCGCCGCATGGTTCTCAACCCGGTTCAGAGCCTTGCCGATCTCGCCCCCGCCGGCATATCCCATCGTGCACACCAGGCCGTAGCGCCGCGGGATCTCATACTCATCCGGCTGCAGCAGATCAATCCCGCGCAGCCCGATCTTGAATGCGTACTCCGCTAACTGATCGAGAGGAATGTGAGGGTAGCACCACTGGCAGACGGACTGATGAATGCGTCCTTTGCGCACTGCTGCCGTCGCATCAGAACTCGCCGCCAGCGATGGAATCCCCATCGCTGCCGCGCTCACTAGCGAAGACTTGAGCAGCGCCCGCCGGGTAAGGTTTTTCATAGAGTGTAAAGAGGGTTGCGGAGAACTGGCGCTAATCCCTGGCCTCTGCCCCATGAGGCCCTGCCTTACTGCCTGCCTTCCTTCAGCGTCGTCTGGCAGTTGCCCGCCGCGGTCAGTACTTCGTTGAAAGCCGTCTCTTTGCGCAGATCCTTCAGCAGCAGATCGTCCAGCAGCGCCGAATGCGCGCAATAATTCTGCTGCACCGCCGCTTTCAGCAACCGCAGCGCCGGCTCATTCTGTCCACAGGCCGCCATGAGGGCTCCCACGTGATACCAGGCCTCGGCGTCTGGCTCGGTCATGACCGAGGCTTCTGTTTCTTTCACGATCCTGGGCAAATCCGCAGGCCGCTGCGCCGCTGTGCAGGCTTCCATCAACTCGCGGTGGTACGACGAAGCCTTCCCCATGTTCTTGGCGGCTGCTCGCGCCTCGGCGATATTCCCCTCCGCCAGATAGATGTAGGGTGTTACCCAGGCCGCCCACTCTGACCCGGCATCCAGATGCACATAGTCCATCGCCCGGTCGGTCTTGCCCATTTCCAGGAACGACCAGGCGCAGGAGCGGAAACTGAAATTCCCTGGATCCAGAGCTCGGGCGGCGTTGCACTCCTGCGCCGACTGATCGAGCATTCCCGCATACCGCAGTACGTAGGCGAGCGCGAAATGGGCGTCGGCACTCTGCGGTTGCCGCCGCACCAGATCGGTCGCCGCGTCATAGGCCCGTCCCAGCTCGCCGCGTTCCACCCGCATCGCGATCAGGTTACTCGCGGCCATCACGCGATTGGGATCGAGCGTCAGCGCCCGCTCGTAGGCGTGATTCGAGCGCTGGAACATGTCTTCGCCGCCGCCGCCGTAAAGCGAGTCGAAGTAATACCGCTGCCCCAGAGCTTCCCACGCCGGCGCATACGTGGGGTCGAGTCCCACCGAAAACTGCAGGATCGTGATCGCTTCCTTATTGGGCTTAGGATCATGGGGAACGGCGATGCTTTGCAAGTAAAAGTCATACGCTTTCTGATTCTTCGGCCGCGACGCTGTCTCTACCTCGCCGCCCCCGCTTCCCAGCACCGGCAGAAGTCCATGCTGCACCTGCGTGGTCAGTTGCTCCTGCAGCCCGATCAGGTTGTCGGCCTTTTCTGTGAACGTGGTTTGCCACAGCAGCCGGTCGGTGGGCACGTCAATCGCCTCCAGGGTCACTGTCAACTGATCTCCCTGCTTCAAGAAATGCCCCTGCACTAATCTTCCCACTCTCAGTTCCTGCCCCACTTTCCTGGGATCCAGGTCCAGCGCCACGAACTTCCGCGTTACCGACGAAGGCCGCACCTCGAGCGACCGCGAATATGTCAGCACGCTGGTCAACTCATCTGCCAGTGCGAAGCGCAGATAGTCCACGTTGAAATCGCCGTTCATGTTCTGCAGAGGCAGGACGGCGATCGCGTTGCGCTGTTCCGCATTCGCCGCCTGGCGATGGTTGTACCACCAGGCCCCTACCGAGGCCAGCACCGCCATCAACAGGCCCGCCATGCCCAGCAGCAGATACATCTGGACCCGCGTATTCCGGCCAAACGTCTTGGTTGCCACCCGCAGCTTGGTGGCGCTTCCGCTCTTGATGGTGCCGGACTCGGTTTCCCGCTTCAGCAGTGCCAGGTCCGACTTCATCTCGACCGCGCTCTGGTAGCGATGGTTGCGGTCTTTCTCCATCGCCTTGCCGATGATTCCTTCCAGTTCAATCGGGATCTTGGGATTCAAATCCCGCGGTGGAACCGGCTTCGCGTGCAGCACCTCATTCAAAGTAGCCAGCGAGTTATTCCCGCTGAAAGGCTTCTTGCCCGTGGCCATCTCGTACAGCACCGACCCGAACGAAAACAAGTCGCTGCGCGCGTCCACCGTCTCGCTACGGGCCTGCTCCGGTGACATGTACACGGCGGTCCCCGGAATCACGCCCACCGCGGTCAACGATTGGTCTGCGCCCGCCCCGTCATCAGCCCCCAGGCCGTGCACCAGTTTGGCGAGCCCGAAGTCGAGCACCTTGACCTGGCCGCCGGTGGTCAAGAAAATGTTGGCTGGCTTGATGTCGCGGTGCACGATCGCCTTGGCGTGCGATGCCACCAGCGCGTCCGCGACCTGCACTCCCACCTCGAGCACCTTATCCACTGGTATGGGCTGGCCGGCGATGTACTGCTTCAGACTCTCGCCCTCGAGCTTCTCCATCACGATGAAGGGATGCCCGTTGTTATCCTCGATGCTGTGGATGGTGCAGATATTGGGGTGGTTGAGTTGCGACGCCGCGCGCGCCTCGCGCGTGAACCGCTCCAGCGACTTGGGGTCGCCGGCCAGGTTTTCCGGGATAAATTTCAGCGCGACATGTCGCCCCAGCTTGAGGTCCTCGGCCTCGTAGACGACCCCCATACCACCACCCCCCAGCTTTCCCAGGATGCGGTAATGGGACACGGTCTGGCCGATCATGAGTGCCTGCGACTATTGCTCGGCGCTAATGTTAGGCCCCCAGCCGAATCCCGGTCAACTGCCTTGTGGGAGAAGGGAAAGGAGGGGTCAAATCGCGCCCCCCTCTCTGTGAAACCTGAGCTGTGTGGATTTTGAATTGGGGCACGGGGGCGGGGCGAGCGGGGCGCGGGGGGAGCGAACAAACGGCACCCAATTGAGAATACAATCTTCAAGCATTGGCGACGGGGAACCGAGTCTTAGTAAGGTCACGTCGATAATCACTCTTATGGCAATTGAAGATGCATTGAATCGGCTTGGATCTGAGGCGAATGCTGAGCTTGCTTGGGCATTCGGGGATGTGTCGCGGGTGTGGGCGAGCCGAGAGAATTGGAGAACTTGCGTATTACTTCTGCATCTCGAAGCGGATCATCCCAATTTGGCTGGCTGGAACGAGTTGGTAAGAAAAACAAGACTCGCTCTCGCCGACGAAGCTGAACTTCGGACCAAGGCCGGACTGTTGCTCTCACCCGCCGAAATTCGGTTCAACGATGTGATGGAAGACTTCATCGCGGAGATGCATGCTGCGCAATACTTGCGATCGCTTGGTCATGCTGACATTCATTTTCTCTCCGAAAACGACGCGATTCGCACAGATCTACAATCCCGCGGTGGTGAGTGCGTTTATGTAACCGAAGCGAAGAACCTGCGGGAGCCGCGCGCACTGACCAAAATCGCCTTCAGTCGCTGGAATATGAGAAAGGCCGCCGAGCCGGGATCATACGAATTCATGGCGAGCCTGGTTGCTATGGACGACCCTTTGGGCGATCTAACAATCGAACAGGCTAACGCAGTTGATGCAATTATCGATGACCTGCCGAGGTGGAAGCGGCCAAGCGAGCAACAGAGACAGTTGCCCGGAGGCCGCAGGATATCGATCCGGGTTAACGATGGGCCGTCACACATTGTGAGGTATGGGGGCGGTCCCTTCCGTGTCGATGGCGACAATGGGATCGTCGCGCAGGGGCAGCGAAATCTGATGCTCAAGTTGCTGGAACACACTAGAAAGGCGCTAAGCCAGTTATATGCTGACCCCGTTCCCGACGCCTATCGGCGCTTACTTTATGTGCGATGGAAGCCTCCTGAAGAGTTTTGCGTAACTCCCGACGGCGTGGAACAGGTGAGAACAAATGCTAGAGAGGGTTTTCGTTCATTGATCAAGCCTTACTTCCCGCACTTTGCGATCGCCATCTTGCACACGGGTGAGGATCCTGAACACGCGGCTCCGGTTCGGTGGGAATAGAAGCGTCGCAGTCTGATCCCTGAAGCCGACCGCGCGGGACCCCTCCTGAGCCCCTAGAGCTGAAACCAACCAAAACACGGTCAACGAGTGTAATCGCCTGATAGCGTCAACCATGACACTTTCGGCTTGCTACAATCCCATTCATGCTGAAAAGACTAATATTTTTGCTGCTGATGGCGAGTTGCTCGTTAGCGGCAGACTCTCCCAAGCTCTTTGAACGGCAAGTAGCAGAGCAGAACCTAACCAACAAGGTCGAACCGATCGTTCTGGCCCTTGCGAAGACGCTGGAGATCTGAGGGACTGTGTCGCTGGAAATCATAATCTCTCCCGAGGGGAAGGTGAGTTCCGTCAAAGTTTTGAGCGGACATCCCATGCTCGCGCCTACTTTCGTTGACGCCGTGAAGAAGTGGGAGTACGAGCCATTCGTCCAAGATGGGCAACCCGTATCCGTGGTTACAACCGTTGAATGGAACGTTCCGTCTCCGACCCGAACCAATACTGAGCAGAAGGCGTTAAAAGACTACTACCCGACGTTTCAAACTTGTTACCACATGGTCCGCGATGGGAAGAACTCTGATGCCGAAAAGGAATGCTCCGAAGCTGTAGCCCTGTCAGATGGACTGCCAGCCAATCGCCTTATTGAAAGGAGCAGTTCTCGCACATTCCTGGCGCACGCGCTAATCGCGGAACGCAAGCCAGACGAAGCGATTCCTCTGTATCAGAAGGCATTGGAGATTGCAAAAGGAGTAGAACACAGCGAAAGTGATGCCGACTTCGCGAGTGAACACTCCAATCTTGCGCGTGCCTATTTCCTCGTCGGGCAACTCGATAAGGCCGACCCGCTGTACCAGCAGGCGGTTACGATCTTCGAGGCTGCTATCGTCGCCTTGCCAAGCATGAAAGACAACTACACCGCTCGCTTGAGAAGCACGCTACTGGAATACGCCAAGTTGAAGAACGCGAGAGGCGACGTGGACAGTGCCAAAGCACTGGAGCAAAAGGCAGCGGGGCTTCAGCCTCAGTAGGTGGCGTAATATCCCCTTTACGCTCAAAATCCCCGAGAAAGGGCGAACAGACGGCGCATCGCGTTCGGAAAAGCTTGGAAGAGGAGGAACTGTTAGTGAGATAAGCGAAACCTCTTATTGTCATCCAGCGGGTGCAAATCCCGCCTGATCAAAGTCGAGCAGACAGGTCAGTA
>Ga0181533_1006877_pt1 | contig 10121 bp, 7 predicted proteins | sample PEATcosm2014_Bin_45_FD_119772 | JGI IMG/M metagenome (GOLD analysis project Ga0181533, IMG submission 119772) | Peatland microbial communities from MTU Mesocosm Facility, Houghton, MI, USA - PEATcosm2014_Bin11_60_metaG | ecosystem: Environmental > Terrestrial > Soil > Wetlands > Peat | place...
AAGGCAGGAAGGGAGATACAATAAAAATAGATACCTGGAGTAATTTCAGCGTGGCATCTGTCATCGTAGTGATCATCAATGCCCTTGGATACGAGGTAGAGAGAGGAATGGCCAGCGAGATGCCATTCAGCGCAACAAGCGAATGGATCTACAAGTCAAAGGAAGAGAATAAATACTGGCAGGGAGGGCGCATCGAGGTACGCGCTGCAGGTCTGCCAGGTAATGAGGCAAAGGGATTCTGCCAGTTCGGGTATACGTAACGGTGTCAGGTTTCAGGTGCAGGATGCAAGGCCTGCAGTGCCTGCCTGCCACAAAGTCCAGATTAATTTACTGAATAACTGCTAAAATAAGGCTTGGGAGAAGTATGCCCAAGCCTTAATTTTTTGTGTAAGATCTCATCCTGAACCTGTATTTTCTTCTCTCAAGAGGTGCCAAAAGGTTGTTTTTGGATCAAATCAATCGTTTCTCAGGTAAAAATCATGATCACGTCCATTTAATGAGAGTAAATGTCGCAGAAAGCTTGCAGACAGGATGGGGAGAGATAGAAGAATTTTTATAAATCCGGGTAGTTAACCGGGTACTAGTAATGAATTATTAGCCCGATAAATCTCAATATTTAACACAATCTTACACGTAAAACTGAAATCGGTTTTTTTTGTTGGCCTATGTGTCATATTTTATAGCATGATTTTTTGAAAATGGCTGCGGATGATCAGTTGGGTAAAAACTTCAGGATATTGAACTTCTTGATAAAAAGTAATCATTCCAACTGATAAAACAGAAATGTATTCCTTTCCGTGCGTCCGGCTTTTTATTTAAACGGAAAAGATACTTACAGGCTGATCGGGATTTATCGCATATTTAGCACCCTCATCGGCCTTATATGACAACATCAAATAAAAGCGTTTCAGAAGCACGGATGGATTATCATCCCAATAAACGCGAGATCAGCACTGATCATTATTATATCCGGATGTGTATTTGAAAGACTGGTTGGATTGACCACTCAAAACCGAAACGAAATAACTATCTTAAATGAATTATTATCAGTCTAATCTCTTTTGGGGTTAGTTCCCCGCTGCTTGCAGCGAATTTAAAAATATTTATCAACTAAGATACCCCGTAGCTTGTTGCGGGGAGTTTCATTTCCTACGATCATTCATCAAAAAGACAGAGCTAAGATAAAAGCATCTATACTGGAAATAAAAAAAACAAGACCACGATCAGGGAAAGATATTTGGCTTCTTGAAAAATCTTCACATAAAGTGCTGCAATATCCAATGTTATCAAGCCAAGGAGCCTCTGTTATGGCATTGGTAATTTCATATTATTAATTGATAATATGCCACTTGGACGGTGATTATTGCCGTGAGAAAGTATTTTACCAATAAGAAACTTGTGAACTCCTGATCATAAATTTGATAATCTAAAAAGTTGTATCTTTGCAGAACAAAAGCATTTTATTAACCTTGTCTGCACTATACAGACTACAAAATCAGAGTGATCATGGCTTATGTAATTAATCAAGATTGTACTGCTTGCGGAACCTGCATTGATGAATGCCCCGTTGAAGCAATCACTGAAGGCGACATTTATAAAATTAATCCCGATGTTTGCACAGATTGCGGAGCGTGTGCAGATGTATGCCCTGTTGAAGCAATTCACCCGGCATAATTCTACAATCTTTCTGAAAAAAATGCTGCCCTGGGATAAGGCAGCTTTTTTTTTGGGGTTAATTGTATTTGAGCAGTTGAAACCGGTCTCCGTCAAAAACCCCGTAAGTGAAATGTGTCAGCCAGTCTCCAAGGGTGATTTGTCTTGATTTTTCAGAGAGAGACACATCTGAAGGGAAATGCCAGTGTCCGTAAATAAAATAATCTACTTCAGGATTGGATTCAAGGATCTTCTTTGAATGAGAAGATAACCTGGATTCTATTAAAGTCTTATCATTTAAGATCTTTTCCTCCTTGACAAGACTTGCAAACCTGCTTTGCCTAGACCAGAATAAAGCGATCCTGATCCCCAGGTCGGGATGGATCCACCTGAACAACCATTGATTAAAGCGGTTCTGAAAGACTTTCTTGATGAATTTATACCCAAAACCACAGGGCCCAGTCCGTCACCATGTGCCAGGTAAAAGATTTTCCCGTCAAATTCCTTAAACTCAGGATCATGGTGGATTTCAATGTGAACCTCACTATTGAGATAATCAAATACCCACATGTCATGATTCCCGATGAAAAGATGAATTTTTACTCCTGTATCAGCTATTTCGGCAAGTTTTCCAAGTAATCTGACATACCCACGGGGGATGACGGTTTTATATTCAAACCAAAAGTCGAAAAGATCTCCCATCAGATAAATTTCAGATGCATCTTTTCTCACTGTTTCGAGCCAGCCGGTGAATAAATTCTCCCGGTCAAGACTTCCCTTGCGGTCAGGAATGCCAAAATGAAAATCAGAGGCGAAATATATTTTCTTCTTCATCTTTTTAATTTCAGCCAAACTTACGAAAATTCCGGTCTTATCACGGAATTGACTGTTCAGGATTTTTCAGATTGTTCATGAATAGTTTTACTCTTGCCACATGAAAAAGTACATGTTGGTTCTTTGGATAGATGCGTAGCAGACCTGTCAGTTTCTGGTAGTATGGCAGGTCATCTTTCATGGTAAGCACCGGCATTGGGCCAAAAGAATAATTCAGGACAATGAGTGAGGCTAATGACAGTGGATTCTTGTCAATGAATTCTTTCTCCAGTTTTTTCTGATCACCTGATATACTGAGAAATAATGAATCTGCCTTCATACTTAACCGGAGAAAGTCATCAGACCCTTCATGCATCAGAAGAACTCTTTTTATGGAATCAATCCGGATTTTATTTCTCATGGTCGCATGGAAAAAAGCCTGAAGCAATTGAGACTCATCCGATCCTGTTACAATGAATTCACCGGTCGAATCCATCAAATCCCCTGTGATGAGAAGATTTTCACCTTTATTTATTACAAGGGTCAAACGTCTCCCGGAAGGGAACATCAATAAATAAAATCCAGGCTGATCAAGCTCATGTGAAAAATTAATTTTCCCGTCATTTCCTACACTGGCAGAATCAAGGAAAGTAACATCCTTGACTCCCATTTCGCTTAATATTATCTTTTCACCCCTTGAATGTGAAAACTCTCCATGAATCGTAAAGCTAATCTCTTTTTGCTCCCGGTGACAGGAAATTCCAAGGAGAATAAAAACAGGGATGAAATAAAAGAATTTCATTCTCCAAAAATAGTAAATTTGATGATAAGCATTGAATACCCGATACCAGGTTTCAATGTACCTGAAAACACATCACCGTGCTTATTTCCGGAATCCGGATCTGCGGCGATTTCTTCAAACGAATAATCAGGTATGAACAGGACTATCTTTTCCCTGTGAAAGCAATTATTTTTTTACGGGGGGCAATGGTTTCCTTTCTTCTTTTGCAGGAGACTTCTTCAAATCAGGCTTTATTGCTTCCTTTTTAGTAAGTTTACAATCCTTGTCAAATGTGAGCGCCAATTCCTCTGCACCTTTGGAAATTTTAACTTCTGTTGACATGATGCCTTTATTATCTATCTTAAAGGCCTTCTCAATACCGTAACCTGAAAAATGTTGAGAAATATAAGACGAGATGCCTTTTGAAAGATCAGCGGGTCTGATTTCTGTTTTTGTCTGTGAAAAGGCGAAAGACACTAATGACAATGCAAATACCAGAACGAATATTTTTTTCATTTCATTTGGGATTTTATGTAAAACGTACACACGTGACAGTACAAAAATCAAGAATGAATCTGTTTTAAATCTGAAGAAAAATCAGATATGTGTACGATTCCAATCTCTTTTACTTACATTTCCTGCCCTTATCTTATCTCTATCTCTCTTGTAAAAGGATAATTATTCTCAGGTTAATTCATCTGTCCCTGAAAAATCCTGTTTCCCCATAGTAAGAATATTCAGCTTTATTGAATGAATATTTTCTTTCACTTCATATTTTATATCGAATTGGTAAAGCTGGACAATCTTGCTGACAATGGCAAGGCCAAGTCCCACTGAATCTGACGTTCTGTCAGACTTTCTGAAGCGACGGAAAAGGTCATTCGGAGGAATTGTTATAGGATGGCCGGTATTGGTAATTTCAAATCCGTTGGAGTCCATCGTGATCCTGATTTCTCCCTCTTCAATATTATGCCGGATTGAGTTACTGACCAGGTTTGAAACCAGGATTTCTGCTAAGGTTCGATTCATTTGAGGACAGGCGGGGGCATTAAAATGATGAATGATCCTGATTTTCTTCAGATTAATAATCTCTTCAAAATGTTCCAGTGTTCTTTCCATTATTTTCTGAAGATCTACCACCTCTGTCTGATGAAACTGGTTGTTATCGATCTTTGAGATTAATAACAGACCCTGATTTAACCTCGACATTCTTGCTGCAGCTTCATAAACCGAGTTGATCAGTCCTATCTGGTCTTCATCCAATCCCTCACCCTGGATCAGTAATTCCAGTTTTGATTTAATGATTGCCAGAGGAGTCTGAATCTCATGGGATGCATTTTCGTTAAATTCTTTCAGGTTCACATAGTCACGCCGCATTTGTTTCGCCATGCGGTCAAGGGTTTTGTTGAGCAGCCTGAACTCATGGATCCTTGTTGCAGTCAATGCCAGGGGTGCATCTTTGCTGATGTCAAAGTTTCTGAGGTTCTCCAGGGTTTTATTAAAAGGTACCCATATGCTTTTCGATATAAAATAATTCACGAAAATAAGCAGGCCTGTCAAGGAAAAGAAGAGCAGGATCAATGCGCCCACTATTGTCCTGATCAGGTGTGTGGTTTCTGCCAGCGGTTTTGAGATACTTATAATATAACCCTGATCCTGGATTGAAGTGTTTTCACAGATCAACTGGCGAACTGGCACTAATTTATCCATGCTTTTATCATAAAGCGCCGTATCTTTTATGAATTCGAATTTTTTCTTAGGCGAATTGAAAACCGTAACTTCAATCATATGGCTGAAAACCTGGCGGAAATCAGGAAGGGTATCCGAATAGTCAATTTGTCCCTCGATCAATTGTTTTTCTGTCTTTAGCGTCTCATCGATCTGCCGGTAAAAAATAGTTTTTATAACATGATAAAAGATGATTCCCCCGAACACAAAAGCCACGACAGAGAAAAAAATATAATTGATCGATGAACGGGTTAGCAGATTCATGAAGTGAGGAATTTATAGCCCATGCCGTAAATAGTCTGGATATAATCATGACCGCCTTTTTCCAGCATTTTTTTTCTCAAATTTTTAATGTGGGTATAAATAAAATCATAGGAATCGGCCATATCCATTTCCTCGCCCCAAAGATGCTCGGCTATTGATTCCTTAGTCAGGACACGGTTTTTATTGGAAAGAAAGAACATCAGGAGATCGAATTCTTTCTTGGTGAGGACAATCTCTTCTTCATTGATGAAAACCTGCATCTGCTCTGGAACGATCCTGATCTCATTAAGAATAATTTCATTTGTTCCCCCGAAGTTTCGCCGGCGGATAATTGATTTTATTCTGGCATTCAATTCGGAGAGATGAAAAGGTTTTGTGAGGTAATCATCCGCACCAATGTCAAGTCCCTCAATCTTATCATCCAATGAATTTTTTGCAGAGATGATGACTATTCCCGTATCGATGTGTTCTTCTTTTAGCTCCCTGATGATATTCAACCCGTTCCCATCTGGCAGGGTTATGTCAACGATAACACAATCATACTGGTAAAGATTGATTTTTTCAATGGCGCTTTGATACGTCAGTGCCGTTTCACATAAATAGTTTTCTTTTGTCAGGTAAGATTGAATTGCCGAGGAAAGTTCTTTCTCGTCTTCAATCAGTAAGATCTTCATGGATAGAGGATATATATTTTTTATGCAAATCTACATTGAATTTCTTAATGCTGCTTAAAGTCAGCATTGACTAACTACCTCACCAGTCAGCTAATTTTTCAGCTAATTCTTTATACATCTTACATAAAAAGCATTGGAACGATTCGCTGGATAAATGGAAACGCTGGGGTTGATTGAATTCATAGCATGAGCCCAGGCTTTGAATGGTCCCTGGGATGTGGAAGACCATAGAAAGGTTGCAAAAGTATCGAAACTCCAGTTTTCGTTATCAAAACGAATTCCACTGAGAAGTACATTAAACCCGGAATAACCTGTATATTTCAATGGACTTCCTGCAAATCCATTACTCGTGTAAAGGCTAAAAAGCGTATTCCATTCATTTTCAGAGGGTACATGCCAGGCGGGTGGACATAAGCCCTGAATGTTGCCGGCCGTTTCAAACTGCATTAGTTCATCCCATTGATAGAGTCCGCCTGATGATGAACAATTGGTGGGATTGTCGTTGAAGCAGTATTTTTCACATGTGCAGTTATCACGCTGCATGGATGTTGAAAGGATTTGAGTACCGTAATTCAGATTGGCCGCCATCCAGCACTGCGTACCTAGTTTGACAGTTGGATACTTTTGATTATCACGGACATCTGTTACCAGGTTGTTGCAGGAAAATGGTGGAGGATTAAGTACCGTTATATTCACGGAAGCAGTGTTGACGCAACTATATACGTTGGTGTAAGAATAAGTTATAGCATGGGACCCTGTTCCTGCAGTTACAGGATTAAACTGTCCGGCATTGACACCAGCTCCTGTGTAAGTACCACCCAAGGGTAGTCCTCCCTTCAGCATGAAGGGGGTAGCGTCAGTAGTTGTGATTACATCGGTGCAGGGAGTAAATGAAACTGCAGCCAGAGGTTTTACGGTAACAATCACGTTATTCAGCGTTCCCTGACAACCATTGGCCGATGGAGTTACAGTATACGTCACGGTTTCAACATTAAAACCTGAATTGCTCAGCACCTGGCTGATCGGACTGCCCGAACCCGGACCAAAGCCGGATACATTGCCGGAACTTCCACTGGCATCCCATATAAAGCTGGTACCTGCCACATGAGAGTTCAGCCCTATGGAAGGAGCCATTCCTGAACAAATAGATTGTCCATTGGGAACGAAATAAACATCAGCAACAGGAAATACAGTAACAAAGACATTTGTAGGACTCCCCACACATCCCGAAACAGTAGGTGTAACGCTATAGGTCACAGTTTCATTGTTAAATCCACTATTTGCAAGACTCTGATTTATGGTACTACCGGATCCCGATGAATATCCTGTGACATTAGGGGAACTACCACTGGCAGTCCAGGTGAAAGTTGCCGGTGATGGGTTAGATTGCAGTACGATATTGGTTGTTCCTCCCGAACAAACAGAAAATGAGGTGGCATTGGTCAATACGGGGATCGGTTTCACGGTAACCAGAATGGTTGATGGGATAGTCCCTGTGCAGCCATTTGCCACAGGTGTCACGGTATAGGTAACGACTCCGCTGGTAGTGCCTGAATTTGTCAGGGTTTGGATGATGGAGGTTCCGCTTCCTGGGCCATATCCGGCAATATTCGGGGAAGAACAGGTAGCTGTCCAGGTGAAAGAAGCACCTGCAACATGTGATGAAAGACTAAGATTTGTTGAACTACCTCCGCATAAAGATTGAGCAGCAGGAGTGGACCAGGAATCCGGAATCGGATAGACCGCTACTTTTACGTTCGATATTATTCCGGAACAGCCACTGTTCACAGGAGTAACATAATATGTCACGGTATCAATTGTAAATCCTGAATTAAACAGGGTTTGCGAGATAAGGTTGCCGCTTCCATTAGATGCCCCGCTAAGATTAGCTGAGCCCAAGGTATAAGTCCAAGTGAATGTAGTGCCTGAAACGTGCGAAAAGATTGATATTCCTGTTGTTCCACCACTGCAGAACGATTGCCCGTTTGGTTGGAAATAGGCATCTGCAGCTGGGATTACTGCAACTTTAAAATTTTTCACTGATGCAGATGTACAACCTGCTGCAATTGCAGTAACCTGATAAATTATGGTATCCACCGTTGTTCCTGAATTGAACAAGGTCTGGTTGATTATCAATCCGTTTCCTGATGAATAACCTGAAATATTAGGATTACTACAAGATGCGATCCATGAAAATGTCGACCCGGGAACGTTTGATTGAAGGATAATATTGGTCGCCGAACCTGTACAGTCGGTAGAAATAAGATTGGCATTTGTGACGACAGGCTTAGACAAGCCTGTAACAATAATGGAATCCCTTGAGACTGCCGAACATGCATCAGTAATATCGACGTAATAAAGATTCGGGCCAATGGCTGGGGTCACCGTTATCTGGGACAGAGTTGATGCAGTATTCCACAAGTAACTGTAAGGTGCTTGTCCTCCGGTATGTTGTGCCTGAATTGTAAATGATTGTCCCTGGCAGATAGAAGTGTCATTTCCTACATTGGCTATAAGTGCGTAATTGGGAAGGATAAAAATAGTATCATAAAATGTAGTATCTCCAAGGCAATTTTGCATCTGTAGTCCTAAAATTACTGTCTTGGTTCCGGTTGGGGAGTTATCCAGGAAAGGATTGATAATGATGAATGCGCTGTCCATCCCTGCAGGAATTATGACAAAATTCGGAATGGTAAAATAATCAACACCATTTACAGCTGTGCCTCCGATGGTGTAATGGATCGTATCATTTGCCTGGGCATTCGTTTGGAGATGGAAAACCACATTAGCGTTACTGCATCCTGCAATGGCATCATGTCCCAGTTCAGGGTGGGTATACGTAATGTCTACGGTAAATCCGCTGGCCGAAAAGCTATTCTGCCCCAGGAAAACTCCTGAGTCAACTAAATGATCAACGGCATCAGCAACCGCTATTTTAATATGATAGACTTGGCAGGGTTGTACAGCGTGCAAGGCGGTGAAAACATATGTCAATGCATCATATTGAAAATAGGGTGCCCCCGGTGGATTTTGCCATATTTCACTGGGAGAAGAATTGCAAAGATTGTTAATGGTAACATAGTTATTGCTTCCCGGCATTAATGCTAGATCAATACTGTTATTCGAAAAAGTTCCTGTAATTCCCGGTCCGCTCAGAAAAAAGCCAAAAGAATCATTGTAGTGGTTGCAGTACTCCATGAATTCATCAGAACCAAATACATAATTAAACTTCAGGGTATCCGAAACAGGAACAAAATCAAATTCAATAACTGCAGCATCATAGGTCGTGGCGTTTGAAATGATAGAGAGATCGGGATCTCCCTGACCCGGAGGAATACTTCCTGTAAAATCTGTTGAATTGTTTGGTCCAATGGCTCCAACAGCAGTGCCACTTGATATAATTATCCCGCCACTCAGCCCTAATTGTGTATAAGCCCCACCCACTGCCTGAAAAGAACCAATCTGGTCGGATGTAATTGTATCGGAAGAACCGTTGAAAGTCACATTTGAAATTGTGACTCCCTGCCCTACAAGCATAGTCTGAACCAATTGAAGAGGGGTCATTTTTAAACCAGAACCCTGGGTTACAGTCAATTGGGCCAAAACCACACCATTGTTAAAGAAAAACATAAGGATAAATAAACGGAAGTACGGGGTTCTCATGATATACAGGCAGACAATTTTCTTACTTTTAGTTACCTGAGAATTGCAAAGATACGAGAAAGGAAATGAAATCGGAACAATAATAATGAATGAAAAAATCACAAAATACCGGATGTTGGAAATCAAATGTTTATTGCATAAAAACGCAACCTCAAAAAGTCGAACAACCCTCTTGCTCAGTTAATTATGATTCTTTTTAAAGGAATATGGCAGGAATTGCAGTCTCCGTTTGTTGTGGACGCTTGCATGTACCCGGTTTCCCCGGAAGAACTTTTGACCCCTGGATAAAGTCCGGATCCGTAATTGATCAAAGTGGAAGTATAAAAATTGCCCTTACCGTCAACAGGAAGCACAACAGCGGGTGTCCCGCCTCCGTTAGCCAAAGTGAATAAATAAATCGTAGAATTTGGATTCAGGTCGGTTTCGTCCGGTTTGTAAACAGTTCCGGCAATACTCCACCAGTATATATTCGACCCCCCGGTATTATGACAACTCAGGCATGCTGTTCCGACATCATGACTGCTGGTACCATTATATGTGGAAGT
>Ga0181533_1006878_pt1 | contig 10120 bp, 10 predicted proteins | sample PEATcosm2014_Bin_45_FD_119772 | JGI IMG/M metagenome (GOLD analysis project Ga0181533, IMG submission 119772) | Peatland microbial communities from MTU Mesocosm Facility, Houghton, MI, USA - PEATcosm2014_Bin11_60_metaG | ecosystem: Environmental > Terrestrial > Soil > Wetlands > Peat | place...
AAGTGCTCACCGAACCCTACTCTTTCGAGCCTCTGGGTGGGGAAACCATCGTTACACCCGCCTACGCGGCGGAAGGATGGGCCTGGACGGACGGTAAGGAGGGATTCCTCATCACGAAATACGGCCAGCAGGGAATGGAATGGTCCCTGCTGGATCGCGTAAACCTCCCGAACGATCGGGTTGCCCTCCGCTGGGGCGGCTATGGGATTTATCGCGGCGAGCCTGCACACGGCGCCTGGCTGCTTCCGGGCGAGTCTCACCAGTTCGGGGCCACGAGGCTGACTGCCTATGCGGGGGGCATCACCGAAGGTTATTACGCTTTCCGTGATGAAATGGCTGCCCGCGGTCACGGCTGCCCTCAAGGATTTGACGCCCCTGTTCATTGGAACGAGCTTTACGACAACAAACTCTGGTGGCTCCCTGGCGAGCAGCAAGGCGAGCCGGAAATGCGCAAGAAGTACTACAGGCTCGACGACATGAAAGCCGAAGCCGCCAAGGCCAAGGCGATTGGCTGTGAGGCGCTCTATATGGATCCCGGCTGGGACACAAGTTTTGCCTCGAAGATATGGGACGAATCGCGGCTGGGTCCATACAAGACGTTTACCCAGATGTTGCATCGGGACTACGGCTTGAAGTCGTCCTTGCATACTCCCTTGTCGGGCTGGTGCGATGCGAGCTCGTACCCACCCGAAATGTGCCGGGTGGACCGGTTCGGTGAACGGCTCACCTGGAACAAAGGGGCAGGCTTTGGTGCGTCTCCTCTGTGCGGAGCTTCCCGACCGTACATTGAGGAAACCGCGAAGCGCCTCAAGCTGCTGGCTCGCGACGGCGCCACCTTCTTCATGTTTGACGGTGACCAGTATCACGGCGAGTGCTGGGATCGCCAGCATGGGCACGTCGTGCCTGCGCGCCGGGAGGAGCATGTGCAAGCCTGTTGCCGGCTGGCGCGGATGGTTCACGCGCAGTATCCCCGCGTGCTGATTGAAATGCACGGGCCGAATCCGATTTACTACGGACACGGACTCGGCGCCGGCGATGCGGATTTATCCACTGCGTTGGGCTTTGACTCGGTGTGGGCGTTTGAACTGATGTGGATGCCTATGGACGATCTCCTGAGCCGCCGGTCTATAGCCCTCTATTACTACAGCCTCGCTTATTCTCTGCCGCTCTATATCCACATCGACTTGCGCACGGATAACCACAACGCCCTCGTCTTCTGGTGGAATGCTTCGACCTGTAGACACCTTGGCATCGGCGGGACTCACAAAGACCCGCAAGTTCAGCAAGCGCATAAGGAGGCGATGGCCACTTACCGGCGGCTGAAACCTTTCTTTGCGGCGGGGACCTTCTATGGCATCGACGAGATGGTTCACGTTCACCGCCATCCCGCCGCGTCGGAGGCAGTCATAAACTGTTTCAATCTTGAGGGCCAAGCTGTCGTGCGGACAATCGAGCTCGAACTCACTCGATTCGGCCTGGATCCAGCGAAAGAGTACCGGATCACAGGCGCGCCATCCCGGCGCAGGAATGACCGTTACACCATCGAGGCTGCAATTCCCAGCCACGGCCATCTTCTGCTGGAGGTGGTGTAAAGAACAGAAAGTCATTGGGGGCATCTCGGAGAGGCAAAATGCAGGGAAAGGGCTCGGCTGGAGACAAACAGGCGTATACGCTCAGGCGCCGGAACGTTAAAAAGCGAATTCCGGTTATGGAATGGACCCTGTCAAGCGCGGAACAGGAGGCCGAACGGGGCGAGAATCGGCCGCTTCTCCGCCCTACTGTGCTGGCGCTTTCCCCATGTCGTAGACGCGCCGGATGCTGACCGAAACGTTACCCGAGGAAGCCTCGAACCGAGTAATTACGTGGAGCTGTTTGCCGTCTTCGCTCATGCGGAACGTTTGCGTGAGCTTTTCCGAGTGGGGCAGCTTGGTCTCTGCGATGAAGGCGCCGCCTTCCCACGAGGCCTTGGTCGAGATCTTATTGCCGTCCGCATCTGTATCTTTATGCTTTTTACCGTCAGGGTAAAAAGTTTGGGTGTGGTCGGAGTCGTCGATGACCACAAACTGGTCGGAGCGCTGGTCGACCCGCAAGAACTTAGGATTCTCAGCGAGGCGACCCCACTCCTGGCTGCTGACGCGGGCACCAGTATTCCCCATTCCTCCACCCCTGTTGCGGCCCATGCCGCCGCCCATTCCCCCCATACCCCCCATGCCTCCCATCCCGCCACGTCCCATGCCTCCGCCCCCACCGGGGTACCCGCCTCCGCCACCCGGATAGCCACCGCCGCTACCATTGTTTACGCCGCGCTGGCTGTTTGCCTGCGCGTCGCGAACCTTCTGCTCCGCATCGTCGCTCTGGTCCTTGTTGAAATTCCAGTGGCCGGTCAGTTGCGCCTTGTCTTGGGCGCGCGCCACCACCACCAGCAATGCCGCCAGAAAACACGCTGCAATTGGAACTGCTGCCTTCGCTGTAAGGCTGTAAAATTTCGCCATCGTCTCCCACCTTCCTGATCGGATGCCCTTGACTGCTGCTTCTTCGATTCCGCGAGCGGGCGGCTGGTTGTCTCGCTGGCGTGCTGTCCCTGCTAATAATTGGCTACGTCGCCGGTGTGGATCCCCACTGTAGCGGCCGTTGCTAGCGTTTTGGCGTCACCACTTTGATCTCTTCAGGTGTTCCAAGCGAATGCTCATTCGTGCCGGTCGGGCCGCTAAAGAATATGCCCGACTCCTCGTATCTCTCTGGATTCCAGTAGCGATAGGCAAACTGCCCGGCGACAAGCCAGTAACTGGCTAGCATTCCTTCGTCCGTACGGTCGAGCATGGCTTCCTGGTAATGAAGCAGGTACTGCCGGGCCAAATCGAGCATCTTCAGCGCGTGTGGCCGCACAACGTCGCCGGCCTGCTTGGAACCTGCCTGCGCCGCACTCGCCTCGGCCTCCGCCAGCACCGCTTCGCGCCAATAGTCCATATGGATTTGGGCACATTCCAACTTGTTCGCGAAGTACCGTGCCAGTCGGCGACCGTCCTGGCTGGGTGCTTCCTCGCTGGCCAGTGCCACTAAGTCGCGCACACGGCCAAATTGCTCCTTCATCCGTTCCGCGCGTGCAGATTGGCCGATGAGCGAAGTCAGGTCAACGGCGTGGCGTTCCCCTGGCAACAATCCGAGCCCTGCCCTCCAGCTACCGTAGTAGCAAAAACCAAACTCGACGGCGTTATCGGACTCCAGCAACTCCATACCCTGGCGCATCAGCGCGCTGCCCTGCGTTCCGAACAAGGGGGCTAGACTGGACCAGAATCGCTCGGGTGTCAGCGCTGCGTCCCACTGCGAGCGAGTGAAATAGGCGTTGTCGAAAGTCGTGGAAGCTACGCGCCACTGGATGGCGTAAAGTGCCTCGGCGGGCAGCGTTTCCAGCGTCTGGTTCATGGCGCAAATGGCCTTCACGCAGGACTGGGGCACATACATGTACCCGTCCAGTTCAGTCCATCCCGAGATTTCGAGCTTGCGTCCCGCGAATACACCCGGGGCAGCCAGTTTCATCGCCTCGGCGGAGAGGCTCATGCCGTGGGCTGGCAGGAAATGCAACTTGACCGCCGGATCCCTCACCACCAGTCCCACCAGTGAAAAAAGGGCTGGGTGCACCTTGAGATTACTTCCGGGATAGCTACCGACAGCCAATTCCAGCCCCTTGCGCAGAACCCCCTGCCGGCGCGCCTCGGCCACCGCCTCACTCGCCAACTTGCACGAAGTCAGCGCGTCAGCCAGGATCCTCAGCGGCTCGCCACCCTCGGGCAGCGTTACCGGACGTCCCTGTGGGTCCACCAGCCGCCCGCCCACCAGTTCCGTGATGTAAGCCCTCAATTCTTCATCCGTGCCTTCCCGCCCAGCGCCTTCCCCGGAGACCAGCTTGAGAATGTCCAGGTCGGGATAGGTACGGAGGATCGACCGGATTGCGCAGAGGACGTACTCCCGCATCAGAGGGTGCAGCCGGTCTTTTGCATCTACCGGATTGCCCCCATTCCATTCCTTCATCTTGGCCTGGTAGGCGGCGGGCACTTCGTAGCCGAACGGCTCAATCGTCAGGCTGTTCTTCATCCCCAGCTCGTGGGCCAGTGCCATGGCTTGGCGCATGGTCTCCTGCGCCCACGCGTGGACGCGCGGACCATCTTCAGCGAATTCTTCCACGTCCGGCGAAACGAAGGTGGCGCGGTTCTTGACCGCATAACGCAGTTCAGGTTCGGGCGCAAGTGGGTGGCGCTGGCTGTAGAAGAAATACCCCGTCTGATCCTTGAATCCGCGCATCTCGATGTCGTACCACGGGAATGTCTGATAGAAGTGATACCCCATCACCGTGGCGCCCATGCGCGACCAACCGCGCACCAGGCGCATCCACTCTTCCCGCGTGAAGGACGAGGGATCCATAGGAAAGTTGACCCAGTAGTGCGGCCCAAACAGGGGACGCCGCGGGCGCTCGCGGATTTCCGTGGCGGCCAGTCCCACATCCACTTTCTGGTCCGGCAGGAAATCCTGCAGTGGCCCGAACAGCACGCCGCGTTGCTCCAGAAAGCGCATCGCCGCGGCACGCGTGGCCAGCGGGCCGCCCCCACGCAGCAACACCTCCCAACGCTGCCCTCGCTGACGCACCAACACGTGCAATTCATCCTGGGCCAGCTTGGGCAACTTAGGCTCGAACGCCTCGGCGGCTTGGCCAATGGCCACGACCACGTTAGCACCCTTGGTGTCCGCCGCCTTGCCGTCTTTGAGGCACTGCACTTCGGCCCTTGAGAGCCGCCCCATATACCAGGCAGTTTCCTTCGCGGTCGTTTCGCTCAGTTTGCCGTCGGCGCTGGAAAACAGGACCACGATGCTCATCAACAGGGCGCCCGTCATCGAAGCATCCTCCACTCACTCTAGATATGTGTTTTGGTCAACATTTTTGTTTTCAGATCTCGACCGACCGGTAACATACCTCTGACTGCCTCTGAATGCAATCGTATGGGAACGGGTCAAGGTGCCGGTTGACTCCATCCCGGCGACGCAGACCTGGCTGCCCGATGAGGCGCTGGCGTCTGGAGTGCGAAATTGCGGTTGCGGACGAGCCGGTGGGGTGTACACTGCTGTCGCTGGGGATGCCAAAAACGGCCGAAATCAGCAGTACACATAGGTACTGCCGGCACCCCACGATTCATCAATTCCCTTAAATGGTATTGGGTGGAGGGTGAATATATGTTGAGAAGACGAGACTTTTTAGGAGGATTCGCTGCGTTTCCGTTGCTTGGTGCAGCGGCCAACCAAGCTAATGGCACGCGAACCCTAGATACGATTTGTGACCGTACTCGCCGTTTCCACCTCGCGCACCCGGTTTGCGATATGTTGGGTCTCAACCTCACGCACCCGCGTTTTCTCATTGACAACGTCGATCTCAGCCGGCGGAATGAGGACACCTGTCGCGGCGATTTCCCGAAATTCAAAGATTGGGGCATAAGCGTCGTCATGTGCAAGGGCGGCCCCAAGGAGTATGACGCCGAGTTCACGGCCCTCTGGAAAGAGCAACCCGAGCACAGGCGTGGACGGGAAGGCCAACCGCTGTCGCTTGCCTTGGCATTCAAGAATCCCACCCAGCTTGTTTTGGCCGTGCTGGACCGCTTTTTGCTACAAGTCGAGGCGAACCGCGATCAGGTCCTGCTTGTGCGCCAAGCGTCGGATCTCGACGCCGCGCGAGCGCAAGGCAAGATCGCACTACTGATGGGCGCCAACCGGAGCGACTGGTTTGGCGATACCCTCGGCGTGCTCCGCATGGTAGCCCGCATCGGTCTGCGGATGATCACGTTGGGGCAGGCCACACGCGAACTCGGTTATGACCCGTACAGTGAGACGCGCTCGGGCGGGCGGTTGACGGAACTCGGCGTGCAAGTGCTGCGCGAGCTGAACCGAGGCGGCATTCTCATCGACATTTCACATCTCAACGACCCCTGTTCCCTCGATGCCCTCGAAATAAGCGAAAAACCGGTCGCGGCTTCCCACTCGAACCCGCGCAAGCTGATTCCGGGACCCCGCAGTATTCCTGATGACATTATGAGGGCACTCGCAAAGAATGGTGGCATCCTTGGACTGGTACCGCCTATAATGCGGCCGGAAGGCGAACGGCCACTGGTGAGCGTGCCTGCATCGCAACTCGAAGCTACCGTGAATATGATTCGCTATGCCGCCGACGTGATGGGCATCGATCACGTCGGCATCGGCACGCATTTCAACACCACTGTCATTCCGTGGGTAACGGATGCTCTCCTGAGCGCGAGCTTTTCGGACGAGGACACCGCAAAGGTGATGGGCGGTAACTACCTCCGGGTGCTGCGAGCCGTGCTGCCCGCTTAGTACTTGGTGACACAGTATTTGGCATTTGGGGGGACACGGGGGTATACTTCCTGGCAAGAACTGCTAACGCCCGGGAGGTCACCATGGGATTCGCTAACAAAACTCAGGTTGCTCTCGCGCTACTCCTCGCTTCAAGCCAGACCGTGGCCGTCGTGCCGCCACGCCCATCGTCCACTGCCAACAGTGACCAAGCTTCGTCCATGATTCGTGTCGCCACGATTGTTGAACGGATCGAGCACGACCGGCAGGACATTCGCGTTTACGAGGCGAGCCGGCCCCTCAACTTGCCGTGGTTTAGTGAGATAGCCATTGCCGTACCTGGCGACCGTCGCGCCTCCTTGAATTTCTTACAGGGGAGCAGTGTCGGTTTGGTTCGAGATGAGAAATCGGTGAACGAGTGGGCGCTCTATTCAAACGTGGTGGCCATGGGAGACCGCGATGGATTAACCCTGGCCGACAACGTGTTTAGAGTAAGAAAGGTGATTCTCTGCACCTCTCGGCACGCAATCGAGCTACGTATGGGTGGTTGGGTCTATCGCGTAAAGCCCGGACAGGTTTTGCTAGTGCTCGGTTAAGGTGGAAAGGCCAAGACCGTAACAGCAAACGTAGCGCGGACCTGTTTTGTTGATTCCGGCGCTTTTCGTGCCCGCCAGCGCTCGTTGGCTTGGATGAGTATTGCCTCCGCAGCGCATTGCGCGTAGATTGATCGCATGTCAAGGTTGCGGCGCCCGTTCCTTTATGACCGCTACATCTTCGTGACCATGAACTTGCTGAGCGGTAGCCACGGCCAGTTCTTTTTTGACCGCGGGTCCTGCCTTCGAGAACGAACTCAGTTTGATCGCGTGTAACATTGTGCCGAAGAAAAGCTTGACAACAGGAAAACGAACGCCCATCCACTTAATCAGTACGGGAAATTATAGAACATCGGTGGGAAGAAGCCGGCCTTCCGTAGTGCGGTCGAAGTCAGCGTCAACGCTCACGATTTTTAGCCCATGCCTTCTGGCGGCGCTATACTGGTAAGCGTCATCGAAGTCCAGGTTGAATTTCGCCGCCACGTCAACGAGGGCGTCCGTCTCCGGCGCACTCAGAGACACCGTTCCGATGCCGACTCTGTCAATCACATCTTGCAGGAATTGGCGGAAAACCTGGTGTTGCTTTTGCCGGAACAGCAGAGGACCGATCGAATGCAGAGCGAAATCCGAGACATAGAGTTCGTGACCCTTGCGGTTTTCGAGGAAGGTTCGGGCGTCGCCGGCGCTGACCTGATTCAACAACACTTCGATGACGAGGTTGGTATCGACAAGCAATCTCATTCGCCCTCGGTTCTCCAGCGCGCGATGCGGTGCTGCAACTCTACGGAGGTGCACCGATCCCGCAAGCCTTCGAGCGCGCCCGCCCACGCGAATTGCGGCTTGCAGGGTTGCTCGATGGAACGCCGAGCCAGCAAGGACTCGACGTAGTCCCGAAGCTGCGCCCTATATTCTGAAGGGACTTCCCGCACCATTTCCTCAAGAGTCTTGGTTGGCTCGCTCATAACCGTTTCCTCATTGTTATTCTACTCTATTTTCCGGTTTGCTTTCGACACATCCCGGTCGATGTTGCCATATATCTTGCGGCGGTCGAACTGGAATTCCTTATCGCCAAGATCCTCGAATTGCTTTGACAGGTCCTGCCATCCGTCGCATCTCGATCCCTCTCACCTACCCAACAATCCTTCGCTCCTCGTCCGTGAGTATTCGGGCGGTGAATCCACAGGGTTGATTTCAAACGAAGTAGATTGTCCGCCCGATCAAGAGCATTTTAGGGTCGGGCTGCCCGGAGCCCCCGATACTGCCATCGGTTCGTTTGTACTGGTGGAGCACGGCGATCTTGTTGCCCTCCACGTCAAAGAATGAGAGAATCTGGCTGCGGGTACAAAATGGCTGACCCGATGTGGGTGGCGCGGGGTGAGCATCTCCGCTAAGAACTTGATGGAGATCGCGGGATTTGATCCGATCAAGGGTGCCTGAGTCCCTGAACATTCGGCGCAATTCGGTGGGCGTTACTTTAGCTTTACCTGTGGGTTGAATCATGACGAGTGGAATTGACCTCGAAATCCGCGCTTCACTAGTCCGTTACCTTAACGGCGACATATCGCTTGCCGAGTTTGAGGACTGGTTCGTCCCCGTAGCCTGGAGCATCGAGCGGACCGGGAACCGAGACGCAATCGAGCTGGCTGCTGAAATCGAGCTTCGGCTTGCCGAATTCTCAAACGGCCATTGGACCGAACCGGAGCTTCGCAGCAAGCTGGCTTCGCTCTCGGGCGTTTACGAAACGGAACTTTCCGATGGGGTCCCGGACCCGAGTCACGCTTACTGGTTGCGTAGCTCGGCGCTCGACTTACGAGAATGCTCCCTTCAGCTTTGATACGCCACACGGAGTGGGATTCTGGTTATCGGCTGGCCCCCTAGCAAGACTTCAAACCAATGTAGGCCCTCTTCCTGAATGGTGAGTCCCACCTTGCCAATCACACCGGCTCCATGGTCTTCTCCCTGGAAGAATGTCGGAAAGCCAATCGGTGGAGCGACGGCTCCCGAAGGGGAAATCTGCCGAAGCGCTATTTCCAGGCTGCCCTGAAACTGGCCGGACCTGAAAATCACCACGAGTGTCAACTCGACAATGGTGGGCGGCGTCTGCCGGGCGGCCGCAGGTAGGACGATGCCATCGATGATGCGCGTTATGGTCAGAACTCCGTACCTGTCGCGGTTCGCTTTTTCGCACAGGACGGCGGTTGCCAGGAACGGACCTGTGATGGTGTAGGCCATTGCGAGAACCTCGTCGCGAAAGATTTGACAGGATATGACTAGCCAGCGGAACGGCGGCAGGGTGCAGTGTCCTAATCTGGATTCTGCTAAGTTGCCTCGTTGCCTTCGACGTCCGGCTTAAGAAGCCACTGCTCTACCCCCTGCTTATTGCGAACGCTGCGCACACCTTCTGCGCCCCATGTATCAGACGATATTTCGTGGATCGTTCCATTCCGAAAATGTCTTTATAGCGGACTTCCCCATAGACATAGAGCGTGAATTTGGGTGTGCCAAGAATTTGCAGGAACTGAGGGGGAAGCGGCGGCTTCTTGGGCGCCACGAATATACTATGTCGCCCTGGAGCAAGAGTTTCGGTGCCCTTTCTCAAATCGGCTGGCGCGGAGGGAGGGACGACCTTAAGTGGGCACTCGTCGAACCAAGTATGAATCCATCCGCGAACATCGTAGGCAGGGTTCTGGCCGCAATTCTTGAAATGAATCTGCGCTTCCGGAACGTCAGGCTGCGGGAACTTCAAGAGCGCGGAATCAACGCATACATAGGCGCGAAGCTGCCTTTCGGCAGTGTCGCTGGCAAGCTTACCTGCAGCCTTCATTTCTTTAGTGGCGCGGGTCATTTCTCTAGCCTGGTACACAATCGCCAAGCCTGTAAGCAAGGCGATGCAAACCAGCCACCAGTCGGGCCGTTCGAGGGGTGTGTACCACTTTGTTGGACCATCGTCGGGGTGTTCGGCGTAATTGTTGGTTATGCCACTAATTGCAAGGGTAACGCTCGGTGGACTTTTCCGCTCACGGCTTTGGTCTCTTTTATCAGGACCGGGATTTGGCTTACCGGCTGCACTGAATGCGAGACCGTAGAATAAGACGGCTACGATAGCAGCTTGTTTCATAACGGCAAAATTGCAACGCCAAAAGACTTGATAGATCTCAAATTAGGACACCACCCGG
>Ga0181533_1006880_pt1 | contig 10119 bp, 8 predicted proteins | sample PEATcosm2014_Bin_45_FD_119772 | JGI IMG/M metagenome (GOLD analysis project Ga0181533, IMG submission 119772) | Peatland microbial communities from MTU Mesocosm Facility, Houghton, MI, USA - PEATcosm2014_Bin11_60_metaG | ecosystem: Environmental > Terrestrial > Soil > Wetlands > Peat | place...
AAGGATCACTTTCCGTTCTGCTCGGCGCGGGGATGATCGAACAGGCCGAGTACAAGAGCGAAGGCTACGAGTACTCGATCGACAGCTGGCCAAAAGCGATGCAGGACGCATTCCTGAATCAAGGAAACCACCGGGCGGAATCGGAGGGAACGGGGGTCAAGCCGACGCCGGAGAATCTGGAGTTTACTAATAAGCCGGACGCGACCGTATTCCATCTAGCGAACTTCATCGAGGCCGTTCGCACCCGTCAGCCGAGCTATGAGACCGCGGAGGTGGGACACCACGCCGCCGCCGCGGGGCACATGGTGAACCTCTCGTATCGCAGCGGCAAAAGAATGCTGTGGGACGCCACTAAGGGCAGCGCGTCGGAGGCGTAGCTTGGCGCCAAGTGCGGCGATCCTGCTGAGAGCCCATTGGGCCGCAAAAGAAAGCGGCCCTGAAAGCGACCTCGTATTGGCAGCCGTTACGCCAGAGTAATGTAGTTAATGGCTGGTGGCGCCGCTGTCATTGTTGACGATCAGGCTGGAGACGTTAACCGGCTCGAAGTCTGCGAGGGTCAGGCTCGTAAGGCATGACAGATCGTTGTCGTCCCAGCGCGCGTCGGGCGTGCCGATGAGGCCACCGCTGCTCCCATTATCCGCCAGGATAATCCCATAATTTTGAAGAGCGGTGATGATGATGGCAGCCTGCGGACTCGTAGCGGCACACGAGGGAGGCGCAACCGAAGCCTTCAGGCGGTAGATCTCGCCGGCAGGGCCGCTCCAGGTGCAGCTTTCGGGCGGAGAAGACTGGGAAATTTGCGTTTCTGTGCTAATGGTCCCCCCCGAATCCGTACAAGTTCCCGTACCGGCCGTTTGCGTGCCGGGCCAGACCCAGTAGTTGAGCATGTGTTCTACAGTGAATCGGATGGGATGCTGAACCGTGCCGGCCGGGGCGCTGGGCGTGCCCGATCCGATCACTTCGTCGGCATTGACGATAAGGGGACTGATCGGAAGGCCCGCGGCATCAGTTGTGCCAGTTGCCTGGGGCGTAAGAGCGTCTGAGGTTACGTCCGGCCAAAGGGCGTTTGAGGAACAAGTCCAGGGACCGCCTTCGTAAACTCCTTGCCACATCTCCCACAGGGCCGGTTTCTGGCCACCGCCCGCCTGCTGGTAAACCAGAACATGTCTGTCTCCATCTGACGCGGCAGCAGCGCTCGTTCCCTCCACCGGAGCATACGGCGGAATGGGACCTGAGGTGAAGTATGACTGATACATCGTCGTCGTTACCGAAACCATCGGCTGGTTGTAGGGAACTGAAATGGACGGTATTCCGTTCGGGAATCCGGCATAGCCCGTGCCAAAGAAAGGCTTAATTGTCGCCGAGAGATAACTGCTGTCGATGGGTGCTGCGGGCGAAGTATCCACGGGAAGGCTGGTTGTCGCCGCATCCACGCGATGGTGAAAGATCGAATCTGACGGGAAGATGCTGGCAAGGAACGCATTACTTCCCGTGATGGCGATACTGATGTTCTGAGTCGCCTGCGCGCTTGCCGAATCCTTGACCACAAACTGGGGTGTGTAGGTGCCCTGCCCACCAATCAGGGAACTGCTGACCACTCCGGTCGCTGCGTTTATGGACATGCCTTCAGGCAGTGGCGGGAAACTCGTATTCGTGCTGACGGAGTAGGCGTAGGGCGGCGTGCCGCCGCTGGCAACGATGGTGCAGCCGGTGTAGGCCGTGCCCTGGGTTCCGTTTGGACAAGAAGTTGTGGTGATTGTCAGCGAACTGCCCGACCCGGTCACCGTAACTGTGGTCGTAGCCGTGGCCGAACCGGCGGCGTTGGTCGCCGTCAACGTGTAGGTTGTGGTCGCGGTCGGACTTACGCTGGTCGAGCCAGTGGCAGAGGTAGATGTGAACGTCCCTGGGGAGATAGAGATACTCGATGCTCCGGTTGTCGACCAACTTAGCGTGCTGCTGGTGCCGGATTTTATGCTTGCCGGGTTGGCAGTAAAGGAAGTGATCGTCGGCGCGGAGCCATTACCAGAACGAGAGCTTGAGCTGCTGCAACTTTCCAGGATGATGCAATAAGATGACATCAAGGCCAGCACACAAACACAAGCTACCGCTGGACTGGTCCGGTGTGAAGCAGACGCAGTCCTGCAATGCGCGTTCATGGCGTAGATTCGCTCCTTTGACGGCTCTCGGCTGAGCCGCAAATCATGGCTTGGCGGATTGCGGTGGCGGCGTCCGCCGTTACAAAGCCATCGGTCAAGGCGGAATACCCCAGCCGGAGACTCGCATCCATTCAACCTGCTTGATGCCTGCAATGTCAAGCGAATAAGTTTCGTTTTATTGTGTTTAATTTCCATTTTCCAGAGCCGTTAGCAGGGTCTGATCCTGACATCTAATATTCTGCTTTTCCATTGATCCTACGCGGTTTATTAAGGACTATTGCAGTTGCAATGAAGATCGCTGCAGGAATGATATTTGACGCAGGCACTCATCTTTGTCTATTGTTTACTTTCTTTTTGTTTCTCTCTGGTTTCCTTTAGCAGTTGGAGCGCCGGGGCAGAGAAAACAAAAAATGAATGAGCATGCCCGCAACAACGCCCTCGCATGGTTGACGAGCGGTGCCCAGGTCCCGTGAGTCTGCTCATTCCGAAGAAATCCGAATGAAGACAGCTAACATTCTCGATTTCTCGATTATCGCCATTTACATGGTGGCGATGCTGAGCATCGGATTCGTCTTTATGCGGTTCAACCGGGGCGCTTCTGATTATTTTCGCGGGGGGAACCGCATCCCCTGGCTGGTAGCCGGACTGAGTTGTTTCATGAGCGGCTTCAGCGCCTGGACATTCACGGGTGCAGCCGGGATGGCATACCGCTATGGCATTGTGGTCGTGCTCCTCTATGTTGGCAATGCCCTTTCCTTCTTGCTGGGCTACTTCGTGTTTGCCCAGCGCTGGCGGAGGTCGCGGGTCACGACCACTATGGGATACCTGGACGAACGCTTCAACGAGGGAACCCGGCAGACTTTTTCTGTAGTCAGCGTGTTCTTCCAAATGTTCATGGCGGCCAGCGTACTGTATGGATTGGGACTGCTCATAGCGTCGAGTTGCGGCGTGCCGCTCGTGGGGACGATCGTAGTCTGCGGACTCATTGTGCTTATTTACTCGACTCTTGGAGGCCTCTGGGCCGTGGTGGTGACCGACTTTCTTCAAGCCGTCATTCTCATGCCCTTTTGCCTGGTCCTGGTTGGCGCCTCCCTGATCCGTGTCGGCGGACTGTCAGGGCTTTACCACTCTCTGCCCGCTGGGATGGTCTCACTGCGCCTGCCCAGTCAGTATGGGTGGCTTTATGTGTTTGCCTGGAGCTTGATGGTGAGCGTCGGTTACAACACCGCGGCCATGGCACAACGCTACTTCAGTGTGGATGATGAACGTTCCGCGAGAAAAGTCGCGCTGTTATGTTTCGGACTGTTTCTAGTAGGCGCATTTATCTGGTTTATCCCGCCTATGGCAATGCGAGTGATTCATCCCGATCTGGCGACAGTCATGCCTTCCTTCTCCAATGCACACGAAGCCGCCTTCGCAGCAGCCAGCCTTACTTTGCTGCCGAACGGGTTGATCGGAATCATGCTGGCGGCGATGTTCAGCTCCGCCATGGCTAGCCTATCCGGCACTTTCAACATGCACGCAGGGATCATTTCAAAGGACGTTTACCAAACGCTATTCGCGAAGACAAGTAGTGACAGTGCCCTGCTCAAAGTAGGACGAATCACGACCGTGGTCGTCGCTTTGATCATCACTGTTTTGGCAGTGGTTCTGGCCGTAAAGGGGAAGAGTATTTTCCAAGTGATGGTGACGTTCAACACAATCATCTCCCTGGCCTATGGCCCGCCTGCCTTGCTGGGATTGTTGGTCAAAAAGACCCCGCCCTGGTCGGGCCTGGTTTCCTTCCTCGCTGGCTTGGGCATCGGGTCCGTAGGAAGTTTGTTTCTCGGTTGGGGTTTGGTCATGAACGTGGTCGTGGTGGTGCCGGTTTCAATCACGATATTCTTGTCCAGCCGATGGTTTGACCGGCCAGAAGGCGCCCATGTGGTGCGGCGGGAGAGGCTCTTCGCAAGGCTGAACACGCCAGTCGATGTGCAACGCGAGCTTGCGGGCTGCCCTGATCAGACTGCAACCGTGTTCCGTTTCCTCAGCCGGATCACCGCCGGTGTGGGTGCGCTTACTTTGATGCTGCTGTTCTTTGTGGCGCGTGCGGACCGCCCTATCGTCATTGCTTATGCCACGATCACAATACTCATCGCCTTGTCACTGAAGTTCATCAAGGGAAAGCAATCAATCCAGGCGGCAAACGAAGTGGTGCCCAAGGAGGTCGAAATCCATGACCATGCTTGATGGGCATAAGGGCTTGATTGCGATTGCACTCATTCTTCTGTTCGCGATCCCGGCCGCGGCGGCACCACTTTCGCCAAAGTTCGTAAAGACCCAGAATTCCGATGAGTGGGTTGAGAAGACATTTCACCTTCAACAACGCTACTCTCGCGTGCTTTTGGTTGGCTCCAGCACGGATGTCAAGAATGTGAGCGCCGCACCACTGGATTTGAACGATCCGTTCGCGCAAAAGCCGGAGCGCTCCTATCCGGTTTCCCAGTGCTTTGCCACCCTGCAGGAAGCCGCAGACGCAGCGCACGGCGGCGACCTCGTCGCGGTCCTTCCCGGACACTACGCGGGCTTTGTCCTCAGAGACAAAAGCGACGCTGGGGATGGAAAGTACATCCACTTCAAGGCCCTCGGAACTCCAGGTTCGGTGGTCATCGATCAGGCCAGCCAGATCCCCGACTGGATGGTCTTACTCGAAGCCGCTCACCACGTCATTCTGGAAGGGTTCAACATCGCAGGTATGACTGGTCCCGGTCTCGAACCGAAAGGTCCGAGAGCCGGCATCATGCTGGGCAGCAACTTCGGCGTGCACGGAAAGCAGGCGCACCATATCGCAGTTGTTCGGGTGTTTCTCACAATCATCGAATGTGGGGCCTTCATTCAACCGATACGCATACCGTGCTCATCGAAGACAGCGTATTTGCCCTGTCCTGCATTGAGCACTCGGCTTATGTCTCTGACGGTTCGGATAACTATGTGATTCGCCGGAATATCTTCTTTGGCAGCTATGCCAGCGGACTGCAGATCAACCTGGATCCCGAAAGCTCATTGCATGAAGTGCTCAGGCATCCCCGCTTCAAGGATTTTCCTGCCGAGCAACCTACGCGCGAGTGGGCCCAGAAACTGCTGAAAGCAGCAACCCAGGAGTTTGGAGAGAACAATTTTCCCGACGGCCGAGGCATTAACTTCATCGTCGAAGAGAACGTGATCAACGGTAACGGTAAGCGCGGCGGGGGATCATTGAACCTGGCTGGTCTGCAGGATTCCCTGATTCAGAACAACTTGATTTATGGCAATTTCAATCATGGAATTGCACTCTGGGATAACGGTAATCCGTACGATTCCTCCACCGTGTTGCCGGGGCCCTCTTCGCCCGAACAGGCGCGGGATCCAGCCTTGTTGCCGTTCTGGGGTTGTCAACGCAACCTCATCCGCAATAACACGGTTTTGCTCGATGCGAAAGGCCGAGCCGCCTTGCTCCTGAATAACGGAAGCTGGGGCAATATGGTGCGGAACAATATACTCATCAACGACCAGCCCAATTCGCTGGAGGTCACCGCCACCAGCATTTACCGGCTCGATTCCGGTTTCAACATTCTGAACACGATCCACTACGTTGGGATTTCAGCCCATTCTCTCCCCTGGGTAATCGAGCCGGGCAGCAAGTCGGTTACGAGTCCGTTTAGTGAAACAGAGATGCTTCCGGCTCTGAAGCAGGTGGCCCTGAATCTTGACGAAAACAACCATTCCCTGGTTGGCTTCAATCGCGAACGCATTGCCGCAGAATTCCTGAAGTACAACGAAGAACCCTGGATTCTGGTTGAGGACAACATGTGGCGTTTGAATCCCGCACGTCCTGATTTTCACAGGCGATCCGGTTCGCCGCTACTAACAGGCAGCGTCGATCAAAAACGGCTGCCGCAGCGAAACGTCGCCGGTGAGCGACGTCAGACGCCAAACATCGGCGCCTATTGATCAAGACAAACGGAGACCGAGCGATGAACACACTGAAAACGGTCCGACCCATCGAAGAGGACGATTGGAACATGGCATTTCTCTTCCCCGATGAAGTAGCTGGGGCGAGAGCACGTAATGGACTGGTGATTCTTCCAATCGCACCCGTGGAATGGCACGGACCCCATCTCGCGATGGGATGCGACAACCTGCTGGCCCATGCCTTCGCGCGCCGCCTGGCTCGCGAGTTCCAATGCCCCTACTATCCGCCGCTTTTCGTAGGCACTGAACGCCAGCGGCGGCCGGAGACTCTGGAGTCCATCGGGTTCGAACGCGATGCACGGATCGAAGGAATGGATTTTCCCAACCATTCCGTTGCCAGCGCCTACCTGCGGGAAGAGGTCTTTGCCCTTGTTGTTCGCGATACCCTCAACATCCTGCTGGGCAGGATGCGATTTCGCCATGTTCTTATCGTGAACGGCCACGGTGCTGACAATCAGAAGGATGTGCTCAACCGACTCTGCCACGAGTTTAACGAGCCGGGTTCCGGAAAGGGACTCCACGTGAAATGGGTGTACCCTGGGTTCCCTCGTTCCCTGCTCGCTGGGGCGATCGGACATGCATGTGCCGAGGAGACGTCCATGTTGGCGGCCAGTTGGCCCGGATGCGTCAATCTCGGGAAGCTACCCAGGGAAGGGAAGCTGCGCAACGCGGATTTTGGCATCGTGGACGGGGATACCTTTGATGGTGATCCCACACCGGATCACTGTCCCCGGGAGGCGCAAGATCCCCGCAGTCATACCCGCCCCGAATGGGGCGCACAGATAATGGAGGAGGCTGCGCTGGAGGTGATCGCGGAAGTGAAGAAGGACTGGCTGGAACTCAATACGCCCCGCCAGGCCCCCGTTTCAAGTTAAGCTTATCTCGTAGCGCGCACCTCTCGCCGCCCACGTAGTTGCGTTATGGACATCTGCCAGAACATTTCTGCGGCTGACCTCAGGAAGCCACTCACGCAGTTGTTTGAGCTGGCAGCGAAAAAGACTGCAGCCTTGGACAAACGCTGGCGAACGCGCGATGGTGCACCCGTAGTCACCGCCCGAGGCAAATACACAACTCGCGAGTGGACACAATGGACACAGGGATTTCAATATGGCAACGCATTACTGGCCTTCGATCTGACGGGTGACAAGAAACTGTTAGCCATCGGCCGCGACCACACGCTCCGGGATATGGCCCCGCACCTCACGGATACTGGCGTGCACGACCACGGGTTTAACAACGTGTCGACCTACGGCCAACTTCGCCGGCTTATGCTGGAGGGTCGTATTCCGCGCGATGATGGAGAGTTGCGGTTTTACGAACTTGCCCTGAAAGTAAGTGGAGCCGTTCAAGCCTCGCGCTGGACGCCGTTGCCCGACGGCGGCTACATCTATTCCTTTAATGGTCCGCACTCGCTGTTCATCGACACCATGCGAACGCTCCGCGTCTGCGGCCTGGCTTATGCTCTCGGTCATGAGCTGGACGGTGAACAGGGACAGAAAATCAATCTGCTGGCACGTCTGTTGCAGCACGCCGCAACGACCGCAAGGTACAACATTTATTACGGCGAAGGGCGCGACAGTTACGATACAAAGGAGCAATGCGGGCGTGTCGCCCACGAGGCGATTTTCAACCCCGTCAGCGGGGCTTATCGTTGCCCGTCGTCGCATCAGGGTTACTCTCCCTTCAGCACCTGGACTCGCGGGCTGGCGTGGGCCATGCTCGGTTTTGCAGAGGAACTGGAATTCCTGCGCTCTCTGTCAGAGAAAGACTTTGAAGCCTGCGGCGCCAGCAAAGCTCAGGAACTGGCGTTCATAGAGAAAGCGGCGCTCGTAACCTGCGATTCTTACATCGGCCAAGGCACCGCTTCCGATGGCCTCTGCTACTGGGACACAGGCGCTCCGAACCTCCATAAACTAGGCGATTGGCGCCGCATGCCCGCCGATCCCTACAACCAGTGCGAGCCTGTCGACTCGTCAGCTTCGGCAATCGCCGCCCAGGGACTGATTCGGCTCGGCGCTTCTCTTAGAACCAGGGGTAAACAATATCTGCTCGCTGGACTGACCGTCAGCCGGCGATTGCTGGAAGAGCCCTACCTGTCAACCGACCTCAAGCACGAGGGACTCCTCCTGCATTGCATCTATCATCGTCCCAAGGGATGGGATTACGTCCCAAAAGGTTCCAGCGTGCCGGTGGGCGAGTCCTGCATGTGGGGAGACTATCATCTGCTCGAACTGGGATTGCTGATCTGGCGCCTGGCGGAGAAAAAGTACTACACATTTTTCTAAGAGCGCTGAATGAACACGATGGGCAAAGTCGCGCTGGTTACCGGCGGGTCCCGCGGGATTGGACTAGGCATAGCTGAAGCTTTGGCGGCGGAAGGCTGCAGCCTCGTCATTACCGGTCGCCGCCCCACTGAGGATTGCATTGCCATAGTTGAACGCTTGCGCCAGCACGGCACGCAGGTCGAATACTTTCAGAGCGATGTGTCGAGCCCAATTGCCCACCGCGCACTCCTCAAGAAGGTTCAGGAAAGTCGGGGGCGTCTTGATGTCCTGATTAATAACGCTGGCATCGCGCCACCCATCCGCGCGGACATTCTCGAAGCTTCGGAACAGAGCTTTGATGAGGTAATGGCCACTAACCTCAAGGGTCCGTATTTTCTCACCCAAGCCGCTGCTCTATGGATGATCCGTCAGAAACAGGCCGACTCCTCCTACCGCGGCTGCATCGTCTACATCGGTTCTATATCTGCCACTGTCGCCAGCACGAATCGCGGGGAGTACTGCATTTCCAAGGCCGGAATCGCGATGGCAACCAAGTTATGGGCAGTTCGGCTTGCCGAATTCGGGATCCAGGTCTTTGAGATTCGGCCGGGCATTGTCGATACCGGCATGACTGCCGCAGTCCGCGAAAAGTACGATGCGATGATTGAGACCGGACTCCTGCTCGAAAAGCGATGGGGCAAGCCGGAGGACATAGGCAAGGCTGTGGCTATGCTGGTGCGCGGCGATTTGCTTTACGCCTCCGGTTCGGTTCTCGTACTGGACGGCGGGTTGACCTTGCAACGACTCTGAGCGTACTAAGGCAGGACGCGCACAAACTGGCGCTCCGCTGCGATTTCGATTTACCTCTTGGAGACCAGATCGCCGAAGGCGCCTAACAGCTCGTATTTGTTCTCCCATGTCGTGTACATGATTCCGGTGGCGCCGGGCGTCCGGTCCAGCGAGTTCAGCCAATCCTTCGGATTCTGGAGATCGTCTGCGTCATAATATGCAGCAGCCAGAGTATGGTGGCCGAGTTTGGAGAAAAATCCCAGGCACGGATCGCGTTCGTCGCCATTCCAGCAGGCCATAATGATGTCTTTGGGGAGGTAGTTCCAAGTGCCTTCGAAACTGCCGTCGATGAGATAGTACTTCGCGACCGCATTGTGATTGGGATCGAACATGTCAGACCACACATAAACCTGGGCCTGAGGGTTGGCGGCCCGGATCATCTCGTATTGGCGCGTGACGCTATCGCCCAGGATCTGTGCCATGGTCAGATGGCGCCCCTTGCAGGCCTCACAAAACCCGCCAATGCGCACCTCGTCCATGCTTAGAAAGTATTTCTTTGGCGCGAGATAGCGCTCGATAAGCGGAATCTGCCGCTGCCAGATTTCATACACCGCAGGTTCGGACATGTCGATGGGAACCTGTTCTCGATAGATGGTCGTGCCATGAAAGTAGTCGACCCTCAGTCGGTCGCCGGCGTGGATCCGGCTCCCCGGTAAAAGTCTGATCACCGGCCCGTCGTGATCCCACCTGAAATTCAGCTGGGGATCCGATATTGGAGAGAAATCGCGGCCTTCCTCGTAAACCTGGCCGGTCTTCTCGTTCGCAACTTTGACCGGAGTTCCTGGACGGCGGATGACGTTGGTAAGTCCCACCTCCTGCACTTGAACATCGTCCACCCAGACTTTTCCCTTCTGACCATC
>Ga0181533_1006883_pt1 | contig 10113 bp, 13 predicted proteins | sample PEATcosm2014_Bin_45_FD_119772 | JGI IMG/M metagenome (GOLD analysis project Ga0181533, IMG submission 119772) | Peatland microbial communities from MTU Mesocosm Facility, Houghton, MI, USA - PEATcosm2014_Bin11_60_metaG | ecosystem: Environmental > Terrestrial > Soil > Wetlands > Peat | place...
AGGGCAAAGAACTTGTTGGTGCGCTCCGGGTCTTCGTCGGTCACGTTCTCGATGAAGTCCCAGCAGGCTTTCAGAATCTCAAACGATTCGTTCTCCCGTGATTGGCTGTCATCAAGGCACTTCCTGACCTCCGGAATGATCTGGGAAAGAAAATTCACGGCATCACAGCCCTTGATCTCCTCGTTGTAGAATTCGCTTGCGGGATCGGCCTGCGGGAATGCCTCGATTATTTTTTGTAGAAGTCTTATTGCCATGTCCTGTCTCCTTTTCCGTGTAAGAGGGCAGAACTCCCCCAAGGGGAAAGTTCTGCCCCCTGTTGGGTTGGCATTGTCGGTTAGTCCCTCAGCCGCTCATCCCAGCAGCATTCGCCGATGTAATGTGCGAAATTGTTGCTCTGATAGAAGATGTGCGCGGTGCTTTTGACGATCATGCTGCCACAACCGACGCATTTGATAGCTTTCTCGATGGGACTGTCTGCTACCGTCAGTTCCCGGATGAACGTCTCATCGCAGTTCTGACAGTCGAAAATCTCCCGGTCGATACCCAACAGGGTGTCGGTTCGGGTGACTTCCAGAAAACAGCCGCATACCGGGCAACCTTGCGCATTCGCTTTGCCGGTTTCCTCCTCACTTTCATGTTCGTAATTGTTTCGGGCAACGCTAAGATTCGCTTCAAAATTTATCTCCATCCGCTCACAGAAATGCATCAGATCCGTGAGAAGATCCTTGACATCATCTTCGTCGCCATCGAAATCGCGACCTTCAAGAGTCAGGCAGTATGCCTGCATGACCGTGTCGATTCTGCCGGCACGTTCCTCGTTGGTTGGTTCGTCTGTTATCGTATCCACCATGGCTGTCTCCTTGAATTGATAGGGGAGACAGGTTCCCTTTCCGGGGATTGTCTCCCCGGTCGGGGTTGTTGTTCAGGACCACGTAACCTCTTCACCGTTGGCGCTTCGCAGAAGTTCAAGTGCTGCCTGGCCGGTGATCCAGTTGAAGCCGCAAGTTTTGAGTGCCCTCTTTATTGCCTCGATCGCCTCCGGGATATCCGGAACCGGATCTGTGGGGTTCATGAGCGGCCCGTACTTTATCGTCCTGGCCAGTTCCAGGGCGTCATCGAGGGTGTAATCATGGTAAGGATGTTTCATCGGGATTTCTTTTTCGGTCATGATGCTACCTCCTGAATCTGGCAGACGGGGTACACTTCCCGCTGGTCAAAGTCGCCGGCTTCATCAAGGGCCGTAAGCGGCACCGTGTCAGTGGACCACCGGACGTCGGTGTGTTTGTAAAGACCGGACCAGTAGAAGCCGGAATCGGTGACATTGAGGGTGTTGCATTCCATCCATCCCTCGAACTCCTTAATGGCGACCTTCCCGTTTTCCGGGTCGGCTTCATAATCGGCGACCTTGAAATCACAGGCATAGTTGAACTCGGAAATCCTGTAGACCTCCAGATCCCTGACCGCCGCCGAGAGTTTCCTGATGCGGCTTTTTTCTTCCTCACCCAGATCGATCACGGCGTAGTCGGCTGCTTCGGAGAAGAAGTCGCTGTTGTCGGTCACGGACAGGATGAGTTTTTTTGTCCTGGGATTGCTAATAGCGTCATTTTCCTTTTGCATGATTGTCTCCTCTCTTCAGTTTGGACAGGGAGAAGTCTCCCAGCAGGGATCGCATCTCCCTGCCGGATAGTCACAGAAGGCCCTGTTCGACGAAACTAACGTAGCTCTCGCCGATGATGATGTGATCCAGAAGCTTGATCCCAAGTAGATCACCCGCCTCCTTGATGCGCCTGGTGACGTCCAAGTCCTCGCGGGAGGGTGTCGGATCACCTGTAGGATGGTTATGCAGAACCAAAATCGCCGCTGCACTTGAAATGCATGCCGTTTTGAACAATTCGCGGTTTTGGATGATGCTTTGGTTCAGGGATCCTATTGACACCCGGTCAAAACAGACGATTTTATTTTTCCCATTAAGGTGAAGGGCGATGAAGTGTTCCTTCGCCTCCAGACGGAGGTCATAAAACATCTCGAAGACCTGCCGCGGTGACGTAAACCGCATGGAAACCCATGCTGGGGCGTCTTCACGCACCATCTCTCGCCGGTATCTGGCCTCTATCTGCCTGATATAGATCCGCTTCGTCTCCGGAGGTGCTTCCGCTCCGAAGAGATTCTCGTGATATGGGGACATTTCTTCCTCCTTTTTCGGAGGGTGGACGTCCCCATGGGGGGATTCCGCCCCCCGAAGGGTATTGGTTGTTTCTATCTTTGTGAGATTCGGTAATTCTTTCAGATCACTCTTACCGACTTAAACGGCGCTCCAATGACAGCCGGGCCTCCCGATGACCTCCTGGTGGAGATCTCAAGGTGGCACGGTATCCAGCCTGTCGATTTGCCGACCCAGAAGCGACGTTTCCCGCCGCAATTGTCCACCACCTCGATTCTCTTCCCTTCAAGGCCGATGAGTTGCGGTGTGAGTCCACCCTGGAGCGAAAGCCGCTCTCCTTGTGTTTCTGAAAGACCAGGTCCGAAAGCTTCCGGTACTTCCCGTAGGCCTTCATCGTGCCACGTTCGGCCGGCAGAGGTGTCAGGTCCCAGCGGTCGAGCTCTGCTGCGAGCAGGTTCCCCAGTTCCATCACCCGGTCGAAGCCGAGCGTTGAACATCCGCCGTCGAAATGAATGACATACAGTCCGTCGCCCGGACCAAAGTAATCCGGGTTGATCGTCACCTTGTGCTTTTTCATGGTTAGCTCCTTGAAGACACTCCTCCCATACGGGAGTGTCGATTATTGCTCCCGGTATGGGCGGGGCCGCCAAGAGAACGTCAGGCTGCCTTGCGCCTAGGAACGAGGGCCTCTTTGAGGAGGCCGATCAGAGCGGCGGGCAGTTCCTCTATCCTTCTTATGACCTTCGAAGTATCACTGAGCCAGTTGTCGATGCAGGAGTCGAGGATACCGATTCCGTAAACCTCGATCCCGCAGGAAGTAAGACGTTCCACCGCCTTTTTCGTTTTCTCAATGTCATCCGGTTGCCCGTCCGTCATTGCGATAACGATCCTGCGGGTTTCCGGACGGTGGGTGAGGAGCATGCCGGCCCACATAAGCGACTCCGCCATTGGGGTGCCGCCACTGGGACCGATGCTGAAGCGGCTGGCCCGCGGTTTATCACCGAAGGACTTTAGCTCCACCACCCTGTCGCCCCAGGGGAAGGCGCCAACGACGCAGGCAACTCCCCGGAGGAGTTCCAACGCCTCTGAGGTTACGAACGCGGCCTGTCTCGCCACCTTTATCTTGTCGTTGTCATCCATCGATCCTGAACGGTCGATGAGCAGCACAATGGCGGTGTTTTCATCGACCTTTTCCCGTCTTGATGCGAATACCCGGCTGTCGGGGGTTTGGCAGGCGATGAGATGCACCGACCGGATATCGATCCTGTGCCCCACTTTTTTCGCGAATGCCGGTTTCAGGCGGGCAGCCTGAAGGAGACCGGACATCTGGGCGCGCATTCTGCTCGTCTTGCGCCTGGCTTCATCCAGCCCCATGTTGCACTCAATCAACTCTCGATCTCCGGCGCCGGTTCCGCCCCCGTCGACATTGAGGAACGTCTCTGGAACCTCTTCGAGCGTCCCATCAACATCAGCCTCCTCGTGTTCCCTGTCGAGCAGTTCTGAAACAATACGGCCTAGATCCAGGCCCCGGGCAGATTCATCGGCATCGGCATCCTTGAGTTTTTTCAGGTTCTCTCTTTGCCTGCCGGTTGCCGAATGGACGGGAACCCGGCCGGCATCGCCAGGTTTGCCTGTGCCGTACTGGGCTGATTCATCATCGGCTTCGGCTTGTTTCTCACATCTTCCGTCGTCATTATTGTCCTGGTTCGACAGGACAGAGCCTCCCTCCCCAGGATCGTTGCTGCCTCTCTCCTGAGCGGACCGGGAATCATCTTCATCCAGGTCAGACTTGGCGCCATCCTTGTCCTGACCGGACTCGGCAGCGTCTTTGTCCGTCCCGGTCTTGGTTTCATCTCCGTCCTGGTCGGACCGGGTAGTGTCTCTGTCGTTGTCGGACCCGGTGCAGTTCTCTTCACGGCCGGAAGATCCATCTCCCGGCTCCTGCTCCTCCCCGCTGTTATCTCCCCCATCCCCTTTCTGCTCTTGCGGATTCGGGGGAGGCGGGTCGGGTGGGTTGTTGATGAGCTTTTCAATCTCTTTCGCCAGCTGTTCGCTGTCGGCGGTTGATTCGCATGCGCCGATCCTGTCGATTAAAAGTGCGAACTGATCACAGAACAGACCGCCGAAGGCATTCCGGCAGAACTCTTCCGCATCGAGCGCGATCTCTCCGAGGGGTTGGTCAAGGACATCGGACCTGGCCCGGCAGCATGCCCACGACATCAGCATCGAGAGCGGCTGCTCGGGTGATCCCCGGAACTTTCCTTTCGTTTCCAGAAGCGCCGTAAGGTTATTGAGGTTTACGGCACAGCCCGGGTATCTCTTTCCCTGCTCCTTCTCGATCCTTACGTCCTCGATGATGTTGGTCCACTGCGTCACGGCTATCGAAAAGTCCGTAAGCGCGATATGGGCCGCTTCATGGTCGACGTAACCGCGGGCGAGTGTTGCCGCCTCGCGGTCATCGGCGGGAAGGGTGGGAATGACTATGGTTTCTCCATCGGTGTAAGCCATGTCCCCCTCGATGCGGAGGACAACCCCCATTTTCTCGGCAAGGGCCTGCAGGGCGATCCTGAGTCCCCCTATGATAGTCGATATTTTTGGCGCCATGGTTTCTCCTCAAATGACGCTCCCCCCTGCGGAGAGCGTCTGTTGAAGCTTCCCCGGCAGGGACGGGTTTGTCTTTGGACTAGAACCATTCCGCAGGTGTCTCCTCGAATTGGGGCAGGCAGGTCAGGTCAGGTATGACCCCGATCCCGCTTTCCTCTTCCGTTGTTTCCAGTTCCACTGCCAATGGCAATTCTCTTTCCGGCTCTTCCGTGACCGGAGGATTTTCGGCGATCTCCTTCGCCTCCGGAATGTTCCCCAGGAGGTGGATCGCCCCGCACAGGGCGGCGAAATCCTTTCCCTTGATCGGGCCGGTTTTGGGAAGTGCGGCTAAGGTAAGCCGTATGCCGGAGACCAGCTCGTTCAGTCCGGGCTCGAGAAAGACCAGTCCTTCGATCTTCTCCAGCATTGCCCTTACGGGCCGCACCGCTTTCTGGCCGACCTCGACTTTGCCGTGGAACGAGCAGTCCCATGCAGCTTTGGCCTGCTGGCGGACTTCGCGGCGGAGCTGGCCGGCAAGGCCGTTCACCTCCTCCTCGAGACCACTTTCATGCCCTTCGACCGGGTTGATGTAGAAGGTCCGTGCACTGAAGGAAAGCTGCGCGCGCACGTAGTCAACATCCTCCACGGCATTTCTTATCACGTTCTCCCATCCGGGGTTTTCAGCGATCCACTCTTCCACTTCCCTGTTGTATCCAGCCAGGAAGCTCTCCTTGGTTTCATCAAACGTTGCGCGGATCTCCTCAAGCTCGGTCATGAGGGCGTTCAGCTTTCCCACGGGTACTGCGTATCCCCCGAGAAAACGGGTGCCCACGCTGAGAACTGCCCGTTCCGCCCGCGACTTGCAAGACGCGAAAGGGTTGAGAGCCGCCGGGTTCATGACCCTCTTGCTCCCAAGAGTGGCCAGCTTGTCGGGCGGTAGTTCACTCCCGTCAGCCAGACGCAGGTCCTCCGGACGAAGTTTCTTCCGTCCGCTCCAGAGCGATACCGGCAGTATGAGAATGGAGATATTTCCGAGAATATTATCCTGGTTCATTGTGCGACTCCTTTCATGATCGGAAAAAACGCGCCACCCCCGGGGGGATGTTTGCGTCTCTCCCTTGGTTGGGCGGGTTCAGAACCAATCTTCGCTGTTTCGGCCCAATAGCCACTCCTTCATGACGCTGGCGTCCAAAGGAGGGGGCAGGGGCCGTCCGGTTTTAAGTGGCGGGCCGGGCGGGGCCTGCTGCTGGTGTGACCACCCCGTGGCGGGGAACCATTCCCCGACTATGCGGTACCCCTTTCCCTTCTTTTCCTCGATCTTACGGTCGAGAAATATCCGGGACGGGGCCGGGCCGATGACCTTGCTCTGATTCACCTGGCCGGTCTTTCCCCACTGGCTGATTACTTCCCTGTCGGTGAGGAACCCGAGCCAATCCTTGCCGCCGCTGGAAGAGGGGCTCCTCATCCAGACGCCGTATTGTGTGTTTCCGGGGACGAACATGATCTCACCCCCTTCAGGCGATGATCCGCTGCACCAGCTCGTGAAGGGCCTGGCGGGAGGCGGACTCGGCGCGGAAGCCGAGCGCCCGGTCAAGGGCGTAGGTCATGACGTCGATTCCCGGCTTTGCCTTGTAAAATGTGGCCAAAAGCGCCCACCGAATGAGAGTGCGGGTGCAGAAGGTGACCTCGATCTCGCCGTTTCTGAAGAGATTGCGGACCTCGTTGGCCACTTCGATCATTTTCCGGCGGATCGGGGAGGGAACTGCCGGGACTACTTTCCCGATGGCCGTTTCTTCCTCATCCGGGGTGGCGTAGTCGATTTCCAGGATCATGAACCTGCCCATGGAGGCGAGGTTCTGGCGTTTGGTCGCCTGGTAGAGACCGGTCGCGTCGCCGTTGCCCGCGGTGTTCCCGGCAAAGATAATCCGGGCCCCGAAGCGGAGCGGATCGACCATTTCCCCTGTTTCGGGGATGATGATCGACCTACCTTCGGTGAAGGCGTTGAGTCCCACAAAGGCGCCAGGATCGAGGGTGTCGGCCTCGTCAAGGAGTATCCATGCAGAGGCCGGGTCCTTGAGACCCTGGATAAAGGGGCCGTCCATCCATTCCATGCTGCCGCTTCTTACAACGAAGCGTCCGAACAGCTCGGGGATTTCCATCCGTTCGTGGCACGAGACCACATAGAGGGGGATGCCGAGCCGGGCGGCGATCTGGGTGATGACGGAGCTCTTTCCAGAGCCGGTTGGACCTGTGAGATAGAGAGGATCGCTCCCAGCCGCTCCCCTCATCCACGCCAGTATGTCCGAGAGGATTTCTCTGCGGAACACGTAGTCGGGATTTATGCGGGGGATCATCGAGTGGGCCGCGTTGTCGCGGATATCGACGGTGATCGTGGCGGGTGCCTGAATGCCGAATACTTCCGAGATGGGTTTCTTCATGATGGTCTTTCTCCTTTCATAAGGAGCGGACCATCCCCCCGGGGGAGAGAGTCCGCCCCCATGGGGTTTTAGTGTTTATGATGTCAGAATCCTAAGCAAGGTATTCCTTTAGGACCTGCAGTTCATAGGTCTTGTAGCTCTCAAGGTTCATGATCGCCCTCCAGCGTGAACAGCGTGTCCATGCCATACCAGTCATGTGCCTGGTCGGCAATGGCATCGAGGAGGTTCCGGATACCTTCCAGCGGTTCAAAGTCCATGGAAGCATCCTTCACATCTCCGTCGAGGAGCAGGGTAAAGAGTGTCCGCTGTTTCTTGAAGAGTAGCGGGTCTATTGAAAACAGGAAGACCTTCTCGCCAGCCAGATCTTCCTCGTGACGCTTGAGAACATCTGTTACCACGTGGTCTATTGCGACACACCTGATTGTTTGTTCCACAAGGGCCGCATAGTCATCCGTCAATTCGGCGGCGGATAATCTCCCGCTTTCCACGCAGTCGGACAGCATGTCGTGGAGTTTGCCGTATTGTTTTTCAACTTCTCTCAGCGCGGAAACCGCGCCGCAGGTGCATGTCTTCATAAGGCCTCCTTCCATGCGGAGATGATTTTAGGCGATCCGGACGCCATCCGTGCTATCACCGTGACCCCCTTGTAGCGAAACCGCAGGGGCTTTTCCGTGAGTAGCGGGATGACGAGCCTGACCATTTCCAGGGCCTCGATCGGAACAGACCGCTCAAGAATCCTGTTGGCGCCGTGCAGCGACAGAGTGAGGAGAGACAAGGCGATCACCTCCTTTCCCGACCGCCTCCCTTGCCTGTGGCCCGGGAACTGCGGCGGCGAGGAAGCAGGTAAAGAGCGCAGCCACCATGACAAGAAACGCCAGAATGGTCCACCCCATCTCCTTGAACTCCTCCCGGTTCATCTTCGCTTGGGGGAGATGTTTAAAATATCCGGGCAAGATGCCCTTGCGATGTCTCATTACTCCTCCTTTCCGGGGACGGATACACGCTCTCGTCCCCTGTTGGGGTTCGTGTATCAGGCCGCCTTAGCAAGGGGCGCCGGTGGGAGTTTCCTGATTTCAAGTTTCGTATAGCCTGCCTTCGGTCTGCTGCAGTTTTTGAACACATCCGGGAAATCCGCCTTGAGAGTGGCGGAGTCAACGGTTTCACCAGGGGCGATGGTTGTTGTCGCCACGGCGATCCCGTCTTCCGTTACCCCCTGGAATCTCTTGCCGAAGAAGGCGATCAACTCCTTCTTGATAGGGTCGAGGGACTTCTCCAGGTCCTTTTTGCGGTGATCGAGGATCTCATATTCGGTGACACGTTCGGTTATTTCGTTCGGAATCACCCGGTCTCTGTGGGCGGGGCAACCGGCGCGATAGGAACAGAATCCGCAGAGGATGCCGGGCATGGTTGTCGGGGTGGTTCTGCCGGCCTTTGCCTCGATAAGTTCCTTTCCCCTTTCAACGTAGTAATCGAGCAGGGTCATGTCCGGGGAAAAGGAATTGTATTCCTCCTCTTCGCCGGCGCTGAGATCCGAGGCGATGATGCTTCCCCTGATCTCGATCCCGGTGAAATTCACCGCCAGGAGTCCCAGCTGGATATGGATCTGGTCCACCCAGTTGCCGTAAGGCTCCACTGGAATACCATCTGTCGTCTTGCATTCGATGATATGGATAGACCCGTCTTTGTGTTTGACGACGAAGTCGAGATGCGAGCCTATCGGCTGATCCGGATGCTCGATGACGAGCTGCCTGGTGAAACAGGGTCCGGTGGTTGTCGGGAATTCCTTCGGTGTTACCTCCGTAAATCCCATCACCTGGAACCGCTCGGCCTGGTCGATCTCGAAGATATGCCCCCTTCGCTTTTGGCGAAGCTCCCTGGCTGACGGTAATGCGGGTAACGTTACCTGTAACGTTACCTTGCGGTGACAGCCGCAGATTTCGGAAGCCGTGGCCATTTCGCTTCTGGGCCGTGAAAAGTCGTCCAGGCATTTCGTGTTGCTCCGTTCGAGCATGAGAAGGGCCTGGGTGTTGAACGATACGAGTCTGCTCATTTTTTTCGTCTCCTTTCTGGATAATTGTTCGTGATGTGTCAGGCCCGTCCCTGTTTTGTTCTCTTTCCGGTCACTAGGTAGGTGCCGAAGAGGGTCACTTCCAGCATCCCCTGGGCCAGGCAGTCGTTGTACCTGTCCGGGGTCACCTGGACGACCCTTTCCTTGCCGTTCTCGATGATGATGACGGAAAAGGTGTCGGGTTCGGGATCGGGCGATGTCGTCGGTTCCGGCTGCGGGAAAGGAATGACCTTGGCCGTCGCCGGTGCGGTATCAGGTGCGGTAGATGCGGCAGATTTGTTTTGTTCTCTCACCCTGGCGTTGTCGGAGCGGGTCATTTGCTTTAACAGGACACTCGGGTCCTGGTAATCTATGTTCCCTTCCTTGAGCGCCCTGGTGATGAGGGCGGAGAACGACTGGCTGCCGCTAGAGCATTCAGCGGGGTCGATGTCCGGTGTTTCCCCTTCCGCCAGCTTGGCGATCATTCTCTTCTCGAGCGTATAGGCGAGTTGTGCCTCCTGTATCGGTGAAGAGGTGAGATACCAGTAGCGGACCGGGCGGACTTCCCCGAAGAGTGTGCGGTGCAGGTCGGCGGTGTTGACGCGCCTGATTCTTCCTTCTCCCTGTTCGGCCAGCCTGGTGTTGTCGGAATAGTCGAACCACGCAAGATTGTTGAATTGGGACAAGTTGAGCCCGGTAGCGACCCGGTGAAACGAGGCGATGACGACCCGGGCGGTGGTCTTTTCGAACCACGCCACGAGCCTGTTGGGTGCGACCGAATCGGGCAGGACATCGATGGATACACCGGGGACGCTTGCGGTGATGAGATGCTTGAGTGGTCCCCTCATGTCGATTTTCTGGGTATTCCCGGTATAGACCAGGAT
>Ga0181533_1006888_pt1 | contig 10111 bp, 6 predicted proteins | sample PEATcosm2014_Bin_45_FD_119772 | JGI IMG/M metagenome (GOLD analysis project Ga0181533, IMG submission 119772) | Peatland microbial communities from MTU Mesocosm Facility, Houghton, MI, USA - PEATcosm2014_Bin11_60_metaG | ecosystem: Environmental > Terrestrial > Soil > Wetlands > Peat | place...
GCCAGGATCCCCGCCATTGCCGGCGTCGCGGCCGATGTGCCTCCCACCAGCGTCAATCCCACCAGATTATTTTGCGCATCAATCTGGCACGCGGGTCCCGCCCCAACGTGGCTCGTGCAATACACCATGTTGTCGTGCCCCCACCCCGCCGCCAGCGCCACATCCGGCACATCGCGCGCGCCATCCGCGGGCACGCCCGTGCCCGTCTGCCACGGCGGTTTTGCGTACACCGAACTCGCCCCGCCGCCTCCCGCCAGCAGGCTGAAATTGTCGATGCCATACAGGCAGTTCGTTGCGCTGGCCGGCTGCCCGGGATCGCAACTGTCGTTCCACGCCGCTTCCGGGATGTATCCGATCGCCGAGGAAAAATCGCCGGCGTCAGTCGTATTCCAATAGGTTGCTTCGCTTCCCTGATCCGCGAATTGCGTGCCGCCCACCGCGACGTTGTACGGCGTCGCCGCCGCTCCATTCACCGCAAGCCCCTGGGTCGCGGGTAGTCCCGAATTTGGATTGTCGCAGCCTGCCGCGCCATTATCGCCCGCGGCCACCAGCACGGTGATTCCTTCGGCGGCGGCTTGCTGCCACAGCGCGCCGTAAAATGCATTGCCTGTAGGTCCGAGCGCCGCTTCGCAGCCTCCATACGTGTACGTCAGGATCGGGGCAACTTCATTGTCAATCGCGTAGGCCGCGGCCAAATCCACGCCGCTGGTCGTATCCGTGCTCCCCGCGATTACCACATTGATCGTCGCGCCCGGCGCAACGGCCCCGGCCCATTCCGTGTCCAACAGCGCTTCTTCCGCGTCCGTCGGATCGCTGAAACCCGGGTCTGGTCCCACCACCACGATGTTTGGATCGTTTGCGCGCAGCTTGAAGATCTGCCGGAATGTCTGCACATCCGTCAACTCGAACTGCGATTGTGCGGTCACCGCAATCGCCACGCCCGTGCCGTCAAGCCCGCTGCTCAACAGCGGCTTCGTGTTGTAAATGGCCGCAAAGTCCCCCGGCGCAACGTAGTACGCATTCGTCGGCCCGGCGAAAGTGAGTTGTGGCCGCCGCCCTCCGTGCAGCGTTGCCGGGCCGCTGCCCGTCGTACCGTCAACATTCCGCCGTGGCAGCCGCTTCCCAAAACTATTCAGCGAGACCACTCCGCCGGAAATCTCTGCCAGTGCATTGGGAATTGCAATGTCCGTGGCATTCGCCACATACTGCTGCTCCCCCACCTTGTAATAGTGCAGCTCCGTGTGAAACGCTTGCTCCACCTGTTGCGATGTGCCGCTGAACTCCACCCACCTCTTGCTCTTCGCAGTTTGCGCGACCGTGAACCCGCGCCCTTGCAGCCATTGCTTTACCTTCTCCACGTCCGCGTCGGCCATGCCAAACTTCGCGGCAAACTCGTTCGCGCTCAGCCAGTGGTGATACTGCGGCGACTTGCGATTCTGCTGCTCGTCCAGCAATTGCTTTAGTTGGTTTTGCTGCTCCGGCGACGGCGATAATACCAGCAGCATGCGCTGCATCGCTCTGCTGAACTCAACCCTCCCCGCATCGTTCGCCGGCGTCGCCAGCAGCGGCTTGGTGTGCGCGATCCGTACGTAGCCCCCGTCATCAATGGCTTGTAATGGTTGTTCGCGAATCTGCGCGTTTGCCGGGGAGCCCAATACGTTGATTGTGAGGATTAAAACGGAGAGCGCAAGACCCTGCCTGAGAAAGGACAACTTGACCCACCTTAACGGATCAGTCTAGCGCGCTTCTGCCCGGGCGGCGGGGGCGACCCCTGCGGCGTCATCGCGCTGCAATCCCGAGAACTATTCCTCTGAGAGAAATTTACCCCCCAAGTTTACACATCGCCCCCAAGCCTGACAATCCTCAGGCCGCCGCTCGAGGGAGGCGGGCGCCTTTGCGGCATCCTCATATTTCGCCCGTCTCTTCTCTGCGAACTCTGTGCTCTCTGTGTCCTCTGCGTTTGATTTTCTCTTCCCTCGTCCTTACCGCACCCTCAACCCATCTCCACGTTCCCGCCGGAAAGAATCACGCCAACTCGCGCCATTCTGTCGTGCGGCAAGCCCAGCGCCGCAACCCCGCCTTCGCGCAGTAGCGGCGCCAGCGCCACGGCGCTCGATGGTTCGATCACGATTTTCATGCGTTGCCATACCAGCCGCAGCGTTGCGCGAATCTCCTCTTCGCTTACCAACAGAATCCCATCGGCATACTTTCGCAAGATCGCAAACGTGCGTGGCGCCAGCGACGCCCGCAGGCCATCCGCAATCGTATCGGTCGTTTCCTGCGGCTGCAGAACGCCTGTTTTCAGCGAACGGTACGCATCGTCCGCGCGTTCCGGCTCGCACCCGAATACCCGCACCGTGCCGCGCACTCCTTTTGCTCCCAAACATGTTCCGCTCAGCAGCCCGCCGCCGCTGACCGGTGCCAGCACGGCATCCAGCTCCGCCACCTCTTCCAACAATTCCTTTGCGGCCGTGGCCTGCCCGGCGATGATTCGATCGTCATCGTAGGGATGGATCAGCACCGCTCCCGTCTCCGCCTGAATCCGCGCGGCCGTTTCTGCCCGCGCCGAAACCTTCGGCTCGCAATAGGTGATCTTCCCGCCATACGATTCAACCGCCCGGCACTTCACCGCCGGTGCATTCTTCGGCATCACAATCCACGCAGGCACGCCGCGCCATCCCGCCGCCCGCGCCACCGCCGCCGCATGGTTGCCGCTGGAATGCGTTACCACACCCCGCTTCGCCTCTTCCGCGCTCAGCGAAAAAATGGCGTTGCTAGCCCCGCGAATCTTAAACGACCCCGTTTTTTGCAGATTCTCGCACTTGAAAAAGAGCGATGCGCCCGCCATCTCATTCAGCGAAGTGCTCGTCAACACCGGTGTGCGATGGACCAGCGGCCGGATGCGCTCGTGGGCCTCGACGATCGTCTCCCAGGTGATGGCGGTCACTCCCTTCTGCGCATTGAGGTTAGAAGCAGCCATAGCCTCAGTCTAGTCTAGCTGGTACTCCTAGCGCGAGAGTTCCCCCCCGAATGGACCTCTCGCCCCCTTGACCTGCCCTACCTCTCTGCTAACCTTAGCATTACAGTTAGTGTGCCGCCGCGAACCGCCCACACTCGCCCGGCACGGAGTTATCATGGCCCCGTCAGAACGCCGTCAACTTGAGCGCTTTGCCTTTCGTGTCCCCTTGCGCTTCCGCGCCTTGGGCCTGGCCGCGGACAAGACCGAACATTTTACAGAAGCCATCAATCTTTCGCGTGGCGGTTTTTTCTTCGTCACTTCCGCGCCCTTGCAAGTTGGCATGCCGATTGAAGCGACACTGAAAATGCCTGCTGAGATTACCGGCAACCAGACCGATGAGACCCACTGCCGGGCTCGCCTGGTGCACGCGCGTCCCGATGCCTATAGCGATGGCCGCATGGGCTTTGGCGCGGAAATTGAAATGTTTCTGGATTCCGATAATCCCCGGCCCGCGAACCCGGATCTCCCCAAACCCAAGCCCTGATTTGGATTTCTCACGAACTACAATTCTCCCGTTGTTCCAGTTCAGAAAGACGTGGTCATCCTGAGGCGATCCGATGAGGATCGCCTCAGGACCTCAACCTCGGAATCGTGCATGGTGTGTCCGGTGAGATTCTTCGGGGCGCGAACGACGCGCTCCTCAGAATGACAGGTGCTGCGCTGCTTGAATTACGGACAGAATTGCATCTCGTGAGAGACTCCGGCTGATTTTTACTTCGCGACCGTGATCGTGGTTTTTGCCGCTCCTAGATTTTCAAACTTATCGTAAGCCCGCACCGCTATCGTGTGCTCTCCCGGCGAGAGGCCCCGCACGGTGAACTCGTACGCTTCCGTCTTGCTGTCGCTGATGCCCGCTGCCGGCGCAAGCAATACCCAATCGCCGCCATCCACGCTGTATTGCGCTTTTTCGACGCTGCTCGTCGCATCGCTGGCCGTGAACCGGAATTCATAAGAAACGCCCTGCGAACGGTCGGCATTCATTCCTGTGGGACTCGCCTGCAGCTTCTCAATGCTGGGCGGCGCATTGTCCACTTCAAATCGCTCGCTCTCCCGCTCCGTCTTCAGTGCCGCGGCCGGCGGATTGGACGGTGCGTCACTCGCCGCGATTTTCAGGTAGTACGCGCCATCCGGCATGGTCGTCGTATCCCAGGAGTAGAATTTTTGATCCAGATTGTCCTTCAGGAGTTTCCAGTCGTGCTCACTCTCGCCACGGAAATAGACGGCGTAGCGCAGATCGTCGTCATTGTCGTCGTGGGCGCTCCAGAGTACAGACTCGTACCCCTTCTGCTGCGTCCCTTGTAGAGGCTGCTCAAACTTGGCTGTGCTCGTCGTCGTAATCACCATGCCGCTGGGGTTGGGCGTTTGCGGCTGCCTCAGAACGACGTTGCCGGGTTGCCCCATAATAATCTGTTGCGCTTGCACGCGCACCCCCGGGTCCTGCACCACAATCCCGTCGATCACCGGCGCAACGTTTTTCGGCTGGTACGCCACGCTCACCCAATCGATCCCGTCGCCGGGGCGGCCATCGTGGATCACTGCTTTCCATTGTAGGAATCGCGCCGCGGGCGCTTCCACGGGCGTTGCGGACGCCGTGTACGGCCCAAACCACCGCGACCATTCCTTCCCCGGGTCTTCCGTGTTTCCGCTGCGCACGAAAAATTCCAGCCGCGGTTCACCCGCGTTCTTTCCACTCTTGCTTGCCGCAACGCCAGCGCTAGCCGGTGGCCCCCACCACTCGATTCGGCCCCACTGCGAAAAGAGTTTCGCGTCGAACGACTGCGACTCAAACGTGCCTTCCGGTTCGTACTCGGGGCCAAGCGAAAACACCTTGCCGGGATTCGCGGTGCACAGAAATACCTTCCCGCTGGACGAGCGCGAAATCCCCGTGATCTGCGCCGAACCCGATTTCGCCAGTTGTGCATACACCCCGCGCCCGTCAATCACCAGCAGCGAACCGGTGTTACCCGTTCCCGCAAGCAATCGCCCGTCCGAATTCAGCCCCAGCGCGTAAACCACGTCGTCCCGTGAACTCCAGATCTCTTCCGGCGCTCCATCGGTCGCGATCTTGTAAATGCTGCTCGAAATGGCCTGGGGAAACGCCAGGAAGGGAACTCCAGCTTGGCCGCCCATCGGCGAAACCGTGTTGGTGATGATCGTCGTTCCCTGGGGCGTCGTGATCACCGCCGAGGGAGCTTGCATGGCCGATTTCTGCTTCTCCCCAATCGCTGCCACGTAAACGATTCCGTCGGGCGCCACCGTCAGCGAAGTCACCTCGCGCTTCGAAGTCTCATAAATCACGAAACCCTCCGCCACGGCCTCGTCCGCCGACTTTTTCTTTACGTTTTTCTCCGCGCTTCGCGAAATCCGCAGCACCCGCCCATTGGGCTCCGTGCCGGCTAGCAGATTGTTCTTCGCGTCAAACGCGAGCACCTTGATGTGCGCCTCGTCGCTCGCGTAGAAAAGTTCTCCCTTGCCCTCCGGCGTTACCGCGAAAATCTGCCCTTTATCGCCCGTTGCCACATACAGCGTTCCATCCGCTCCGAACGCCAGGTCCCAAATGTATTTCGTCTTCGGATCAAAGAAGACCAACTTCTCCCCGCTCGGCATCACCCGATAGACCTTCCCGTCCGGCGACGTCGCCACATACAAGCTGCCCTGCGCGTCAAACGTGATCGCTTGCACCAGCAGGTCCGTGGACTCAAACACAGTCTTCGGCTTCCCGTTTCCCTCAAATCGGAATACCTTCGCGGGAGATCCTCCGCCCGCGTACAACACACCCGCGGGATCCGTCCGCAGCGACCACAGATAGGAAGCGTCCGCATCGGAAATCAGCGTGAATTTCGGCGCAAGCTCCAGGTGCCCGTCGCTCCGCACCGCCACGCCCTTCGCCGTGCCTTTCTGGAATTCTTCATACGTGGATTGGTGCCAACGGCGCGTGTGGTCCGCCACGGCGGACGCCGCCACCAGGCAAACCAGCGAGGACAGCAAGATCAGGCGTTGCATTCGTTTCGACATGGACAAGGTCACCGGATTTGTAGATTCAAGGAGATCAGCCCGGAAACAGGGCCGCCAAGCGCAATCGTAGACTCGCTGGACAAGGATTCGCGAAGCACCTGTACCGTACCCGGCGCGGGACGCCCGTCAATCATGTTGATTTGCGACAGCGGCACATTCGGCAATTCCTTGTCGTCCCACACCAGCGTCGGCGCCGGCACAAAGAGCCCCACATACAGTCGGTCATTGCGCCGTTCGCGATTCATCAGCGTGATCAATTGATCGAGCCCTTCCGGCCCCGCCGCGCCGGACATGCCGGGAAAATTAAATCCGCGCGACGCGCGATTCATCCAGTCCGCATCGCTCACCAGCACCCGCAGCGTCGTGCCCCGCGCAATCTGGTCCGGCACATGCACGGTGGTTTCTTCGATGCGTGCCGGCCCGCGATATGGCTGCAATAGCACGCGAACTTTCAGATTGTCCCCCGGCGCCGCTTCGCCCTTTTCCAGCCACGCGCTGTCAATCGTGTACGACTTCCGCCCCGGCTGGCTTTCCACGCGCAGCGTAATGTGCTCCACCGAAGGAATCTCGTAATTGTTGTTGAAGAGCCGCCCGAACATGCTCTGCACCACCAGCGCGATCGGCAGGCTGTCCGGCATCAGCGAATCGCCCGGCGCAAACGTATTCTCCACCTGCACCGGCACGTGCCCCTGCAAGCGGATTTCGCCCGTCAGCCGCAGCGTCGTTCCCTCACCATACAGCGAATTCTGGCTGATTCCGTTGAACGTCGTCAGCGCCACCAGCAGCGGCGTCAGCTTCGGATGATTCACCAGCTCAAAGTGCAGCTTCTTCTCCGCGCTCCCCGTCACAAACGTCAAATCCAGCGGAATCATCGCCGGCGGCGCGCCCAGCTTTCCCGTTACCGCCGTCAGGTGATCCCCCGTAATCGTTCCGATCGGCCCGCCCACATTCACAATTTTTGTGGACGCCAGTTCCGACGACAGCGTTGTCACCACGCGGCTCCGCGCCATCGGCATCTGAACCTCGCCCAGGTTCATGAACGGGTGCCCGCACAAAAACACCCGATCGCCCTGCACCGCCGTCACCGTGCACGCGGCATTGATGGACGCATCGCCCTGCACCAGCACCATGCCCGCCATGTCCCCGGCCACCAGTTGTCCATCCTCCGGCCGCGCTTCGGCCGTGCCGCCCTGCGCGGCCACAACTCCGTAACTCTGCAGTTGCGGCGCAAACTGCTGCAGCGCCGCCGGCTGAAAGCCAGAGAACACCAGCGGCGTCTCGATGGGCTCCAGCGACGATCCGCTCGACAGCGTGTTGCGCGCCAGCGCGTCGTTCGGCAACGAAAGTTGCTGGGGGTTTGCTTGCGCCGCGGCGCTTTCGGTGGGTGGCCGCAGCACATCTTCAATCGGCGTCACGCCCGCAATTGCTTCCTTGGTGAAAATCCCCAACTTCAGCGAGAGCGCCCCCGCCAGCTTTCCCTCCAAATACACCGGGCTCCCGCTCATCCCGGCCACCACTCCGGTGTGCTCCACCTTCGGCCCTTTCAATTGCACCAGGATGATGGACTGCTTCGGTCCCAGAAAATTCGGCAACACCCCAAGCACTTCCAGGTCAAACTTCTCGATTTGATCGCCCGCGAAAATCGTATAGGCATAACCCTGCATCCCCGCGCGGACCTGGGACAACGGCATGATTTCTGTGGAATCCGGGGGAGCCGCCGCAACAGCAAGGCCGCCAAAAAGGAGAGCCGGCCCAATCAACTTTGCTAACCGCTGGAAAAAGCGTGCCATCGTGAAGATAGACGTGCCCCCCGTTGTGTAAGGATGCATGATACTGGCTGGGGAGGGGGGTACGCAATCGAACCGCCAGAGTGGCCGGGCTAGTCGCGAAGGCTTAGCCGTCCTAGGACTCCCCTTCGCCCTTCTTGCGGTTTCTCACTGCAACGCGATATTGTGAACAGACCAACCTGAGGAGGCACTATGGCAGAGCCCACGAAAGAAGAATTGCTGGCGCGCATCGCCGAACTTGAGAAACAGACCCAGGGCCGCAAAAAGGGCGCACTGGAATTCCGCGTCGGCGAAAAAGGGGGCGTCAGCGTCTACGGCCTCGGCCGCTTCCCGGTCACGCTCTATTACGAGCAGTGGGTGCGCCTCCTCGATGCCGCCAAGGACCTGCGCGCCTTCCTCGAGGAAAACAAGCACCGCCTCAAACTCAAGGATCAGTAGGAAATAGCCGGCTTGAGTGGCTCTGCAAGCTGCGGGAAAAGTCCTCGCTCTTTAGGAGGCCGGGGCTTCAGCCCCGGCGTAGAGCTCCTAGAACCATTGGGCTTTAGCCCCTGAAGAAAGTCTTTTTTCGCATTCTTACGCATCCCGTATAGTCGTACTTGCGCATCGCGAAAATCTTCTCGCTTGATCCCTCGTACGGATACACGTGCACCATCCACCCAAAAATCACCGGGCGGAATCGCCCGCCTTCGGTGCCGTCTTGTCCATTCCCGTGGAATCCCCATCTTGCCTGTGCGCCATGCCCTGCACGGCATCCTTTTCAATCGATTTCGGCTCGTCCCTATTCATGTTCGGCACGGCCGAATGATCCGTCCCTTGCTGTTTCTGTTCCGATAGCGTGGAAGAACCGGCCACCACGGGCGGGCGGTGGTTCGGAATCGCGGCCAGCAATACCCCCACAAGAAACAGCGCGCCCAGGCCAATGGCGAGTTTCGTGGCCACTTGCAGCAATGTACGGCGGGCAAACATAATCTCTCCCGGATAATGCGCGACGCGCAATTTGTTCTATTCCATGATACGAATGCCCCCACCAAATCTTTCGCCCCATTTCCCTCCGCGTTCCCCAATAAAACTGTCCCCCAGTACAGGCCATCGCTGCCCTCCTCCTCGTAGGGGTCCAGCACGCTGGACCCCATCTAGGCAAGGTCTATCCGCCTCTTTCTTCCTCTTGCCTCTTCCACTTGCTTTTTCCTTTCTTCTCTGTGTCCTCTGTGTTCCTCTCTCTGTGACCTCTGTGTTAACCGTCCCTCTTTCTTTCTCCGGGTGACCTTCGGCTCGCACCCGTGCCCCCAAATCCCCTCGTGTTAGACTTTCTTTAGGACACTCCATCGTGAAAAACGTCACCATTCATCCCGCCAAAGCCCTCACCGGCACGCTCGAACTTCCCGGCGATAAATCCATCTCCCATCGCTACGCCATGCTCGCCGCCCTTGCTGAAGGCGCCAGCGAACTCCGCCACTTTGCCGCCGCTCGCGATTGCCACAGCACGCTCGCTTGCATGAAGTCGCTCGGCGCGGACGTGAAAGTGGATGGCAGCACCGTCAAAATCACGGGCCGCGGCCTCCGCGGCCTGAAAAGTTCTTGGCGCACCCTTGACGCGGAAAATTCCGGCACCACCATCCGCCTGCTCTCCGGCATCCTCAGCGGTCAGGCCTTCACCACCAGGATTACCGGCGATGCCTCGCTCCAAAAGCGTCCCATGAAGCGTGTCGTCACCCCGCTCCTCCAGATGGGCGCGGAGATTCAAGCGCGCGATGGCAATTTCCCCCCGCTCGAGATTCGCGGCGGCCATCTGCACGGCATTCACTACGACATGCCCATGGCCAGCGCCCAGGTGAAGTCTGCCGTGCTCCTCGCCGGCCTCTACGCTAGTGGCGAAACGCTTGTCACGGAACCAGCCAAGACGCGCGATCATACCGAACTAGCGCTGGAACTCTTCGGCGCACGCGTCGAAAAACGCGGCCGCACCGTCGTCATTCAAGGCGTGGCGGACGGCCCCGGCAAAGGCGCGTTGCAACCCAAGTCCCTCGATGTGCCGGGAGATATCTCCTCGGCCGTATTCTTTATCGCCGCTGCGTCGCTGCTGCCCGAATCGAATCTATTCATCGCCAATGTGGGCTTGAATCCGACGCGCTCCGCGGTTCTCGATTTCTTTCAGTCCATGGGCGCTTCGCTCACCGTCCTCAATCTGCAAAGCGCGCAAGGAGAACTGATCGGCGATTTGAGCGTCAAAGGCGCGCCCCTCAAGGGCGGCCACATTTCCGGTGAACTCGTGCCCCTGCTGATTGACGAA
>Ga0181533_1006889_pt1 | contig 10110 bp, 5 predicted proteins | sample PEATcosm2014_Bin_45_FD_119772 | JGI IMG/M metagenome (GOLD analysis project Ga0181533, IMG submission 119772) | Peatland microbial communities from MTU Mesocosm Facility, Houghton, MI, USA - PEATcosm2014_Bin11_60_metaG | ecosystem: Environmental > Terrestrial > Soil > Wetlands > Peat | place...
CGTTAGATCAAAGTAAGTATGCACACCCTGCGCCGTCAGGGTAATGTGGTGCTTCCCCGGCGGAATTGCCGAGAGTGACAGCGTATACGTATTTCCCAGAAGCTTGTTGGCAACCACATGCCCGTCCAACTCCAGGGTATATGATTTTGGATTCTTGCCCAGTGTTCTCCAAGCCAAAGGAAGTTCCTTCTCCCTGACCACCGGCTGATATGGAGCCGACAAGGCGAGCACCGTGATATCCGGCGTCGCCTCCCGATAAAGGGAAAGAATCGTCTTGGTGAGGTTCATATAGTAATAACCCCAGCCCCCGCAGCCCCGATAAGCGCACTGGTCCAATTTCGTGGGCTCAAGGTCGTCGCTAAACTCCAGGTTGTACTCGTCACCATAGATGTCATGGGCGGGACCATAACCCTGGCCTTCCGTTTGCCCGACAAATTCGTTCCATTGGTGGATTTGAATGAACTTGGGGTGAGTCTCAAAGGCGACTTCCCAGCTCTCCAGATAGGGTGCGCCGTGATCCCGGCCGGTAGCCCGCGGGTCAAGCCAGCCGCGAGGGATGGGGAAACACGAAGGCGTCACCACCGTCTCCTCAATGTTTCCCCCGCTGCGAGTCACCAATTGCCGAATAGTGCCGTCCATCCACGACCAGAAGCCGCAATTTTCCACATGCGTGTCCTGGAGCTGTGACCCCATCCAGCGCACGGTCCAATCCGGCGCGACGATGCCGCTGATTCGCCCCTTAATTTCCGGGCAGGCAAGACTCACGTTAAATAGGATCGTCAATAGCGGTTTGCCGAAATAGTAAAGCCACAGGTTCTTGTATTCGGGCTTGTCGAGAAAATTCGCTTTCGTCCAGGCGATGATGGCATTCAGCCTTTGGACGCCGTTCAAGACCGGTTCCCCGTTCTGGAAACCCAGCATGATGACCAGCTTGGGTGGATGCTTCCCTTCCCTTTCCAATTGGCGGTAAGTCTTGAAGAGCAGGGCAGTGCTCGCTTCGATCTCCCCGGTGCTGCCCTCGTGTTTTTCCCATTCCGGCTGCGACCAAAGCATGTTGCTCCAGTCGATCAACAGCCAGTCGATGCCCAAATCCTCGAACCATTCTTCGTGCTTGCGAATCACACTGACGTCATTGGAACTGTACTTGCCCAAAATCGGAATGGCCTCTGCCGTTTGGTAGCCGCCGACGTTGTGGGGAGTAAAAAAGGTCTCGTATTGTAGACCAATCAAACTCCCTGAGTATTGGGTCGCTTCCAATATCCCTGAGGCTGCCGCGGCGGCCGGCGAAGCATCACCGGCGCCCCGGCAAACCACTCCGCCTGCCATTAGGATCGCGCCCAGACATGCAATGGCTCGAACTAAGCAGCGGCTGGAAAGACCTTTTGCGATCACGTCAATGCTCGGCATAGGAGGGCCTCCATCCCCAAGAGGGGATTCTGTCACCTGTGGGGCTTACATCGAGGATGGGGATTGTACATCTTCTCGAACAAGATGAGGAGACGGTTCCCTCTTCGACCCCAGCCCTTCTCCCCCAAGGGGGCTGTCTCAGAACTTTGGGCCTCAGGAGGGCATAGTCAACCGATGGGGCTAGTGAAGGCGAGGCGGTGGAGTGGCCGGGGCTCCCAAGTGACCAACCGTGCGGGTGCTGGCGGAGCCCCAGAACCACTTTTTCGGGTTTATTACCGCAATTTGAGACTGGCCATTCGGCCCCAATCCCCGACGCCTCCTACAGCGCAGGCGCGTCCGCCGGTGCCGCAACCGTTGCCGCCGCACTGGGCTCCTGGAACGGGGCAGCCGTTCCACCGGCCGATCCGCAGTCAGGTCGTGGGTTAGTAGTGTCTGTTGCTGCGAACGCGCGGGTGCCGATCTGAGCCGCGCGCGCTAGCAAGCGGCTTTCGACCCTTTTCAGCATCCTGCGACTTGGTATTGCAGTCATGTCTTCCTCCCCTTGTAGCAGGTTAGAAGCCCCGTCGGTCCGTCGCATCGTCCGGAATTTGCTCTATGGCGTTCCGGCGACTGAGAGTGTATGCCTGTTTGTCTCCAACCGAGCCCTTTCGGTGCGTTTTCACTTTCCGCGATGGTCCGAACGACTCTCATAGAACCGCCTCCCCGGAAATTACCTGCCGGCAACTGCTCCCAGCAACACGCCTCGGTGCCCCTCGCATGAAGATGTATGGTGCTTGCGATGGTACTAACATCACGAGATTGTCATCGATGTCCAAGCGCGGTAGCTGGTTATGTGCAGCTCCCAGCGGCGTCAGGCGGCGCTTGCCCCGATGTGCGGTCAAGGATTCCGTCAATGGGAAAATGCTTCCGAGCCGCCAACCATCGGTCCTGTGCATGGCGATGCCGACCGGAATCGAATCGCCGGGGAATTGATGGTAATGAGCAGGTCCGGGCCTACTTCTTGAAGACCTTCGCCATAATGGGACCGGCATCGGCGTCTTCGATGACCGGCACGGTATGGAGTTCCAAGACGTCGGCCATCCCCGCAGCCGACTCATAGATGGCTCCGGGATTGCTGGTCTCGAACAGCACAAAACCGCCGCTGCAATCCGCTTTGTGCCAACGTCCAAGAAGCGTCACGCCCTCCGGCGGTTGTGCCTGCCCGGCGAGGAACCGATTTACCGCCTCTTTCAGGGTTCCGGGCAGCACGGTCCATGTCGTTATGAATTTCACCGCACCTTACCTCCAGAATAGAGTTTTTGCGAGAGCCTGCTCAGGACTTTCCCGGACCGGATTATACAGCAAGGTCCCACTTCCGGTTCCTTTATTCCCTACCCTGAGGTGGGAGGCTGTGTTGGCGAGTTGCAGATGAAGGGGCCGAGCGTCAAGATTGCGAGCAGCCTTCCGAATTCTTGCCCGCACAACACTCGGCCCCGAGGGGAACTACAGCACTGGTTCTGCGTGGTCCCTGGTGACGCTAGGTCTTTGTGCCCCATCGCAGCCTGGATACTCGGCAGGTCTACGCCCTGGCGCAGCAGTTCGACGCAGTAGGTGGCACGCCACTTGTGTAGGTAGGCTTCCTCACGAGGAATCCCGGCGCGTGCAGCGATGCGCTTGCACATTTCGAGCATCTGGTAAATCGGCTTGCCACTGCGCGTGTGGAACACCAGTGGATGCTTCGCAATTTCCTTCATCTTGAGCAGGTCTGCTGCAAATTCCGGGGGGATGGGGATATCGCGCACGTGCCACTTCTTGGGTTTCCAGGCGTATTCCGGGCGCTCATCCACACCCTGTGCAGCATCCCTGCAAATGCAAAAGCGCCCGGGAGGGCGATGGCCTTGCCGCACCTGCCGGGCGACACCAAGGTCCTGGCGGATGACCACTATCGCCGCCCAAGATGCCTGCGGCAAAGGCCCACCCGGAAGCAGGAAGAGAAGGACTGGGACTTTTGAATGCGTCCGATTGCCTTCCGCCGCCTGACTTTTACCGGGGCAGAGCCGCTGGGGAGGGCGCGGCCCCTGATCAAGGCTAGCGACCATCCAGGAGTTAAGCGACTTCGCTCTACCCTGCGACGTTACACACGACCGATCCCAGCGAGTGCAATGCGACTACAAACTTCCTCGAAGGGAACTTGAACGAAGCCGCCCGTGCGGCTTCGTTCAAGTCGGCTACCCATCAACTGGCCCACCACTTGGGCTGGATTTCGGCGTGGGAAAGGCGTAAGCCGACTTAAGCGCTGGGTTGGGCTGTTACCAACATCTGTTATGCGGCAGACATGGTCCACCCCCGAAGGTGATTTTCTGGAGAGGGTCCTTAGAAGTCGGGGATATGGTAAGGAACCAAGGGGGCAGGAGAACGAACGCCATCCCCTCCGAAGTCGTCTCAACGGAGTCATGGCTTTCGCTTTAGCTCTTCGGCTTCTTTCAGGTGCCCGTCCAGCTACGCACAACTTAACGGTTGAACTCGCGTATCCAGAGATGTGCATCGCCCCGAGATCTCATCTCCACCTGCGTCGGCTCCTCTTCAGGGTGGAGCGTTAAACTGCAATTCATCCTCAACAATCGCGAAAAGAATATAACGGGTGTTTCCGACTCGATGCCAGGAACGGCAAGCCTACGGACAATGCGCACGTGGAAACGTCAAACGAGAGGTTCCAGGCCAAGTGCCTGGGTGCTCTCATTGGGCGGAATCCGCGGCGAACTCAACTTCCCAGTTCACCACTTCCACCTGTCCCTGAAAACTGATCTGCACCGAATTCCCCGCCCTATTGTGTTGGATGGGGATCTCTCGATTATTCTCGCTCGTCGCCTTGACCTGAGAGACCGTTACTCCATCGGGAACATAGAACCAAAGAGGGTAGGGCTCGCCTGCCACAGCCTGCGAAGAACCTCGCAGCGTCTCTCTTGACGTGTCCCATGCGAGGCTCTGGATCGAGTAGGCACCGGTGATGTGGCGGGAGGCTCCGATCAGTTGCGGTCGATTCAGGAAGGGGTGAACCAGGAGAACGCGGGTATCATGCGGCTCAATCTCAACATCCACGCGGTTCGTGAACACGCCCAGCAGTTTTTGCTTCCAGAAATCAAAGGCGATATATGGAGTGTCGGCATTTAGTCCCAGCTTGTCCGCGAATGAAAGCTCTCTGGTCGTTGTCCAACTCTGCCAATTGGTCAGGCCCACCACATCATAGATTCCTGACGTGGCGTTTACCTTCAGATCTAGAATTTCCGGGTAATTGTGGATGTAATAGTCGGGTGTTGAATGTTTGAACTTGTCCCACTGCATGTCGGTGCCCCGGCTGAACAGGTCGACAGGAAGGATGGGCATGGTGGGCATCGTCTTCTTCAAAAGCTCGACTCTTTCTTCCGGCAGTTGGGGCATCACGCTCGCCAGGGGGTAGGCAACGCCGGTCAGGGAAACGTAGGTGACCAGCGTGCGGGCTTCCGGCAGCGTGACGCCGACACCGGTGAGCGGATCCTCCCGTGTGCGGGCTGTCGCAATCACCCGGGAGTCCCGTTTCTTCTCCGCTTCCGCCACGGTCATCGGTGGGTTCAACTCAATCCCTTCGCCAGGCATGGTGTAAACAACGAGGTGGTTCAGGAAAGCGTTGGCGTTGATGGAACTAAACAACGCATACATCCCCTGCCAGTTGCTGTAGAGATCGTGCCCATTGAAGTAAGAGTCGAAGTACCCGATTCCGTTCAGGGGCGTGCCGGCCGGGCAGCCCTCGATGAATCTTTTGGGGCCGATCGTCTCACGAATCAACTTCAGCCGATGGCGATAGGCGACGAGAGGATCAATGGACTTGTCGTAGAGCCTGCTCAGGTCGACGCCCGGCGCATACTTGGGGATGGCATGCTCGCCGTCAAACTTGTAATACTCAAAGCCCCAGTTATCCAAAGTGGTGAATTCCTTTTTGAGGAACTGGAGGACCTGAGGATTCGTGGAATCGAGGGCGGGGGTGTTGTAGTCAAAAACAATCTTTCCGCCCTTGTCCTGTAGATACCAGTCGGGATGCTGCTTCACGGCTCCCGCATAGGCATTGGGAACAATCCATAGGCCCGGATGCAAGCCTTGGGACTTGATATATTCCGCCAACCACTTGGGCCCATGTGGAAACTTATCCTTGTCCCACTTTTCAATCCAGCAATGCTCCCCGTTCTTTCCCCGGTCATAGCCGTCATCCAGTTGCACGTATTCAAATCCATACGGCTTCAGGTTCGCAGCCAACCAGTGGGCATTGTTGACGATGTCTTCCTCCCGTACTTCATCGTAGTAGCTGGTCCAACTCGACCAAACCATCGGGGCCGTGTGGAAAGTGGAGTCGTCAAACGGTACGTAATAAGGGACTCCCAGGGTTTTCGCAAAATAGCGCGGGATCAAACGTAACAGCGTATTCCCCGGAACGGGAATGGTCACGTTGAGCAGGTCCTGGTCCTGATCGTTGCGCTGCATCCGCGTCTGACTTGAAAAGCTGATGGCCGTGTCGGTGGCGCGGTCGAAGAGGCTGTGCAGATTCTTACTCGACACGAGGCCCAAGGCAAAGTACAGGCACTCCGGATTTCGACGCGGCAGGAATGAAGGATTCCGGGTTTCATGTCCACCATAGCTTTCCACCACCTCATTGGTTCCGACCCAGTTCACCGGCACTCCCTGGGGGTCCAGTAGGCGGGCGACGATGCGGTTTGCCGGGGCGGGAGCCTCGGTGGTAACGACTCCCTCGGACGAGGTGCTCGAGATCTCCAGGACGTTTGGACCCAAATTGAGCTGCCAGCCAGTTGGCGGTTGAGTCGTTCTGATGAAAAGCTCATTCTCGTCCTTCTTCTCAACTGACCAGTTCTTGAACTGCTGCAGGCCGCCCACCCCCCGGAGGCTGAGCTGAGCGTTCTTTAGTATTATTCCCAGCTTGTCGTACGAAATGCTGAGGACACCCTGTTCTCCATTAGCGATGACCGTCCAGCCATTGCCAGTGACAGAAACGGGGTTCCCCGTCTGGGCCCACCCTCCAGCCACTGTCAATCCCACCGCTATCACTATTGTAAATAACCTTCCCATTTTCCCCACTCCAATGCTGCCCGTTAACTTCCGGTCCATGATTTGCATTGTAGCGCTCGGATGCCATGAAGCACATATCCCCCGCCTGCTCCGAGACCGAACGGAAGGCTATTATGAAACACCATGACAAGGCAATGCCTGGCAAATGCCATCCGCCTCGAGTGGATTCGACGTGCCGCCCCCGGTGTGCGATCCTGTCGTTGATGCCGAGACTCGATTTCTTGCCCAACCTGCTGCTGATCATGTCCGATCTATAGCTGGATGTCTGGAGGTTCACCGCGCTGAGCCTGCTGCCCACTTGGGCTCTGGTCGCTGAGACCATTTTCCAGCGCAAGCCATTGGCTCTGTACCTGCAGCGCGAGGTCAAGCCTGCCCAATCCGTGATGCTAGTGGCGGGCGCCCACGCGATGAAGCAAAAAAAAAGCCATCCAAAGTCGAGGTGGCGCGGCGAATGCACATCAGCCGTACTGCTCTGGATCAACTACTCGATCCTCAAAATGGCTCCGTAACGCTCAACACGCCCCGGCACAGAGCGGCGGGAGCCGTGGGCTGTCAGGTTCGCCTCGAGCTTGTCTGATCCCCAGTTGTAAACACTAGGCCGTTTGACAATTGAGTGGCCGCTCGACGGAAAGAGGAACTCCTCCTCTGGCTCAATCACGCGGTGGCGCAATGACTCTACGTCTCCATGCCTGCAGTGGCGCGGCAAAGCGCCTATTGCTGCCAGCCGCCACCCAGCGCACTGTAAATCTGCACCAGGGAGAGCATCTCATTCAGCCTCGCCTGGGAGAGATTCAGCTCGGCGGCCAGATAACTGGTTTCATTGGTCAGCACTTCGAGGTAAGCGGTCCGGCCACCATCGTAGCGCACATGCGCCAGCCGGGCGGAGTCCTGTGAAGCGGCGGCCAAGAGCTCTTGTTGTTCCCGCGCCTCACGCGTCTTTTCGTAGGCCACCAAAGCGTCGGAAACATCCCGGAACGCATTCTGGATTGTCTGCTGGTACGCCAGCAATGCTTGTCGCTGTTGAGCTTCCGCCAGCCGGACATTGGCCTGCAACAGGCCAGCGGTAAAGATCGGCTGGGCGACGGAAGCAGCGGCAAACCACGTCCCCGCAGGCTTCGTGAATAGGTCGCTCAATGCTGAGCTGATGAATCCGGCTGCTCCCGTCAGTGAGATTGATGGGAAGTAGGCGGCCCGTGCTACACCAATCTGGGCATTGACTGCGATTAATTGCTCCTCGGCCTCGTGAATATCCGGACGGCGTTCGAGCAATTGGGAGGGCAGCCCCGCGGGAACCACGGGCGGCCGCACTTGTTCGGTCAGGCTATGCCCCCGAGTGATGGGCCCCGGGTTTTGAGCCAGCAGGAACCTGATGTAGTTCTCCTCCTGTTCGATTTGCCGTTCGAGATCCGGAAGAGTGGCAGAGGCTGTATAGACAAGCTGCTCCGCCTGCCGCACATCCACCATTGAACCAGCCCCTTGATCCGCAAGAAGCTTCGTCAGCCGCAAGGATTCCTGCCGTGAGGCGAGGGTTCGCTGCGTGATCTCGAGATCCAAGTCAAGTGCCCTGAGCTGGAAGTAGGCACTAGCAACATTCGCAACGAGTGTGCTCACGACAGCGCGCTTTCCCCATTCAGTCTGGACCAGATTGGCGCGAGCAGCTTCGGTGGCCCTTCGGTACTTCCCCCAGAAGTCGACGTCCCACGACGCGCTGCCCCCCAGCTGGACATAATCCCAGCGATAGGCGAGGGATTCAGGGCTAGCAGCCTCACGTTCGGTCACACCGGCAATACCCACTCCGGCGGATGGGTACTGGTAGGAACGTGCAATTCGGAGCTGTGCCTGCGCCGCCAGAACTCGTTCCGCAGCGATGCGCACATCGTAATTCTGTTCAAGGGCGACGCGAATGAGCGCCTGAAGCTGCTCATCCTGGAAAACATTCCACCATTTGGCATCGCCCAACGATTCGGAGGAAGCCGCCGCCGAAACGGTGGCTGGTACTCCCCGATATCCGCCCGGGACGCCAGTCTTGGGACGCTGGTAGTTCGGCCCGACCGTGCAGGCACCCCACAGAAAAACCGGAAGCAAGATAAGAAAGCAACTAGACCAGCGCTTCACGCGACCTGTTCCCCCCTTGGGTCACCGGCTTCAGGTTGCAGTTTGGCGTGGCGGCGCAGGCGGGAAGAGAGGCCCTCGACCACGGCAAAAGCAACCGGAATGAGGAAAATTGCAACCAAAGAGGCGGCAGACATGCCACCGATCACAGCGGTCCCCAGTATGCGGCGCCCAGCCGCGCCGGACCCTTGTGCAGTCCAGAGCGGGACGCAACCTAGGATGAAGGCGAAAGACGTCATCAGGATGGGACGCAGGCGGAGTTGGGCCCCGTCCAGAGCGGCCTCAACAATGCTCTTTCCGCGTTCATGCTCGTTCTTAGCAAACTCCACAATGAGGATGGCGTTCTTGGCTGCCAGGCCAATCAACATCACCATGCCGATTTGCGTGTAAACATCGTTCTCCAAGTGCCGGGACATGAGCGCCAGAAACGCTCCGGCAACGGCAATGGGCGTACCCAGCAAGACGCTGAAAGGTAGGGACCAGCTTTCGTACAAGGCGGCAAGGATCAGGAAGACAAACAGGAGCGAAAGCCCGAAGACTGCAGCCGCCGGAACGCCCTGGGCGGCCTTCTGTTCCTGAAAAGACATGCCCATGTAGTCAAAGCCCATCTCGCGCGGCATCGTTTGAGCAAACACCTCTTCCATGGCTTTCATGGCTTGTCCCGAACTGATGCCCGGAGCGGCCGTGGCATTCACTTGCGCCGCGTTGTACTCGTTGTACCGCATCAAGAATTCGGGACCGCTGATGCTTCGAATGTTGGCCAGGGTGCTGAGTGGCACCATGTTTCCCATGGGATTAGTCACATAAAAATGTCCAATGTCGCTGGCGTTGGTGCGGTAATCGCCATCTGCTTGCAGGTAGACCTGCCACTGGCGTCCGAAGCGGTTGAAGTAGTTCACCAGATACCCGCCCATGAACGTCTCCAGGGTTTGGTACACTCCGGCAATGTCAACGTTCTGGCGCATCACTTTTTCACGGTCCACGTCCACATAGATTTGCGGAACATGCGCGGCGTAGGTGGCGACGACTCGCGCCAATTCCGGCCGCTGCTGAGCCGCAGCCACAAACCGGTCAAGATTGTTGGCAAAAAAATCCCCGCCTGTCCCGGACCGGTCTTCCAGCACAAAGTTCACGCCTCCCGCAGCGCCAATGCCGGGGATAGCGGGCGGCGGGAAAGCAAAGCAAATCCCTTCTTTCACGGCTGAGAGTTCCTGATTCAGTTGCACCTGGATAGCCTGCGCGTGCTGTTCCGGAGAGCGGCGCTGGTCCCAACCGACGAAGCGAACGTAAAAGAGCGCGTCATACGAACTCTGCGTTCCGCTCAGAACGCTCCATCCCATGATGGTCGTAATGGATTCCACTCCATGTATCTTCTTGACAATCTCTTCGACCTTCCGCGTAGCCTGCGCCGTCCGCTGCAGCGACGCACTGTTAGGTAACCGCAGAGTGATCATCAAGTAGCCCTGGTCTTCATCGGGAAGGAAGGAAGTGGGCAGCTTC
>Ga0181533_1006890_pt1 | contig 10108 bp, 10 predicted proteins | sample PEATcosm2014_Bin_45_FD_119772 | JGI IMG/M metagenome (GOLD analysis project Ga0181533, IMG submission 119772) | Peatland microbial communities from MTU Mesocosm Facility, Houghton, MI, USA - PEATcosm2014_Bin11_60_metaG | ecosystem: Environmental > Terrestrial > Soil > Wetlands > Peat | place...
GCGCTGAGCCGCGGGGCAAGCGAGGTCGTGTTCATAGAACATCATCGCCCGGCCCAACAGCTCATCCGCAAGAATCTCGCCACCCTGGGAATCGAGGCCGGCTATTACCTGCTCAGGTCCACGGTTGCAACGGGACTCGAAAGACTGGAGCAAGAAGGTTCGCAGTTTAATTTCGTCTTCCTGGACCCTCCCTATAACGAAATAGGAGAGTACCATCACGTCCTGCGCCTTCTCGGGCGCTCACATCTGTTGGATTCTCGATCCCTGGTGATTGCGGAACACTCGCGCCACTGTTTTCTCGAAGAAGAGTACGGAAACCTGCGCCGGGACCGCCTCATTCGCCATGGCGATGCGCAACTTGGTTTCTACCGCCCCTTGACCAAATAGAAGTGCGCCCTAGCAGACGCCATCAATGCTCCTGGCAGATGTTTGAGCAAACAGGGATTGAAGGATCAGAAGCGTTGCGATCAGGTAGTGCGGTATTTTCATTTAGGGCAACTATTCTCTCTTCACGCCCAAAACACCTCGGGGTGATCCGTGGGGCCATCGATGTGCCCGACGAGGTGATGCTGCATGTCGTCGTGGAGGACCGCCATGTCGCGGCGCACCTGATTCATCTTCTCGGCGCTAAAGGGTGTGAAGTTGCGGGCCAGGTTCACGTTGTGCTCGAGCATCTCCACCCGGGGCATGCCCGCGACCGCGGTGGTGACCGGCAAGCTCATGGCAAAATGCAGGAGCGTATCCACATCCGTCTTGCCACCTTCCGTGCCGATCAGGAACTCCTGGCCATAGACCTTCATGGCGATGACGCCCAGGCCCTTCTTGTTAGCGGCGGCGAGGGCGGTCTTCTCAAACTCGCCGGTGCCGGTAGGGTTCAGCGCCATCTGCGTGCAGTCGAGCGGATGCCGTTCGATGGCCCGCGCCAGAACCGCGCCTTCGGTGTGGCTGGTCATGCCGATAAAGCGCGCCATCTTCTGTTCCTTCGCTTCCAGCAGTCCCTTGAGCGCGCCATCGGGGCCTTCGAGTTTTTCCAAGTCATCGGCGTGGCGCAGGTCGTGAATATGCAGCAGATCCACGTGATCCGTCTGGAGGCGCTTCAGGCTGCCTTCCAGGCGGCTCATGAAGGCGTCGCGCGAACGGTCGGAAATCTTGGTGGCCAGCCACACTTCCTTGCGGCGCGTGGCCATGACCTTGCCCACGCGTGTTTCGCTCTTGCCGTCACCGTACCCATAGGCGGTATCGACGTAGGTGATGCCCAGATCAATAGCGTGGTTTAGCACTTGGACAGCTTCGTCCTCGTCCTTGTACATCAGGAAGCGGCTGCCACAGCCAAAAGCCAGAATGGAAACCTTGGCGCCCGTGTGGCCCAAGGTGCGATGCGGCATTGCCGGTACTTTTGCCGCAGCGAGATTCGTCCACAAGGGAAGGCTGGCGCTCGCCGCTCCCCCGATGGTGATCCTTTCCAGGAATTTTCTTCTCGAAAAATCATTGCTCATGGCGACTCCTCAACAAAAGTTTGGCGAAGGTGGATGTCCTGCCATCAGTTTGAACTGGCCCCGAAACCCATTATACTCCTCAGGGGCGGCAGCCGGCGTCTTTTGATGAAAGCTTGACGTCCGTGAAGTCACCTGTCTCATCGAACGATCCGAGACCGACCTGGCCGCACTTAAAGGTGTTGTCGACCACCGAAAAACGCGGCTGGGACTCGTCGTCGACAAAAACTTTTATCGAACCCGAATCTACATCGCGCTGGACGCGAATCTTGTGCCAATTCTTGTCGGGAAGCGCTGGCGCTGCTTCTATGCCCGCGATGCGGCGACGCGGAGCGCCATCCACCAGGAAGATTCCGTTGTGGACATCTATCTTGGCGCCGGGGTCAACGGATAAGTGGGTGTAGTAGAAGTGCAGCGTGTCGACGTAGTTGAAAGCGATCAGCAACGAACTGCCCTCGCGTCGCACGCGTGTCTCAAGAGTGAAGCTTCCGACGGTCGTCCCCTTCACCAGCGCGAACTGCTGGGGGCGGCGGGGAACCAGAGGCTCACGATTTCGCAGCATGTGCAGGAAATGCAGCGGGCCCTCTTCTTTCACCACCCAGTCCTCGGGGAAAGGGAATTGCCAGGCATCGAGCTTCCCGGAAGAGAAGTTGTCGTGAAAGTTGATTTTCCCTGACGCCGGCTGCGCCTCGATTGCGGTAACAAAAATGGATAGAGCTGCAACGGAGAATACCAAACCGGCAAGGAACATATGGGTGCGCGAGATGTGCATGGTTAAATACTCCGGAAACCAATTTGACCGAGGTAGAGATTATCGGGCTTTGCCGATAATGGCAAGCCTCCGTTTCAGCTTCCTTTTCGGCTTCGGCATGGTGTGCTCGATTCCGTTGCCGGTCAGCCTGTTGATCCGTCGTCCTCGGCACGCGGTGCCAGCTTTCTTCCACTCTGGTTTACCGGATAACGTTGCGCACGACATGGGTGACATCAATGCCCGCCTTGGACAAGGCCCAGCCGTAAATTGTTCCGACCACACTCCTGCCGATGATGAGGGTCTTCATGACGTTCTCGCTTGGCGCTGACAATTCTGTATGTTTCCATTGAAGGAAGCAAGTCTAGCGCAGACCTTCAGGTCGGCATTTGCGCGGTCTCACATCGTGCTGACCCCGCCTCGCGGGGTCAGCGCTACAGCGGCGCGGCAAGAACCCGCGCCGTTTGAAAGGCCGCAGAGCCTGCCCTGAGCTAAGCGCTGTGTTTCCAATAACACCGTTTGTTTTCAACAACATTCCTGTATTTTGCGCATAACTGCATTTGTTTTCAATGACATTCGCGCTTCGTTACCCACTCCACAAGCCAGACCCTTTGTTTTCAATAACATTCCCGCATCGTTCCGTCACTTTTTAAGTTACACCAGTTTCCTCTTCTCCTGTAGAGATGACATCCTGTCCCCGACTGCTGTGCGGGACAAGAGGCCCGCCAACTTGAACTCCCTCAAACGTCGAAGGCGGCGGCGGGTACCAATGTGGAGCGGAGCAATTCATAATTCACAATTCATAATTCAGCAACCGGTCCTTTGTTTTCATAGACATTCCAGAATCGTTCCTTCATTTTTAAGGTTCCTACCGCCTCCACACCGTGCGATGTATAGGACTTAATGTCGATGTCGGCTGCCTTCTCCATGCCCGACGAGGAAAGGACTTCCCCGCGGGTTAGGCTTTTCACATGAGTATGCTACCACGGTGGCGTGGCGTTGTCAAGAGACAATGTGTCCACCCGTCAGTTGACGGACCTAGCCCAGGACTTCATCAAGCAAAACCTTTCACCACCAAGACACTAAGACACCAAGCGATCACAGGGCAATCCGCTGCATCCCTTGCTTTATGAGTGCACTTTTAAAGTTCACCGCTAAACCGAGCTGATGATTCGTCAGCTTCCTTGGAGATAGGCTCTCTTGGTGTCTTGGAGTTTCATTGAGGATGATCGCCGCCACGGCCCTTGAACACGGCCTTACGAATGAATGACGATTTTCGATTGACGGTTGGAAGACAAGAAATAAATCCACAGATTACGCAGATTTCACAGACTCGTGATAAGAAAGTAAGAGAAGCGAATTGTGCTGTTCTTATCCTGTATCTGTGTGATCTGCGAAATCTGTGGATCGTGCGAAGGGGGATCTGCGGATGGCAACGACCAACATCAAGGAAGAGGCCCGAAAGCTTATCGAAAAGATGGCGGACGACTCCACCTGGGATGATCTAATGAGTGAGATCTATGTGCGTCAGGCCATCGAATCAGGGCTGGCCGATAGCCAGGCTGGGCGCACCACCGGCGTCGGAACAGTCCGCGCGGACTTCGGCCTCGAAAAGTGAAAGTCCACTGGACGGATACTGCGCGCGACCATCTGCGGGCCGTTCACGCCTATAGCGGATGGGGTGGGTAAATGATGGCATGCCAGTGGTCCGGGAGATAAACCCAGGCCGTCAGCGCAAATCGCTGCTTTTGGCGCATCCGTGCCAGAGGAATGTAGCGCAATGCTCGCTTTCCAGTCCGTCAGCCGACGGACGGCTCTTCAACCGAGACGCGCCGTGGGCGGCGCGGCGAGAACCAGCGCCGCTGGAAAGGCCGCAGGGCCGGACCGCGGGCCCTGCGCTACGGGAACTCGGTAAATTCACGGTCACGAAGATGTAGCGGTCATAAAGGAACAGGCGCCGCAACTTTGACATGCGATCAATCTACGCGCGATGCCGCCCGGAGGCAATGGTGGACCCAACCGGCGACCGCTGGCGGACGCGAAAAGCCGCGGACCTACAAAACAGGTCCGCGCTACGCTTGCTCCACACAAGTCTTGAATTAGTTTCCGTCTTACTATAAAGTAAGACAGGAGGTGGAGGCTATGCTGAAAGCCCGTGTATCCTCGAGAGGACAACTGGCCCTTCCCAAAGAAGTCCGAGATCAATTGGGTCTGGGCGAGGGCGCCTGCCTGACGGTGAGAGTTGAAGGCGATGAGGTGATCTTGCGGAAAGCGGTGACCGGAAACTGGAGGGAGTGGGAAGGGCGCTTCAAGGGTTCCGATCTCCTGGGGGACCTGGCTCGAAACCGGCGAAAGGAATTGGCGCGTGACCGCAAGCGTTCTTGACTCCTGGGCGATGATCGGCTGGCTCCAGGGCGAAGAGCCGGCCCGTGCCAAAGTGCGCGAACTTCTCGAGCAGGCTTCGCGCGGCGAGACCAAGCTCAGCATCTCGCTGATCAACGTCGGGGAAGTCTTCTACCTGATCGCGAAGCGCCACGGTGCCGCGCCAGCCGAACGGTTCCTCGCTGACCTCACGATGATGCCGATTCAGGCCCTCCTCCCCGACCGGAGATTGATCCTGGATGCGGCTCGATTGAAGAGCCGCTACCCTATTTCTTATGCGGATGCGTTTGCCGTGGAAACGGCCCGCGACCAAAACGCCATCCTGGTTACAGGCGACCCCGAACTGTGGCAACTCTCCAAACAAGAGCCCTTCGAACTCTTTTGGGTGGGCAAGAAGCAAGCCCACTGACACATCACAAGTTTCTTGCAGTCCAGTAACCGGGATGTGTATCATGCCCCCATTCACATCGATGACGAAGGAGAACGCACGCATGCGCGAAAGGAAGCCCTTCGAAGACTGGGATAGGCGGGCATTTCTGCAACTCTTGGGCGTCGGCGCGCTCGGCCTGGTAACTCCGGGCTGGAAGATTCTGGCAGCCGAAAGAGCCGGCTCGAAACCATTGCGCGGAATCTTCCCTATCGCGCAGACGCCGTTCACCGAATCGAACAAGCTGGACCTCGACGCCCTCATAGAAGAAGTCCGGTTCATCGACCGCGGCGGGGTGCACGGGTTCGTCTGGCCGCAGATGGCCAGCGAGTGGATGACTCTGAGCGAAGCGGAGCGGTTGGAAGGAGCCGAGGCCATCGCTTCCACCGGGAAGAAATTGCGGCCGGCGATCGTAATCGGGGTACAGAGCTCGAACGTGGCCAGCGCGATTAAGTATGCGAAACATGCGGAAAGAGTGGGCGCCGACGCTATCATTTCGCTTCCCCCCTCCGAAAACAGTGATGCGAAGACCGACCTGGAGTACTACAAGGCGGTTGGCGGCGCGACCCGGCTTCCGCTGTTTGTGCAGGCGGTGGGAAACATGGGGGTTGATCTGCTTATTGAAATGTATAAGGCCATCCCCACATTTCGCTACGTCAAGGACGAAGCGGGAAATCCGTTGATGAGCGTCGGGCCGCTTCGGCAGAGAAGTTCGGACCATCTCAACATATTCTCCGGCAGCCACGGGCGCGACTTGATCGACGAAATGCGGCGAGGATTTTCCGGCAGCATGCCGGCAGCTCCGTTCGCCGACCTTTACGCCCAAACGTGGGACCTCTGGCACGAGGGCAAGCACGACGAAGCCATGGCGATGCATTCGAAGACTCTGCTCATCCTCACGGAAATGTTGAGCCATGGCCCCGAATCGCTGAAATATATTCTCTACCTGCGCGGAGTCTTCAAGACTTATGGGCTCCGCACGCGGCAATCGCCGGGTTTTCCCTTGGCCGCCAAAGGGGCCGCCGGCAGCGATCAGACTGATATGCGTCTCGATGACGAAGGCAAGCAGGCGCTTCGAGATACGCTTAATTACTTAAAGCCTTACCTCAAGGGGTAGCGAGTGTCGGGCTAGTTTTCTCTTCGGGCTGATCAGGGGACGGCAAGCCGTCCCCCTACAAATTGTAGGGGCAGGCCTTGCCCTGCCCTTGCCGCCCAAGGACTGGAATAACACGGTCACAGGACGGGAAGAAAGGAGAGCGTATGCCAAGCAGCACCGTCTCGCGTCGTGAGTTCTTAAGCGCCTCCGCAGGGAGTGCTTTGGCGGGCGCCGGAGCGTTGGCCTTGGCTGACCCGTCCGGCGCCGCTGCCCAGGCAGTCGGGATCGGGCGGGGAGATCTGCCCGATCTCACGATCAAGGAAGTCAAAGTCTATGTGGTAGATCCTGGGAAAGCCGGAGGAGTCGCGAGCGACGGCCATAGCCGCATAGCGGCGATTGTGACGAAGGGCGGGATTGAAGGTAACTATACGCTGGCCGAGCGCTATTGGCACCCCAATTGGAGCAACCTGGGATGGCTGGAGTATGCCAAAGGTACCCTGCCTGGCAGGAGCGTTCTCGAGCTTCCCGCACTTACTTCGCAGTGGACCCCGACCAAACGCAGGGTGGGGCAATCTTCCTACGCGTCGGCGATCGACAACTGCTTATGGGATATTCTTGGGAAAGCGGTGGGGCTTCCGGTCTACCAGATCCTGGGGGCTTACCGGAATCGGGTTTTAGCCTATGCCAGCACCCAACACCACCGGACCTTGGAAGAATTTGTCGGCGAGGTTCAGCAGTGCAAGGCCCAAGGCTTCAAGGCCTATAAAATTCACCCTCCAGAGCTGGGCACTAACGGCGAAGAGAAGCATGATTATAAGTTGGATATGGAGATTGCCAAGGCAGTCCGCAAGGCCGTTGGCGACGACTTCTTCCTGCTGATGGACCCGGTGGGCGTTTACACGCGACAGGAAGCCTTGGCTGTGGGCCACTTGCTGGATGAGTTGCACTATGTATCCTTTGAAGACCCGCTCTCCACGAAGGATATCGATGGACTTGTGGAACTTTGCCGGGCATTGGATGTGCCGGTGGTGATCGGTGAGTTTCTCACTTCGCCTTACTACTACGGGGAATACATTCGCCGGGGAGCGCTGGATGAGGTGCGGTTCATCGTGGACAACATAGGCGGCATTAGCAGTGGCATGAAAGTGGCCCAATTGGCAGAGACTTTCAGCATGCAATGCCAGCCCCACAACTGGGGAGATGTGTTTGACCATGCCGTGCATTTCCACTGCGAACTCGCCATGCCGAACAATCGCTGGTTTGAGATGACGGTTCCCCAGGGCTCCAGTGACCGTGTCTACGTGAAGGACCGCATCCGTATCGCAGAGGATGGATACGTGTACGCGCCCATGAAACCAGGACTGGGGTACGAGATCGATCGTGACGTGCTGGACAGGATCACGATAAGGATTGAGACTTGAGAGGAGATCGGATGCCGCAACACAGCGTATCACGTCGCCATTTTCTCGGGGCTGCAGGGGCGGGTGCGGCCGCCGGCGTGTTCACTCCGCTCCGGCCGGTTTGCGCGGCCCTTCAAGCGGCCGGAATCAAGCCAAGCGATCTCACGATCAAAGAAGTCAAAGTGTATGTTCTGAAGTCCAACGAACAAATCGCCTCGCTTGTGACCGACAACGGGATTGAAGGCAACTACACGCTTGCCAGCCGCTATTTTCACCCCAACTGGAGTAATCTCGGATGGCTCGAATACGCGAAACGTGAATTGCCGGGCAGGAGCATCCTTGACTTTCCTGAATTTACGGACCAGTACAGATCGAGGGTTGGGCAGCTTTCCTATGCCTCGGCAATCAACAACTGTGCATGGGACATACTCGGCAAGGCTGTCAACCTCCCGGTCTATCGGCTCCTGGGCGCATACCGGGACCGCGTAAGGGCCTACGCAAGTTCTCAGCACCTCAAGACGGTGGATGATTTTGTCGCCGATCTCCAGCACGCCAAGGGGGATGGATTCACGGCTTACAAGATCCATCCACCTTGGTTGCCCGACAATGCGGTGGATTACAGGCTTGATATCGACGTGGCGAAAGCCGTGCGGAAGTACGCCGGAGACGATTTCCCGCTTCTATTCGACCGCGTGGGCGGTTACACGCGCGACGAAGCAATAAAGGTGGGCCGTGTACTGGATCAACTGAACTATGTCTCCTACGAAGACCCGATACCGACCAACGACATCGACGGCCTCGCGCAATTGGCGCAGGCTCTAGACTTGCCCATCACCATCGGGGAATTCATCTTCTCGCCCTATGATTTCCCCGAATACATACGCCGGGGAGCCTGCGACGAGGTGCGATTCATCGTCGACAATATCGGCGGGATTACTGGCGGTATGAAGGTCGCCCGCCTGGCGGAATGCTTCGGCATGGAGTGCCAGCCGCATAACTGGGGCACAGCGCTGGATCATGCCGTCCATTTCCATTGCGAGCTTGCCATGCCGAACAATATCTGGTTCGAAATGACGCAGCCCCAGGGCAGCACGGACCGGCCTTATTTCAAGGACCAGATCCGCATCGACAAAGACGGATACGTGCCCGCGCCCACCAAGCCGGGACTCGGGTACGAGATTGACCGTAACGTGCTGGACAATCTGACGAAGAAAATCGCGCGCTAGTTTGGATTCCGCTCTTCGGAAGGCGTGAAAGAATAAACACGCTCGCGTTAAGGGTCCGTCTGCTTCGTCGAAAATCGCCCCGAGCCGGTCATTCCCGCGAAAGCGAAAATCCACCTTCTTGCGGGCTGACGTAGACCCCCGCCCTTCGGCAAGCTCAGGGCAAGCTTTACGCAGGGGTGGCAACAACGGCGATTTTCCTCTCCTTGGGTGGGCTGCAAGCCCATATCTGCTCAGGATGACAGACGCGTCCAACCGCGGAATGCGGGGAAAAAAGATCTTGACAAGTGGAATCTATATATGTAGACTTTTCCTATGAACACTCCCCGCATTTCGCCTGAAACTCTTCGCGTGTTGCAAAGCTTTCTCGAGCGCCCCACCGACTGGCGCTACGGTTACGAGCTGAGCCGTGAAACCAGGCTCAAGTCCGGGACGCTGTATCCCATCCTCATGCGCCTGGAAAAATACAAGTTGCTGGAAGCTCGCTGGGTGGCGACGCAAGAGGGCGTGCCACCACGGCACACGTACAGGTTGACGCCGAATGGATTGGAACTGGCCAAGACCCAATTGGCCGAGACGCGCCCGCGCTGGTTGGTTCGCCAGCCAGCCTTAAGCAGAGGGTGAGGGTCATGCTGGAAATGCCTCTCCGTCACGCTGCGACAGTGCTCTTGGAATCCGCGATTCGCATCGCGCCGCCGGACACGCGCGAGTGGGGCCAAGCAATGTGCGGGGAACTGAGCTACGTGGATGGCCATTGGGCGGCTCTGATGTGGGCACTCGGCGGTGCGAGCGTTATGGCCAAACACGCGCTGATATCCCTCCTCATTCCGGGCCGCCGCGCAGGCATGCCGCCCAGCGATGAGCTCTTAGCCAAGAATGTTTCCTTACGCAAGACGGCACTGGTTGCCGGCGCTGGATGCATCCTGATGGCGCTGCTGTTTTTCGGCGCCCCGCCGTTCCGGCAGGCATTCCGAGTGGCGCTGAGGCCCTGGTACTTTGTGTTTCAGAAAGCCTCGGGGGACATCCAGCCTCGCTTTGAGGCTCTCGCCAAGCGGGCGGAAGTGCAGCACGATCCCGTGGGGTTGGCCTTCTGCGCCGTACGCCTCTGGAATTCCCGCGAGAGCGCTCGCTTGGCAGAGGAAGCCGTCCGCCTCGACCCGAATCTCCTTTGGGTCTACGCCGTCGTCGGCATGCGTCACCCCGAACTGCCCCAAATCGGTCAATGGACGGCGAGGCTCGAGCGGTGGGATCCGCAGAATGCAATTTTTCGCTTGATCGAGGCGGAGTCAATTGAGCAAGCTCATTCTCATCCAATCGTAGGGTCGGCTTCGACGGAAGA
>Ga0181533_1006891_pt1 | contig 10106 bp, 7 predicted proteins | sample PEATcosm2014_Bin_45_FD_119772 | JGI IMG/M metagenome (GOLD analysis project Ga0181533, IMG submission 119772) | Peatland microbial communities from MTU Mesocosm Facility, Houghton, MI, USA - PEATcosm2014_Bin11_60_metaG | ecosystem: Environmental > Terrestrial > Soil > Wetlands > Peat | place...
AATCAGTAGACTTCAAGCAGAAACTGAAACGAGTCGCTTTCGGAAACCGATCAGTGACTTCAAGCGCAGTCATCATAGCAACGGGCTCGTCAGCGAAATGGCTAGGAATACCCTCAGAGGCAAAATTGCGCGGACGTGGCGTCTCGAGTTGTGCAACATGCGATGGATACTTTTTCAGAAACAAACGTGTCGCGGTAGTTGGCGGAGGCGATACCGCTCTTGAGGAGGCGCTTTTCTTGACGAAGTATGCGACAGAAGTTGTAATCATCCACAGACGCGACAAACTTCGAGCAACAAAAATTATGCAACAAAGAGCGACATCAGATCCTAAGATTCGATTCCTATGGGATTCAGTTGTCGACGACGTCCTTGGACAGAACAAGGTGGAAAGCCTCAAAATCAGGAACTTGAAAACACGTGAAGTTTCAATGTTACCCTGCGATGGTATTTTTGTCGCGATAGGATTCCAGCCCAACACCAAAGTATTCGAAGGACAGATCGAACTCGACGAAAAAGGGTATATCACAATTAGAAACAATACGGAGACGAGCGCAGACGGCGTGTTCGTTGCGGGAGACGTACACGACTACAAGTACAGGCAGGCCATAACCGCCGCGGGAGAAGGTTGCAAAGCTGCTATTGACGCATTATCCTACTTGGACAAGCAAAAGGAAATTGCTGTCGCTGCTCATGAATGATTAGCGGAACTATAGCCCTAACCCTTTGAACAGAAATCTCTTTTGACAGATGGGACAGCACGATGTTTCTCGCGGGATGGTCTGGCCACAATATACACATCTGATATAGGCAGAAGCTATTTGCATCAAACATCATACAGAAGGAAGATTACCTTCTGATTTTGATATTTCTTCTGCATATCAAGCAACAATCGTTGCGGCCAAGTCGTAATTATACAATCTTCAATCAAGGCTAGTGAGCTTGCATCCATCGTCAGATATGATCATACAGCTAATCGTACGATGATTCACAGTCCCGGACGAGAGCGGCAAGAAGTGCGACCATGGAATTTTTGATTCGCAATTGCATGGTACTTCTAGAATGTTTTAAGCATCACTGACCTATCTTCTCCAATCGAATTCAATCGAGCTGACGGAGGTGGCAAATCTGTTACGGTACGAAGTCCCGGCTCGAGTGATTCTAGTCTTGGAATCGAGTTCACTACGACTGCTGGAGTTGCCCTGTCCCCTTGGACACCCCCTTTTATGGTCAAGTCAATAGAGGGGACGCCTTCAATCAGGATCGAATCATGCGGATTTTGAGCGCCTATGTACATCCTAAGGTCTAGAACAACCAACTCTTGACCAGCCAGGATGCCTTTCGCTACTTGGCGGATGCCAGCGACGAGGCCTGCTTGGACTTTCAAGAATTTGCTCTCCAAATTCTTCTCAGCAACAATTGGCGCTATTCTCTCCTGTATCTCGCCAACTTTCCAACCCATTGCTAGTGCTATCAGACCGATGGATTCGGGAAGCCCGATATGCCTTACTGATGTATCTGCAACTCTGCGTTCAAATTCCAGGGTTGTCAGACCTGCGCCAATCCTTCTTTGAAACGGAAGACTCATTCTGGCAGCATCGACGACGCGTTCAGCACGGATTGAAGTAACCTGTTGACATACGCCGCTTAATACTACGGGAAGAGTGTCAAGCAGAAAACCAGGGTTAACTCCGGTTCCAAGCACAACTTTCTTCTTGGATTTTGCTAAGTCGTCGAGTTTCTGAGCAGTTTCCGGATATTTGACGAAAGGATACGTCAATTCTTCAGCAGTCGAAATAATATTCACTTCGTGTTCCAGCATTTTCAAGTTGCGGGTATATAGTCTGCATCTCTGAGGAAGTCGCGTGAGTTACGACGTCAGGGCTAGTTCGACTCAATACATCGTCTGGATGTTTACTTACAATAATCCCAGTTTGTCGCGCAGTCTTCAAAAATCGTCCGACATCTTCGCCAGCCTTGTCAGCATCCATGTCAATTACTCCGACAAGTTCGGCCCATGGCCGCGTGAGAAGTGTTTCCACAATCTCCAATCCGACAGGACCCAACCCGTACTGTACCCCCCTTATTTTTCCCAAACCACTAAGCCCTTCCTGGACTCGAGATATTAGCTGTCAATATATGTAAAAGAAATGACGCAATCAAGAAAGACTCGAAAGTGTCTTTTACCTAATCTGACTGATAACTCGGTCCGTGAGGTTTACGCTTCCACATCGAATAACTTACGATCTTATGCCCGCGCTAACCCCTTTGATAATGTACGCTATATTGCCAGCCTTCGCTGCTATTTTCGTTTATGGAGTGTACCGCCGTTTCAGAATGTATTTTCGAGGAGTCACTGGATTTCAATTAGATAGATTGGGCCCTCGAATCGAGAGAGTATTCGTGAACGTACTTGCTCAACGTAAAGTTGTGAGAAAACAGTGCCCAGGTTTAATGCATTTACTCATTTACCTGGGGTTCATTGTTCTCTTCATCGGAACTTTGCTCGTGTTCTTAGATTATGATATCTGGAAAACTTTCTTTCACCAGCAAATCCTCGTAGGCAACTTCTACCTCGTTTATGAAGCATCTCTCGATGCCTTCGGTCTGGTGGCTATCGCAGGCCTTGTTTTCGGGATATTTCGCCGATCTGTAACAAGGCCACCAAACTTGCCCAGTTCAAGAGATGACGTGTTCGTTTTCTCAATCCTTCTCGTAATACTCACCACAGGCTATATTATGGAGGGTATTCGCCTAGCCGTAGATAATCCCCCTTGGGCTTCATGGTCATTCGTTGGCTACCGTGTGGCGCTTCTTCTTCTGGCCTCGTTCGGTAGGCAAGTTGTCAATGTCTACCCAGCGCTATGGTGGTTCCATGCACTCCTAGCTTTCACGGCTTTTGCAGCTATTCCATACACAAAACTGTTCCATTTGATCACATCACCATTCAACGCGCTGTTTGCCGATCAAAGGCCAATTGGACAATTGAGCACGCCTTTCGACTTACGACAGTTAGTAGCATCAGGTAACTTCGACGTTAAGGTTGGGGCGACTGCTATTAGTGATTTCTCTTGGCGAGAGAGGCTTTCTTTCGACTCCTGCACTTCGTGTGGTAGGTGTAGCAATGCCTGTCCTGCAACTGCTGCAGAAACTCCGCTATCTCCCATGCACTTGATACTTAACCTCCGGAATGCCATGCTAACAGAACAAGAATCTGGCTCACCGCTGATAGGTTCAGTTATCGATCAAGAGGAACTGTGGGCATGTACAACATGCAGGGCGTGCGTTCATGAATGTCCAGTGTTGATCGATCATATCGACGCGATCGTGGACATGAGACGTCATCTTGTTGGAGAAGGAAAGTTAGATCGTGCCAAAAGAGACTTGCTCAATAATCTAAGCAACTCCGCAAATCCTTACGGGCTTCCAGCCAGCAATCGACTGAACTGGGCAAAGGACCTTGATGTCAAGACTGTAAAAGAGCAACCGGAATTTGATGTCCTCTACTGGGTAGGTTGCTCCGGTTCATACGACCCGAGAAATCAAGCCGTATCCCGAGCTATGGTTAAGATTCTGCGCGCCGCCAAGGTACGGTTCTCCGTTCTCGGAAATGAAGAGAGATGCAACTGTGAAGTTGCGAGACGTTTAGGCGAGGAGGGACGCTTCCAACAATCAGCACTCGAGCTGATCCAACTGTTCGAAAGGTACAATGTTAAGACAATCCTCACCCAATGCCCTCACTGCTTCAACACCTTCAAGAATGAATATCCTGAATTCGGTGCGTCTTTTCAAGCAATTCATCACACACAATTCATCGCTGAACTCATCGAGTCCGGCCGATTGACCCTAAGAAAAGGAACTGAACAAATCGTGACTTTTCATGATCCATGCTATCTCGGAAGATATAACTCGGTCTTTGATAAGCCCAGATCAATACTCTCGTCACTGGGACCAGTTACGATCCGAGAGATGCATCGTCATGGTGAGGATAGCTTCTGCTGCGGAGCTGGCGGGGCGAATTTCTGGTACAAGGTCGACCAAAAGAAAAGGATTAATCAGATACGATTCGAAGAAGCCAGAAAAACAAAATCGAATATCCTTGCAACTGCGTGCCCGTTTTGCGCTTCAATGTTTGAGGACGCCGCTGCGTCTCTTGGATCGACAGCCTCACCTAGAGTGAGGGATGTTGCTGAGCTCATAGCAGACTTGATTGACGCTTCTCAATTTTATTAGTTTGAGCTAATTCTCTGCAAGGGTCACGCTTAGTGAGGGAACATGGTAAACATCATCGTGCTCGTAAAGCAGGTATTGCAGACGGCGGAACTCAAAATAGACAAGACAAGCAAAGGTATAGTGACTCAGGGAGTCCCCCGAGTTATCAGTGAGACAGACAAGAATGCCCTGGAAGAAGCGGTTCGGATCAAAGAGAAACACGGCGGAAAAATCACCGCCCTAAGCATGGGTCCTCCTGAAGCAAAAGAAGCTCTCAGAGAGGCGTTAGCGATGGGCGCAGACGAAGCAGTTCTCCTGACGGATCCGCGATTCGAAGGATCAGATTCACACGCAGTAGCAAGCGTACTAGCGGCCGCAGTTACAAAAATACTCGATTACGATTTGATAATTTGTGGCGCATATTCCGAGGATATGTTCGCATTTCAAGTTGGACCCAGGCTCGCAGAGGTGTGCAATCTTCCCCAGTTCACCTATGCAACCAAGATAAATTTGGAGGGAACCAAGATCGTCGTAGAGAGGGATTTAGAGAACGAGCGTCAGATTGTGGAAGGAAAACTACCCTGCTTGGTAACTGTCGTGAGAGAAATCAACGAACCCAGACTCCCGACACTGATGGCAATAATGGCTTCATCGAAGAAACCAACCTCGATATGGTCGGCAGATGACCTACACCTTACGGAAAGTGAATTGGGATACAACGGATCTCTCGACGAACTTCTAAGAAGCATGGTTAGCTCAGGGGAAAGAAAGCGCATAATCCTACAGGGAGAAGCCAAAGATGCTGTACTCAAACTCACACGTGCTCTCCAACAGGAAGGGGTTCTGAAGGGCTGAAAAATGGGACAAGAGAAACGTGACGTCTGGGTTTTCTCAGAGCAACCTCAACACGCATTCGAACTTCTTGGAAAGGGAAACATGCTTTCCAAGGAACTGGGCTCAGACCTTGTTGCATTTGCAACGACACAGGCCAGTGCTGACGAATACATCAGGCACGGTGCCGACAAAGTCATCCTAGTGAACCACCCGCTGCTAGGTGAATTTCAGGTTGACACGTATACTGATGCACTGTCAGAGCTTGCGAATGAACACAAACCAGAGATAATCCTGATCGGCGCGACAAGAAACGGGTTGGAGCTTGCACCCCGCCTTGCAGAACGATTGAAGACAGGCTGCGTAACTGAAGTTACAAGAATTGAGTTAGACGCAGACAAGAAATTCCTTCTTATGGATAGAGTAACTATGGGAGGAAACCTGGTCGAAACTCATATCTCACGCTCAAAACCACAGATTGCAAGCGTGCCCAAAGGCCTGTTTGCCCAGAGTACACTAGATCCATCGCACAAAGGCCAAGTAATCATCGCGGAGCCGACAATCAAATCTCCCACAACGAAACTTCTCGAAAAGAAGTCCAAGGAGGTAAAGGGAGTGAAACTGTCAGACGCAACCGTAATCGTCTCCTTCGGTCGAGGAGTTCGAAAGAAAGAAGACATTATTATGGTGGAAGATTTTGCGAAAGCCGTGGGTGGCGTAGTCGGATGTTCGCGCCCGATTGCTGAAGATCTCGGATGGTTGCCTGAGGAACAATACATTGGGCTGTCAGGCCAGAAGGTTAATCCGAAATTGTACTTCGCTTGTGGAATCTCAGGTCAAATTCAGCATCTCACGGGAATAAGAAACAGCAAAGTGATAGTATCGATCAATAATGATCCTAAAGCCCCAATATTCGAATTCAGCGACTACGGAATCGTAGGCGACCTCTATACGATATTGCCCATCCTGACAGACGCTATCCGACAACTGGCCAAGAATTAATCTCTGCCAAGAACGTACGAAGGCATAGAGAGAACAGATGCTGAAAGAAGCGTAATGAAGAGTCTTGGGTCTCGCGCGAGGGAGAATAGGATTTTCCCCTGAAAATCAATGTCCGATGCTTTTTCCAAAACTTCATCGGTTCTGAACCATTTTGATATGTCGAAGATCCTGTTAAGATGTCTATCTGGCATCTCATACAGTAGACGTCTTAGCAAACTCATGGCTTTCAAATCGAAGCCAATCAGTCGCCGCCAAGAATCTTCATAGATTCTCAAGAATGAGGATGAGGTATTACCATCCAGAATTGCCCTGGCCGCGGTTTGTCCAGCAAGCTTTCCGCAAGCTAGTCCGAACACGATCCCTCCTCCTGTTGTAGGCTTAACTTGAGAAGCAGCGTCACCGACGGCTAGAAACGCATCTGAGTAGGTTTGGCCACTTGCACCATTGACTGGAATCGGATGAAAGTTAGGTGCCGTGACATACTTCGCGTTCCTAAGTTTCAATGATGCCACGGGATGTTTCTTCAGAAACCTTTCAAGACAGAGACGAATGTTTGACCGAACAGCAGCAGCTAAACCAACTTTCGCAGAGCCGTCCTTTCGCGGAATTATCCAACCAAAGAACCCTGGGGCAAACTGCTGGCCGAAATACAGTTCCACGAAGTCAGGGTCAATATCGGCAACGTGTTCGACATGAACTTGGGCTGAGTTAACGAATTTCCGCACGTCTTGTCTAAAGACCTTCATGTGCCGTGAAATTGGGGCTCCGCAGCCGCCCGCATCAATCACCATCTTACATGAAATTTCACCATGAGGCGTCCTCAGTTTGATCAAGTGATCAGATTGTTTGATTCCATCTATTCTGCAATCTAGATTGAGAGTCGCCCCTTTCTTTACTGCGAGAGAAGCGAGATATTGGTCGAATTTTGCTCTATTGATAACCCATGTTACTGGAGTCGGTCGACGTAGGACTAAGCGTTCTCCATTAGGTGCATTGAGGATCGCTCCTTTGATCTCATTCTCTATAAGGTTGGGGGAAAGCTCCGGGCCATATCGTTTGAACGATTCTATTCCGACATGACCTGAACAGTGGGAAGGATAGCCGATTTCTGGGTGTTCTTCGAAGATCGCTACAGATACTCCGTCTGCGGCTGCTGCAAGGGCTGATGTTGCGCCGCTGACACCGCATCCCACGATGGCTAGATCGACTGACTGTGTTAACAAGAATCAATCTTGCTTTCGACGTTCTGATTGTTCTACGAGTTCCACGCGCCGTTTCCCTTTCATTTGTCTTGAGACTCGAATAGTTCCGTTCACTTCCAATTTCATGAGTATTTCGTTTAATTCGCGGAAGCTCATATCCTCTTTCCCGTTTTTCACTTCTTTTAGTAATTCGTCATCGGTTAATGGCCCCTTTCGTCCGATGAGATCAAGGACTGTGAGTTGTAGTGGGCGAGGTCCCCAAACTTTCGTGGCCAAAGCGTAATCGCTTCTTATGCTACTGGAGTAGGCGCTGCGGCTCTTTCTCGTCTAAGCCTCTTGGAGAACTTCTGGTACCATGCGTCATCTTCCGGAGTAATGCTGGGTCCCACTCGTTCCATGGCTTCGTCGAAATCGCGACGTGAAACTTCCGTGGCATTCACATCTTCTCGTAATGCATTCATGGCGGCTTCTCTGCAAATCGCCTCAATGTCTGCACCGGAGTATCCCTGCGCTTTCCGTGCTAGTTCATCGAGTGTTACATCCTGAGAGAGAGGCATCGAACCTGCATGAATCTTGAAGATCTCTTTGAGAGAGTCTACATCGGGTGAGGGTACGAAGATTAGTCTATCGAATCTTCCTGGGCGCATGACTGCCGGGTCCAGTATATCTGGGCGGTTTGTTGCGGCTATTACTAGAACGTTCTGCAAGGTTTCTATACCGTCAATCTCAGTCAGGAGTTGGCTGATCACCCGTTCGCTAGCCCCGGAATCGGCGTACCCTAATCCTCGTTTTGGTACGATCGCATCAAGTTCATCGAAGAATATTATGGAAGGTGCTGCGGTTCTTCCTTTTCGGAATACTTCACGAATAGCCTTCTCTGATTCTCCTACCCACTTTGAGAATATTTCAGGTCCCTTTATTGATATGAAGTTGGCTTCGCTCTCCGTTGCTACGGCGCGCGCTAGAAGTGTCTTCCCGCATCCTGGCGGTCCATAGAGCAGGATTCCGCGTGGGGGTTTTATTCCCATTCTATTGAATACTTCAGGTTTCTTCAGTGGCCATTCTACGGATTCCATAAGTTCCTGTTTTACTCGCTTCAGGCCACCCACTTGTGTCCACTGCACTTGTGGCACCTCGACGTAGACTTCGCGCATTGCTGTTGGAGTAATCTCTCGGTATGCCGACATGAAATCGTCCATGATCACGACCATTTTTTCTAGGATTTCGGGGGGAATTCGTTCTTCTTCCAGGTTTATTTCAGGTATGTAGCGTCTGAGTGCTTTCATTGCAGCTTCTCGGCACAATGACGCAATGTCTGCTCCAGTGTATCCATGTGTCACATCCGACAGGCGTTTTAAGTCGACGTCTTCGCTCAGTGGCATATTTCGCGTGTGAATTTGCAGTACTTCGTACCTTCCGGCTTTATCTGGGACGCCAATCTCGATTTCTCGATCGAATCTTCCCGGCCGTCGCAAAGCTGGGTCAATTGCGTTAGGACGGTTAGTTGCGCCGATAACTATGATGTTGCCGCGTGATCCCATCCCGTCCATTAGAGATAGAAGTTGTGCAACAACTCGTCTTTCTACTTCTCCGGTTACCTCTTCGCGCTTCGGAGCGATTGCATCCATCTCGTCGATGAAGATTATGCTAGGTGATGTTTCCTGCGCCTTTTGGAATATTTCACGCAATCTCGCTTCAGACTCTCCGTAGAATTTCGACATGATCTCAGGTCCGGAGATTACGTAGAAATTGGCGTCGGATTCATTCGCCACTGCTTTAGCTAGTAGTGTTTTTCCGCATCCTGGGGGGCCGTATAGAAACACTCCTCTGGGTGGTTCAATGCCTAATCGCTGGAAGAGCTCAGGGTGTCGGAGAGGGAGTTCTACCATCTCACGGATTCGTTGAATTTCCTCATGTAGACCACCTATGTCTTCGTAAGTTACTATCGGGATTCCTTTCTTCTCCGGCGTCGGTTCGCTCAACACTTGGACGTGCGCTGCCTCCGTAATCTTAACTGCCCCGTGAGGTCGAGTTCTAGTAACAATAAGAGGTACGGCGCTTCCGAAGATCGAAAGGAGTGTCATGTCTCCTTCGATGAAGGGCATATCCATGAAGCGTCGTTTTACGAAACTCACGAACTCTTCATCAACGCTTAACCGCACGTCCGTAGGCGCGAAAACAATAGCTTGGGCGTCTTTCACATCTGCCTTCCTTACGCTAACATATTCATTTAGAGCCACACCCGCATTTCTGCGTATCAGGCCATCCATTCTCACGATTTCCTGCCCTTGATCCTCTGCGTAAGCTGGCCAAGCCACCGCGACTGTCATCTTCTTCCCGTGAATTTCAACAAAATCCCCGGCAGTGCTTCCAAGCTTTTGCATCGTGTCGTTGTCTATGCGGACTTTACCGTGACCAACATCCCTTTGCCTCGCGTCAGCAACTCGTAAAGATATTTCTTTGCTGCTCATTTTTCTCATTCTCAGAGCGTATCGTAGTATTCGCGTCGAAGAGACTTGACTGGTGAGACTAAAATTGCTTTTGCACTAGTTCTCAACCGGCAGAATAGCAGGTTGCCCAACTTATGGGTGCAATGTTGAATGTGTCTTCATCCACGGACGGAATGCTACGGTTAAGCGCAACCCATTTGGGATTTAAATGTTACTTAACGTAACAGAAACTAAACTCTTCCCATTCTCAGAACTTGAATTTCGCTTACCGCGTCGATGGAACGAATGGCTTCTTCAACTTGTTCCATATGTCCAGCCGCGTCTTCAGGCAGGACCACGTGTGCAATAAGCGCAACCAGACCGAAGGCAACAGGTTCTTCGTCGAACCTTTGCACGCTAGATCCTGTGGGTA
>Ga0181533_1006894_pt1 | contig 10102 bp, 10 predicted proteins | sample PEATcosm2014_Bin_45_FD_119772 | JGI IMG/M metagenome (GOLD analysis project Ga0181533, IMG submission 119772) | Peatland microbial communities from MTU Mesocosm Facility, Houghton, MI, USA - PEATcosm2014_Bin11_60_metaG | ecosystem: Environmental > Terrestrial > Soil > Wetlands > Peat | place...
AACTGATAGAATCTGCATGTCTTGTGCCATGACCATACGCGTGCTCCTTTTGTAACTTGGCACATCGGCGGCACCCTCCTAGAGTCAATGAGATAGCAGCGTCCGGCGGGGACCGGGATTTCGGCATCTGGCGTGCATCCAAGTACCCGGAGTGGTCTGTCGGCGCGGTTTAGAGTGAAAATTTTGGATTTTTCGGGCATGAAGTACACGAACGCCTATTTCCGGTCTGTGACTCTGTTGCTGGCTACCGCGGGGCTCGCCAGCCAGTCCCCAGCGCAGGCGGTGTACAGTCCGGGTGCGCCCAGCCTGACCGCGTACATCACGGGACCTGCGGCCGCTGACAATCCTGACGACCAGGGTGCGATCATCACGCTTCACTCGCGGGTGAATGAAGTGAACGTGCTGTTCATCGCGACCGATAAGCACGGCAAGTTCGTCCGCGACCTGACCCAGAAAGATTTCACTATTCTGGACGATCACAAACCGCCGCAGGCGATTCTGAACTTCCACCGGGAGACCGATCTGCCGCTGCACCTGGGCTTGTTGATCGACGTGAGCGGATCGGTGAACAGCCGCTTCGATTTTGAGCAGGGCGCAGCCACCAGCTTCCTGCAGCACACCTTGCGCGCCGGTTTCGATAAAGCCTTTATTCTCGGATTCAACAGCCACAGCCAGCTGGCCCAGGATTTTACCGACAACGTGCCGCTGCTCTCGGCGAGCGTGCACAAGCTGCGTGATGGCGGCGGGACCGCGCTCTACGACGCCGTCTACCACGCCTGCAAGGATAAGTTCCTGAAGGACCGCTCGGACCACCCGCTGCGCAAAGCCATCATCGTGGTCAGCGACGGGGAAGACAATCAGAGCGAATTCACCAATGCGCAGGCGATCGAAATGGCGCAACGTGCCGAGGTCATCATCTACGCCATTTCCACCGATGACAGCGGCCTGGTGCTGCGCGGCGACCGAGTGCTCGAACAGCTGGCCGAAGCCACCGGCGGCCGGGCGTTTTTCCCCTTCAAGATGAAGGACATTACCCACTCCTACGACGCGATTGAAGACGAACTGCGCAGCCAGTACGTGGTCTCCTACAAGCCGGCCGATTTCGATGCCGATGGCCGATACCGCTCGATCGAGATTTCTTCCCTGAAGAAGGATCTGCAGGTGCGGGCGCGCAAAGGCTACTTTGCGCCGATGCAGTAAAACCGGACCTCAGACCTCGGACTTCAGACCTCAGACTTCGGACTTCGGGCGTCAGACCTCGGACTTCAGACCCCGCACCTCAGCCTATGCGCCTCAGCCCAAGGTCTGACGTCTGAGGTCTGAGGTCCGGTTACAAGTCGTTGCGCCTGCGTCCTCGCTGTGTTAACGTCCGAGTGATTTCCGGTTTACTCTTCCGAATGCGAATGCTGAGGAGAAGCTCATGAGCGCCATCATTTTCCTGGTAATTCTTGTCGTCATCGCCGTGGTGCTGATCGGGATGTACAACAGCCTGGTGCAGCTCCGCGTGCGCTGCGATTCGGCGTGGTCCGACATCGATGTGCAACTGAAGCGGCGGCACGACCTGATCCCCAACCTGGTGGAAACGGTGAAGGGGTACGCCGCTCACGAAAAAGGCACGTTCGAGAACATTGCCAAGTTCCGTTCGCAGGCCATGCAGGCGACTACGCCGGCAGACAAGGCGGCCGCGGAGAATCAACTTACCGGCGCGCTCAAGAGCCTGTTTGCCGTGGCGGAGAATTATCCTGAGCTCAAGGCTTCCGAAGAATTCACGCAGCTGCAGGGCTCGCTGAGCCAGACGGAAGATTCCATTCAAAACGCGCGCCGTTACTACAACGCCGTGGCGCGCGATCTGAATACCAAGATTCAGTCTTTCCCCACCAACATTATTGCCGGTATGTTCGGGTTCCCGGCGCGGCAGTTCTTCGAAACCGCCGCGGCTGACCGCGAGCCGGTGCAGGTGAAGTTCTAGGCGATTGGGTAATTTCGTAATTTGGTAATTGAGTAATTGGAGAATTTGGTAATGTGAAAATCCCAACCAGGATTCTTCTTCTAGCGCTGCTCTTCTCCGGTCTCGCCAGCGTCGCCGCCGCCAAATCCTGGCGGGTGGCCGACTTTCAGGACAACATCAGCGTCGCCAAAGACGGCAGTGCGGTGGTGACCGAGCACATTACACTGACATTTGTGGGCGAGTGGCAGGGGATTCATCGCACGATTCCCATCGAATACCCCGGGCCGAACCGCACCAATTACGAACTCTACGTCGACGTCACCAGCGTCAGCGATGGCGAGGGCCGGGCGCTCAAGTACGACTCGTCGGTTTCCAACGGCTTCCGCGACTTGAAGATTTATATTCCCCACGCGGTAGATGCAACCCGGACGGTCGAGATCGCCTACCGCGTGCGCAACGGCACGCGCTTCTTCGAAGATCACGATGAGTTCTACTGGAACGTGACGGGAAACGACTGGCCGGTGCCGATCGATCATGCGGCGGCGACGGTGAGCTTTCCCGATGCGGCGGCCGGTTCGCTCCGGGCGCAGGCATTCACCGGCGTGTATGGGTCAGCCGAGCGCGACGCGACCGCCAAGGTGGATGGTGCGGCGGCACAGTTCGAGACCAACAATCCGCTGCCCATGCGCGGCGGGCTGACCATCGACGTCTACATCCCAAAGGACATACTCGAGGAACCGGGCGCGGTCACGCGGTTTTTCTGGTTCATCGGCGGCAATCCCGCCGTTTTCCTGCCGCTGGTCACGCTCGCCGTGATGTTCCCCCTGTGGTGGTACAAGGGACGCGACCAGGATCCGGGCATGTCGGTTGCGCCCATGTACGAGCCGCCGCCGGGTATTTCTCCGGCGGAAGCAGGCACGCTGCTGGAAGACACCATTCACCCTCGCGATATCACGTCGACCATGGTCGATATGGCGGTGCGCGGCTACATCAAGATCGAAGAGACCGCGGAAAAAGTCGTGCTCTTCACCCACAAAGATTATGTTTTCCACCTGCTCAAGCCGCGCGAGCAGTGGGGCAGCGATCTGGCTCCCCATGAGCGGGTCATGCTGGAAAACGTGTTTGCCGGTGGAGACGAGACTCGCCTGTCGGGCCTGAAGAACCGCTTCTACACGGCTGTGCCCGCCATCCGCCAGGACATCATGTCGGAGTTGAAGAACAAGGGCATCTACCTGCTCGACCCGGAGTCGGCGAACGGCTACAGCATCGCTGCCGCGGTTGCGATTCTGATTCCCTTCGCGATTTTCCAATACCTGGGATGGGCCAACTTTTTCAGCTCGGTTCCGTTGCTGATCGTGAGCGTGCTGGTTTCGGCCTTGATCTGGTGGCTGTTTGCCCGGGTCATGACGGCCAAGACGGTCAAGGGAGCGCGCACTCGCATCGCGGTGCTGGGCTTTCAGGAGTTCATGAATCGGGTGGACGCGGAGCGGCTCAAAGTCATGCCGCCCACCACGTTTGAGAAATTTCTGCCGTACGCGATGGCGCTGGGCGTGGAGCATCACTGGGCGCAGGCGTTTGCCGGAATCATCAAAGATCCGCCGAGCTGGTATGTGGCGCCCGGCGTATATGCGCCTGGCATGGGCTTCAATCCGATCTTCTTTTCGAGTTCGATGCACAGCATGGCGTCGGACATGCACCAGGTCTTCGTCTCGGCTCCGCGCGCCAGTTCGAGCGGCTCGGGTTTTGGTGGAGGCGGATTCGGCGGGGGTGGATTTTCCGGCGGCGGATTCGGAGGCGGAGGAGGAAGCGCGTTCTAAAGGCTGGTTTCGTCAAACGGGTACCAGACGTTTCTCTATTGACCGCCGAATGAACCACCTGCGGCTCGCCAAGTCATGATCACTTCAGTCATATTGTCGTGGTGACCCAGGTACATTGCAGCCCCGTTGGAACCAATGTAGTTTCGGGTATCAATGGAAACTCGAAAAGTGTCAAAACACCGCTCGAATGCGAGCACGTCCATAGATATAACGGCAGATATAACGGCGACTCGCAGCCTGAATCGCATTCAACTGGGAAAACGCAGGAGCACCCGGATTGCCCTCGACAGCCCGGTGGAACTGGCGGGTCAAGATCGGCACAAATCTTCCTTTGCGATGCCTGCCAAGGCTACCAACCTGAATAAGCATGGGGCAGCCATCCAGTTGCATCGGGAATTGCTGGTCGGTTCTATCGTCTCAGTGAAGAACAAGCACGGTATCCAAGTTTCGGCGCGGGTCGTTTCGCAGTTGGTCGCACGGAATGGAGTTCCCACATACGCCATTGAGTTTGTCGAGCAGGATGATAAGGCCAAGGATTTTTGGGGAATTTCGTTCCCCTCCGCTACCTAAGACTCTGAAAGCCGTCTGACCCTCCAGTGCCACAATTAATACTACTTTCCCAGTATTGATCTTCCCTGCCCCACATCTATAATCCCCACGTCTGTCTGGGATTCGACTGCAAGTCAATTGAAGGCACCCTCCAGGTCTGTTCAGAAGGCGGTAGTCGCCGCGGTTTGCCTGATCGGCACGCTGTGGGCAATCGCGTGCGGGGCTTTGTACCATGTGATGCGGCAACCGCCCGAGCGCTTCGCCCGGGTGATGTCGAGAATACCGGGGCCAGTCGCATTCCTCGTGCTTCCCTTTGAAACGCTCTGGCTGCACGCCCGCGCCGGCAACCTCGAGGTTGGGGAGCGTGCGCCCGATTTCACGCTGGCCAGGCTGGACACGAGCGAGCCGACCCAACTGTCATCTTTCGCCGCGCAAGGGCGCCCGGTGGTGCTCGTATTTGGGAGCTATACCTGACCGCCGTTCCGGCGGGAGGTTCCCGCTCTTAACAAGCTTTATGAGCAATATCGCAATCAGGTCACATTTCTCGTGGTCTACATCAGCGAGGCCCATCCGAGCGACGTTTGGCAGATGGAAAGTAACATCCGGGATAAGGTGGTGTTTGCCACTCCGCGGAACGAGGACGAGCGCGCGACGCTTGCCGGGACGTGCGTGCGCAAGCTGGGGGTCGAGATTCCGGCAGTTCTGGATGAGTTTGGGAACTCGACGGAGAGCGCATATACGGCGTGGCCCGACCGCCTCTACCTGATCGATGGCGGCGGCAAAGTGGCCTACAAGAGCAGACCCGGGCCGTTCGGATTCAAGCCGGACGAGTTGGCCGCGGCGTTGCGCAAGATGGTGACTGCTCCTCGATAGCGCAACATCCCCACTCAAGCCAAAACCCGGCTTGAGTGGGCCACCCGCCGAATTTCTGCTTAGCCGAAGCGCGTGTTCGGAAAGATAGGACTTGACTCAGTAGTCGGAGTCCGATATAACGGAATCCGACTATGAAGGAAGATTTTGATCAGTTTCTGCCTCTTCCCCCTGCGGCGCTGCATATCTTGCTCGCCCTCGCAAGTGAAGATCGTCACGGATACGGGATTATGCGAGAGGTGGCCCGCCAGTCGGATGGCCGCTACAAGCTGGGCCCCGGCACGTTGTACGACAATCTGCAAAAACTGCTCGATCAAGGCATCGTGGAAGAGCGCCCCCCACGCTCTCTCGGCGATGATCCAAGGCGCCGTTATTATCGCCTGTCACGCTTTGGCCGTGGACTCTTGGCCACAGAGATCGCAAGACTCGAAGGCCTGGTCCGCGAAGCGAGACTACATCTCACAATCCGTCCGGGGAGGGCATGATGACCCGCACCTTCTATCGTTGGCTCGTTTGTTTGCATCCACCCGCCTTTCGCCTGCGGTTCGAGCAAGAACTTCTTTGGATATTCGACGAATCCAGCGACGCGTCAGGCGCGGCGCCGCTCCTGTATGACGCCGCCATCTCTCTGCTGCGACAGTGGCTCATGCGATCGGGAATGTGGAAGTGGGTACTCGGGGGTATCGCTGGAGCGCTGCCGGTCGTTATCGGATTCGGAAGCTTCTTGTTCGACTGGCCTATACGCCGCCCGTAACGCCGAACTGTGAGTCGGCCATTTCTGATAAGGAGGTCGGCACATGAGAAAGTGGATTCGGAGAATCTCGTGCGTGCTTCTGACTTTGCTGGTGGTGGCGCTTCTGTGGGGTTTTGCATATGAACAGGTCGGGAGGGCCAGGGATGCCAGTCAACTGCCTCCACGAGTTGGACAGGCAGTTGATTTTGGTGGACGCACTCTGAACCTCTACTGCTCGGGTCAGGGTACTCCGACCGTGATTCTTGAAACCGGAGGCAATTCGCCCGGTTATGAGTGGCTGGTGCTACAGTCCAAAATGGCAGGGTTCACTCGCGCCTGCTGGTACGACCGCGCGGGTGTAGGGTGGAGCGATCCGCCATCATCTCCACGAACGAGTGCCAGTGTTGCCAGCGATCTGCACGAGGCGCTACAGCGCGCAGGGGTTTTGCCACCCTACGTGATGGCTGGTGGTTCGGTCGGGGGCGAATATGTTCGCATCTATACGGCGCGCTACCCCTCGGACGTGGCCGGTCTGGTCTTGATCGATTCAGCGGTTCCGGACATGCATGAGCCCGACTTCGCGTTAGCACCCATAAATCGTATGTCAGGCAGCACGAGACACCTGATTTGCCTGGCTCTACCAGCAATGACGCGATTTGGGATAATTCGATTCGAGGCGAGTCGGGAGCGGCGCCCTTCTCCGCCCGATTTCACCCCCGAGCAAGCCAGCGTATTGGCGAAGCTCGAAGCACAACCGGAGGCGTATAGAACCGATGCCGAGCAGGCCTGCGCAGCAACTGACGAGGGCAGAATCGTTCCGAGGGAAGGCGGCGGAAACCCCGACATCAACGACGCCGCAAGGAACGCAGGCAGTTCGGGTGATCGCCCACTTGTCGTGCTGACTGCTGGAAGGTAGTGGGCTCCGGACGGTTTCGAAAAGGAAGCAGCCGAATATCACGAGATTTGGGTGCATCAATTGCAGGCGAGCCTCGTGCGCTTGTCGACACGTGGTCGGCAAGTCGTCGTGGATGCGGAGCACGACATGGCTGAATCGCCGGACTCCATCGTCACAGCAGTCCGGCAAGTGGTCGACGAAGTGCGAGCAAACGACAACTGACGGTTCCAGTCGTCGCGAAATTTAGAATGGGGCACTCGGCGCTTCGCTACTCGATCTCGAAGCTCACATACATCAACCCGCCGTCGCGCTCGACCTGGAGGGCGACCGGATCGCCGGATTTCAGCGCCCCGAGTGCGGCACGCAGCGTGTCGGTCGAATCGACGGGGAGGGTGTTGATCTGGTGGATGATGTCGCCGGCCTGCAAGCCGGTGTCGGGCATGATCAGGTCAGCGGCCCGTCCCACCACGATCACTCCTGCGGAACTCCTTGATCCCAACCGCGAAGCCAAATTGCTGGGGAGATCGATGGCCAGCACGCCCAGGCGCGGGATCAGGCTGGTTTCCGGATTGACCGTGTCGAGAAGCTGGTCCATCTGATCGTGGTGCTCAATGGCCGGAATGTTCAGGATCTTTTTTTCGTTGCCGCGCAGAACCTCGAGTTTAACCACCTGGTCGAGACGGTGCAGGTACAACGCCGAGGAAAGCGAGGGCAGGGTCTCGACGCGGCGATCGTCGGCGGAAAGGATGATGTCCTGGATTTGCAGGCCGGCGGCAGCGGCGGGACCGCCGGGGATGACATCCGAGACGACCACTCCCCAGTGTTGCGCGAGGTGCAGAGCCTCGGCCAGGGTGGGCGTGATCTCCTGTGCCACGGCGCCAATCTCGACACGATGTACGTGCCCGTAGGTGCGCAGGCTGTGGTAGACGAAATCGACGACCCGCGCCGGAATGGCAAAGCCCAGGCCCTCGCTGCCTCCGCCTTGCGACAAAATGAACGTGTTGATGCCGAGGACCGCGCCGTTCATATCGACCAGCGGGCCTCCGCTGTTGCCGGGATTGATGGGAGCATCGGTCTGAATATAAGTAAGCGGCTTGCTGGGATCAGCCTGCCGCGCGACGGCGCTGACTACGCCCATGGTGACCGAGTTCTGCAGGCCTTCCGGGCTGCCGATGGCAAACACCAACTGGCCGACCTGCGGCCTCTGGGTAAGAAGGGCAAGCGTAGGCAGGTCGGTCTCGTCAATTTTAAGGAGGGCGAGATCGGTCTCTTTGTGCTGGCCCAGGAGACGCGCTTCCAGGATCCGGCGTTTTCCGACCGGCACGGAAGAACCGGTCATGGGCAGCGGCAAGGCCACGCGAATGCGTTGCGCGCCTTCCACCACGTGGGCGTTGGTCATGACGTAGCCATTGGGGTCGACGATCACGCCCGAGCCGACCGCATGCTGGCGAACGATCAGCGCCGTCTGCGATTTATCTTCCTCGCGCAGCGGGCCGTATCCGGTGACGAGAATCTGCACTACGGCCGGTGACACCCTGGCTGCCAACGCCTCCAGAGAGCTGTTGAGCTGGGTGAGAACGTCCTGCGGGGACGCGGCGGGCTCCGGCTTGGAATTCTGGGCCGCCGTCCCCCGGCTTCCCGCGGGTGGCGTATTCGTTTTCTGGGCCGGCGCCGACTGCGCCTGGGTCATGGCGATGAAGAGAGTCACAAATAGGGCAAGGCAGACCGGCCGAAGATTGTGCGCCGGCTGGGAGTTCGGTGAAGTCTGCATGGCGTATGCCTCCGGTTCGACCATCCAGAACGGCTGATCGTTCAGGCTAACATGGATGACTCTTATCGGATGTTAGGATCGCATGGTTGGCTTCTTGTATTGCGGACGCCCGATGTACACTGCGACCGCACTTTCGAGACAGCATTTGAATGATCCAGACTCTGAGTGAAGGTCCGAGACGACGCCAGGACTACGACTTCAAGAGTAAGTTGTGGGCCGGCGCCGTCGTTGCAGTAGTCGCCACTTGTAGCTTTCAGCTCTGGTGGTTCGCGCGCACATGCTTCAACGAAATCGACTATGACGGCGTCGGGTATCTCGGCATTGCCCGGCACATTCGCCAGGGCGAATTCTACGCGGCAATTAATTCCATTCGCAGTCCTCTGATTTCCTGGCTGATCGCGGGTTTGTCTTTCACCGACGGAGACTATTTACACCTTGGCAAACTGGTGAATGTCCTAAGTTTCCTGATGTGTGCGCTGCTGCTCTACGTTCTGGCGGAAAGCCTGTGGCGCTCCCGGCTGGCGGCTGCTCTGGCAACGCTGTTGTTCGTGCTCGGCCGTGGTCTGGCGGCCGCCGCGGTGGAATCCATCACTCCAGATTTCCTGTTTGCGGCGCTGACGCTGGTCTACTTTCTTTTTTCTTTTGCTTCTCCGGGCGCTCGGAGAGGATCGTCTGCGCGACTGGTTTTTTCTCGGAGCCATCCACGGTGTGACGTTCCTGGCGAAGGCTTTCGCGCTGCCCTGGCTAGCGCTGTGCACCGTAACGGCTTTAGCCGTTTCCGGTAAGCAGTGGAAGTCGCGAGTTGCGCGGCTCGCCGCGGCCGCCTTGATTCCCGCGGTGATCGCGGCCGGATGGGCGGCAGTGCTGCACTCCAAGTATGGTGTGTACACCGCGGGCAGCCAGTTCCGCCTTAACCTGGTGCAATGGACTTTGGGCGCCGCCCGCGAGCACCGCGACCCAACCTATGCGGTTCTGACCGACACCACGAAGGACTACGACGAGTACGTCGTGCTGGATATGCCGCCGGGTTCGTGGATGTGGACCTATCCCATGGACGTCTCTAAGGTCCTCCCGAAAATTATGCGGGCGGAAATGCGCAACCTGCCACGGGCGGCCAAAGAGATGGCAGTGGTCGAGACCCCGGGCGGTTTGCTCGCGTTCGTATTCGCTGTGGTCGCGCTCGTCCGGCGCAGGCGCCAAACTTCCCCTCAGACTTCCACTTCCAGTTCCAGTTCTACTTCCAGTTCCGAAGACTGGCGGTTCGCTGTGGTGGTCGCGGTGGCCGCGGTCAGCCTGGTGGGGGCATATTCCATGCTGGTCGTCGACGCGCGCTACTTGTTCCCGCTGATGCCTTTGGTCCTGGCGGTTTCTGCCGGGTTCCTGACCGGCGAGGTCGATTTTGACTTTCGTCTTTGGCGCAACCTCTGCATCGCGCTGGTAATTGTCGGCGTGGTCTTCTCGCTGACCTATCGCTCGTCTCCATTTCGTACCCTGACACGCGACTTTCAACTCAGTTGCT
>Ga0181533_1006900_pt1 | contig 10090 bp, 9 predicted proteins | sample PEATcosm2014_Bin_45_FD_119772 | JGI IMG/M metagenome (GOLD analysis project Ga0181533, IMG submission 119772) | Peatland microbial communities from MTU Mesocosm Facility, Houghton, MI, USA - PEATcosm2014_Bin11_60_metaG | ecosystem: Environmental > Terrestrial > Soil > Wetlands > Peat | place...
CCACCGGAGCCGCAGCCGGAACAGTGTCAGCCACCGCAGCCGCAGCCATGCCAGCAAGAGCCACCACAGCCACAGCCACCGCAGCCACAAGAAGACGCGGAGCGCGAGCCACCACAGCCATCGAAAAACGCGCAGCCCGAGCCACCACAGCCACAGCCATGCCAGTCACTCGCGCCACAGCAAGTCGCACCGCAGCCACAAGCAGACGCACAGTGTCAGCCACGAGAGCAAGAGTCATGCCAGCCGTAGCCACCGCAGCCTCTCGCACCGCAGCCACAGCCACCACTCGCACAGCCACCGCAGCCGCTCGCACCACTCCCACAGCGCCAGTCACAGCAAGAGTGCCCACAGCCGCAGCCACCACAGCCACAGCCGGCACAGTGCGTCGCACCACACCAAGAGCCACGCCTCGCGCAGCCACCACAGCCACAGCCACCGCACCCACTCGCACCAGAGCAAGAGCCACCACAGTCGCAGCAGACACAGCCAGAGCCACCACAGCCACTCGCACCACAGCAAGAGCCGTCACAGCCACAGCCATGAAAGCCATTCACACTCGCATTCAAAGAGCCACCACTCGAGGAGCCATGGCTCGCATTCGCATTCCCGCAGCCACGTGTCGCATTCGCATTCGCATCGGTCCCCGAGCCGCAGCCGCAGCCTCATTGCGGGCACGCTGAGCAACTCTATATCGGCACACTCGCACAGCCGCAGTGCGTCACTGCACTCGCACTCGCACCATTCTGTATCGCATCGCTCCAAGTCGCACCGCACCATGTCGCACCATTCGAAATCACACCATTCAGAGTCACACCAGTCAGTGTCGCGCCACTCACACTCGCACCAGTCGCCGTCGCACCGGTCCGCGTCGCATGCTTCGGCCTCGCATCATAGCATGTCCCTCAGCGGGAGTGCATCGCACGAGACAAACTCGGTGTCGGCGTCGCATAGGTCACACAGCCATAGCACGTCGCACCAATCAAAAAGCACAAGTGCCTCGCACCGGTCCCACAGCAGCAGCGCCTCGCACCAGTCCGACAGCGACAGCCAGTCGGGCAGCCGCAGTGCATCGCACAGGTCAGAGAGTAGCAGCGCATCCCACATGTCCGCGAGCGGGAGTCAGTCAGACAGCAGCAGTCGGTCGCACCGATCCGAGAGTGCCAGTAGGTCGCATGATTCCGACAGCGACAGTGCATCGCGCAGCCGCAGTGCGTCGCATCATTCCGACAGCATGAGCAATTCGCACAACTCTGACAGTGCAAGCGCCTCGCATCGGTCCGACAGTGGCAGCGTGTCGAAGCGCAGCAAGAGCCGCAGTGGTAGTCACCGGTCCGAAAGCGAGAGTCACTCTGGCAGTGCCTCGCACAGGTCGGAGTCGGATTCGGCGTCGCACAAGTCCCAGTCTGCATCGAATTCACAGTCCCATCATTCGCACTCGGACTCGCGGTCGCACAGCGGCAGCCGAACGCACCGGTCGCATTCGCATTCTGAATCCCGCAGCGATTCGCATCGATCCCTGCCCCGCATCTCGGCCACCCGCTCCCACTCGCACCGCTCCCACTCGCACCGGTCGCGCTCGCAGTCGCATGCCTCCAACTCGCACAGCATGACGACCTCCTATGCCTCGGAGCACTTTATTCGCAACATCAGCGACGTTTCGGACGTGTGCGTCTCGGAGACGACGACAAAGGACCCCGGCGTCAACACGACATTCACGTGTCCGCCGTTTTCAGTGTTTTGCTCGGTGCTCTTCTCCGCGGTGGGCGTCCCGACTGGGGACAATACATGCGACGGCGGCGTCGCCAACTTTACCATCAACTCGTGCGGCTACAATCTGACGGCATACATGGCTGCCAAGTGCCTCGGCGAGCCGTCATGCAACTTTACCAACGATGATCTTTACTCATCCGGATTCGTGTCGCACCAGTGTCCGGCCTACAATGCGTCTCTCTACATGACGTTTGGCTTTTTCGGCACGTGCTGCCACCCCATCGTGCTCTGTCCCACGCCGGGCTCGCACGAGTGGAATCTCCTGCAGCCGTCGCGCGCACTCGCTCTCAACAGCGCCGTCGTCCTGCAGATGGCGGGGGACCAGCCCTCGTGTTCGGTGCAGTTGCACGTCTCGCACAACCAGTCTGCCGCCTACTCGCCGCTGGGCATTGCCGTGGCGCCCGGGCAGTTGATTGCCGCGGGCACCGCCATCTCGATCGCCTCCCTCTCCGTGCACGTGGTGGTGTATGGGGGAGGCGTCATCAACACGTCGTACACGCCGTATCTCGAATACCTCAGCGGATGCAGCGGCGTGCTCGCCAGCGATCCCCGCAACACGTACATCACGCCGCCGGATTTCTTTGACCAGTTTGGATTCCAGTGTCCGCAGAGTTACCGGGCCGAACTGCCGGCCACCCCCGTGGCTGATTTCTACGTGACGTTTGGCGGGATGGTGCCGATGGTCTTTGCGGCGGGCAGCAACGCCTCCCTCGCGCTGGTTCTGCCCAACCTGCAGCCGGGCGACTCGGCATACGTGGGCGAAATCACGGCCCTGCTCGTCAACAGCACCGGCGCGGGCAACCGCTTCTACCGGCTTCTCAACGGCTCACCGTGCCTCAACAACACCTTGGCGGCATATGCTTGCACCTGCTCGGGGCCGTGCGCAGGACATCGCACGGTGGCGTCCGAGGTGCTCATCGACAGCGGCATGCCAGTGCTGCGAAGGAAATAAAGGGGGGACAGTGTTTTTACTTTTTGGTATTATTCGCGACTCTGTGCAGCCTGTTCTCGGCTGCGCGGGCACGTCTGGCCGCAGCCGCCCGCGCCTTCTCCGCGCCGGCGTCGACCCTCGCCTTCTCCGCGTTGTCCCTCGCCCTTTTCTCGGCCTCACACTCCTCCACCACCACGGCGCCCGTCAACGAAAGCGAGATGGCGCGGCGCAGATACCCGCGCGTCCCCGGCGCAAAGAACTGGGTGTGAGTCACGCCGTCGTCGTACACGAATCGGCCCTCATTGTCAAGTTTGACAAACTCGGGCATGGCGGGGTTGCTCATCATGTACACTGTCGCACGCACCGCGCCGCGCGTGCGCATCGTCTGCAGGAAGACGGCAGTCTGCAGCGTGGCGGCGCCAGCCTCGCCGATATTGCAGTCGGCGAGATTCACGTCGTGCAGCGCATCGGACGCGTGCAGCAGGCGGGCGACGGCATGGCAGGCATCGTCGCCAAACTCGTGGTCGCGGATGACGGTGAATTTCTGCAGGTAGCAGACCATCGTCTGCGACAGCACGTCGAGCAGCGGCTGCGAGGAGCCGTTGCCGACAAACCCGAGTTGGACAAAGGTGGGACACATCAGCAGCACGCGGCAAAAGTCGGCGAGCACGTGCTCGTCGTAGTCGTGCAGGCGAAACGTAAACCCGAACTGCTCGCCGCGGACAATTTTCTCGCGGGCATAGTCCTGCAGTATCTGCAGCGGCACGCCCGTGCACGTGACGGTGCAGTGTCGTATGTCCCCGGCGTCCAGCATCTTCGCCAGAGCGGCCTCCATCGTCAATGCATACCCCCTGCCGGCCTCTCTACTCTCCACCGCACGCAAATACAAAGACGATTCTGATTTTGAAACAATGACTTGCATTTCGTTGCATGTAAAAAAATATATTTTTTTGTTTTTTTTTCGAAAGAAAAACATTGACAACATGACTATCGCGGTGGAAGAGGTACGCATAGTGCAAAATTTGGCTCGCCTCTACTGGGACGGGAAGCCAAAGGTCGCAGCCGCGCAGGCGGCCTACCTCGCCGAAGTGGCTGCATGCGAGCAGAAGGTCAGGGACATGGGGATGGGGAAGGTGTGCGTGCTACGCCTGCACGTTCGCAACGCGGTGAAGGACATCCTCTTCCCCACCGCTTACCGCCGCGACGTTGCCTATGCCTTCCTTCATTGGCAGAACCGCCGCGGCGCCAAGTGCCTGAACATGGAAAAGTTGTGGCTCATCCTCGCGGGCGGTGAGGGCTCGTTGGCAATCAAGTACCACCACCTCGCCACCGACTTGGTGCCGTTCCTTTCGTGCTTTCGCGGGCCCGCGCACGACAGGAATCAGATGCTGGCCATCCAGAAGGACATTGACTTTGCGGAGCGGGTGTTGGACAACGGATTCGCGCTGCAGATCGACGCCAAGGATGCGTTTCACGGCGTCGTCCTCTTCGAGAACGCGGAGGAGGCGCATATTGCGCGCTATGCGGTGAGCAACGTGTTTCGGATTTTCGACGTCGAATCCGTGCTCTCCACGCAAATCCGGCGTGCGATTCCGAGCGACAAGGACTGCTGCGTCATGGTCGTCGACGACAGGATGGAAGACGATGAGACGTCGCACGTGTTCGAGTTGGGCGACGGCTTTGCCCACAAGATTGTCAACAAGGTTATGACGAGTTGGGCCCCGTCGACGCACCAGACTATGACAATGAGATTCCAGAGGACGGCGACTCTGACGACGACGATTACGACCCCATGGACGAAACCAACAATTCGGGGCGTGTCATGAGAGGCTAACTCTTATTAAAGACTCTCCTTTTTTTTTATTCCCGAAGATAGGGCCTTCCGTAGATGTCCTGACCGTAGGTCCTGCTAAAGGTTAGCATGGTGTCGCGGTCCCTCTTGCCGGCTAATACGGCCGTGTAGGCTTCTGCCATAATGGCATGATCTTTTGCCGCCTGTTGAGCGGCATCTTCTGCCTCTTTGGCTTCTGCTGCGAGTTTGGCCTTGTAGGCTTCCATCTGTTCGACGGCGCGGCTGGCGAGGTGTGCCCTGTCGAGCCCCTCAACGTAGGCGTGCTCGATCCAGACACGCATTACGTAGGTAGCGAGCGGGTAGTACTGAATCGTAGGCATGTCTTCTCGGGCACCGACCTGTGAGAAGGCGTGAATCATGGTCTCTACCGCTGCCGCTGCCTCTGCCCAATTGTCCACCGCAATGCGGAGATTGCACCATTGGGCCTTGGCGACCACCGCAATCCCTTTCTTGACAAACGCTTTGGCAACATGCCTGTCAATGTTGACTTCCATCTCCGCGGCGTCGTCGTCGGCGTTTTCGCGCAGGTATGCGGCAGTGAGGCCAGCGATCCTTGGCGTGAATCCGGCGCCGGGAGCATGCACGTAGTGCAATTCAACGTCTTCGAGAAGTTGGTTGTGGGGGGCCTTGTTGGACTCCATGCTGGAGTAGAGGGCCCTGGCCCGTTTCTCGTCCATCATCACCGCCGTGCGCTTCTTGCCCCCCAGCGTCCACCGAATCACATAGTAATCCTCCATCTCCTCATGGCGGCTCCGGGGGCTCCATGGGACATAGCGCTTCATGCTGGAAGACATTTGCTCCAGAGTTTTTGATGTTGTGTTTGTTTTGTGTGTACCACCAAAAAAAAACACTTTGCAAATAAAGACTTTTTTTTTATTTTCTGAGAGTTTCTTCAGTTGACGTCACGGTCCCGCTCGCGGTTGTTCTTGGCGGCGAGTGCGGTCTTGTAGGCCTCCGCCCTTGCGACGGCGCGGTTGATGAGGTCTGCCTTGTCAAGCCCTTCGATGTAGGCGTGCTCGATGTCGCTAAACACGGGCTTGTCGGGAAACAGCCATTGGCACTCGACCGCAGGCGCGTCGGTGACGCCAACTGCAGCCGAGTACGTGTGGAGCATGATCTCTGCCGCCGTCGTCGCGTCCGACCAACTTTCCACGGCGACGCAGAGGGACGCCGATTTTACCTTGCAGTTGACCTGTACCATGACGCCCTTCTCGGCAAACACCTTGGCAACGTGCCTGTCCATGTTGACGTCCGTCTCCGCGGCGTCGTTGTCGGCGTGCTCGCGCAGATACGCAATGTCGAGGCCGAGATGCGGGTGCATGTTGGTGTAGTCACCGATGACAGACACGGCTTGGATTTCACTCTCGCAGAGGAGATCGTGGTAGGCCCCGTTGCTGGGCATCATGGTGTCGAAGAGCAACTCGGCGCGGGACTTGTCCGTCAGCACCACGGTGCGCTTCTTGCCGCCCAACTTCCACTGAATCACAAAGTAGTCTTCGGCCTTGTGGCCCTTGGACGTTTCAGAAGACATGGTTGCAGAGGTTTTGATGTTGTGTTTGTTTTGCATGCAAAAATAAAAACGTTACAAACGTTGCAACATACAAAACCTTTTTTTTCGCCGCCAAATGAAAAAACTTTTGCCGCCAAAAACAAATTGGCGGGAAAATAAATATGCGTCACGTGGCACCATATTCAATAAACCTCGCGCGTGTAATGAGACGAAATGTGATGACATTTTTTTTATTTAAAAAATTTAGGAGGTTTACTTGCTGTCATACGCTGCCACAAGCAGAGCACTCCCGGCAATCTCCGCGGCGTCGTCGTCGGCGTTGGCGCGCAGGTATTCGTGATCGAGGTTGAGATGCGGCCGAATTTGGGCGCAGCCGTCGACGACAGGCACGTGGTCGATCGCCTTGCCATCAATGGCGCTGCAGGACCACAGGCCGCTGAAGAGCGCCGTCGCCCGGTTGGCGTCCGTCATCACAGCGACATGTGGGATGTTACCCGCCTTCCACTGCAGCACAAAGTACTGCTCCGGCGTCTCCCCGGTGGGGGCGCAGAGGACGGTCTTGAGGGCGTTCACCGTGCTGGGTCTCTGGCGCTGCGGTTGCCGAAAAGGGCGAGAGGACGGGATTTCGAGAGTTCCTTCACAATGCATAATTGCAGGGGTTTGTTGTTGTGTTTGTTTTGTATGCAACACCAAAATAAAAACGTTACAAACGTTACAACAGAAAAAAAACTTTTTTTTCGCCGCCAAATAAAAAAACTTTTGCCGCCAAAAACAATTCCGCGGCAAAACGTTTGGCGGCAAAACACAACAAACATTGTGGTTTCAACGTTACCAACAAAACACACACAACAACAATGAGTCACGTCAGCAGCAGCGGCGATGTCCCTCCCGCCGTCGACCTTAAAATGGTGCACGAGGCGCTCAGTGTGCTTCACGAAACCAGAATGCGCTTCGGCGTTCGCTCTTATACAATGCCGACGCGTGAAACATGCCTCGAGTTGCAGAAGGAGCCCCGCGAGAAGGCGGCGGCGGCGCTGGCGGAGGCTGGCGTCGGGCCCTTTTTCGTGATGACGGTGACGTACAACGGGCGGCCACACGACGTGGTGTTTTCGAACCTCGTCATGGCGACGCTGGCCTACGAGACCGTGTACCGCAACCCGAGCGAGGGCGGGCGCCGCCACGTGAGTCTGCTGCGGGACGCCAAGGCATGGCAGTTCGACCTCATTCCCGAGGCCGAGGTGTCGCAGACGATGTGCGAGGCCATGCTGCAGGCACTGATCCGGGGCAACGACGCCAACGAGGTGCGGCGCCTGACGAACGTCGTCATGCAGGCTAACCTCGCCTACAACGCCGGGTGGGAGGTGCGGATCAAGACGGCGTTGCCGTTCGACAAGACGATCGTCTTTGTGAACAAGATCGACGCCGAGCACGCCGCCGCCAAACTCCGCGCGCTCATGGGCGTGCTCTACTCGAACCCGGTGAACTACAGCGTCACCGTGGAGATCATCAGCGACAGGCAGCGCGCGGCGATCGCCGCTGGAAACCCACCCGAGTTTTTCACGCACCTGTGGGAGACCGAGGCGCTGGATCAACTCATCCACAACTGGAACGTCCTCCACCGCGTCCCGCCGGCAATGATGAACGGCCCGCCTACCACCATGCGCGCCTTCCAGCCCTCTGACTTTGAGGAGGCCATGCGCATTGGCACTCTGCAACTGGACCACCCCGATCGCATCGCCTACACCGCCTCCTTTAACCCGGATCAAGAGAAGAAGTGAAGAAAAAAAAAATAAAATGGCGCTCGGAGGCGTCTTTATTCCGTCTTAAGACACAACGGTTTTTTAAAGAAAGAGCGACGGCAGGTCGTTGATGTCCATGTCACCGTCCTTGGCGGACAGCCGGTAGAAACCGTCATCCGACTGCACCATGCTGAGATGCATGAAGCCAAAGGATTGCGTCTGCACCGACACGCCGTCGAACGTGTACGGCGGCCCGACGAGCCCGCGCTTCTGGAGGTCCTTTGCCACAATGTTTTCGAAGAGCGCCTTGCCCACAAACTCTGGCACCACCACGGTCTTGATGCGAAAGTAGTCGACGGCATCCTCCGCCATCTCGCTGAGGGCCTGACCAATCTGCTCTGCGGCGTCATCGCTCTTCCGCACGCCGTGGCACCACACCGTAGACCCCTTCCATGAGATTTCGTCGCCCGCCGGCGTCTGGGCCGTCAGGTTCTGCACACATGCCGCGAAGGCACCCTGTCCGTTGAGCCACAAACCAAACGGTGCCTTGTCCATGTTTTGTTTGTTTTGCATGAAATCCAGAAAAGTTAGAGAAGAAAAAACCGCGAGGAATGCGAAGGGGCATTTTTTACTAATTGACTTTGCCCTGTCTCGAATACATCTCAACGGGCGCGTCGCCTGCGCGGTGCTGAGACCACTTTCTCCGCAAAAAGTTAAAGGGCCGCTGCCAGATGTGCTCGGACGACGCAAACATGGCGACGACGATGACAAACCCGACGATGGTGTTGACAAACACGAGCAGCACAAACACGGCCTGCTCGTCCGGCCCCGCCAGCAGCCGCTGGTGCAGCCCCAGCACCACAGTGAAAAACAGTGCCGAGAGCGCCATGATGTCGAGGTAGTTGATCATCAGCCGCGCGTAGGGGAACGTCTGCACGGTGGCGGCGAGCGACGCGCCGATCGCGATGCCGGCCCAGACCAACTGCACCTCGGGCGGCAGCAGCGAGTCCGCGATGACGACGCCCAACTTGCGCATCACAATCATAAACTCCCAGAGGTAGTGGTTGTCCGTGTAGCCGCGCACGAAAAACACAAACCACTTGCCCACGCCCACATCATACGCCTTGCGCGTGCCGAGCACCTCGGGCGCACACATGTAGATGTGCACCAGCAGGTACACAATAAAGCCGAGGATGTAGATGATTGTGTAGGCCCACGCCACGCCATAGTACCGGCGGTACGAGGCCGACGAGCAGTCCACCTCCGGGTTGTCCACCAGAAACGTCGTGCCGGTCCCGGGCACGGGAGTGCAGCGCAGCGAGCGGATGACGGCCTCGGCGATGACGGGGTGCATCAGATACCACACCACGTACGTCGACTTGATGCGGTCGTCGTGAATATCCGCCCACGGATACGTGCTGCGGCCGAGTGCATCGCGCCTGATCCACACGCCCCGCGCCAGATAGAATGCCGCGATGCAGACCCACGCAATGGCAGGAAACGCCATCACCACGGCGATGCCCGTGTAGAAACTCGTGCGGGATGCGCACTGCACCGCGACGAACGAGGGCGTCAGCGTGACGGGCACGAGCGCGGAGAAGAAGATCGCCGACTGCGACGACCACCGCGCCGCCAGTTTGCCCACGTAGAAGAGAATCTGAAAGTACGCAAACGCCACCTTGAACGTCACGCCCATCGTGCCCTCGTCAAACTCGAACGTCGCCGTGGCGCGCACGAGCAGCACCACCACCGCCGCCACGGCGCCCACCACCACAAACAGCATGAACCCACTCAGCCCGTCCGGCGGGCACTTGACGCACTCGCCGCCCAGCGCGCCGTACCCCTTGCGGCATACCTGACACAGCGGCCCTTTGTAAGCCGGGCCGCACAGTGCCGGTCCCGCACCTTCCCCGCCGGGGCACTGCTTGGGCGAGCCGCACGGCGTCGTGGCCATCTGGGCAGTGCTGGCACGCCAGAAGCCCGCATTCACCGTGACGGCCGTGCCGTTGCACGTGAAGCCCGGCGGGCAGGCGGAGCAGACGAGTGACGCATTGTCCGAGGCGTAGAAGCCCGGCTTGCAGATGCACAGCGCCGCCGAGGCCAGCCCCATGTCGGAGGGGGCAGTGGTCTGGTCGGCGCCGCATGCGAGGCAGGAGCGCTGGTTGTAGTCCGGCTGGTAGGTGCCGACGGCGCAGGGCTGGCAGTACGTGCCCGCATCAAAGTAGCCCGGCGGACACTCGCACCCACCGCCACCCGGCACCGGGTTGGGCTTAATGTTGCCGCACGCG
>Ga0181533_1006901_pt1 | contig 10089 bp, 6 predicted proteins | sample PEATcosm2014_Bin_45_FD_119772 | JGI IMG/M metagenome (GOLD analysis project Ga0181533, IMG submission 119772) | Peatland microbial communities from MTU Mesocosm Facility, Houghton, MI, USA - PEATcosm2014_Bin11_60_metaG | ecosystem: Environmental > Terrestrial > Soil > Wetlands > Peat | place...
TTCGCTCATCGCCGTGCTCATCCCCCTGCTGTTCATGGGCGACGTGGTTGGCCGCCTCTTCCGCGAATTCGCCGTGACTCTCGCAGTCACCATTATCATCTCGGCGGTTGTCTCGCTCACCCTGACGCCAATGATGTGTGCGCGCACACTGCATTACGATCCGACCGAGCAGCAGACACGCCTCTATCGATTTTCCGAGCGCGCCTTCCAGCGCATGATCGACTTCTACGGCCGTACTCTGAAATTCGTACTCCGCTTCCAATCTTTCGTCCTGCTGATCGCGTTGGGCACTCTGGCGCTGACGATCTTTCTCTACATCGTCGCACCCAAAGGGTTTTTCCCAGTGCAGGATACCGGCGTGATTCAGGGTATCTCGCAAGCGCCGGAGACCATCTCGTTCCCGGCCATGGCCGAGAAGCATAAGGAACTCGCGAAGGTGATCCTCGCCGATCCCGCTGTCGAGAGCCTGACCTCGTTCATCGGCGCGGATGGCACGAACACCACGCTGAACAGCGGGCGCTTCTCCATTAACCTGAAGGAGCTTTCTCAGCGAGACCTCAACGCCTCGGACGTCATTCGCCGGCTTCAAAGCTCGCTGCAGAACGTCGAAGGAATTAAGCTCTTCATGCAGCCGGTGCAAAACATCACTGTGGATGACCGGGTGAGCCGTACACAGTATCAGTACACCCTCGAAGACCCCGACCCGCAAGAGCTGAATCTGTGGACCAATCGATTCGTCGACCGGCTAAAGCAGCTGCCGCAACTCGAAGACATTGCCACCGACCAGCAGACCGGCGGCCTGGCTGTTTCGCTGATGATCGACCGCGTGACTGCCTCACGCCTGGGCATCGCGCCTTCCACCATCGACAACACGCTGTATGACGCCTATGGACAGCGGCAGATCAGCACCATGTACACGCAGCTCAACCAATACCACGTGATCCTGGAAACCCTGCCCGAATTTCAGAGGGATCCGAGTAAGCTGTCGAGCCTGTACATCCAGGCCAACGCGTCGTCCGGGGCATCCGGCGCCGGAGCTTCCACGTCCTTCGCCGCCTCCAGTTCTGTATCCGCTGGTTCCAGCGCCACCACCGCGACAGCCGCATACACGCCCTCTTCCGGCGCCCTGACCGCTCCGTCGAATGCGCTGGCCCCCACGGGTTCCACCTCGAATGCCGCCAGCAGTTCCACCCCGGCGAGCGCTGTGCCGCTGGGCGCCTTCACGCATTACAATCTCATCAACTCGCCGCTTTCCATCAGTCACCAGGGTCAGTTCCCTTCGGTCACCGTCTCTTTCAATCTGGCACCGTACGCCTCACTGGGTGACGCCATTTCCGTGATTGACAAGACGCAGAAAGAAATGAACATGCCGGCCAGCCTCCAGACCGGCTTCCAGGGCACTGCTGCCTCGTTCAAGAATTCGCTGTCCAATGAAGCTCTGCTCATCCTGGCCGCACTGGTCACGGTCTATATCGTGCTCGGCGTGCTCTACGAGAGCTTCATCCACCCGATCACGATTCTCTCCACGCTGCCTTCCGCCGGCGTGGGCGCGCTGCTCGCACTCCGCCTCTTCCGCCAGGATCTCAGCGTGGTGGCCATCATCGGCATCATTCTGCTCATCGGCATCGTGAAGAAGAACGGCATCATGATGGTGGACTTTGCCCTGGAGGCCGAACGCAAGCACGGCAAGAACTCCACCGATGCCATCTACGAAGCCAGCCTGTTGCGTTTCCGTCCCATTATGATGACCACGATGGCGGCCCTTCTCGCCGGCATCCCGCTGGCCGCGGGCACGGGCATCGGCTCCGAACTTCGCCGGCCCCTAGGCATCTGCATGGTTGGCGGGCTGCTGCTGAGCCAGGTGCTTACGCTTTACACCACGCCGGTCATCTACATCTTCTTTGACCGGCTTGCGCAACGCTTCTCGCGTTCCAGGTCGCGTTCCAGCAACACGCCCAACACGCCGGGCTCCGAGCCGCCACTGGAGCAGTCATGAATCCGTCCCGGCTATTCATTCACCGGCCCGTGGCCACCACGCTGTTGACCGTGGCGATCGCCTTGGCCGGGGCCATTGCCTTCAACGTGTTGCCGATCTCGCCGCTGCCCCAGGTCGATTTCCCCACCATCACCGTCGGCGCCACCCTGCCCGGAGCCAGCGCCGAAATCATGGCAGCTTCCGTCGCCACTCCTCTGGAACGGCAGTTAGGCCACATCGCCGGTGTCACGGAAATGACCTCAACCAGTTCGCTTGGCACCACTGGCATAACGCTCCAGTTTGACCTCAATCGCAACATTGATGGTGCAGCGCGCGACGTGGAAGCCGCCATCAACGCGGCGCGCACCTACCTGCCCGCCAACTTGCCCGCCAACCCCACCTACCGCAAGGTTAACCCGGCCGACGCACCCATCATGATTGTCGGCCTCACCTCGGACATCTACGACCGCGGCAAGCTCTACGACGAGGCCTCCACCATCGTCCAGCAGAAACTCTCGCAAATTCAGGGAGTGGGCCAGGTCACCACCGGCGGCGGCGCGCTACCTTCCGTCCGCGTCGATGTGAATCCCACTCAACTCAACCACTACGGGCTCACGCTCTCCGGCATTCAGTCAACGCTGAGCCTGCAAAACGCCCACCAGGCCCGCGGCCAGCTCTCTGACGGCATCGTCACTGCCGACATCATCACCAACGACCAGATTGAGCACGCCGCTGATTACCGGCCCCTCATCGTCGGCTACCACAACGGCGCCGCCGTCCGCCTCTCCGATGTCGCCACCGTGACAGACTCGGTGCAGAACATCCGTAACGCCGGCTACCTCAACGGCAAGCCCGCCATCCTCGTCATCATCTTCCGCCAGCCCGGCGCCAACATCATCCAGACCGTTGAAAACATCCGCAGGGAGCTGCCTTCGGTCAAGGCCTCCATCCCCCAAGCCATCGACACCACCATCGTCCTCGACCGCACGACCACCATTCGCGCCTCAGTGAAGGACGTCGAGCGCACACTGCTCATCTCCATCTGCCTCGTGGTGGCCGTGGTTTTTATTTTCCTGCGCAACCTGCGCGCCACGCTTATCCCCTCGGTTGCCGTGCCGGTTTCGCTTGTCGGCACCTTCGCGGTGATGTACCTGCTCGGTTACAGCCTCGACAATCTCTCATTGATGGCCCTCACCATCTCTACCGGATTCGTCGTGGACGACGCTATTGTGGTCATGGAAAACATCACGCGCCACATCGAGAACGGCATGGAGCCCTACGATGCCGCTCTCAAGGGCGCAAAGGAAATCGGCTTCACGGTTTTCTCTATCAGCATGTCCCTGATTGCCGTTTTTATTCCCATTCTGCTGATGGCCGGCATTGTGGGTCGCCTTTTCCGCGAATTCGCCATCACTCTTTCCACGGCCATCATCGTGTCCATGGTCATCTCGCTCACCACCACGCCGGCCATGTGCGCGCACCTGCTCAAACCGCACGAAGAAAAGCACGGCCGCCTATATCAACTCAGCGACAGGTTTTTCGCCGGGATGCTCTCCTTCTATCGGCGCTCGCTCCTCTGGGTGCTCGACAATTCCGTGCTCACGCTGACCGTGCTGGTGCTGGTCATCGCGCTTAACGTGGTCGTCGTTGTGCTGATTCCCAAAGGCTTTTTCCCACAGCAGGACACCGGAGTTATCTTCGGAGGCGTACAGGGGCCGCAGGACGCCTCGTTCGCGGTCATGAACGACTCCGTCCGGCGGCTGGTGTCAGTCATTAAGAGCGACCCTGGAGTGGACAACGTCATGGCCTTTACCGGCGGTCAGGGCAACACCAACGGCGGCTTCATCTTCATGTCGCTTAAGCCGCTGGAAGAGCGCAAGGCCAGTGCCGCGCAGATCCTCGGCCGGTTGCGTCCCAAGATGACGTCCCTACCCGTCGCCTCCGCCTTCCTGCAGCCCGCCCAGGACCTCCGCATCGGCGGACGGGCGAGCAACGCCCTCTACCAGTACACGATTCAATCGGACAACGTGCAGGATCTGGCACGCTGGGGTCCCATCCTGCTGACTGAGATGCGCAAGCTTCCGGGCTTCCAGGACGTTAACTCCGACCAGCAGAACGGCGGCCTTGACCAGTACCTCACCTACGACCGCGCCAGCGCCGCCCGCCTCGGCATTACTGCGCAGGGTCTTGACTCAGCCTTATACAGCGCGTTCGGTCAACAGGAAGTCTCCATCATCTATACCCAGCTCAACCAGTACTACGTGGTGCTCGAGATCGCGCCCCAGTTCTTGCAGACCCCCGAAGGACTGAAGTACATCTACCTGAATTCGGCGAACGCCGGCAACGTGCCGCTCAGCGCCGTCGCCAGCACCCGCACCAATACCATTCCCCTCTCCGTCAACCACACCAGTCTCTTTCCCTCGGTCACGGTCTCCTTCAATCTCGGGCCGGGCATTGCGCTCAGCGACGCTACCCGCTCGGTCGCCCAGATGCAGCAGCGGCTGAACATGCCTCAGACCGTCCGCGGCTTCTTTGCCGGAACCGCGCAGGCCTACCAAGTCTCGCTCTCCAGCGAGCCCATCCTGGTAGCCACTGCGCTGCTCGCCGTCTACATCGTGCTCGGCATCCTTTATGAGAGTCTGGCGCACCCGCTCACCATCATTTCTACGCTGCCATCGGCCAGTGTCGGAGCCATGCTGGCGCTGATGTTCTTCAAGATTGACCTCAATGTCATCTCCATCATCGGCATCATTCTGCTCATCGGCATCGTGAAGAAGAACGCTATTATGATGATCGACTTCGCCCTGGCCGCCGAACGCAACGAGGGAAAGTCCACCACCGATGCCATCTTCGAAGCATGCATGCTCCGCTTCCGCCCCATCCTGATGACCACCATGGCAGCCATCTTCGGCGCCCTGCCCTTGGCCTTCGGCCACGGCATTGGATCGGAGCTGCGCCGCCCTCTGGGAATCACCATCGTCGGCGGCCTCATTATGAGCCAGTTGCTCACTCTCTACACCACCCCGGTCGTGTATCTGTTTCTCGACCGCCTGCGCCTCCGCTTCCTGGGCAAGGAACGCGACATGCTCCCGCCTACCAACGGAAGTGTGCCGGAGGAATCCGTATAGACGGGGGGATAACATGAAAGAACCGGGTATCGAGATGCGTATGACCAACCTCACCCTCACACCACGCTCCTTCCTGCTGGCCGCCGCTGTGCTCTCGTGCGTGCTCACCGGATGTATGGTCGGCCCCAAGTATCACCCGCCCACGACACAGGCCCCGCCAGCCTACAAAGAGTCGCCGGCGAACGTCCCGCAGAAGTCCGCGGCGCCTCCGGCAACCACATCGACCGACCCGACCCTCGGCGGCCTCGGGGACTGGACCGTCGCCCAACCCCAGGATGCCTCGCTGCGCGGTAAATGGTGGGAGATCTACGGCGATCCTGAATTGAATGCACTCGAAGAGCAGCTCAACATCAACAACCAGAATATCAAGCAGTTCTTCGAGAACTTCATGGCCGCTCGCGCCATTGTCCGCCAGGCGCACGCCCAGCTCTTTCCGACTGTGTCGACCGGACCTTCCTGGTCGCGTTCGCGAAGCTCCTCCAACATGCCCAACGTCGCGGGAGCCGCCGGGAGGGTTCCGGTCAACGGCGCCACGAGCACACTCATTGACGTGCCCGCTGCGGTCTCATGGGAGCCTGATCTCTGGGGCAAAATACGCAATACCGTGCGTCAGGCACAGTACTCTGCCCAGATCAGCGCCGCCGACCTTGAAAACGAACGCCTCACCGAGCAGGCCAGCTTGGCCACCTTCTTCTTCCAACTCCGCGGGCAGGATGCGCTCCAGCAGATCCTGGACGCGACGGTTGCCGCCGATCAGAAGTCCCTGGAGCTCGCCCGCGCTCAATATGAAACAGGACTTTCAGATCAGATTGCCGTCGTCCAGGCGCAGACCACCCTGCAGAGCGCACAGTCGCTGGCCACCAATCTCGGCATTGCACGCGCCCAGTACGAGCATGCAATCGCCACCCTCATCGGCAAGGCAGCATCGGACTTTTCAATTCCCGCCAAGCCGCTGCTCACTACGCCTCCACCCATCCCAGTCGGCCTGCCGTCGCAGCTTCTCGAGCGCCGTCCGGACATCGCTGCCGCCGAGCGCAGCATGGCTGCCGCCAACGCCCAGATCGGCATCGCCTACGCCGCTTACTACCCCAACCTGACCCTCTCGGCAACCGGAGGCTTTGAAAGCTCGACCTGGAAGCATCTCCTCGACTGGCCTAGCCGCTTCTGGTCCGTTGGCCCCTCGGTCTCGGAGACCATCTTCGATGCCGGCCTACGTCGCGCCACCGTCAATCAGTACGTCGCCACCTACAACGCTAATCTGGCCTCGTATCGCCAAACCGTGCTCACTGCCTTCCAGCAGGTGGAAGATGCACTCGCTACTCTCCGCATCCTCACCCAGCAGATTCAGCAGCAGCACCAGGCGGTCGAATCCGCCAGAGTTGCTCTCGATCTGGAAATGAAGCGCTACGAAACTGGTCTCGACCCCTACATTAACGTGGTCACCGAGCAGAACATCCTGCTCTCTGCCCAGCAGACCCTGGCCCAGATTGAGATCCAGCGCGTAATCGCCTCCGTGCAGCTCATCGAGGCTCTCGGTGGAGGATGGGACAGCTCACGGCTGCCCACCCCGCAGCAGGTCAGCGCAAAACCGGAGAAAGCAGATACGGCCATACAGCAATAGCGAGTTAACAAGCCAGCGAGTGCGCAAAAGAAGCAACCGGCTATTTTGCTGCGAATGCAACCAAACAGGAATGGTACGGGTATATACAAAACAGGCTGGAAGACCGGCGCCATTCGCTACCTCGCCCCGTTCCCCGGCTGCATGTTCAGTGCCAGTGTTGCCTGTGCCGTTCCCGCCACCAGCAGGGGGGATTCCACTGCGACGCTGCATACTGCGGGAACATGGCCCGCGAGCAGTTCTCGTCCGCCGTCCCCATGTAGTCGTATTCCGCCTTCCCACCCTTGAGCGATGTTTTCAGATATTGCTCCACCGGGACGCTTCGCAGCCCCGCCCCTCGCAGCAGCCGTACCTCAAAGACGCTCCAGTCCATGGCGTACAAGAGCACCAAGCTGATCAGCAGGTACTTCGCTGTTTGTCCAATGTTTCGCAGAGAGTGGGTTCGCATTGCAGGCCGCGGAAGAACAGAATCTAGGTACGCTAAAAGAGTATTAAACCCGGCGATTAGCGGAGCGCGAGTTGAGCGCCGCTTGTCGCCAATGAACAAACTCGACTACCACCCAAATCGTATCTCCACATTCGCTTCGAGTTCGCGGTAGTTCCAGCAAAACCACGGAGCATTGTGGAGCGAGAGCGCTCGCAATCGGGAGACCGGAAACACCACCGCCCGCGACTGCAACATCCGCCGATAACATCGATAATTCCTGGTTATCCAAACTTCTCCGCAATCATACCGAAACATCCATTGGACGTGACGCCCATTTCTTTGCCCCGAGCCATTCAGGTCGAGATTTTCAGGAACGGGGTCCTATAAAAGGTATCCTGCCCCAGACCCTGTCGGCCACAGTGTCGCCCTGCCATGCATTGTTCGGCACTCGAGTTCTTCATGCTTGGCAAACAGCTTCTTAAGGTTCGGTCCAGATTCCTTCCACTGCTCCACGAGGCGCCGCAGCTCTGTCCGGATCGGCACCCATCTCGAAGAGTTCAGGTTTTGAACCAAGCCCTTTATCGCAAGCTCCGAGAATGATATGTCAGGCTCATAGCCACAGAGGCATCAGTCTCTAGTCCGTTTCAGACGGGAAATATCGAGAAAAGCGCCCAGATAATGCGTAATTTCAGGAAAGTACCAGATACCAATCAGGTAATGACGACTTAATGGCGGAGGATGCAGTCCCGAGCGAACCGCTCTCTGCCAAATTCCCTGCTAACAGGGAAAAATACAGGGAATTTTGCCGAATTCGGCCCGTCTAATTCGGCTTTTATCGCTGTATGTATCTCGCCAGCATTACCCTGGCCACGCCCACCGCCGGCAATACCACCGCCACGCTCAACGGCGCGGTGAACGACGACGGCGCCGCCACCACCGTCGGCTTCGAGTCCGGCACCTCGGCCGGTTACGGCTCGACCGCAGTCGCGACGCCAGCCGCCATCGCCGCCGGCAGCGGCGTCACCCCGGTCTCCGCCTCGCTCACCGGCCTCTCCTGCGGCACCGAGTACCACTACCGCATCGACGCTCAAAATTCCTTCGCCACGACCTACGGCCCTGACCAAGTCTTTGCCACCTCGGCATGCCAGTCCCAGTCCATCGGCGCCATCACCTTTACGCCCGCCACGCTCAGCCCCGGCAGCACAACCGTGGCCAGCGCCACCGCCACTTCGGGACTTGCGGTCACCTTCAGCACGCTTACGCCCTCGGTATGCAGCGTGACCAGCGCCACGGTAGCGACGCTTGCCTCCGGCACCTGCACTATCGCCGCCAACCAGGCCGGAAATGCGACGTGCGCCCGCCACTCAGATAACCGGCAGCCTCACAATACCGGCATCGCCGTCGACCCCGGTGCCGATCACCAGCAGTCTGGCCCCGGACGTAGCCACCGCGGGTTCTCCGGCCTTCACACTCACGGTGAACGGGGCGAACTTCGTCTCCGGGGTGGCGGTACAGTGGAACGGTTCGGCGCGGCCCACGACAATGGGAAACACCACGCAATTGACGGCCGCCATTACGGCGGCCGATGTTGCCTCGGCGGGCACCGTGGATGTGACGGTCGTGAACCCGGCTCCGGGCGGAGGCGCGTCGGCGGCCTTCAGCTTCGCTATCGACGGCACTATCAGCGGCAATGCTTCCGCCTTTGCCTCCTGGTTGGGACTTTGCCCTGAGAACAAGATCAGTGGTGGCAAAGTGCTCTATACCAAGAGTCGCCGCGTCAGGAGCCGCGTTGCCACTGCGCTGCGCATGGCGGCCAACTCGCTGCATCATGCAAAAGATTATCTCGGTGAGTTCTTTCGGCGCATCACTCGGAAACTCGGCAAACCCCAAGCAATCACCGCCGCGGCTCACAAGCTCGCTCGGATTGTTTACCATCTGCTCAGCACTAGGGAAGCCTACAACGAGAGTGTCTTTCACCGCTGCGACGAAGATCCAGAAACTGGGACAAGGTCTCGGATTGCCTCGAATGACACGGCCCCTCATCAGAACGGGCCGGATTACGCGCGAATTGCATGACGAAGCCGGCCAGTTGCTGACATCACTTTTGGTACATCTGGCCCATATACACCAGGATGAGCACGATGACCAACATCAGGCCCAGCCCGCCGGTTGGCATATAACCCCACGACCGGCTGTGATTCCATCTCGGCAGCGCCCCGAATAGCGCCAGAACCAGTATGACGATCACGATAGTTGCGAGCATATCGATCTCCTTACCCAGAACCCCTCGTATCACCTTAAATATAGGCAGTGCGAAGACGGCTGTCTGATCAATAACGCTCATGGTCGAGCGCATTGACCGCACGCTCAGCGGATTTCTACGGACCCGATACCCAACACGGTGTACCGAACGTTCTGGTCTTTGTGGCTTTCGTGAAAGGGTCAAGGGCGTCGTGGTTGGTCAACGCTGCGGTACCTCACTCGCTCACCTTCCCGAAAACGGAGTGGATGAATCCACGTGATGATATGGCTGCTGCCAGCTGTTTATAATCAACTTGTTGACGCGCCAGGGATGTGCGCGAACAAACCGCTGTGCCAGTTGTCAGGAAGCGTGGGGTGGCGTGGGTGCAACCAATCTTGACAACCCTTGGAAGCGTGGCATCGCTGATTCCAAATGTGGATTCTTTCGCCGTCGCGTGGCGGGCATCGACCATTTCCGACCTGCTACACCTGCTCTGATCCGCTCCGCCGGTAACGCCGCCCGCCTGTCGCCTGTTAGGGAGGGCATAGCTGCTTGGCCTCTTCCACGTTGATACCTGTCTTGACGCCGTATGCCTTTGCTTCGTAAGAGGCGGCGATACAGCAGGTGTGCTCGGTGATGAGGGGGACAATGCCGATGGGACGGCCCCTCAGTTCCGGGCGCTCCTGTTGCTCGACCGAA
>Ga0181533_1006908_pt1 | contig 10080 bp, 8 predicted proteins | sample PEATcosm2014_Bin_45_FD_119772 | JGI IMG/M metagenome (GOLD analysis project Ga0181533, IMG submission 119772) | Peatland microbial communities from MTU Mesocosm Facility, Houghton, MI, USA - PEATcosm2014_Bin11_60_metaG | ecosystem: Environmental > Terrestrial > Soil > Wetlands > Peat | place...
GCCTGCCGGCTCGAAACCGGCCGCACCCACCAGATTCGGGTGCATTTGGCCTCGATCGGTCATCCGCTGCTGGGCGATGACGTCTATGGGCCGGGATTCCGCACCAAGGCCGTCTTATTGCCCGAAGCGGCCCAAGCCGCGCTCAAAGCCCTTGGCAGGCAGGCCCTCCATGCCCATATATTGACGCTGGAACACCCCATCAGCGGTAAAATCCTTCGATTGCGGTCGGAACTGCCGGCCGATCTCACACGTTTGCATAACGGACTGGCGGCCATGCGGGCTGGGCCCGGCGGTAAGTAAATCCTTACCAAAACGACGTTTTTCAGCGTCGATCGGGGGCTTCACGTTCCGGTCGCGCCGATGTTACGCCGTCTTCACTTCCACCCGCCCGATTCGACCGTGTATACCGTCTATGTTGCGAGTGCGAAGTGGGAGCTTACGCCGTCGGCTCGGGGAGCGACGGCACTGATCCGCCTGCCGCCTTGCGGGGGCGCGAATTATGGAGGGCGCTGTCATGGCCCAAACTGCAGCCTTGCCGGTTCTGTCGGGTGAAACCGGCCTGACCAGGTACCTGGAAGAGATCCGACGGTTCCCGATGTTGGAGCCGCAGGAAGAATTCATGCTGGCGAAGCGTTGGCGCGAGCACGGCGACCGTGACGCTGCGCATAGGCTCGTCACCAGCCACTTGCGGCTCGTGGCCAAGATCGCCATGGGCTATCGCGGCTATGGCCTGCCCATTTCCGAAGTAATCTCGGAGGGCAATGTCGGCCTGATGCAGGCGGTCAAGCGCTTTGAGCCCGATAAGGGATTTCGGCTGGCGACCTATGCCATGTGGTGGATCAAGGCGGCGATCCAGGAATACATCCTGCGCTCCTGGTCGCTGGTGAAGATGGGCACCACCGCCAACCAGAAGAAGCTGTTCTTCAATCTGCGCAAGGCCAAGAGCCGGATTTCCGCGCTCGACGAGGGCGATATGCGGCCCGATCAGGTCAAGCTCATCGCCAAGCGTCTCGGCGTCACCGAGCAGGACGTGATCGACATGAACCGCCGCCTCGGCGGCGACGCGTCGCTCAATGCGCCGATCCGCGAAGACGGCGATTCCGGCGAATGGATGGACTGGCTGGTCGACGACAGTGTCAGCCAGGAGAGCCGGCTTGCCGAATCCGAGCAGTCGGAGAACCGGCATAAGGCGTTGGGTGCGGCACTCACCGTGCTCAACGATCGCGAGCGCCGCATCTTCGAGGCGCGCCGCCTCGCCGATGAGCCGATCACGCTGGAAGAGCTCGCCGACGAATTCGGCGTTTCACGCGAGCGCGTGCGCCAGATCGAGGTGCGGGCGTTCGAGAAGGTGCAGAAGGCGGTGAAGAGCCACATCACCGCCATGGAAAACCCACCGGCAGCGGCCGCAGGCGCGGCCGCCGTCGCCGCGGCGCACTGATTTCCTTTCTGTTTGAGTCCGAACTCGTCGTGCCCGGCCATAGCCGTTCGAAGAACGGCGTCGCTTCGCTCGCCTGCGTGCCGGGCATCCACGTCTTAAAGGCAGAGCAAGCCCAAAGACGTAGATGGCCGGGACAAGCCCAGGCATGACGGCGTGAGACGCTTGATATTACTCCTTCAACATTCCACGCAGCAGCCACCGACAGGCGAAAATAATCGCCCCGGCCACCGCCGCGACGGCGGCGACGATCAGAAAAAACTCCGGCTTCTCCATCCGGCTCCAGAAACTGCCGATCCAGCCGGCAAGAAATCCGCCGACAAAACTCGTCGCCAGCCACACGCCCATCATCATCGAGAGAATGCGCGCCGGAGCGATCTTGGTCACCAGCGAAAGCCCGACCGGCGATAGATAGAGTTCGCCTATGGTGAGGACGACAAAATACCCGAACAGCCAGAGCCAGCTTACCTTGCCGCCGCCCGCGTCAAGCGCGGCAAGCACCATGATCAGATAGGCGGCCATGACGCCGAAGCATCCGAGCGCCATCTTGGTGACGGTCGACGGCTCCGCGCCGCGCGCCGCCTGCCATGTCCACAGCGTCACGACGAACGGCGTGAACGCAAAGATCATGAACGGATTGAAGGCGAGGAACCACGTGGTCGGGATTTCGGTGTGCAAGCCGAACAGGTCGATGGTGCGGTCGGTACTGGCGTCGGCCCACAACACGATCGTATTGCCGCTTTGCTCGTAGGTCGCCCAGAACAATGTGGTGGGAACGAAGAGGACGAGAATGGCGATGACGGCGCGCCACTCGTGGCGGTCGAGCGGTTTTGTCTCGGCGTGCGCCGCCCTCGCCTTCTGCAGCTCATCCGGCGGCAGCAGCGGCATGGCATAGAGATAAATCGAGAGCCCGATCAACATGCCGACGCCCGCGGCGGCGAAACCGTAATGCCAGCCCGCCTCCTCGCCGAGCGTCCCGCAGACGAGCGGCGCCAGGAACGCGCCGACATTGATACCGACGTAGAAGATGGAATAGGCACGGTCGCGGCGCCGGTCGCCGGGTGCATAGAGGCCGCCGACCTGGGTCGAGATATTCGGCTTGAAGGCGCCATTGCCGAGAATGAGCACCAACAGCGCCAACAGAAAAAGCTGCTCGACCGCCATCATGAAATGGCCGATCGCCATGAGGACGGCACCGAGGACCACGGTGCGGCGCTGGCCGAGCACACGATCGGCCAGTAGTCCGCCGAAAATCGGCGTGAGATAGACGAGCGCCGTGTAGAAGCCGTAGATCTGCGACGACAGCGGCTGCACATCGAGCGGACCGAAGATCGCTTCGAGCGCGCTCTTGACGCCGCCAAGGCCGAGCACGTTGCCGACGTGCTGCGGCGCGAGCAGATATTTCGTCATGTAGAGGACGAGCAGCGAGCGCATCCCGTAATAGGAGAAGCGCTCCCACATCTCCGTCGTAAACAGGAAGGTGAGGCCCTTCGGGTGACCCAAAAGGTCCCCCTGAGCGGCCGCGCCGTCATGGGCGGAGCGACGCGCAGACCCGATGCTTTCAGCCAAGACAGCGACCTCCGCCATTGCCGACGGTGGTCAGTATAAGTCGATCCGTGTTCACACGAACACCGACACAAGGCCCCGGTTGCCTCATGTCGAAGGAGAAATGCGGAATGGGTTTCGGGTGGCCCGCCAGCGCGAGCGGGCGAGGGGTGCGGAGCCTACCGTGTGACTCCGTACCCCTCGCCACGGCCCTCTTCCGGCGCGGGAGAGGGCGGAAATCGCGTTTGCTGGGAACGCGGGAAGAGCCTCACTCCGCGGGCGTTGCAGCCAAGGCCATATCTGGAATCGCCTCGTGCGGCGCCGTGCGATCCAGCGAACTCGCCGGAGCGCGGCTCAGCCCGAAGAGGAAAACCGCCACGATCACGTAGGCGATCGCCACCGTCGGGGTCACTGCAATGCCGACCGATTCGCCATGCATGAAGCCGAAGAAGGTAAGCACTGCGCCTGCAAACGCGAACGCAGAGGCCTCGACGAACCTCTTTTCAACAACGAAAACGCCGATCGCCGCGAGCACCAGCCCCGTCAAGATAGCGCCGCCGCCCATGACACTCAGGCCTTCGTAGAGGACGCCGACATTGCCGAGCTTGTCCATGCCGATGGCCGCAGCGCTCGTACCGGCAGCACCCAACGCGCCGTCCATCAACGTCTTGCACCAGGCGGCCAGATGCGGTGTCAGGCCCAATATGATGGCAGGCGCGTGAATCTTCGGTGTGCTCTGGAACGCCTGCGCCCCAATCAACATGCCGATGTAGAGCAGGATTGGCGAGATCGCTACCACGGGAATGATGGCCAGCAGCAGCGAAATGACGCCGAACCACGACAGGATGATCACCATGATGCCGGTGGCGGCCGAGTAACCGATGCGGCCCCCCATCGCCTTCCAGCCGGGATGGCCGATATAGACCGCATTGATAAAGGGATTGCCCATCAGGCAACCGATCAGGCTGACGACGCCATCGGCTGTGAGCACCCGCGTCGTCGGATAGGGATCGCCGGCGGCTTCCGCGCTCTCGACGTTGTCCATGGCTTCGACGAGGTCGTAGATGCCGAACGGTATCGCCGTCACCAGGATTACACCGAGATATTCAAAGCCGGAGAAGATGTGATTGACGGCGGGGATCGGCACCGAGAAGCCAAAATTTGTGAAGGCATCGCCGATACCCTTCACGCTAAGTCCGCCGTAGTTGAGGCCAAGCGCATTGGATCCCCAGGCGATGATCATTCCCACCACGATCGCCACAAGACCGGCGGGGATGCCCTTCGGATATTTAAATCCGCCGAACCAGCTCACCATGATGACGGCAAAGCATGTCAAGCCGATCACCGGTGTCATGTACATCTGCAATGCAGGGCGCATTGAAATGAAGGTGATCGACACGCCGGCCAGCGTACCGAGCAAGGCGGCGCGCGGCGTGATCCGCCGTACGATCGGCGCGATGAACCCGCCGATCATCAGGATGAAACTCTGGAAGAAGACCCACACCAGTCCCGCTTCCCAGCCTTTGATCGGATCGTTGGTCTTCAGCGCGATCGGCAGCATGATCACGAATGTGACGATGAACATGTGCGGCACGCTGACCCCGGAAGGTAGCGCGCAGACATCGCTGCGCCCCGTCTTCCGCGCCAGCCGGTATGCGAGATACGCGTAGTAAAAGGTGGACAGGCACAGCATCAGGCCGAGCGCCGGCAAGATGCGGCCGAAAACAATCGCGTCCGGCATCTTCACCACGAACCGCAACAGGCCGGTGAGCACCAGCATGTTGACGAGGATGTTGGTGCCGAAGCCGAAAAAGGCATTCCAGTCGCCGCTCGTCCACAGCGGTGGACGATACGCCGTTGTCGCCGTCGTCGTCGTCATCGCAGGCTCCTCTTCATGGCGAAGCTGATCGATGCGCAAAGCAGCGCCCACAGGCTGTCAGCCGCCCGCCTCTTCGACGAACAGTGAATTGCAGTGGGAAAGCTCCCGCGCCCCGGCGGTGAAGATCCGCAATCCCGGCGATTGCGTCGAAAACCAGGCAAGCCCCGTGCCAACCGGCACACCGGACACCGCTGCCCGGCAGTGCCTGGATGGAACTGATGAAACACTAATTAAATCAGACTGATCGCCGGCGCAGGGTTTCTCACCCGCGCCGTATTACGCCTACGGCACGAGCCGCCGATAGGCACAGGCGATCAAATAGCAGTCATTGCCTTGTCAAAAAAACTGGCAGGCCGCCGCCGGCGCGATAGGGGATGAACCCGCCGGCCGCATTGGCGGCCACCAGATCAATTCACGGCGTGCGTCGATCAGTTTACCGCCGCCAGCGAAGTGAGCAGCGGTGTCGATGCCGCGACCGAGCCGAAAATGCCGCCCTGCGCCTTGATCATGGCGAGGCCGGCTTCGTGGAATTGCGGGAAATAAGAGGCGCAGCAGTCCGACAGCACGACGCAGCGAAAGCCGCGATCGTTGGCCTCGCGCACCGTGGTGTTCACGCAAACTTCAGTGGTGACGCCGCACACGAACAGCGTGTCGATGCCGCGGTTGCGCAGCATGAGTTCGAGGTCGGTCTGGTAGAACGCGCCCTTGCCCGGCTTGTCGATCACCGGCTCGTCCTTCAGCGGATAGAGTTCGGGAATGATGTCGTGACCGGGCTCGCCGCGCACGAGGATACGGCCCATCGGCCCGCGCGCGCCGATGCGGTTCGCCGGATCGCCGCGCTCGACCTTGTGCGGCGGGGCATCGGAAAGATCGGGGCGGTGCCCTTCCCGCGTGTGAATGACCAGCATGCCGAGGCGGCGCGCGGATGTGAGGACTTGCCGGCAGGGCCCCACAGCCGCCTGCAGGCGGGATACGTCGTTGCCGAGCGCTTCACCGAAGCCGCCGGGCTCAAGGAAGTCGCGCTGCATGTCGATAATCACCAGCGCCGCCCGGTCGAGATCGACGGAAAGCGGTGTCGGTTCGGCTTCGAACGTTACGCTTCGCATTGCAGGCCCATTGCGTTGCTACGGCCGGAGCCGTGCAAGAACAGGGCCAGCATGGCAAGAACCGGCATTCCGCGCCAGCGGCAGCGTGCTTTGCCCGGGCGGGGCTCGAAGTGCGCATCGCCCTTTGCCCGCAGCCGCCTTATCGGTACCATCCCGACCAACACCGAGGAGGAGAAGGCGCGGGTCGCCCACATTTTGAGACAGATGCGCCGGGAAGAGGGCGAAGGACATGACATTCGGAGTTCTTGCGTACGGCGCTTATATCCCACGGCTTCGGCTTTCGCGGCGTTCCGTCGCCGAGGCCAATGCCTGGCTCAATCCGGCGCTGAAGGCACAGGGCAAGGGCGAGCGGGCCATCTGCAACTGGGACGAAGATGCCGTCACCATGGCCGTCGAAGCCGCGCGCGATGCGCTCATCGGCCGCGACCGTGCTTCGATCACCTCTCTGCGCTTTGCGTCCACGACTTTTCCGTTTCTCGACCGGCTCAACGCAGGCCTCGTCGTCAAAGCGTTGCGCCTCTCCGACGAGATCGCGGCGGTCGATGTTGCCGCCACGCAACGCGCCGGCACCTCCGCGCTAGCGGACGCGCTATCCAGGAGCGGTGAGACGCTCGTTGTCGCGGCGGAAAAGCGGCCGGCAAAAGCGGCAAGCCCGATCGAAATGTCGACAGGGGATGGCGCGGCGTCGTTCCTCGTCGGCGAGGGCGAGCCTGTGGCGCGGCTTCTCGCGAGCGTGACAAGCGCCGTCGATTTCGTCGACCACTATCGCACGATCGAATCCGAATACGACTACCAATGGGAAGAGCGCTGGATCCGCGACGCCGGCTATCTGCCGATCGTGCCGCCGGCGATCGCACGCTGCCTCGAGGCGGCGAAGATGACGCCCGCCGACGTCACCTCGTTTTGCATGCCGGCGGTTTTGCCCCGGCTTGCGAACACGATCGCCAAGGCTGCGCGGATTCCCGACGCGGCGGTGCGTGACAATCTGCACGCTAGCTGCGGCGAGACCGGCGCCGCACATCCGCTGCTGATGCTGGTCGCGGCGCTCGAAGACGCCAAGCCAGGCGATCGCATTTTGCTGGTCGGCTTCGGCCAAGGCGCCGACGCGTTGTTGTTTGAAGTATTGCCGGCGATCAATCGGCAGCCGGCGCGGCTTGGAGTGAAGGGTCACCTGGCCCGGCGGCGCCCGGAGGAGAATTATTCGAAGTTTCTCGCCTTCAACGATATGGTTGAGATCGAGCGCGGCATGCGCGCGGAGGCCGACAAGCTCACGCCGCTGTCCGCGCTCTGGCGCAATGCCGATACGGTCACGAGCTTCATGGGCGGCAAATGCGCCAAATGCGGCACTTTGCAATTTCCCAAGAGCCGCATCTGTGTCAATCCCAATTGCAACGGCATCGACACGCAGGAGCCGGAACCATTCGCCGACAAGATCGGGCGCATCAACTCCTATACCGCCGACCGCCTGACCTATTCGCCCAATCCCCCGGCCTGCTATGGCATGATACAGTTCGAGGACGGCGGCCGCTGGATGATGGATTTCACTGATATCGATGAAGCGGACCTGACCGTCGGGCGTGCAATGAAAATGATGTTCCGCATCAAGGATATCGACACGCAACGCGGCTTCAGGCGTTACTTCTGGAAGGCGGCACCGGCCGCTGGCGGGAGAGACTGAAATGGCAAAAGGCATTCGCGACAAGGTCGCCATTCTGGGAATGGGCTGCTCGAAATTCGGCGAGCGTTGGGACATGAACGCCGAGGACCTGATGGTCGAAGCCTATGTCGAGGCTTTGGCCGATGCCGGCATCGAGACGAAACAGATCGACGCCGCTTGGCTGGCCACGGCGCTCGAAGAGCAGCATGTCGGCAAATCCGCCATCCCGCTCGCTGTGGCGCTGCGCCTGCCCTACATCCCGGTGACCCGGGTCGAGAACTATTGCGCGTCGGGTACTGAAGCGTTTCGCGGCGCCGTCTACGCGGTCGCTTCCGGCGCCGCCGACATCGCGCTCGCCCTCGGCGTCGAGAAACTTAAAGATACGGGCTACGGCGGCCTGCCGCAGCGCGGCCGCGGCACGCTCAACAATATGACGTGGCCGAACGCGTCGGCACCCGGCAGTTTCGCCCAACTCGCCGCCGCTTATCGCGCCAAACATAGCAGTTCGCCGGCGGACCTGAAGCGGGCAATGGGACATATCTCGGTGAAGAGTCACGACAACGGGGCGAAGAACCCCAAAGCGCATCTGCGCAACCGCATCACCCTCGATACGGTGCTCAATGCGCCGATGGTGGCCGAGCCGCTGGGACTTTACGATTGTTGCGGCGTCAGCGACGGCTCCGCTTGCGCCATCGTGACCACGCCCGACATCGCCAAGGGCTTGGGCAAGCGCGACGTGATCACCGTCAAGGCTCTGCAGCTTGCGGTGTCGAACGGCACCGAAGCGCAGCACAATTCCTGGGACGGCAGCTATTTCGCCACCACGCGCATCGCCTCCAAGCGCGCTTATCAGGAAGCCGGCATCGAAAAGCCTCGGGAAACGCTCAACCTTATCGAAGTCCACGATTGTTTTTCGGTGACCGAACTCGTCACCATGGAGGATTTGCACATCTCCGAGGAGGGCTCGGCGATAAATGACGTGCTTGACGGCTTCTACGATGCCGACGGGCCTCTCCCCTGCCAGATCGACGGCGGCCTCAAATGCTTCGGCCATCCGATCGGGGCTTCCGGTCTGCGCATGATCTATGAGCTTTATCTGCAGATGCAGGGCCGCGCCGGCGAGCGTCAGCGCAGGGAGCCTCCCGCGATCGGGCTTACGCACAATCTCGGTGGCTTTCCACATCAAAACGTTTGCTCGATCTCCATCGTGGGTCGCTACGACGCGTGATCGGGCTCGAATGCGGCGGGTGTGGCGCCACAGTTGACGGCTTATTCTGAGCGCAGGGCCCAGCGTCAGAAACAGCGGCCGGCGCCCTTCCAATAAGGATGCGCAGGCGGCGTTTGAAGATTTTTCCGGAATCTTCGCGCGGCAGGCCGCTGCGGATTTCGATACGGCTCAGCACTTTGTAGCCTGCGAGGTGCTGATTCCATAAGCATGGAGAACAATATGCTTGATGAACAAAAAGCAGTTGTCGTCGGAGGAACTTCGGGCATCGGTCTAGCCGCGGCGATCGAATTATGTCGCGCGGGCGCGCAGGTTTGGGTGACCGGACGCACGCCAGACAAGGCCACGGCCGCTGCGGCCATGATCGGCGATCGAGCTACCGGGCACGCGGTAGATGCACGCGATGGCGCAAAACTGGAAGCTTTTTTCTCGAGGGTCGGGGAGTTCGACCATCTGATCGTCGCTCTCGGTGGCGGCAGCGCGATTGGCGCGTTCAAGGATCTCGATGAGGTAAAGATGCGAGCCGGCTTCGATAACAAATTCTGGCCGTATCTCAACGCGATCCGCAATGGAGTAGATCATATTCGCGGTTCCGGATCGGTAACCTTGATCACAGGAGCGGCCGGGCGACGTGCTCTTAAGGGCACCTCCGGACTTGCCGCGGTGAACGGAGCGCTGCAAGCGATCATCGGCCCTTTGGCACTCGAATTCGCGCCGATCCGCGTCAACGCGGTATCGCCGGGCTTGATTGCCACTCCCTATTGGGATCGCATGCCGGAGGATGCTCGGCGAGCGATGTACGAGCGTTCAGCCGCGAGCGTTCCGGTTGGCCGCGTCGGTGCACCGAGTGATATCGGCCAAGCCGTCCTGTTCCTTGTCAGCAATAAATTCACGACTGGCGCAATCCTTGACTGTGACGGCGGGGCGAGATTGGTCACTCAAGAGGCCGGGTTTATGAGCACGCGCCTTAGCTAGCGTCTGGAGTCGTAAACGTAGCCCGTTGATACGACTCGTGCTCGCGGCGCACGTGAGCTTCATCGACGAGCCGAAGTGATCGTCACGCCGTCGCCTTCGCCTGCGCCATGAAGGCACGCCAACCGCCGAAGCTTGAAATGTCGCGCGCACCTGCGACCGCCTCGGCCTCGACCAAGAAGCCCTTGACGGAGCGGCCGCTGTCCAGTTCGAGCGTGCCAATCGAGAGAGGAGACGGCACCGCGGCGACGAAGCGGCCGA
>Ga0181533_1006911_pt1 | contig 10079 bp, 7 predicted proteins | sample PEATcosm2014_Bin_45_FD_119772 | JGI IMG/M metagenome (GOLD analysis project Ga0181533, IMG submission 119772) | Peatland microbial communities from MTU Mesocosm Facility, Houghton, MI, USA - PEATcosm2014_Bin11_60_metaG | ecosystem: Environmental > Terrestrial > Soil > Wetlands > Peat | place...
AAGTGGAGGCTTGCCTTCAACGGCCTTCCTGCGGCCGACAAAGTCGGCCACCGCCAGAATCCCTCCCAGATTATCCGAAGGGTGCCCCCACTCCGCGGCCAGCCAAGTGTCATTAAAGTCGAGCCAACGGATAAGTGTGCCGATATCGAATGCGCCTTTAACCGGGTCAAGCTCAAAACGGGTACCGGGTACCCGCACCCCAAGTGGTACCTGGGTGCCGGGAACTATCGGTCCAAGAAGCCGGGCACATTCCCTAAAGCGCAGCGCCAGCATGGCGCACCCCAGACTGTCGAGCAGAACAAGGCGGGCGGTATCAAATGCCTCATCGCTTGTAACCTCGTAATCAACCAGATAATCCGCGATGTCTCGCATCTCACTGTCGGGAGCCGGGCGGATATTACTTTCAGCCGGGGCGGTCATGCTGCCTCCTTTGTCGAAATCGCAATTGCAAATTATTACCTCTCCTCCAGCGGCACATAGGCCCGCGGCTCCGGTCCGGTATATTCCGCGACCGGCCGGAAGATGCGGTTTAGTGAGCGCTGTTCGATGATGTGCGCCGACCAGCCGGCGATGCGGGCGAATACAAATACCGGGGTGAACATCTCGGTCGGGATTCCGCAGAGGTGGTAAGCGGATGCGCTGTAAAAGTCCAGGTTGGGAAAGAGTCCCTTCTCGCTCAGCATTGTCTCCTCGATCCGCTCGGAAACGCGGTAAAGAAGCATGTTGTTTGAGACTTCGGCAAGTTTGCGCGACCATTCCTGAATGATGGGGGAACGGGGGTCCATCTCCTTGTAAACACGATGACCGAACCCCATGATCTTCTTCTTCTCCGCCAGCAGTTCACGAATCCCCTGTTCCGCCTCATCGGCCGTGGCGAAGCGATTGATCAACCGCATTGCCTCTTCGTTGGCCCCGCCGTGCAGCGGCCCGCGCAGAGTGCCGATGGCCGAGGTAGCGGCCGAATAGAAATCGGACATGGTTGAGGTGGTGACCCTGGCCGAGAAAGTCGATGCGTTGAACTCATGCTCAGCATAGAGGATCAGCGATACGTCCACCGCCCGACGCCTGAGCTCCTCCGGGGAGTTCCCGTGAAGAAGATGGAGGAAATGTCCGGCAACCCCTTCTTCGTTGGAAGCGGTTTCGATGCGTCGCCCGCTCAAGTGGAAGTGTCGCCAGAAGAGGAGCATGGAGGGGAACGAGGCGAGCAGCCGTTCCGCTGCGTAATACATGTCCGGGGCTTCGCGCTCCGGTTCGATTGCGCCGAGAGCGGAGCAACCGGTGCGGAGCACGTCCATGGGATGAGACTTCGCGGGTAATTTTTCCAGTATACTTTTAAGTTCAACCGGCAGGCCGCGCAAATCAGTGAGACGCTGCCGGTAGGCCGTCAACTCATTTCGGTCCGGAAGCCTGCCGCGTATAAGAAGATGCGCCACCTCCTCAAAGCAGGCATGCTTGGCAAGATCTGCAATGGAATAACCCCGGTAAGTGAGCCCCTTTCCCTTTTTCCCCACCGTGCTGATTGAAGTTTCACCGGCGATAACACCTTCCAGACCGGGGCTGTATCCCGCTTTCATCGTCTTAATTCCTTTCTTTCGCCAATAACATGTCCAGCTTCCGTTCATAGTCATAATAACCTAGAATGTCATAGAGATCGGCGCGTGACTGCATTATATCCACAACCCCCCGCTGGGTCCCCTCTTCTCTGATTGCCCGGAAAACCTTGAAGGCGGCGGCGGACATGGCTCGAAATGCGGAAAGGGGGTAGAGCGCGATGCTCACCCCGGCGCTCTCCAACTCTTCCAGGGTAAATAGCGGGGTGACGCCGAACTCCGTCAAATTCGCAAGGACCGGTATTCCGACCTGATCAGCAAAACGTCGATATTGGGAAAGTTCCGTTAAAGCTTCGGGGAAGATCATGTCTGCCCCCGCTTCACGGTATCGGCATGCACGCTCTATGGCGGCAACGAGCCCTTCCTTCGCAACCGCGTCGGTCCTGGCCATAATGACGAAATCCGGGTCGGTTCGGGCATCAACAGCGGCCCTGATCCTGTCCGCCATCTCGTCAATGCCAACGATAACCTTACCAGGCCGGTGACCGCAGCGTTTGGATGCCACCTGATCCTCAATTTGCACTCCCGCGGCGCCGGCCCTGAACATTTCCCGAATGGTCCGGCCGAGCATAATCGCATTACCCCAGCCGGTATCGATATCCACCAGGAGCGGCAACCGGCTGGCATGAGTCACCCTGCGCACCTCCTCCAGCACATCATTGAGAGTAGTCATCCCAAGATCGGGGAGGCCGAAGGAAGCGTTGGCTACCCCAGCACCCGACATGTAAAGAGCACGGAAACCGATCCGTTCCGCCATCATGGCCGCATATGCGTTGATTACTCCAACCATCTGGAGCGGTATTTCTTTTTCCACGGCACTGCGCAACAATGAACCGGGTGTTTTGTAATTGATCATGTTTACTCCTCGCCGCATCCCCTTCCCTTTATGGGAAAGTGCCGTAAGCGGATGATTCCGGATTATTCTTACATAAAAAGTTTAGCCTATAATCTTCATCTGACAAATGAATATCCCGATGTTTGCATATCGACAATTATTTTTTTATTTTTTTACTTTCTCTATTCTGTTTTTTTTGATAGGATTTACCAATGATATTTTTCACATATATTAATTTTAATCTTAGCCGCCAGCAGTAAGCCCCTGAAAGGCATTTCCATGCCTGAGAGCATCGTTAAAATCAAGAATATTTCGAGTGCGCCTGATGAAGAATCCGGAACTGGCGATGATCTTTTCGGGCTCTTGAACGATCAAGTAAAGAGTCCTGAAGTTGAGAGTTTAATCGAAGAGCGGTTCCATACGATTTTCCAACTCACCTCCGCCTGCATGGCTCTTACTTCTCCGGATGGCGACTTTATCGAGGTGAACTCCGCATTCTGCCGTTTTCTTGGTTACACTGCAGATGAATTGATGGGTCTTAACTCCGAGGAAATCACCCATCCGGATAACCGTGAGATGGTGCGCCAGTTGCGAAATAAGGCGATAATGGGTCAAACCAGCGCATATTCCATTGAAAAACGCTACCTGCGCAAGGATGGCGCCATGATTTGGGGGCAGGTTTCCAGCAACTGGATTTACGATCCGGCGGGCAAACCACTATATGCATTAGCAGTAATCCAGGACATTACCGACAGAAAACAGATAGAAGCTGCTTTACGTGAATCAGAGGCAAAACTTGGCTCGCGCGCCTTGGAACTGGAATCCGCCAACAGGGAATTGGAGGCGTTTAACTATACAGTATCTCATGACCTCCGCTCCCCTCTGACAACTATCGGCGGTTTCTGCGAGTTGTTGCTGGGCCTGGGCAAATCCCATCTGGATGATCAATGTAAAAGTATTATCCGTCATATATGCGGAACAGTCCGGCACATGGATCAGCTTATCGAGACCCTGCTGAATTTTTCCCGAATATCAAACCGGGAAATGAACAGAGAGACGGTCAATCTCAGCAAGCTGGCAAATGCCGTGGCCGCTCAGTTGAAGATGAGCGAACCGCACCGGCTGGTGGAATTTATTATATCCGAGGGAATAGTTGTGGAAGGTGATGCAAAACTCCTGCGGGAAGTACTGGAAAACTTGCTCGGCAATGCCTGGAAATACACCGGCAAACAGGAAACGGCGCGGATTGAGTTTGGTGCCGGCGAAACAAACGGCAGAACTACCTATTTCGTGCGTGACAACGGTCCCGGCTTCGACATGACCCAGGCGGAAAAGCTTTTCATTCCATTCCACCGACTGCATAGCAGAGAAGAATTCGCTGGACACGGCATCGGTCTTTCAATCGCTCAACGTATCATTATGCGCCATGAAGGCAGGATATGGGCAGAGGGGGATCCTGTCCATGGAGCAATCTTCTACTTCACCCTGGATCAGCAAGCATAATTTCCGGAGTTTGCCACCATAGCTCCGAATAAGCAAAAAACCCGTAAGAGCCCAGACATTTTTTGCTTCGTGATATAACCTTTCTCTCCGGGTTTCTATTGTTCAATCTCCTTCACTGTTTCATTTCCCAGTGCATATAACTTTTGTTTTTAAACGCTTTATGTTAAAAAGAGTCGTCTCATTCCATTCGATATCTGAGACGGCGCTAAGATCGGCATAGAGGTTTGATATGGAAACATTTTCTTTCACCCAGCCGCGTATTGCGATCCTTTACGTGGAAGATGATCCAGTTACCAGGAACATCCTCGGGAAGATGTTCCCTTTGAAATTTCCCGACATTGAATTCCATACGGCTGGAAACGGCAAGATCGGACTTGAGCAGTATAAAAATCTTTCTCCGGATATCGTCATAACCGACATAAACATGCCGGTCATGGACGGCATCAAAATGGCCGCCGAAATCAAAACGCTACATTCCGATGCAATCATCATTATCATTTCGGCATACAGCGATACGAACTATCTGCTGGACGCCATTGACATCGGTGTCAATCACTACATCCTGAAGCCGATCGACTACAAGAAACTCTTCGCAACGATAGGTAAATGTATTGCAGGCATCATCCTGGAAAACAGAATTAAAGAGCAAAACGAGCATCTGCGCAAACTCTCCCGCGCTGTTGAACAGAGTCCAAGCATGACGATGATCACCGACGCGCACGGGACAATCGAATATATAAATCCCAAATTCACCGAAATCACCGGATATTCCGCCGAGGAACTTGTAGGTCACACTCCAAGGGTGCTTAAGTCCAAAATAACCTCGTCTGACACTTATAGGGATCTTTGGGGGACGATTACTTCAGGGCAGGTGTGGCACGGCGAATTTCTCAACAAGAAAAAAAACGGGGAGTTGTACTGGGAAGCCGCCTCCATTTCGCCTGTATTCAATGAGGAAGGAAAAATCTCCCACTTTGTGGCGGTAAAGGAGGACATCACTCGTCGTAAGCGGGCGGAGGAGGAAATCGAGATACTGAACGCCAGTCTGACGGCGCGCGCCTATGATCTGGAAGAAGCCAACCGCAAGCTGGATGCCTCTTTTCACAAACTTGAGAACGCCAACCATCGGCTGGAAATGACCAATCGTGAACTGGAAGCGGCCAACGGGGAATTGGAGGCTTTCAACTATTCGGTTTCCCACGATCTAAAGAAACCGTTGACGAACATCAACGGCTATTGCCAAGTTATTCTGAATCTCTTTGCCGATCAACTCGACGAGCAGAGCCGGCATTATCTTCAAGAAATTTATTCCGGGACACTACGGATGAGCAAACTCATTGACACACTGCTCGATTTTTCCCGTTTGTCGCGATGTGACATGGCCCTGGAAAAGATTGACTTAAGCCGCATTGCAACGGAAATAGCAGCGGAACTCAGACTTTCAACCCCGGAACGCAAGGTTTCATTCATGGTTAAGAAAGGGGTTACCGCTTACGGAGACGCCGGCCTTTTGCGGATAGTGTTGGCAAACATCATTGGAAACGCATGGAAGTATTCCGTCAATAAAGAAAAGGCGGTCATTGAATTCGGAATGATGGAACATTGCGGGAAGTCCGTTTATTTCGTACGTGATAACGGCGCGGGCTTTGACATGACACAGATGGAGGGACTTTTCACCCCCTTCCATCGCTTGCACAGCCAGAAAGAGTTCGCCGGTCATGGTATCGGTCTCGCAACGGTGCAACGCATCATCCAACGCCACGACGGTGATATTTGGGCGGAAGGGAAAACGAACGAAGGTGCAACCTTTTTCTTCACTCTCCAGGCGCCTGACTGAACCTATAAAAAATTATTGATTTCTCATTTCAAGTATCCAAATTTCTTCATTCGGTAACGAAAAGCGTCAATCCCCAGGTTAAGTTTTTTGGCCGCCTTGGACTGGTTCCAGTCACTGCTGTCAAGAGCCTGACGAATCAGTTCCTTTTCCACTTCCTCGATATCGACCCCCTCGGGAGGAAGCTTCAATGATGTCACCGGGGGAGGTGATGATGTGTTTCTGGCTATTATTTCCAGAGGGAGATGCTCAAGAAGCAGGGTATTTTCGTTTCCGAGAATAATAGCCCGTTCGATCACGTTTTTCAGCTCACGGACATTTCCCGGCCAATTATACTCAATCAGCATTTTTTCAGCCATTTTGGAAATACCCTTGACATGTTTGTTGAACTCCTTATCGAAAGATTCAATAAAATGATTTGCCAGACAAAGAATATCTTCTTTCCGATCACGAAGGGGGGGCAAAAATATGGGAATTACCTGTAGTCGATAGTATAGATCGTTACGGAAAATTTTCTCCTCAATAGCCTTCAACAGGTCTTTGTTGGTTGCGGATATGATACGGATATCCACTGATATAACCTTTGACCCGCCGATCCGCCTGAAAGTTCTTTCCTCAAGAAAGCGCAGGAGCTTCGCCTGCATCCCGAAATCCATATCACCGATTTCATCAAGAAAGATTGTCCCTCCATCGGCCAGTTCAAAAAGCCCTTTTTTTGTGAATTTAGCGTCGGTAAAAGCCCCCTTTTCATGGCCGAAAAGTTCGCTTTCGAGAAGCGTAGCAGGAACCGCGGCACAGTTGATGGCGACAAAAGGCTTATCAGCCCGGCTTGATTTATAGTGGACCCATTTAGCGACCAGTTCCTTGCCAGTCCCCGATTCACCCTGAATAAGGACTGTTGAAGCTTCACTCTTGGCAACCTTCTCCATCATCGAGAGGACATTTATCATATGTTTGCTGACCCCGATAATATTCGGAGGCCCGATCTTTTTGTGCTCACTGCGCAGCCCCGCCACTTCACGACGCAGTGATGATGTCTCCAACGATTTCCTGATAACAATGGCCAGTTCATCAAGATTGAATGGTTTGTTTACATAATCGTAAGCCCCCATCCGCATGGCGTTTACGGCAGTTTCCAGCCCGCCTTGGGCAGTAACCATAATTACGATTATATCCTCATCGATCTCTTTGACTTTCTCGAGAACTTCAATTCCGTTGATTCCAGGCATCTGAATATCGAGTAGGATAAGGTCGGGCTGTTCTTCCCGCACCGATCTCAACGCGTCTTCCCCACATGCCGCAGTCATTACGTCATATCCCTGCTTTTTCAAATTCTGTTCGAGAGACCAGCGAATCAGATGCTCGTCATCAACGACCAGTATTTTAGTATTCCCCATGTTTGCTCCTATAAAATCAGGTTCGAGGTTCGAGGTTCACTAAGTTCAAAGTTTTGTTTCCTAATCTTGCATTCTTCATCCTTTCTTCTTCATCCTTCGCCTTTTTCCTCTGGGAACCCGGAAACGGGTAAATCCACTGTGAAAATAGTTCCCACTCCGTCTTCACTGGCAACGTTAAGTTCCCCTCCATGCTGCTTTACCAGCTTATGACAGATCGCAAGACCAAGCCCGGTTCCCTGGGCTTTGGTGGTAAAAAACGGTGTAAATATCTTCGAGAGAATCTGCGCGGGGATTCCAGGGCCGGTATCTGCTATGGAAACCCTTGCCCACTTAATGCCTCCCAGTTTCACCAGTGATGTTTCAACTGTCAGCACTCCACCATTCTGCATGGCTTGAAGCGCGTTCAGGATTAGGTTCAGAAACACCTGCTGGATCTGTTTTGGATCGACATATACCAGTGGAAGGGTCCCATCAAGTGAAAGTTTTTTCTCGATATTCTTGCCGCTGCGGTGTTGTGAGGCAAACATTAGTGTTTTTTCCACTACGCTGTTGAGATTAATAAAGGTCGATTCAGGAGGCGCGGGCTTGCCGAAGAAGAGAAGATCATTAACCGTCTTGTCAAGGCGTTTGATCTGCTCCAGCACCTCATTGACGATTTCCGTACGGGGGTCGTTAGGCTCAAAATCCTCTTTTATGATGGTAATAGCAGCGGCAATACCGGTCAAGGGGTTTTTTATCTCATGGGCAATGCCGGCCGCCATTTCTCCCACCGATGCCAGGCGGTCTGCCCTTTCCATCTGCTCAAAGTGGAACTGTTCCAGCTCTTTTTTTGCGATATCAAGTCTGTCCACCATGGAATCGAAGCTGGTTATAAGCAGGCCCACCTCGTCCTTTCTCTCTTCCCTCATCCTGACCGAGAGATCTCCCTTCTCAACACGCGCCATGTTTTCGACAATCAGTTTCAACGGCTTTTTGACAAACTTGAGCATGACCATGGAAATGGATGCGGAGAGAAATAAAACAATGGCTATTGTGGAAAAGACAAAAAGCTTGGTTGCCTCCATGATCCTTTGCCTGGTCTCCAACAGGGAATAATTGACGTCCAAAACACCGATGATCCGGATCTTGTTCCCATGGCATGCATAGCAAGGCTCATCGTTGTATATCGGCTTCTGCATCTTGAGCACTTCGCCATGTCCCGGCACATCAAATATCCCCTCATGCCTGTTATTGATAAACAACTGATAGTCATCCTCATTTACCGGCTTTCCCACTTCGTCAGGGTGAGATGATTTAAGGACAACGCCATGGGGATGGAAGAGCCGAACAGCCGTCAGATTGCGATTTTGTCCCACCATCTCCAGGATAATCTGCGTATCTTCGGTATTACCTATACGCATGGAATTGTAGATACTTCTTTCGATGGTCTGCAACAGCAGATCGGTACTTTCGCGGGCTGAATTGATAAGCTGTGTCTGTTCCCGCCTCAAATTAAGAAATGCATAAATGCTGATGCCAAAAGCCAGAAGGCTTATGGATATGAAAATAACCCTGGTTGTCAGGCTCTTGAATGCCAACCTGCCTCCGTCGAGTTGCACTATACTGATCGGATTTGTACGGTCAGTAAGGCGGTCAAGATGGTTTCCTTACGGTATCTGGCCCGGTACCTGTGACTGACCCGGCACCGGCACTTGGTTAGAGGATGGTGTCTGTCCGGAAGATGAGGGTTGGCCAGGCTTCACTGTCAGATTGGCAACCAGGCTTTGGTAGGCAAGCGGAACAAATGCCCATTCACTGTATTTCAATTTCCCCCCGAACATTGCAAATTCCGGGGAATCCTTGGGGTAATCAGTGAAATCCTTCTTGAGGGGCTCTTCTTCACTGGTGCTGGCCACCCCGACTATCCCCTTTTGCGGGTCGGATATGACCTTCCACTCCTTGTTGGTCAGAGGATCAGTGTAAAGCTTGCGCAGGTAACGAATATTGGAAGTTGAGCGAGGATCTTTCAGCAGGTCTTTCAGGTCCTTGAGAGGCATGGGCTGACGTCCTGTTCCCGACTTAATCCTGTAGCTCTCGATCGCATCCCTGATCTGTGCGCCCCGGAACAGAAGCTCTTTTTCCCGATCCCGCTTCATGATCATGGTCCAGCTCTGCGATGCGGCACCAAGCATGATCCCCATGACCACCACCAGAACCAGGACCGCAATATAGGTAAAACCGGGGGACGATTTCAACAAGTTAAACGTCATGTCTTACTCCCGAACAGGAGAAACACCAGTTGCGAGCGGCATGCTGCCGGTTACCGATCTTTTAGGGTCATGACAGCTTTGGCCGCTTCCACCAGGTCTTCGGGGAGGAGGCCGAAATATTTGAGGAGTTCTTCAGCTTTCCCCGAAGTACCGAAACGGTCCCGTATGCCGACCCTTTTGATCGGAACGGGATGCAGTTCACTAAGTAATTCAGCCACCGCACCGCCAAGTCCGCCGATTACGGAATGTTCTTCCGCTGTAACAACGGCGCCTGTCTCACGGGCCGCCTTGAGGAGTATTTCCTGGTCCAGTGGCTTAATGGTCGCCATGTGCACAACCCGCGCGGATATCCCTTCCTTGTGCAGAAGGATTGCGGCAGCCAGCGCCTGGGTGGTCATCAGGCCGGTAGTGACAAAGGTCAAGTCGGAACCGGCAGCCATCTCACACCCCTTCCCTATCTCGAACCGATAATCCGCGTCAAAAATCGTCTGGACCTTGTTCCGTCCCAACCTGATATAGACCGGCCCCTTATAGGCGGCGGCGGCCCTGATCGCCGCTTTTGTCTCCGGACCGTCGGCAGGGACAATGACCGTCATGTTGGGAACAGCCCTGACAATAGCGATATCCTCAACCGACTGATGAGAACCGCCG
>Ga0181533_1006919_pt1 | contig 10065 bp, 10 predicted proteins | sample PEATcosm2014_Bin_45_FD_119772 | JGI IMG/M metagenome (GOLD analysis project Ga0181533, IMG submission 119772) | Peatland microbial communities from MTU Mesocosm Facility, Houghton, MI, USA - PEATcosm2014_Bin11_60_metaG | ecosystem: Environmental > Terrestrial > Soil > Wetlands > Peat | place...
CATCCTGACCAGGGACCATGCAATGCCCATTCATGGTCAGACCAGGGAAACTGGAAACCATTTTGTTACCCCCGTGATGAGAATAAAAAAAATAGTGTCTGGGATAAGCCAAAAGAACTGACACAGTACAAAGGCAAAGGATTCGAAATAGTTTACTGGGAAAACAGTGCTGTGGTCATCGACAGTATCATTGCATTCTGGAAATCAATGGATTATTTTAACAGTTTTCTTATGAATACGGGTAATTGGCAGGTAAAGAAATGGAATGCGATAGGGATTGGGATCCATGAGAATTATGCATGCGCATGGTTTGGTGAATTACCTGACCCAGAAGGAGAACCTTATATTTGTGGGCAGGAACCTCAAAAAACAGTTTCCCTGCCAAAAGAAGAAAATATCAAGAAAGAGAGTGCCAAAACTGTAATGGATATTCAGGGGAAAAATACTGCTGTTAAAACTGTACCCCCCGGACCCATTGATAAAGCTAAAGTCACAGCAGGAAAGATCGGGCCTGAAAACTCACTGGCCGGAATGGAATATTTCATCATTGTTAAAGGTGTCGGCCCCGAAAAAGAATTGCAACGATTCTTAAAGGATCTCCAGGCAAAAGGTTATTCGGCTGCACGTTTGGTCGAAAAAAATGGGAAGCAAAGAGTTTCCATCAATGAATTTCTAAGTAAATCAAAAGCTGACAGTGCTTTGATACAGGTTAAAAAGACCTGGCCTGATGCCTGGATCCTGAAACAATAAATCTGTAATATTCCAGTTTCAGTTGCAACGTTTTACGATATCTGTCTTATATTCAATTTTCCTAACAGATGACGCCCTGCTGAAAAGGATATCAGGAGAGGTATTATAAATTTGTGAGCTCGCTCAGTTTTACAACTGTATTCCAGTTTCTCGTGGTTGCCCTCACAAGTAATTTCTTTTCAAAGAAGTCATTCGACAATTTTGTATTTCCATAACCATTAGGACAGAAAAGATAGACCTCGTTGCCTGTGAGATAAAACCTGTCAGGAGAAAAGTCGTATTTATGGATAGCAGCAATCTTTTCAGATGCAGGTTCTTTATCCAGGAATGTGACATGTAATTTTTCCCTGTTAACAGAACTTTCCTTTAAAAATGGATTTGATGAGAGGATCAGTTGAATTTCATCTTTATTCCTGATGATTATAGGAACATAGAAATGATATTTTTCTTCAATGGCTTTTTCGATCTTTTCAGACAATACTGAGCTTTGATAATGATGTTCTGTTTTAAATATGACGTTGCCACTTTGAATAAAGGTTGTGACTTCTTCAAAGTCGAGTCTTTCATATAACACTTTCAGCTCCTCCATCTGGATCTTTTTCTGTCCTCCAACATTGATTCCCCTTAATATAGAGATATAGGTGGGCATAATTTCATTGGGATCACAAATAAAACAAGTCGCGCTGTGCAAAAGCATATTCATGTTCCAGCAGCCATTTCTTGCGCCAGAGACCGCCACCGTAACCGACTAATTTTCCATCCATCCCGATAACACGGTGACAAGGGATCATAACAGATATCGGGTTGCTTGCATTTGCCCCTCCTACGGCACGCAGGGCCTTGACATCACCTATCCTTCTTGCCAGTTCCAGATAGGTGATCGTTGTGCCATATGGGATCTTCATTAATTCATTCCACACCATTAACTGGAAAGAAGAGCCCTCAAGATCAAGTGGAACAGTGAATTGCTTTCGTTTACCTTCGAAATATTCGCGAAGCTGATCTTTGCAATCCCTGAGACAGGCAGGCGTTCTTTTGATCCTGACTTTGAAATTGATGAACTCAAGACTGCAAATGCCTTTCCCGGTGCAGTCGATCTCCACGAAGCCAATGGGTGTTTCGAGGAAAGCTCTTTGAATGGAATTCATATCACTTGGATTTTGTTTTCCTGCTTCTTATTGCCAATCCCAGCATCACCAAACCGAATATGAGCATCCCTGTTCCCGACCAGAGGTTTATGTTAATTCCAAGTGAACGGTGGTACAAAGCTGCGTCTGAATTTGTGAACAAGCCAAAAATAGAAAGGATCAATCCAAAGATCGTGAACATCAAACCGATCGGTAATTTTATATCTATGCCCATAGTCTTTATTTTCTCAAATGTTACCAGAATAAGATTGTTAATATAACGCCGATTAATAATACCAGAATAGCCAGCGTTGACGACCGCTGGTACCATGCCGCTTCTTTTTTCATCATTTTCGGCGTAAGTGAATATACTAGGCCTCTGAGATCGTCGTCGCTCTTTTTTCTTTTAGTGATCAGTGATAATACTACTGTCAGCAGGGCGCTTGTTGAGAATGCGAAGATGGCAGTCCAGAAATTCTGGGCCATTTCTACAGGGTATGCATGTAAATGGTATATCCAGCCTCCTTTGACCAATGTATTTGCTCCTTCAGGAAAAGTCATCCCATGATGCATCAATGCGATGAAAAAGCCTCCAAGCAGGCCCGTGAATGCAGCATGTCCTGTTGTTCGCTTCCAGAACATGCCAAGAAAGATCACCGCAAATAATGGCGCATTGATCATAGAAAAGATGGTCTGCAGGAAATCCATGATATTGCCGAAAAGACTGGCCAGGTATGCAGCTGCTATGCTGACCACTACCCCGAATATAGTAGCAAGACGCCCTACCTTTAAATAATGCTTTTCATCCTCTTCCTTATTCCCGGTCACCGGGCGTATATAGCTCTGGTAGATATCATAGGTCCAAACCGTATTGAATGCCGATACGTTTCCTGCCATTCCCGACATAAAGGATGCCAGCAGCGCGGTAATTCCCAATCCCAGGACACCTGCCGGCAGGTATTGTTTTAGGAGGGCGATGATAGTGTAATCGTAATTGTAATGTCCTGGTGAGATTTCCGGTAACGAAAATCCGGATCCTGGTTTATTCAGCAGGACTAATGCGGCGATTCCGGGGACAATGATAAGAAAAGGAATGAACATCTTTGGAATAGCGCCAATAAGAGGTGTATTCCTGGCTGCCGTGGGCGATTTAGCCGACATGGCCCGCTGCACGATCAGGAAATTAGTGCACCAGTAACCGAAAGAAAGAACAAAACCCAGTCCCGCAAAGATCCCATACCAGGCAACCCCTAATGGATTTGCTTTTGCTGTTCCTGTGTATTTCCAGGTGGTGGTCCAGGTATCCGGTGCATAACCTTTGGCAGTTACTATCGGTGCAAGCTGGTGCTGCAACCCCTGCCAACCGCCAAGATCCTTCATGCTTAAGATCACGAGAGGCAATAGCCCTATCACAATGATGAAGAATTGCAGCACTTCATTATAAATGGCAGATGATAGCCCGCCAAGATAAGTATAGGCAAGTACAATAGCTGCCGATAATATAAGACTGATGTGGAAGTTCCATCCCAATACCCTTTCCATAAGGATCGCAAGGGCATACATTGAAATTCCTGATGCAAGGATGGTCATTACTGCAAACAAAATGGCATTCAGCCCCCGGGTCTTTTCGTCATACCTTAATTTTAGATATTCGGGAACAGATCTCGCTTTCGATCCATAATAGAATGGCATCATGAATAGGGCAAGGAATATCATGGCGGGGATTGCGCCTACCCAGTAAAAATGGGTCGTGAGCATACCATATTTGGCGCCTGAACCAGTCATTCCCATCACCTCGAGAGCGCCAAGGTTGGTAGAAATAAAAGCCAGCCCTGCAACCCAGGCCGGCATTGAACGGCCTGCTTCAAGAAATGCCCTTGCATCTTTCATATATCGCTTTAACGCCCAGCCAATGCCAAGAACAAATAAGAAATAGATCACCATTACAAGGTAATCTATCCAGCTAAGAGAAAAGTTTGTACCCAAGTCTTTCCTGTTTTTTTATTAACGTATTGTGAGAATTGCTATCCTGACTCTTCCGGATCAGATACAAATTTAATGATGTTTTAATGCAAAATTAAAATCCTTTAAATAATTCATCCCTATCAGTATTATCTGTGTTCTGTTTTTATTCTTGAACATTGTTGAAGTTAACGAACTGGAACAGTTTTTGGCCCTTCTTTTTAATTAACACTTAAATCAGGCTCTTTATAATTACGAGTGGGTAGCATAATATGATTGATTTTACTAAAGCCGGGTTTACCGGCTAGAAGATAGATTATTGCTTTGATAAAATGGTAAGTTCATTTTACCATTTTGCAATGATGCACCACCAATGATTTATACCCCCACAATATTTCCAATGGTCTAATTCACAGGCCCTTGCGGTCGCCCTGGCATCATGTGATCCATTGGAATCATGGGTACTGTGGAAATCATGGGAGCCGCGGAAATGGAGCTTAGAAGTAAAAAAAGTCATCATTTCGATCTGATACCATGAATGGTGTTAGAATAACCGGCTCCCAGCCCATCAAATCCCAAAGTAATACTTACACCTCCGTTATCTTCAAAACTTCCATGGAAAAAATAATGCAGATCTTTTGCTAAATAATCAGGATAAGTCAGATTTCCATCAGCATCCACAGTGGGGTAAATTATTCCTGCTACATAGATTTTCGCATATAATGTACTATTCGATGGGGTCATTAGAACGGGTCCATATTCAATTCTCAAAGTACTTTTGGAATCACATACGATGATTCCATAAAAAAACAATGTTGAATCATTGTTCGCATCGCCCATGTAACTGGAAGCGTCGGTTGTGAAATAATAATCCCCTGTATGTTTTTTAGCGAAATTTTTCTCGCAAGCTGAAATTATAAGAAATGAACACAAAAGGAAAAAAAGCATTACTCTTGCTTGCATATACTTTTTTTTAATGGCGCATGACGCCAACAGACCTATTGTCTTGTGTTCTAAAACCTCTTTGGAATTTTATTAGATTATTCAAAATTAATAAATATTACCCTGGAAACACTATCTTCCCGAAAAATAAACACCATAAAACTATTCCTGTGAGTCCATCGGAGATGAATTAAAATCAGGAGTCCTCCTGGAAAATCCGGTCAAATTGACCACCTGATTCCGGAGCATATTGACCAACCCGACTTTTATCCATTATCCCTGATTTTCTCAATTAAAAGACAACCATACAAAAATACGTTTTTTATTTCCATTATATTATTGATTCGGCTCTTTATAACTTCGAGTGGGCAATATTATACGGATTGAATTTACTAAAATCAAATTTACTACCCGCCTGGTCAAACTGAACTTTATCAACAAACCATGGTTTCTCTACCATCAGTGCTTTGGCAAATAAAATTTCTTGTGACATCATATATTTTACTTGACTTTTTGCTTTTTTTTTCGTAAATTTACTCATTCACTTCTACAAAGGACCTCTTTTTTTGTCAAAAATGTGAAATGGGAAATGACCTCTAAAAGCCTTGTGTGATGAGCGTTATTCTCATTTTACAATTCACTTCAAAATTAATTTTTTAACATCATTAATAAACAACGTAATAAATTCATTTACTAGAAGATAAATATCTCAGGTACGCATTTTTATGAAGAACCAAATTTGCTTTTAAGCAAAAACTGACACTTGTATTACGCAGACATTTAGCGATACTAAATAAAATATCATTATGATTACCAACCCATTAACTTCACACCCTTTCCTTCAGGCTAGGAACTGGGGGGGAGGGGGTGAGGGTCCTAACCGGCTGTGGGTGAGTTATGTCCTGACTCTGATATTGTAAAATAACATAATTCACGGAATTATTAATTTAACACTTAAAACTATGAAAAATCTACGAATTTTATTAGTATTTTCTATTGTGGTTTCATCCACAATATTTATCTCAAGTTGTAAAAAAGAATCCTCGACCCCTGCATCACCTGTCGCTAGTTTCACTTATACATGTAGCAATAGCTCATATGCACCTTCTTTAGTGACTTTTACGAATTCTTCAACAAATGCATCAGCATTTATTTGGAATTTTGGCGATGGTAACACTTCGACAAACCAAAACCCGCAACATACTTATACGACAGGAGGAAATTTCAATGTACAATTAATAGCCACAGGAGCTGGAGGTTCTAATTCCGTAACTCAAAGCATAACAATTCTTTTACCGACAGATATTACTTTTTCTAACCCGGTATTTACGGATATTTACATTACCTTAAATAGTACAACTCTAACTATCCCTTCAGGCGGCAGCGCTACTTTTTATTCTGTCCCGGGTAGTTCTGTTTCATATTATGCCTACACTTATGGAGAAAGCACTTCCGGTTCACAAGTCGGTCTTAAAATAGAATGGAATTTTACAATCGGCCTTTCAGGTACTCCTTTGTCATTTACACTGGATATTCCCAGTACTTATTTCTTTCTATATATGAAAAACGATGGCACACATTATTTAACTCCTCTTTATGTTAATTACGGATTAACTCAACAAACAGAGGATAACATTGTCATTCCTGATGATGACGTCGAGTATAATACCGGTTATTATTATGCCTACTCAAATACAGTTGTAAGGGCTTATTACGAGGATGAACCATCATATTATACTTACTGGCAGGACCTTCCCTTTCCCTGGACAGATGACCAGTGGATCGAGTGTACTAATACTTTCAAGATGACTCCAAATATTGATGAAACGCATAAATCTGCAGTAAATCCGCAATTACTTAAACCAGTGGGAAATTCGAAATTGAATAAAAATTTCGATAAGAAAGCTATAAAAGTTTATTGCAAATGAGTAAGTCTTTAATCGGCGAACTCACTTAAAGGAACTAAGTTCTGGATGTTGGATAATTGGTAATGAATTAACAACAGGGATGTTGGATGCTTGATAGAGAATTGATAACGAAAAATTGCTCAAAGAGCATAATCTGAATAACCACCGGTGAAACCGACAGTTCCTGAGTTTGACACTTGTATTTTGTAACCATATTATATACAGCATAATAATAGCAGGTGAAGTGGTTTATGCCACTACATTTTTACTTTTTTACAAGTTCTTAGGGGGTATTCTCATATTCATTGCTTTAAGAAGGTTTTGAGCTTTTTCATGGTTATCCGTCCTCACCTAGATTGTTTGTGATTCTATTTTTACCGGTATTGCCAATACTGAGTTTAATTCTTCCATCGCTATAGCAATAGTAAGAGATCTTGTTTTAGTAATTTTTTCTGTGATTGCTTTTGATTGTAAGTCATCATCTTTCTCTCTGAGGGTTTTTGGAAAATCCTGTGATATTGACTACCTAAGTCCGGAGCAAATTGACCACCCTCTTTCCGTTTTAAATTGACCACCCCTATTTTTATCCATTATCTCTGATTTTCTCGATTAAAACACGACTATACAAAAATACGTTTTTTTATTCCCATTATTTTTATTGATTTTGTTCATAAGTAGTTGTCTTTTTCTTAAAGATTTACCAACCATTGCAAAATCTGTTTAACTTTGTTAATAGCGATTAAGTTGTTAGACATAAAGATAAATGTTGAGAAAATTAGTCGATCTCAATATTACCAATTATATTGTCCTAATCAATAAACCCAATGTAAATCATCTTTATTATGAAAACACATGTACCCTTTATCGGCATCTTAATCCTTTTTCTGACAATCAGTATAGGAACCTTCTCCCAGTTTACTATCTATGACACAGCCAACTCAAATCTTGTCAGTAATGATTGCTCCCGCATCGCCGTAGATTACAATATGAAACCCTGGATAGGACATGCCAATCACGGGGCTTCTGTAATGGACTCATCTGGAACAAGTTTCATTAATTATGGAAACACAAATTCACCACTTTATGGTCAGTTTGTGTCATTTATTCTCCGGGACGATAACCGGATGTGGCTGAATGAATTTTTCAATGGATTTTATGTTCATGAAGTGAATGTATGGACATCAATTCCGTGGATTCCGGACTTCACAATATATGGGCTGTATAAAACTGGAAATTATTTGTGGATTGCAACTAAAGACGCAGGGATTTTTAAGTACGATGTGGCAACCAGCAAATTCGAAGTATATGATAATTTTAATGCACTGCCGACAAACTATATGCTCAGAATTACTGGTGATACCTTGGGTAATATCTACGCAGGTACAGGATTTTATGGGGCTTTAAAGTTCGATGGCTCTGTGTGGACAAATTTCACAACTTCAAACTCACAAATGCCTAGTAATAATGTTTATTCAGTAGCCTGCGACAAGTTTGGGAATGTATGGTTCGGTACCGATCATGGAATAGCTAAACTATCATCCGGTGGAGTATGGACCATTTATGATTCACTTACAACGGGACTTCCTGGAAACTATATACGTACCATTGTGCCCTTTAATAACAAACTTGTAGTTGCGACAGGGGGCGGTGGACTTGGCATTTTGAATATAAATACAAATACCTGGACAGTATTCAATATTCAAAATTCAAATCTTCCGGTAAATAACGTGTTTGATGCAGCAGTAAGCGACTCAGGCGATATCTGGATTACATTGCCGGATTATGGAATAGCCGTCCTGCATCATTACTTGACGGGTGGCATTGCAAACATATCCAATGATACCCGTTTAAATATTTATCCCAATCCATCTGGTAAAATCGTAAATATTGACTATATTGGTACACTTCCAGGGGCTTATATGATTGATATGCTGACAGCTGAAGGTAAAGTTGTACTAAAGACTACCGGGCTTTCTGTCGATGGCTCCATACAAAAGACATTGGATTTAAGCGGATTATCTTCAGGTATTTACATTTTAAAAATTTATGGAAAAAATTCTGTGGCCACTAAAAAACTTGTGATTAAATAAGTTTCCCCGCGAATGTGACCACAAAGTTATTTTCTGAAAATTTATATCTACTTGATTATTAGCTATTATGAACTTTATTCGATTGACTCGGTCAGAAATGAAATATTTTGAAAATTGGAGGTTTTCAGAAACCTTCAAGTCTTCATATACTTTATATTCTGATTTTCTATGGAAGTTATTTTTATATGATTGGTATCAGGATTATTTTATACTTTTACAGAAATGAATTTCAAAAACTCAATTAAAAAAAACCAAAACATTCCAAACCAAACATTATGAAAAAGAATCTGTTTATCAGTATATTGCTTGTAGTAGGAATAATGCTATCCTGCAGTAAAAAGAGTGAAACCACCCCAACAACACCAGCACCAAATTTAACACAGGGAATATATCCTGCCAAGGGGACAATTACACTGACATCCGGTGGGGTTAATTATTCAATGCCCATGACCAACGTTCAGATTATTACAACAGAAACATATAGTGTCATTCTTAATGCAGCAGATACGTCGCTGATAACAAATTTTGGAACTATTGTAATTCAGATTAACTCACCAACATCATCAGGTCTGACTACAGGTACTTATACAATACCCAGTACCACAAATGTTAATATGTTTACTTTTATGAATAAAACTGAAACTGAGTACACGGCTTCTCCAACGGTATCCGGGACAAGTGGCACCATAAGCATTACCACCCTTACATCCACATCTGTCCAGGGTACATTTTCTGGAACACTGGTTCCTTTAGAAAATCCGAGCGGACAAAGCATTACTATTACCAATGGCGTTATTAATTGCACCTATTGACATATTCCTGACCATAATATAAAGTTGATCATCATTATTAGGAATTACAAAAATTAAATCGGCCAGTGTTCGCCAATTTTCTCCGGAATCAGGTGGTTAATTTTACCAGATTATCCAGTTAGTGTTGTAAGTGATTTTATTACAATCTATTAACCTCTCTGTCCTCTGTCCTATTGTCACCATGTCATTTTGTCATAGTGGCACAATAATTCTTCTATATTTTAATCTCGCCTGAGATTCGACTAGAATTCGACTAAGATTCGATTAGAATTCGATTGAAGCAAAAATATTATATATAATGGTATTAACAATCAGTCAATGAATTCTTTATAAGCAATTTTTTTATAATGACAATTTGTCAGACTCTTACTTAAAATGATTCATTTTTAACCTAAAGTGGCAATTCGCGGTAATTCATGGAACAAGCCGTTTATATTGATGATTAATAATACTTTAACTTGTTTCTAATTCATTA
>Ga0181533_1006922_pt1 | contig 10059 bp, 6 predicted proteins | sample PEATcosm2014_Bin_45_FD_119772 | JGI IMG/M metagenome (GOLD analysis project Ga0181533, IMG submission 119772) | Peatland microbial communities from MTU Mesocosm Facility, Houghton, MI, USA - PEATcosm2014_Bin11_60_metaG | ecosystem: Environmental > Terrestrial > Soil > Wetlands > Peat | place...
GGGGGCGGGGAGCTACCGGGTCAACGGGAGGCTGACGATGACGAACAGCGCGCTCAACGGGGCGATCACGGTGAACAGCGGAGGCGTGCTGGATGCGTTTGGGGGAACGCTGGAACCCGCCGGCTCGCTGACGGTCGAGGGCGGCGGGGTGCTCAATGTGGGTTCCACTGTCACCCTGTATGGCCCGCTGACCAATGCCGGGACGATCAACCTGACCAACGCCGCATTTTATCTCTACAACAATAATGGCGTCAACTGGGCCGGGGGAATCGCCAACCAGGGGGAGATCAACTTTTACGGCTTCTCCGGGGACAACGTATATCTCTACGGTGGCGGTTACGAGTATCTGATCAACGAGGGCACGGTAAGCCAACGACCGGGGACAGGGAACTCCTCGATCGATGTTGCCGTCTTTACAGACCCGGGCACGCTGGATTCGCAAGGGGGGACATTAACGCTCAACAACGTGAGTCTTCAATCCTCGAGCGTCTTGAATGTCGGCCTGAACAGTTCGATGGATTATGGCAGGTTCGCCCTTCTTGCGAGTGCGGTCCTGAACGGCGTCTTCAGCGCCAATTTGAATAATGGTTTCGTCCCGGCCAACGGCGACACGTTCAATGTATTGTCTTACCCGTCCTATTCCGGGGCCTTTGCGAACATAAACTTACCCGCCAACGCTCCGGGCAAAGGCATTTACGGCCCCACGGTTTTCAGCCTGGTATTCACCGGCACAGGCACAACCACCAACGAGCCCGTCCTGACCATTGAACGTGTCAGCGCAAACGCCGTGGTCGTTTTATGGCCGACGGCGGCTGGGAATTTCGATTTGCAGACCACCACCAACTTGTCCTCCGGAAGCTGGAGCAATATCACCAGTGGGATAACCACTGCCGGCGCCGATTATGTGTTCACCAACGAGGTGAATGGTAAAGCCGCCTTTTTCCGTCTCCAGTCGCAGTGATCAACGGCCTTGCGCCCTGCCGGTGAATAGATTGCGCCGCCGGCGCGTCAGGTGTTCTGTAATTAACGCCGACTCCTGCGCCGACAGTTTATGCACTCCCTCAATCGCCGCCGTTTTCTCCTGGATTCAATGCTGGCTGCCGCCGCGGCTGCCACTTCCCCTCTGCCCGGTCGGGCGGAGGAGAAAAAGCCGGGCAGTCCCAGTAACCGGCTTCGCGTTGCCGTGCTCGGCTGCCGGGTTCGCGGCAGGCAGCACGCCCAGGAGCTTGGCCGGCTTGGGGACTGTGAGATTGTCTGCGTGTGCGACCCGGACAAGGACCTCGCCCGCGAGTTGGCGTCGGCCGTGGAAAAGCGGCAGGGCACCGCGCCGAGGGCCATCCAGGACCTGCGGCGCATCCTTGACGACCGGTCGGTGGACGCCGTGTTCATCGCTACGCCCAATCATTGGCACGCCTTGGCGGCTATCTGGGCCATGCAGGCCGGCAAGGATGTCTATGTGGAAAAGCCGGTCAGCCACAATCTCAGCGAGGGCCGCCGCATCGTTCAGGCGGCTCGCCGGACCGGGCGGATTTGCCAAGGCGGCACTCAGAACCGATCCAACGGAGCGCTGGCAGCGGCCATTGATTACCTCCGGCAGGGCAGGCTTGGCGAGGTCCGGCTGGCGCGGAGCGTCGTCTATGGGGCCCGCGGTTCGATTGGCGGGCCCGGCGCCTACGAGGTTCCGCCGCAGGTTGATTACAACCTTTGGGCCGGCCCGGCGCCCATGAGCCCGCTGACCCGGCCTCAATTCCATTACGACTGGCACTGGTTCTGGGAGACCGGCAATGGTGAACTTGGCAACAATAACGTTCATTCCCTGGATGTCTGCCGATGGGGCCTGGGGTTGGCGGGGCTCCCAAAGGCCCTCCTGAGTTATGGCGGACGGTTGGGTTACATCGACGCCGGCCAGACGCCTAACACCCAGGTGGTCATATTTGACTTCGGCGACAGGACCATCGTCTCGGAAACGCGCGGCCTGAAGACTGCCCCGTTCGGCCCCGGCTCGCAGGACGGCTGGATTTTTGAAGGCGCCCACGGTTTCATTGCCGGCACTTCGCTCTTTGATCCGGACGGAAAGCTGGTCAGCACCTTCAGCGGCAAGAGCGAGAGCCACTTTGCCAATTTCCTCAAGGCCGTGCGCAGCCGCAAACGCGAGCAACTCAACGCCGAAATCCTGGAAACCCATTTGTCTTCGGCGCTTTGTCACCTGGGCAACATCTCCTGGCGCCTGGGCCATCCGGCCTCCCCGGAGGAAGTCCGGCAGGAGCTGGCCACAATCAAGGCGCAGGAGAACGTGCTGGAGACTCTCGAGCGGACCGTGCGACACTTGCGGGAGAATCAAGTGGACCTCGAACAGACGAAGCTCACACTGGGCCGGTTGCTGCGCTTCGACTCGGATCGGGAGGCCTTTGTCCACCTGCCCGAGGCCGACGCTCTCCTGGGCCGTGAATACCGCAAGCCCTTTGTCGTGCCCTCCGCCTCCGAGGTGTAGCCCGCGCCGCGGGCAGGCCGGGCATTCCCCCGCGCCCGCCGGCCAACGCTGCGGGATGTCCGGTTGTTCTGCCGTGGGCCGGCGGCGCGCGCGGAGCGAGGCGCCCTGCCGGGGCTAATGTGAGGAAGAGGCCAGGAACCGGTAGGCCGCCAGGGCCACGGCTTTGGCGTCGGTCAACATGGCGTCCAGCTCGATGTATTCGCAGGAGGAATGCGCGGCGCTCATGGTCCCCCCGCCCATCCCGACGACAGGAATGCGCGCGAGGTTCCAGAAATGCGCCGCGTCGCCCCAGGCGACCAGTCCGCCCGGCGGGACGCGGCCCAAGACCTCCGCGTAGGCCTCCTCGGCCAGCCTGAGAATCGGGTGGCCGTCCGGGACGCAGTAAGGCGGGGCATCCTTCAGCCAGGTGATTCGAGGCGGGTGCTCGCGCAGCCACGGGTCGGCGCGCGCGGCCTCGCTGACGACCGCCTCGAACTGGCGCATGACCGCCGCGCCGGGGAAGGGCAGGGAGGTCCCAACCTCCTCGAGGGCGTAGTTGACGTTGTACTGCATGAGGGCCTTGTGCGGAACGATGGCCGGGAGCGTCCCGCCGCGGATGAGGCCGAGGTTTACGGGCCTGGGCGGGGTCATCGCCCGCCGCCGCTCCCGGAATTGGTCGATCGCGGCCTTGACTACCATCAGCTTCTCGATAGCGTTGACCGCCCCGCAGGCGGAGTGGCCGCTGCGGCCGGCGACCTCGATCTCGGGCGTGACCACGCCGTCGCACCCTCGAAACGGGCAATACGCGCTGCCGTCCAGCGCGAAGCAGGCATCGCCCACTATGCCCGCCTTGAGGCAGGCCAGCGTTCCCGCCCCCGTCCCGTTGCACTCCTCGTCCACGACGCTCTCGAAGAGGATTTCACCCTCGAGGTTCACGTCGGCGGAAAGGAGGGCCTTGATCGCGGTCAGGCCGATGGCGAGGTTGCCCTTGCTGTCGGTGCTGCCGCGGCCCCAGAGCTTGGCTTCGCGGACGACCCCCTCGAAGGGGTCGCCCTCGTAGCCCTCGACGCCCACCGTGTCCATATGACAGTTGAGGATGAGCGTCTTGCCCCGGCGTCGGGCGGCCAGGGCGGCGGGCGGCTTCGGCCTGTCTGTCCCGGGCCGCCCCTTGCCCCGGAGCGGAAGCTGGAAGCGGCCGAGGACATTGTAACGGCCCTTCCAACTCCGGCCCTGCGGACCGAGCACGCCGCACTGCCGGTAGATGTCCTGCGGCACGGGGACCGACTCGACGAGAGCGCCGGCGGCTTTCAGTTCTCTGCGCATCAACTCTTGTCCGGGCTTCTCGGTGCCGGCGGAACCATCGCCGCTGTAGGGATTGACGGTGTTGATGCGGACCAACCGGGCGGTGAGAGCGACCATCTCCTCAAGCCGCCGTTCGACCTGAGCAAGAATCCTGAGTTCGGTGGCGGTGGCGGCCATGCGGGCACTATCCCCGAGGGGGCACCGGTGACTCAAGAACTTTCAGTGCGTCATCAAATAGAAAATGGCGTTCACCGCCAGGGGGTAGGCGCGGTTCTCCGAGAATAGGTGGAAATAGACTTCGTCCTCGCCCTCGCGCTCCCAGCCGTCCCCGGTGTCGGAGTTGTGAAGGGCGATGACGGTGATGCGCCGTTTCTCGTCGAGCCAGGCGCGGACGTGCATCTCGCGCGAGCCCTGGCCGCGAAAGGCGGAGGGAAAGGACTCCGGATTGGCCGGGTCGTAACGGCGGCGCCAGAGTTGCAGGGTGGGCACCTGCAGACGGCTCATCGGCCCGTGCAAATCGAACACGCAGTGGAACAAGGGATGTTCCATCGACAGTTCAGTCCAGGTCGAGCCGGGCAGCACGCGCTTCATTACCTTCTCGAAATGGGCCCAGCTCTGGTCGCCCCAAAAATCGTCTGCCAGGAGGGCGCCGCCGTTGAGCAAATACTTGCGCAGGGCGTTGGCTTCGTCGTCGCGCAATTCCATCCGCTCGGGATGCGACATGAAAATGAACGGATGGTCAGGCAGCTCCGGGTCGGTCAGTTTCAAGACGCGGCAATCGGGGTCGGTTTTTATGGAAGTGAGCAACTGGAGGCGGGCGGAGAGATTCAGGTCGGCGTCGGGATAGTCGTTGATCCAGCCCAGCCAGGTCGGGGCGCCTGGGGCGGATTTGAAAATGATGCGCGTGAAGATGAAGACGTCCTTGTCGAAGCCAGGCGTGTTTGTCCACGCCGGCAGATCGATGCTGTGGGGCGCCGTTTCGCGCGCCGTGCGGACGGTGTCTTCATTGACCCAGTCGCCGCCCTCGGTCTGGACCATCGGCCCGGTGTCCCAAGCCCAGGAACCGCGGCGGAACTGGGATTGCGCGACGCACTGGCCGGCCAAAAGCGTCGCGGTCCAAGCCAGAAGGGTAATTCTTCGCGCGGTCCGCATGATGTTATGCCTCACCTGTCTTTACCACATTGTCTATGTAAAGCGCTTTTGCGTTCGTTGTCAAATCTGTCTGGATGTTTTGCTTGAAGGATGCCACGGCCCCTGATTCAATCGGAGCAGTGCATCCTGGCTTGAGCCATAGAATTACCAGAGTCGCGTTAGCGAAAGACCTCATGACACACAATACCGAAGCATTCCGCCTGCGGCGGAGCAAAAGTTCCACGCCATGGGCAGTCGCTGCGGCCCTGGCCGCAGGGGTGGCGTTGGCCGCCGGCGGAGCGGCAGCGGGGCAGAATCTCCTGAAAAACCCCGGTTTCGAGGAGGCGGCCCCGGGCCCGGGTGACCCTCCCAACTGGGCTACCACGGCCGGCAGCGCGGGCAAAGCCAGGCTCACTGACAAGGAGGCTCATGGGGGCCGGAACGCCATTGCCATCCCGGCGCACACCGCCGTGGAACAGAAGCTCAATGCCGCCGCGGCGGGAGCCTACCTGGCTCGCTGCTGGGTCAAATCCGAATCCGCGCAGACGGTGACCTTCCTGCTGCAGGATTCCGATAAACCGTGGGCCGCATACACTCTCGCCGAGATCAAAGTGCCCCAAGGACAATGGGCGCAACTGGAGAGCTTCTGTGTCCTGGACCAAAACGGCTCCCTGACACTGACGCTGGGGGGAATGTCGAGGGAATTCAATCTCTATCATGGCACAGCCGGGGAAATGGGCTCGCCGATTACAGCCGATGATTTCGAGGTGGTGCGTTGCGCCCCCCAGCCCTCTGCCAAAGTGGAGGCATGGGACGCGAAAGAAGAGCTTGGGGCCGTGCTCCATTGGTCTGCCAAAGATCAATGGTTGCCGGTGGATGGCCCGGCGCACGTCTTTGCCGGGACTCCGGTTATTCAAGGCCGTCATCTGGCGGGCGCGGTGCGCAAGAGCGACGGCGGGCTGATGGTTTATTCGGTGCAGGAAGGCAGGCCCAAGCTGCGATGCGTCATCGCTCCGGCGCCCGCCATTGCAGCCTCGAGATGCGCCGTGCTCCGCGAGCCTGACCGGACTGGCATCCGGGTGAGCGCCGAAGCGGGAGATCGTTTCTACACCGCCTGGTTCACGGCCCAGGGCCTGATCCGTGTGGAATCGAGCCAGGTGCCGCAGTTCCAGGTGCGGGATTGCCGCCTGCGCTATGGGCTCCTGCCTTCGTTCGTCGGGACGGACCTTTGCTACGCTCCGGCGAAGATGGCCGGCGGCAAGGAGTTCCGCATCCCTTCCACGCAATGGTTTGTGGGCCTGGTCGACGGCAACGACAGCATGCTCGTTGCGGCGTGGGAGAGCGCTTCCCAGGCGGTTTCCCTGGGTCTGTCGGGCCAGGGGGAAAACCGCCTGATTGATTCGCTGTCAATAGCAACGGGAACACATGGATTCTCGCTTTCATTCGCAGAGCATGCCGGCATCTGGCGCCGGGAGTCGTTGAACGAAGATTGGCTGGGTGAATACGTGCCGATCGGGTGGGTGCGGCCGTTTCCAGCCAGATGGATGGGCCGCTTTTTCGTGACGCCGGGCGGACCTCCGTCTTTTCGCGAGCCTTGCATGGAGTACTCGTTTCCTATCGCAAACGCCAAGACGAGGATGTGGGGCGTTTGGTTCGAGGACTGGAACCATTATCCGTTCTCCTTCGACGGGCCTCGCGCGATATTTCATTTCGAGAAGACTTTCATCCCCAACGGTGAGGCGCTTGTCTTCTTTTTGGAACCTGCGGCTGCGGACCTTTTCTCGCCTTGCGAGATTGTCGAGCAGGCCCTGGGTCCGGAAAAAGCGGCGGCTTTGTTCGACTTTGACGCCAACCGGATTAGAAAGCTCAAGTATTCCACTGCCGACCGGCCCGTGTTTGACCGGCCAGTTTGCGCCACCACCACGATGCTCTCGAAGATTAAGGAGGAGCAAAAGGCGACCCTCGGGGTGGACCTTGCCACCCACCTCTATGAGTTCATTCGGGAGATTCGCGGCCGGGTCGATCAATATGCGGCCTTTTTCGCCGGGATGAAGAGTTACCTCGCCAGTGAGCGGCAAGCGCATCCGGAGTTCCGGGATTACCTGGCCGAATTGCAGGGCATGGTCGCCGAGGCCCAAGCCCAATCCGAGGAAATCTACGCCACGCCTCTTGCGTCCGTGCAGAAGAAGACCGAGGCCATGAAAGCCCTCTTGCGGGAAGGCAGAGGGGATGGCTTCAATTGCGGCGACCTCGACGTGCGAGACACGGCCGGGTCGCAAGACGACCTTTGCCGCCGCTACAACCGGTTGGTGATGCGGCTCGAGGAAACGGCCGCGCTGAAATGCGGGGATTCTCCGCAGAAGGCGGTCATTGCCCGGCACATCTGGGAGCAATCCCGCGCGGTCCTCCGGCAGCCGACCCGATGGGAACCTCGCCGCACCTTGTACTTCTCTGAGCCGTAAAATGAAAAGCCTGTTCGCTGCCGCCCTGGTGATGGGCGTCCTGAGCGGCTGCGGCCGGCAAACCGGCCCATCGCAACCGGTCGGGACTCAAGTCCTCAAAACCGCGTGCGGCATGGACATGGTTTCCATACCCCCCGGCCAGTTTATCATGGGCTCGAATGAAGGACCGATCGACACCAAACCGGCGCACCCGGTCAGGGTGGATGGCTTTCTCATGGATCAATACGAGGTCACCCAGGAAGTCTATCAGCGGGTCATCGGCGCAAACCCATCCCGGCGCAAGAATCCCAGGAACCCCGTCGAGCAGGTCACCTGGTCGGCCGCAGCGAAGTTTTGCAATGCGCGATCCGTGCGGGAGGGGCTGAAAGCCTGCTATGACACCAACACCTGGGCCTGCGATTTCTCGGCCGGCGGCTATCGCCTGCCCACCGAGGCGGAGTGGGAGTATGCCTGCCGCTCGGGCAGCACCACGGCCTTTTATTTCGGGGACAACCCCCAGGAACTGAAATCCTTTGCCTGGTTTGAAGGCAATTCCCAATTGAAACCCCACCCCGCCGCCCAGCGCAAACCCAATGCCTGGGGGCTCTACGACATGGCAGGCAATGTGTGGGAATGGTGCAACGATTTCTACGGGGCCAAGTACTACCGGGAAAGTCCCCAAGACAATCCACGCGGCCCAAAGCAAGGCGAAAAGCGGGTGCTCAGGGGCGGCGCCTGGTCAAGCCGCGCGGCCAATTGCGCCTCCTGGGCTCGAAACTGCGATGAGGCCGGATTGACCGACGTCTGTTTGACCATGGATTCAAACGGATTCCGTTGTGTTCGCGCGCTGCCAACCGTTTTCAACGGTTTGTCCCCTGGAATCGAAAGCCGTTGAAACGGCTGAGAGGCTCTCGCCCCGCATTGCGCCGGGCTGAAGCCCTTGTCATTACCCACATCTCCCCCATTTTCATTGAGCGGACCTGATGGTGTCTTGCCAGGCCAACGGCCTGGTTCATACCAGCCCAGGGCAACGCCCCATAAGAGCTAACTTGTTGGTTGACTTGCCGGCGCAGAAATCTTACCTTGGGGCCATGCAAGAGATTAACGCCGCGGAAGAAGACTGGGATTTGCTGCTTTCATTCTTCCCGCCGAACTGGAGACAACTCGCCAAGACCAGCGGCGCCGTCAAAGGCCTGCGCCAGGATAAATCGGAGGAGAATTGTCTGCGCGTCTTGCTCATGCATTTGGGGTGTGGGCTTTCCCTGCGGGAGACGGTCGTCCGAGCCCAAGAAGCCCATTTGGCGGACCTCTCGGATGTGGCCCTGCTCAAGCGGTTGCGCAAGAGCCAGGAGTGGTTATACCAACTCTGTCGCGGTTTGTTCGAGGAACGCAGCCTCCGGCCCAAAGTCAGCTCGGCCCATGATTTACGGTTAATCGATGCGACGGTGGTCAAAGAACCCGGCGACACCGGCAGCCAGTGGCGTATTCACTACAGTTTTCGCTGGCCCACGCTGAAGTGCGACTTTTTCAAGCTCACGCCGGTGGAAGGCAAGGGCAGCGGTGAATCGTTGCGGCAATATCCGTTGAAAGCCGGGGACTACGTTCTGGGTGATCGGGGTTACTGCCATGCTACGGGAGTTCATTATTCAAGGAGCCAGAAGGCCTTTGTGGCGGTACGGCTTAACCCCGATGGGATCATCCTGCACACTGAAGCCGGAAGCCCATTCCCACTGCTCCAGCAACTCAAGCCGATCCAGCGAACCGGCCAGATCGCGGACTGGAATGTCGCCGTCCCATTGGAGGACCAGGCGCCGGTGATGGCGCGACTTTGTGTCCTTCGCAAAACCAAGGCCGCCATTGCGCTGGCCCAACATGACCTTCGACGTAAAGCCAGCAAACAAGGCTCGCAACTGCAGCCCTCGACCTTGATCTACGCGGAATATGTCATGGTGCTGACGACCTTCCCCGAGACGGAATTTCCCGCCGCGATGGTTCTGCAATGGTATCGGTTTCGCTGGCAGATCGAATTGGTGTTCAAGCGCTTTAAACAGATTGCCCAGCTTGGCCATGTCCCCAAGCACGACCAGGAGAGCGCCAAAGCGTGGTTGTACGGAAAGCTCTTCGTGGCCCTGCTTACCGAGAAAGTAATCGAGCAGGCGCGCGCACTTTCCCCCTGGGGGTACGATTTGGCAGCGGACGCGCAGGTGGCCTAGCCGGTGGAGGGAATTCTTGTTTGCCTTCCGGCAGGTTACTCAGGCTGTCCTACCACGGCTTCCGCTTAAGGACATGATTCAACATTGGAACCAGATTGCGTTCGACCTGGCAGGTTCACCGAAAAACCGAGAATCCCAGGAGAAAATATTCTCCGAAACACGTTAGCTCTTATGGGGCAACGCCCTGGGTTTCGGCGCCGTTTTTTTTCAGTTGCAGGCCAGCGGCCTGCCTCATAACACTGGGGTGGTCAGCTCGCACAGATCACCTCAGATGCGCCTCGCCTATGCCTCAATCCCTCAGCCAAGTCATCCTTCACATCGTCTTCAGCACCCAGGATCGCCGCCCCTGGCTTGACCCCCCTATCCGCCCGCGCATGCACGCCTATCTGGCGACCGTGTGCCGCGATTCTCATTGCGAGGCCTACCGCGTGGGCGGCGCGGCCGATCACGTCCATATAGCGGCGCGACTGGCCCGCACCATCAGCCAGGCCGACCTCCTCGA
>Ga0181533_1006928_pt1 | contig 10051 bp, 6 predicted proteins | sample PEATcosm2014_Bin_45_FD_119772 | JGI IMG/M metagenome (GOLD analysis project Ga0181533, IMG submission 119772) | Peatland microbial communities from MTU Mesocosm Facility, Houghton, MI, USA - PEATcosm2014_Bin11_60_metaG | ecosystem: Environmental > Terrestrial > Soil > Wetlands > Peat | place...
CCGGAGAGAAGGAACTTTACCCGGCATGGCAGGGGATGCAGTACATGCGTAACATGTTCGACGGCCGAGCAAAGCTAGAGCCGCTCGACAACGATCGCTATCCCAGTATTCGTTGGACGACTGCGCGGGATGTGCTCTCAGCGCATCAAGTTAGTTAGCCTGCGCGCGCGACCCACGGAATGACCGTTCCAAGTAAATCGTCCGCAACTCGGGAGTTGGCCCCAAACGGCGTTCGAGGAGATGTAGTCATCCGGAGTGCCACATTTCCTCCAACGGGACTTCTCACTCGTTTGGCCGAATTCACATTGATGAGAACCGCGTCAATCAGGACCTAACGCACTCCTGAAGTTGATCCCCGACGGGATCCTTGGGCAGGCACACCGAATCTGCTTTCGCGGATATGCGCAGATCATGTGGCCCACGCTCTTGGGGTGCAAAAGCGTGGGCCGTACTGTGCCGCGGTCATCGGACGGAAACGGGAAGTTGGTTCTTCAATCGACGCTGATGCGGACACCGGCCGTTGTTCCCTTGACCTCTGCTATTGGCATTCCCGTGCCAACGGCCTCGTAGCTGGGAGGCCAGAGTTTGAAATCGAACATACCTTTGTAGGTTTTGCCGTCGGACGCGACCGTATCCGTTTCGTCGACGGTGAAGATGCTTGAGAGGCTGCCGTCCGAGGCAAACATCAGACCGATATGGTGCAGCTTGACGCCGCCCTCACCTAAGTCCCTCCAGACGCCGAAGCAGATATTCCCGCCGGCAGGTGGAAGAAAAGCATTTTCAAATTCAGTTCCATCCGCGTGCCAGGTCTTGAAGGATTCAAGGAACGGAAAGGGTGTGGAGGGATAAGGCCCTCCCGGAGGAAAATTCTCATCGTAAGTTGCAGTGTAAATCACATGCCACAATCCAACGATGGTCGCATGCTCGTTCCATTCTCCGTCCGCGTGAGGGCTGACGAAAGGAATTGCGGGGGCGGCTCCAGCTTTGTAAGGAATGGCGCAACCACCAGCCTTTGCGCCGGCGGCGCTAAACAACAGCCCCAATGCTACCAATGCCACAAGAACGGAGGACCGCCCGCGCCAAAAAACCCGAAACATATTCCTTCGATTCATTGATTCTCTCCTTTGAGTTTTCGCCTCAATCTCTTTCTCTGTGCGCTTCATGCTTGGCGTCCAGGACTAGCGCCAAGTAGAAATGCTCGGGCACTATGGGGGAGTACGGGCAGCCACACAATGCGCGGCCCATTACTTTCTGTTCAATTCCTGATCATCAGCTAACGCTATCGCGTACAAGGACTTATCAGTCAGAACCTGCAAGGATTTGGGATTGACCGTAGCTTTGGCGGTCTGCTAGCATCACGCGATTTCCCCCGATTCATCCGGGAGTGACCAAATGCCCTTTTCGGCCGACAAATCAGAACGAACATCGGGTGGCAACTCCCACCGAGTGGCCTTCGACCGTTTTGAACTGGACCTGCGCTCAGGGGAATTGCGGAAGGACGGACGAAGAATCCGCTTGCAGGCGCAGCCTTTTCAATTTTTGGCGCTGCTGATTGAGAATGCCGGAGAGGTAGTAACGCGGGACGAAGTCTGCCACGCCCTGTGGCAAACGGACACCTTCGTCGACTTCGATCACAGCGTGGCCGCCGCGGTGAACAAAATTCGCGAGGCGCTGGGTGATTCGGCGGAAAACCCGCGTTTCATAGAGACGCTGCCGAAGCGGGGCTACCGATTCATCGGCAAGGTCGACCGTACGGAACCCCAGGCCCCCGCCCAGGTCCCGACACCGGGGACTGAGCCTTCGGGAAAGTATCCTTCATATCCGATAATGTTAGCTGTACTGCCCTTCCAGAATTTTAGTGGAGACACTTCACAAGATTATTTTAGCGATGGCTTAACGGAAGAGATGATTACCCAGCTTGGGGAGTTCAATGGAAACCAGTTGGGCGTTATCGCCCGGACCTCTTCCATGGCGTACAAGAATACAACGAAGGATGTCGGCCAAATCGGACGTGAATTAGGCGTCGATTACGTGCTGGAGAGCAGCGTGCGCCGGAATGGAGATCGAGTCCGCATCACCGTGCAACTCATCCGCGTCAAGAATCAAACCCACTTGTGGGCGAAAAACTATGATCGAGAAATGACGCATTCGATCGCCGTACAAGAGGAAGTGACCAGAGAAGTCGCACAGCAGATCAAAGTGAATCTGGCACGTGCCGACGCAGCCCAAGGCCCCCACAATCCCGTGGCGCATGACGCATACCTAAAGGGTCGATATTTCTTTAACCAATTCACTGAAAACGGATTCAGCCAAGCCGCTTCCTACTTCGACCAAGCGTTAGCAGCAGATAATAAGTTTGCCTCTGCATATGCAGGGCTCGCGGAATCCTACACCTTCCTTGTAATCACAAATGCGATTCCGCCCCGGGAGGGGTGGCCCAAGGTGCGAGATGCTGCTCAAAAAGCAGTCGAGCTGGACGGCGCACTCTCGGAGGGACGCCTTGCTCTGGCTCATTTCAGGATGCATATGTGGGACTGGAAAGACTCCGAACCTGACTTCAAGAAAGCTATTGTCCTTAACCCCAGTAATGAAAAGGCGCATCGATGGTATGCGGCGTATTTATCTTCGCTCGCCAGACATCAGGAGTCCTTTAGGGAGATCGTACATTCGCGTGGGCTAGATCCGCTCTCGTCGATCGCCAACGCCGAAGTCGTACGAGCGCTTTATTACGGCAGGCAATACGAGAAAGCGGTGGAAGAGGGACGCAAGGCGGAATTACTTGATCCCGAATTTCACAGAACCCATTTCTGGCTGGGACGTGTGTACGCGCAAATGGGAAAATCTTCCGAGGCATTAGCGGAGGCAGAACGAGCGGGACCGCCGGATTCGATTGTAAGGGTGACGGAGAAGGCGTATGCGTCTGCGATAGCGGGAAAAACTGCCCAAGCCCGCGCGTTAGTCCGAGACCTGCAAGAGCGGTCAACGCGGGGCTACGTTCCGGCTTATGATTTGGCCGTAATCCATCTTGCCTTGGGAGAAAACGAAGCGGCTCTACAATGGCTACAAAAAGCATATGACGAACATAACTGGGCGCTGATTGTGTTAGCCGTCGAACCTCGTCTCGATCCCTTACGCTCTGACCGGCGATTTCAGGTGCTCATGCGCAAAGTTGGATTACAGGAGCCCTAGTTTCGCCATCATGGAGGGTCTCGGCGTTAGAACCTCGACGCAACCTCTTCCCATTAGTGAATCTTCATAGCACCCGCCCCCCTGCAAACCGGTTGGCCACGTTCTAAAGGCTTTATCGAACACGCGGAACATCCTGCCCAATTTTGCGTTTCAGTGAAGACGCGCATCCGATAAAACACTACTATCGATCGCTTGGCTTGATCTCGCCCGTGTATGCTCTGGTGCAAAATTCGTTGTGTCCTCGGCAAGAGAGGCGTAGGATGTGCGGGCCAAGGGTCCAAATCGTGGATTCTGGCTAAATTTGGCAGATAAACTAGGGTTGCCCGATGAAGACCCGCACCGCCGCAATCAACCCAACGTAGCAAAAAGATCGAGTTTTCGGAGATGGAGGTAAAGATGCTGAATGAAGCGACAATTGCAGCTTTCAGGGCCAGCTTGCGCGGAAGGCTGGTTGAGCCAGGCGATCCCGCTTACGACGCGGCTCGCAAGGTATACAACGCGATGATCGACCGCCGCCCACGACTGATTGCGCGCTGCGCCGACGTGGCCGACGTCATGGCAGCAGTAAAGTTCGGCCGCGAGCAGAAACTGCTGGTGGCTATCCGGGGCGGCGGGCACAACGCGGGCGGGTTGGGAGTGTGCGATGACGGATTGGTGATTGATCTTTCGCCGATGAACTATGTTCGCGTGGACCCAAAGAAGAGGACCGTGCTGGCCGGCGGTGGAGCGGTGTGGCGCGACGTGGACCATGCGACGCACGCGTTCGGACTCGCAGTTCCAGCGGGCATCATTTCGACAACCGGGGTGGCCGGACTGACCTTGGGCGGCGGAATCGGGTACTTGACACGCAGGTACGGCCTGACTATCGACAATCTGCTGGGCGTTGAAATGGTGCTGGCTGATGGGCGCTTCGTCAACGCCAGCCCAAAGGAAAATGCCGACCTGTTCTGGGCGGTGCGTGGCGGGGGTGGCAACTTTGGCGTCGTGACGTCATTTTTGTTCAAAGCGCAACCCGTGCACACGGACTTCGGCGGGCCGATGCTATGGCCGATGGAGGACGCGGCGGAAATGATGCGCTGGTACCGCAGCTTCATCGCAAAGGCGCCCGATGACGTGTATGGTTTTTTTGCTTTCATCACCGTACCGCCGGGGCCGCCCTTCCCCGTGCATTTGCACAACAAGAAGATGTGCGGCATCGTGTGGTGCTATACCGGACCGATCAAAAAGGCGGAGAAGGTGTTCAAGCCCATCCGGAGCTTTAAGCCGCCAGCGCTCGACATGGTCGGCCCGATTCCGCATCCGGTGCTGCAAGGCATGTTCGACGGCCTTTTTCCGCCGGGCCTGCAATGGTATTGGAAGGCGGATTTTGTGCGCACGATACCTGACGAAGCCATTGCCCTGCATCTGGAGCACGCGGCGAAGCTGCCGACGATGCAGTCGACAATGCACATGTATCCGATCAACGGTGCGGCGAGTCGCGTCAAAAACAGCGCAACGCCATGGTGTTACCGCGACGCGATGTGGGCTGCCGTGATCGTGGGCGTAGACCCGGACCCCGCGAACAAGGAAAAAATCTCCACGTGGGCGAAGGAGTATTGGGCCGCGCTACATCCCTACTCTGCCGGCGGTGCGTATATCAACTTCATGATGGAAGAGGGCGAAGATCGCATCCGGGCGACGTACGGCAAGAATTACGACCGTCTGGCAAAGATCAAGAAGCGGTATGATCCGGCGAACCTGTTCCGTGTGAATCAGAACATCAAGCCAAAGTGAAAGAGGGACCCGCGCTTCCAACTCCTGGCTAGTCGGCTACTCGGAAAGGCGCCGGTCACTGGCCAGAAACGGGGTTCGAGGAGATCGCTGGAGATGTACCCGAACGGGACTTCTGGACCGTTTCGCAGAACGGGCAGCCAAGTGCCGAGCGAGGGCGCCAAACAGGTAGAATAACTACGAGTGCGGAGTGATATATCGAAGCGCTTCGCGAACTATCATCTCGAAATTCTTGTCTCGAAGGTACCGGACTGATCGGCACGGGCATCCGAACATCGAGACTAGCGACAGAACACCTTTGGAGAAGACCATGGCGCTTAGCAAGCGGAAACTGGGAAATTCGGGACTGGAAATTGCCCCAATCGTGTTTGGCGGAAACGTATTCGGATGGACGGCAGACGAATCAACATCGTTCCACTTACTGGATGCGTTCGTTGCGGCCGGATTCAACGCTGTGGATACGGCTGACGTTTATTCCAAATGGGTGCCGGGAAATAGAGGCGGGGAGTCCGAGACGATGATCGGCAAATGGCTGAAGCGCAGCGAGAAGCGGCAGCGAGTAATCATCGCAACGAAAGTTGGATCGGAAATGGGCCCAGGAAAGAAAGGACTTTCCAAAGGCTACATTCTGGCCGCGGTGGAAGATTCGCTGCAACGCTTGCAGACCGACTACATCGATTTATATCAGTCGCATGTTGATGACGCCGATACGCCGCTGGAGGAAACGCTCGAAGCGTACGCGCAGCTAATCCAGCAGGGAAAGGTGCGCGCGATTGGTGCATCGAACTACAACGCCAAGAGACTGGGAGAAGCACTGCAGATCAGTAAGAAAAAGGGTCTGCCGCGGTACGAGAGTCTGCAGCCGCACTACAACCTTTACGAGCGGGCGGGGTTCGAAGCGGAGTTGGCGCTTCTTTGCCTGCGCGAAAACATCGGCGTGATTCCTTACTTTTCGCTGGCCAGCGGATTTCTTGCGGGTAAGTACCGTTCCGAAGCGGATTTGGCCAAGAGCGCGAGAGGGACCTTCGTGAAGAAATATCTGAACGAGCGCGGTTTCGGAATCCTGGGCGCACTCGACCAAGTGGCGAAAACTCACGGCTCGACGCCAACCCGAGTCGCCCTCGCCTGGCTGCTGGCGAAGCCGAGCGTTACCGCTCCGATTGCCAGCGTGACAAATCTCGATCAGCTCCATGAGTTGCTCGGCGCCGCCGATCTGAAGCTAGATCCCGAATCGCTGGAGAAACTCGACCAGGCCAGCGCATATGCCGCAGGCGCGGGCAGTGCCAACTGACCTCGATTCGAAATGTTGCTGATGTTTGGCCCACATTGTTCGGAAACCCAGGCAAAGGCATCTATAGCCATCGAATCATAGGCGGCGCATCCTGAAAATCAATTATGAATTCGGAAAGCCGTATTGATTGGTTCAGTTTCTCCGAACGGGACTTCTGGCCCGGAATAACTTCCGGTTAGCCCGTCACCCGCCCAGAAGCGCTTCCCGAGACCTGTTATGTATAATCCGGGGCATGCCCAGCTACTACACTGAGAAGCTCTCTTCCGAGCGCCTCCGAGCCTGCTATGACCTAGCTCCCCCCAGAACGAAGGTCTACCTGAAAGCAGAGATCGAATTCGTAATTCAGAAGACTTCTTCTTCAATGACGATTCTGGAGCTCGGGTGTGGTTACGGGAGAGCGCTTCGCGAACTCCTGCCGCGGGCGCGTAGTGTGGTCGGAATTGATACCTCGTTGCGCAGTCTGAGAATGGCCGCGGAATTCGCAGGCTGCAAGGGCTCTCTTCATCTGGTCGCCATGGACGCGGCACGCATGGGTTTTCGGGATCGCACCTTTGATCTGACAGTCTGCATCCAGAATGGAATCTCAGCCTTCGGGGCAGACCAGAGTGAGTTGTTCGCCGAAGCCGTTCGAGTCACTCGGTCCGGCGGCGCGGTGCTTTTCTCCACCTATTCCGAGCGTTTTTGGGAGGAGCGCCTCAAGTGGTTTGAGATCCAGGCCAAGCATGGGCTAATCGGCGAGATCGATTACCACGCAACGGGCAATGGCGTTATCGTCTGCAAAGACGGCTTTCGCGCAACAACGATGGACGCTGAGGGCTTCAGGAACCTGGCTGCGGTTCTCAGGCTCACCCCGAGCATCAGCGAAGTAGATGATTCAAGCCTGTTTTGTGAGATCGCCGTGCCCTGAGTACTCTCGTTTCTTGCTTGGTCCTCCGCAAAACGGGATTGGAGATCGTCGACGCGCAGGGAACGCCTCCTATGAAGCGTGCGGCCACGTGACAATAATGGAGAGCCTCTAACCGCGGCGCCCTACGCTCCGTTTCGCCAGGTTGGTCGGCAATCCGGAAACTGGGATGGGGTTCCCCGGTGACTTCCGGTTGTGCCGTCACAGGACCAGAATCGGGACCGCTCCGCACTTCGTCGTGAGTGCTATCGCCTGTTTTCGACAATTGACGGACCAAACCGCTAGAATCTTGTTGGCTCGTGTCACCCTATGGACCCGCACCTTCAATCGCCGCCAGACAGCAGCGGTGTTCCTGCCGAAGTTAGCGGATGGTTGCTGGCTCTATGCTTGATTCTCACCATCGTTTTTCCAGCAACGAGTCTATATCACATCATCTCGCATACCATTCCGACCCTCATCGCTGCTCACACTCTCAATCGGATACTTCTATTGAGTGTTTATTCTCTTGTGTTCAGCGCCTTGGCGGTCTTGAGTTTCGTGGCTGGGCTGAGATTGTGGCTCGTTAAGCTAGTTCCGCCTCTGAGCCGTGGTCTTCTTTGGCGCGGCCGCTGGCACGGCGTATTCGCCTTCCATACTCACCACTCCACCAGTCTCGTCCTCCGACGCCGTGTACGTGCCCTTGCCCCTAATCCCCTCCAGCTTTCCAGTTCCGCCCGTGAACGCCCAGGTGCCTTTGACGCTCTCAATCACACTTTTCGGCTTCCCGTCTTTCACGACGGCCCAATCGAAGCTGAGGAAGAACTTATCGCCGTTCTCCATATTGCCGACGTAAGTTCCACGGGTTGAGGCTCGAGTGGGGCTGTTTTCTGAGAACGCAACGTAGGTTCCATCCTTCGATTTTTCACCCAGCATTTCCATCGAAGTCGACCACCGGCAAGTATTTTTCTCCAATGTCAACCTGTGTCCGGCCTGGTCCCCAGCTTCCGCCGTGCCGACCACCTCCGGCTTCGGGCATTGCATCTTGCCGGCAACCTTGGTCTGCGCCGCGACCGCCGACGCAAACAACAACGACAGACCCACCATGCTCACAATGCGTAGTTTCATCGACCCTCCCTCAAGATGTACCGACATTTCTATTTGCCTTCCCGGCCCGAAACAATGAACGTCAAAAGAATCAACGCCAGAATGTTGATGCGTCTCATGCTTGCCTACATGAAATAAGCTCCTGATGAAAGCCCAATTCGGAAAAGAAGTTCGGCGTCATTTGCCTCAGGGGACGCTACGTCTCAACTGATGGGAACTGCTCCTCGGAGAGGCGGGACTTGCTCATGCGAGCATAAATGACCGCATTCTGTCAGTGAGTCGTGTCACATCTTTGATGTGCGGTGACCGCCAAGAGCCACAGCGCAGAGCCTGACCAGGCCTTAGCTGTTGCAAAATCGCCATAGCGCTCACAGCCCCAGAGACGGCTCGCCACCAGGCGGATAGTCGGCCACTCGGAAACTGTCCGGAAACGGGGTTCGGGGAGATTGCAGCGCGCACGTCAGGTAGCCGCATCACGTTTCGCCCAGAGGAACTTCTGGATGGTGTCGTAGAACTGGCAGCCACTTGAGGAGCAAGCGCGCCCAACTGGCAGGACGACTTCCGATTAGGCCATATACGGGTGGATCGCCAGCCGTGGTCGTCGGAGCCACCCAACGTCGGCGACAATGGGCGTGGCTATGCTCACCTCTCGTCGCTCAAAGCGAACAAAAGCCCCGCGCGCATCTCTCAAGTTTGCGATGTAGACAGCAAGATCCTCAAGTGAGCGGATTGCTGTTTGACACTTCCGGTGGTCCAACGCTGATCGCTGAAGAAATTGGAACACGCTGAGCGCGCGTTGTGTTTGGCCCCGTCTTCACCGTGGGCCGCGCTCTGTGCGGATCGAATGGCTTTACAGATTCGCTTTACCCTGGCCCTCACTGGCTTTGTTGCGCAAAGCGTGGCGTAGGGTGTTCCCCATGGCCTACTTTTTCGATGTTCGCAAGGTCCCGAAGAATGGCGCCAGTCGTTTGCACAAGTGACAGGCAATCCTCCTTAGGACAGCCTCTACTAAACGTGCGGGGGCTTGCGAAGCCCCAGCCTTGCCCAGGTGGAAGGATCATCTGTAATCTAACTTACGCAATGCATCGGCCCTTTTCCTGATCTTGCTTCCCTATATAGTCTTTTCGTTACAACACCTAAGGTAGACTCAAACCTTGTGCGTCAACGCCGTTACCGGAGATGCGCGATATTGCGCCGGACACGAAGAGGAGATGAACGCTTTTCTTTCCTCTTCACAAGTGAAGGGACCATCCCCACGTGTGTGGGGAAGACGTCACAGGCGTATCAATGGCTAGAGCAAAATACGGACCATCCCCACGTATGTGGGGAGGACTTTCGATTTTAAAGCACTTAGCTTAGGAACCAGAGTGAAACAAGACACTCAGATTCATGTCGTTGTTGTCTCCTCATTCCATTTCTCGACCTTTCACAGGCGTAAGCATCTCCAACGGTGGTCTTTCAAAAATTGCCATAATCGCAGTGGCGCATGCCGAGTCATGAATGTCGAACGCCGGGCTTCACCGCAATACGGCGGACAGCGAACTGGCGCATGTCCGGGCCGCTACTGGTGCCGTCTCCAAAGCTCACTGGCTGGTCGTTAATCGAGTCCGTTCCTTCAGCGAAGTGCTTCACTTCGGTAACGGCGGTGAATGTTTCCATGAGTGTATCCGCACTCAATTTGCAGACACGCAAGAGCGCTTTCCACGCGGCGTCTTGGGACTTGCACAACGCTACAAACACCGGCGCAGACGGGATGCAGCTCTTGCGTCCTAACCAGACTCCCCAGATCGGGTCTTGCAGAGCAGCCGCAGCGC
>Ga0181533_1006938_pt1 | contig 10043 bp, 9 predicted proteins | sample PEATcosm2014_Bin_45_FD_119772 | JGI IMG/M metagenome (GOLD analysis project Ga0181533, IMG submission 119772) | Peatland microbial communities from MTU Mesocosm Facility, Houghton, MI, USA - PEATcosm2014_Bin11_60_metaG | ecosystem: Environmental > Terrestrial > Soil > Wetlands > Peat | place...
CCCCAGACAACCGGGGCCGCAAGCCCGGTCGTTGAAGCAGGAACTATACGCGGCGAGAATCATGCCACTCAGCAGGAAGCTCGTCGCTGGAAGCCCACGACCTCGGTCGTGGGAGGATGTCACACATCAGGACAGCGCATGACCTGATTCGCTGAGTCACACGGGATTCGATCAGGGAAAACGCTAACAGATTAGGCTCAAGATGTATTAACAATCATTAGGCGATTAATTCAGGAAAGTAGTATTTCATGATGAAAGAGGTGCGCTTCCACGGGAGAGGCGGCCAAGGGGTCGTCTCTGCTGCACAGCTGTTAGCGGACGCCGCAGTTCTTGAGGGGAAATACGTCCAAGCCTTTCCGGAGTTCGGTGCGGAGCGGTCAGGTGCCCCCATAGCGGCCTACGCCCGCTTCAGCGACGGGCCTATTGAGATACACTCATTCATTCGCAACCCTGATGTCGTGGTGGTTGTCGACAGGTCGATGGCGTACTTCAAGAGTACGACTGCGGGCCTGGTGGTTGGAGGGTACCACATCTGCAATTACGAAGGTCCTCCTAGTGAACTCCGCGCGAGGCTGGGCCTGGACCCATCCGTGAATGTCATGGCACTGGACGCCACCGGCATAGCGATGAAGAGCCTGGGGAAGGACTTCCCGAACACCCCAATGCTTGGAGCGCTCCTAAAGGCCACCAAGCTGGTGAGCTTCGAGTCGTTGGCGAAAGTCCTAGGGGAGAGGTTCAAGGGGGCTGTGGGGGCGGGGAATGCGGCTGCCCTGAAGCTAGGGTACGAAGGGGTGAAGGCCGAGTGAGCAGGAAGGAGCTCGAAGAAGCTGCGGTCGTGAAGGGGGGCACGTCCTCTGCCTACGTGGTCTCAGGCTGGAGGGTGAAGCGACCCGTAATCAACGAAGCGAAATGCACGAACTGTCTGATCTGCTGGATATACTGTCCGGAGCCGGCTATCGTCAGGCACGAAGGGGCGAAGGTCACGATAGACTACGACCACTGCAAGGGGTGCGGAATCTGCGAGGCCGAGTGTCCCCTAACGGCGATCAGCATGGTGATGGAGCCGTGACCCAGATGGAGGCGGCAAAGGTGGTCGCTCTCCAGGGCGACGAGGCAGTGGCAGAGGCCGTCAGGCAGTGTGACGTGGACGTGGTCGCTGCCTATCCCATCACCCCTCAGACGATAATCGTGGAGAAGCTCGCGGAGTTCGTGGCCACAGGGAGGTTCAGCGGGGAGTTCATAACCGTCGAATCAGAGCACAGCGCTCTCTCGGCGTGTCTAGGAGCTTCGGCGACGGGCGCTCGAGTCTTCACCGCTACCTCAAGCCAAGGCCTCGCGTACATGCACGAGATGCTGTACAATGTGTCCGGGATGCGGCTGCCGATCGTGATGGCCGTGGCCAACAGGGCCTTGAGTGCCCCACTGGTCCTTAACGCTGACCATAGCGACATGATGGGCTCTAGGGACTCCGGATGGATCCAGGTCTACGCGGAGAACGTGGAGGAAATCTACGACCGGACGATACAGCTCTTCCGGCTCTCAGAGGACCCAAGGGTGATGCTCCCGTCTGCGATCAACTTCGAAGGCTTCATCCTTTCGCACGACAAGGAGAGAGTGCGTCTGCTCGAGGATGGACCCATTAGGAGGTTTCTGAGAAGGCCGACGACTAAGCACCGCCTGGACCCCAAGGAGCCGTTCACCTTCGGCGCAATAGCGACACCGGACACCTACTACGAGTTCAGGATGCAACAGGCCGAGGCTATGAGGAACGCCCTTGCAGTCTTCGAGGAAACGGAAAGGGAGTTCGAGGCCTTCAGCGGCAGGAGGTACGGGGCTGTGGATGCCTACAATACCGAAGGAGCCGATCGCGTCGTCGTCGTGAACGGATGCACCGCAGGGACGATGCGGGTAGCGGCCAGAGCCATGAACGCTGGTGGTGAGAACGTGGGCGTGTTGGCTATCAAGCTCTATCGGCCTTTTCCGACCGAGGAGGTCGTTTCTCGACTCAGACAGGCGAAGTCGGTCATGACCATGGACAGGAGCATCAGCCTTGGAGCCCCCTCGGGTCCCATCGCGGAGGACGTCAAGTCGGCTCTTAAGGGAGCGGGGATTAATCAGCCAGTGATGAGCTTGGTCTACGGGATTGGAGGCCGAGACGTGACGGTCGAAGATGGGAAGAAGATATTCGGCCTAGCCAAGGACGAGACTTCGTTTGGCGGGGCTTCGGTGATGTACGGGGTGAAGGGCTAGATGTACGAGCAGGTCAAGGGCCTAAAGGAGCTCCCGATGGACGAGCCCCTTTCTCCCGGCCACCGCCTCTGCCCCGGATGCGGGGCCTCACTCGTCGTGAGACAGGTCCTTCTTGCCGCTCCGAAGGACACCATAGTGGCCAACGCGACCGGCTGTCTGGAGGTGTCTACGGCCCTGTACCCGTATTCGGCCTGGAACAGGCCCTGGATCCACTCTGCGTTCGAGAACGCGCCAGCCGTGGCGTCGGGGATCGAAGCCGGCTTCAAAGCTCTGACCAAGCGTGGTGAAGCCGAGGAGCATCCAATCGTGGTCTTCGGAGGAGACGGCGGAACCTATGACATAGGAATCCAGGCGCTCTCTGGCGCAATTGAGAGAGGGCAGAAGTTCCTCTACGTGTGCTACGACAACGAAGCCTACATGAACACTGGAATACAGAGGTCGGGAGGGACTCCAAGGGGAGCGTGGACGACCACCACCCAGGTGGGTTCCGCCCAAGCAGGGAAGACGGAAGCAAAGAAGGACATAATGTCCATAGTGGTGGCCCATCACGTCCCCTATGCCGCCACAGCCTCGATTTCTCACTGGCGGGACTTGATGAATAAGGTGAGGAAGGCACTTTCGAAGAACGGACCGACTTTCATGCAAGTTATGGCACCCTGCACACGGGGCTGGCGGTTCGACTCGGCCAAGACTGTCAAGATGTCCAAACTGGCGGTCGAGACCCGATTCTTCCCGTTGTATGAAGTCGAGGATGGAGTCTACAAGATAACGATCCCTGTCACGAGTCCCAAGCCGGTAGAGGAGTACCTGAAAGCCCAGGGCCGATACTCACACCTATTCCTCCAGCAGAACGCGACCGAGCTTGAGATTGTGAAGAAGGGTGTCGAGGACAACTACAAACGCCTCGAGAGACTCTCGCAGCTGACGAGCCAGATTTACGGCCCGTAGGCTGGACAAAGTCATTCTCCAAGGTCGAGATGTCAGGTGGGCCAGATGGAAGTGCTGAAGCTGAGTTCACACTCTCCCTCTCTCCAGGAATCCTTAATGGCAACCGAGGCTATCTTGCGCAAAGAAATGTCACTCTCGGCGAGGCTGACGAAGCCCTCTGGCAAGGAGGCGGTTCTCTACCGCAATCTGCCGAGCGGGAGGGTCCAATGCACCGCATGCGCGAGGAGGTGCCAGATTGGGGAAGGCCAGGTCGGCTTCTGCGGCGTAAGAGGGGTCGTCGGGGAGAAGCTGTACCTCCTCGTCTACGGCAGGGTGGTGGCAGGGCACATCGACCCAATCGAGAAGAAGCCGGTTGTCCACTATAGACCGGGCTCAAAGGTCTTCTCTATTGCGACGAGCGGATGCTCATGGGCATGCTCCTACTGCCAGAACAGCGATATCAGCCAGCTGCGGAAGATCGAGGGCATCGAAGCCCCGCCTGACGAGATCGTCGAAGACGCAATCGGCCAAGGCTGCGAGGGAATCGCCTACACGTACAACCAACCCACGATATTCATGGAGTACGCGCGCGACGTCGGGGTCCTGGCGAGGTCAAGGGGCCTCTTCAACATCTTCGTCTCCAACGGATATGACACGCCGGAGACGGTGTGGCTGATGAGGGAGTTCCTGGACTGCGTGACGGTCGACTTCAAAGGAAGCGGCGAGACCAGCTTCGCGAGGAAGTACATCGCAATCCCGAACGCAGACCCGATCTTCCAGAGTCTGCTCGAGATCAAGAATCGCACCAGCGTGCGCATCGAGATAACCGACCTGATCGTTCCGCGCGTGGGAGAATCGCTTGAGGCGGCGGAGAAGCTCTGCAGATGGGTCCACGACAACCTCGGTCCGGATACCCCGGTCCACTTCCTGCGGTTCCACCCCGACTACAAGATGATGGACTTCCCCCCAACTCCGGTTGAGGTCCTCGAGAAGCATCACAAGATAGGGAAGAGGGCCGGCCTCAACTACGTCTACATCGGAAACGTCCCCGGCCACCCGGCCGAAAGCACCTACTGCCCCGGATGTGGGAAGATCCTGGTCAAACGGTACGGCTACGAAATCCTCGAGTACAACCTGGACGAAGGGAACAGGTGCAACTCTTGCGGTTACAAGACGCCCATCGTCGGTCCCCTGAGTCCATCGTACAAGGAAGACAGGTTCGTCTCTGTGATTAGCTGACCATCTGCGCGTCAAGCCTCTGTTTGACGAACTTCTCCGCGTCCAAGAGCGCTTTGCAGCCGTCGGCGGCCGCTGTTATCGCTTGCCTGTACCGAAAGTCATGGACGTCTCCTGCCACGAAGACCCCGGGGACGCTGCTCTCGGTCTCGTTCCTGATTGCGACGTACCCTTTCTGGTCAAGTTCGACCTGCCCCTTGAAAATCTCGGTGTTGGGGTCATGGCCTATCGCGACGAAGAGGCCGTCGACCTCCAAAACTCCGTCCTGCCCCGTCTTCAGGTTCTTCGTCCTTACCCCCTGCACGTGCTTCTCTCCAAGCACGTCCGTAACGACTGTGTCCCAAACGAAGCTAATCTTGGGGTTCGAGCGCGCCTCCTTCTTCAGCGCCGCACTCGCCCTCAATTCATCCCTTCTGTGAATCACCTGTACGGAGTTCGCGAACTTCGTAAGGAACGTGGCCTCCTCCATCGCCGTGTCACCTCCGCCCACGACCGCGACCTTCTTCCCCTTGAAGAAGAAGCCGTCGCAGACCGCGCAGTTGGAGACTCCCTTTCCCATCAACCGCATCTCGGATTCGAGGTTGAGCCGCCTGGGGTTCGCCCCTGTGGCGATTATCACTGAAAGGGCCCGGACGACTCCGTTGTCAGTCCGTATCTCGAAGGGATAGACCCCGAAGTTGACCTTCACGACATCTTCTTGAATTAGCTTGGCGCCGAGCCTCTCAGCTTGGGACTTCATCTTCATTATCAGGTCAGGCCCCATCACCGGGTCCGGGAATCCCGGGAAATTCTCCACGTCGCTCGTCAGCATCAGCTGACCGCCGTACTTCGTTCCCATGTACACTACTGGGTCCAGGTCAGCCCTGCAACCGTAGATGGCAGCCGTGAGCCCAGCAGGACCTGAGCCAATGATTACGAGCTTCTTCGTGTCTACACTCATTTCTGAACCTCAGGCCGCCCCTCTGCCTCATAAATTTGCTTCCGCGCAGGACAGGTCAACTACAGCAGCTTTGCTTCTCTCTGGACCGTGTGCAGCTCATCAGATAGCTGGTTGAGTGCCCTCTCAAGCCTCTTCGAGTACTGGGGCAGGAGCCTGTCGAAGACCTCCTTCCTCATCCTCCTAGTGTAGTACTGCTCGTAGAGGTTGAGCTTGTCCTTGGTGGCCCTGTCCACCTCTCTCTCGGTCGTGTGGATTTGGTTCAACAGGTCGAAGAACTTCTGGGTTGTCGACTTCTGCCGGATCTCGTTTAGCCTCTGGAGGGCCCTGCTCCTGAACGTGTCAAGACGCCCTCTAATTTCGTCGAAGTACGCCCTGTTGAGCTCGTTTGGGTCTGCCGCGACCACTTCGGGCCAGATACCATTGATCAGACTCGTCTTATCATCGAACGCCTTGATCATGGCGGAGGCCCTCTCGGTCGACGACTCCTCCTCTGTCTCTTCCTCCTCGGTCATCGAGGTCCTTGAGACGAAGAGTCCTATCAGAAGCAGAACGAATATCGCGGAAGCCCCCGGTATGCCTTGGTCCAGCCCCCAACCCACTGACATGCCGTAGGTCATCGCGAAGCTCCCCGTCTGCCAGGGGGCAGGATTGGTGTTCGAGAAGGCCGAAGGAGGTCCTTGGACGACTCTAACACCAGTCGGCAGAGAGAATTCGACGACGTATGATTTGACGAATGCGGCTATGGGAGGGGTCGTCGGCAGGTCCAGCGTGATCTGACCCCCTGAGGTGCTGTAGTACTTCTGGGGCAGAGGATACTGGTAGACCAAGGTGTAGTTCGCATTCGGACTCACAGAGAATCCCACCAAGGCTGCGGAGAGACTGATGCCGTAGTTGCTGAGTGTCACGCTTACCGGGTTCAATAGGTGGGGCACCGCTGGCGGGATCACGGTGACCTTGCCACTGGCGGATGTCAACGGCGAAACGTACAGCATCGTCAAATTGGTGGTCCCTAGGTTCTCGAACGATATCTGGTCGGTGACCACTGGGTTCATATCTGAGTCAACCGAGATCGTTCTCTTCGCCTGGTAGACGACTAACGGATTGAAATCCTGTCCTGAATACTGTTCGATCGTCTTCAACTGCGTCACGGCGGCCTGTGTTGTGACGTTGCCCAGCGTGACTGAATATGTGGTGACGATCCCTGTGACCCCTGTGATGAAACCAGTCGGAGGCGTTGCGAACGCAGTCGAGATAGGCATCTTGACGACATCACTGAGGATGTTGACGGTCAGGTTCACAGAGGGCCTAATGAGCACTTGGACTTCCAAGCTCCCGTTGACGGCAGTCGAGACCACATCGTTGATTAGTGCCTTCAGGCTGAAGCTCATGTTGGCTCCAGCGGAAAGCGACTGTCCTCCTAGGACGGTGTAGGGACCTCCCGCAGTGATTCCGGAGCCAAGTCTGAAGCCGCTACCCGTGAGGTTGTACGAAACCACTTTGGACGAGAGGTTGCCGAGTCCTACGGAGACGTCGGGCACCGTGACCGCGGCAGTCCCATTGTTGGTGAACCTGACTGTCTCGTTGACAATCGCATATCCGTACCTGTTGAGGATGTACTGGCTGGTCACCTGCACCTGGGGGCTCGCCTGGGCGTGCGCCACAGGCTGCACTGGCACAACCAACACCAGCAGCAGGATGAATAGGGCAACAGAAATTAATCGCTTCAAGCGAATGCCTCCACGCCGCTATGTTCTTATTTTAAGCGTTTTTTGGGTAGTCCAAATGCAAAGAACGCGCTCGCGCCACCCGCTACTGCCTAACCTCGACGAGGCCCTTCTATCTGAGATGTTAGCCAAAGTCGGCGCCGCCTCCATAGATGAGCTCTTTTCCGACATACCTCCAAAGATCAGGCTCAACCGGAAGTTGAGAATACCCGAGGGGGGCACCGAGTATGGCGTCAGGCGCGAGGTCCAGAACAAGCTCGCCACCAACCGGACTCCGCCTGGAGCGCTCTGCTTCCTGGGCGGCGGTGTCTGGCCCCACTACGTGCCCGCGGTCGTTGAATCCATCATGGCGAGGCAGGAGTTCTACACAAGCTACACACCTTACCAGGCCGAAATCAGCCAGGGGATGCTGCAGGCGCTCTTCGAATACCAGAGTATGATGTGCGACCTCCTCGGGATGGAGGCGTGCAACAGCTCGCTGTACGACTGGGCCTCAGCTGCGGGGGAGGCGGTCAGGATGGCAGCAAGGGTGACCGGCAAGAAGAGGGCCCTGATCGGTGCAAACATCGGCCCTCAGAGGCGCGCGGTGATTCAAACTTACGTCGAGCCCGCAGGAATCGAACTCGAGTCGGTGAAGTTCGACATGTCGAAGGGAACCCTAGACGCCACAGATCTCAGAGCCAAGGCTTCCGACGGCGTGGCCTGCCTCTACCTTGAGAACCCAAACTACTTCGGCGTCATCGAAGAAGGGGCGCAGGAACTCGTCTCTTCGATTCACGCGGCCGGGGGGCTGGCGGTTGCCGGGGTCGACCCCATCTCCCTCTCTCTTATCAAGGAACCAGGGGCCTACGGTGCCGACATCGTGGTAGGCGAGGGACAGCCGCTCGGGATTCCGATGAACTACGGCGGACCCCACCTTGGCATCTTCGCGGTCAGAGACATGAAACTGGCGAGGAGCATGCCAGGACGGCTGATCGGAATCACCACCCCAGTCGGAGACCCTGACCAGATGGCTTTTGCCATGGTCTTGCAGGCGAGGGAGCAGCACATCCGACGGGAGGCCGCAAGTTCGAACGTCTGCACTAACGAGTCGCTGATGGCGGTAGCCGCCGCGAGCTACCTCTCGCTCCTAGGCAAGGAGGGGTTTCGCAAGCTTGGGGAGACGATACTGTCGAACTCCCACTTTGCCGCCAAGAAGCTTTCGCAGGTCAAGGGAGTCTCCTCGCCCCATTTCACCGGCTCATTCTTCAAGGAGTTCGTCGTTTCTTACAGCAAGGCGAAGGCGACGTCAGTCTTCCGACGAATGGCGAAGTCTGACGTGCTGGGCGGATACCCAATCGACGGAAGCTTCGGACTCGGCGTCGAGGCTGCATCGTTCTGCGTGACCGAAGTCCACACCCGATCCGACATCGAGCGCCTCGCGGCTGTCCTAGAGGAGGCCCTCTGACATGCCGAAGGGCTTCCGACAGGCTCGCTGGAATGAGCCCCTCCTTAACGAGCTGAGCAGGTCCGGGAGGATAGGGATGCTTCCACCCTCAGACCCGAGCATCGAGAAGGAAGTCCCGGACCCGGCCCGCCTCGTCCCGGCTTCCATGAGACGCGAATCTGTCAAGCTTCCGGAACTCTCCGAGTTACAGGTCCTGAGGCACTTTAACCGTCTTTCCCAGATGAACTTCTCAGTTGAGCTCGGGATGTATCCCCTTGGAAGCTGCACGATGAAGTACAACCCGAAGGTCTCGGAGATGCTCGCTTCTGCCGACTCGATGAAGCAGGCCCATCCTCTTCAGCCGCAGGAGACGGTCCAAGGCATCCTTTCGATGTTGTACGACCTGGAACGCATTCTCAGTGAGATTACCGGGATGTCAAGGTTCTCACTTTCGACGGCTGCAGGGGCGCAGGGCGAGTTCGCGGGCGACCTGATAATCAGGAAGTACCTACGAGAACATGGTGGAGGACGCAGGGACGAAATTATCGTGCCAGACTCAGCCCACGGCACAAACCCTGCGAGCGCCGCGATGGCCGGGTTCAAGGTGATCAAGGTTCCGTCTGACTCCAGCGGGCAGGTCAGAGCGAAGGCGGTCCAGCAGCTGGTCTCCGAAAGGACTGCGGGTATGATGTTCACCGTCCCCAACACGCTAGGCCTATTCGAGAGCGAGGTGGCCGAAGTGTCTGAGGCCGTCCACGACGCAGGAGGCCTGATGTACTACGACGGCGCCAACATGAACGCCCTTCTCGGTAGGGTGCGACCGGGCGACATGGGTTTCGATGTAGTTCATCTGAACCTGCACAAAACATTCGGGACTCCTCACGGGGGCGGGGGCCCAGGCGCTGGTCCAGTAGGCGTGACCGAGAAGTTGGTCGAATATCTCCCGGTCCCTGTCTTATCACACGAGGCAGGCATGTATTCGCTCGACTACGGTCTGAAGCATTCGATTGGTCCGCTCAAGGGCTTCGTGGGGAACTCTGCCATCCTACTCCGAGCTTACGTATACATCCGCCTTCTGGGGGCTTCAGGCCTCTCCAACGTCTCCTCTCTCGCGGTCCTCGCCGCGAACTATCTCTGGAAGAGCCTCGACCCAGATGCATTCCACGTCTCACACGGGGTGGGCCTTCGCAGAAAGCATGAAGTGGTCGTCTCTGTTAAGAGCGAACTGCCGGGGGGTGCGCTCAAGATGGCGAAGGCGATTCTTGACTACGGCATGCACGCGCCAACGGTCTACTTCCCCCTGATTGTCAGCGAGGCGTTGATGATCGAACCGACCGAGTCCGAACCAATGGAGACACTGGACGAATACGCAGAGTCGATGAACAAGATCTACCGGTCGCTGAGGGACGGAACCCTCGGTGAAGTGCCGAAGAACACCAGCGTCGGCAAGGTGGACGAGGTCAAAGCATCGCATCCGCTGACCCTAAAGGTCCATTGGTGACATCCTCCCACGAATGAATTCGTGGGCTTCCAGCGGCGG
>Ga0181533_1006939_pt1 | contig 10042 bp, 11 predicted proteins | sample PEATcosm2014_Bin_45_FD_119772 | JGI IMG/M metagenome (GOLD analysis project Ga0181533, IMG submission 119772) | Peatland microbial communities from MTU Mesocosm Facility, Houghton, MI, USA - PEATcosm2014_Bin11_60_metaG | ecosystem: Environmental > Terrestrial > Soil > Wetlands > Peat | place...
GCAGCCGCAATCTCTGTCGTGGTTTCAGTCCGCACGCCTTCGATGCCGTCGATCACTCTGCGGTCACCGAAGAGAACGTCATGGAAGGCCATGCCGCGGCGAACGACTGGAGGAAACGGATCATAGGCGAGGACGACACTCCATCCAGCGCGTCGGAGATGAACGCCAACAGCCGACGCGATTTCATTGGTGCCGAGGACGGCGACGAGCGGGAACGGCGCACTGCGATTCATGATCGAACCTCGTCTGTACGATCAGCCGAGCAAGAGCCGCGCCAATTCCTGTCGAGTCAAGACACTTTCAATATATCAATTACATATGACTATTTCCGGCGGGCCGCATGGGGTCCGCCGTCGATGGTTAAGCTATATTGTCGCGTATATAACAACGGATGTCGCGGAACGCCGCAATGGTGCGATCTGCCAGGCGCGTCCCGCGAGCCCGGCCGAACAATCCGAAAAACATTCGATCAGAGATAGCGGCCGTGTCAGATTCGCTCGTCCGCGCGTTGTTGCGAGTTCCGGGACTCGCTGCGGAGCAAGGGCGCGATCATGACAATCGCAAGAGCAAGCGCGAGCCCACACCGAATCCAATAATGGAGCGTCATGCCCGACATCGATCCCCCCTTACAACGGCCGGCCGCGTGGCGCGTTCTTGCTCGATATTCTTGCCGGAATACAGCGTTTGGAATGCGACATGGCGCGTGCCAAACCCGACAAAAACGGCCGGCTCGATAAACTACACCCGAACCGGAGCAGATGCCATGCCAAGTCAGGCAACGCCGCCGCGCTACGTCACGAGCGATCGCTTCGTTTGGCAAGATTATTGCGATGCGGTACCGGCCACCGCGATGATCGAATACGGTCGTCGTAGCTATGCAGAGCCCACTCCGACCCGAAGAGGTTGTCATGACTCAAGCGGCACATGACGTGCAGCACGCTCTTCACCAAGACGCGAACGATGCCGTGAAAGAGGATAAAGCCGCTGCGACGCCTTTTCGACGCATCGGCGGGGCGGCAAGCGTGGACCGGCTGATCGAGGCATTCTACGCTCGCATGGACAGCTTGCCCGCAGCACGAACGATCCGGGCTCTGCATGCCGACGATCTTTCCGCCACCAAAGAGGTGTTGAAGCGCTACCTCGGCGAATGGATGGGCGGACCGCCGCTCTACTCCCAGGAGCGCGGCCATCCGCGCCTGCGTCAGCGCCACATCCGATTCAAGATCGGCGAGGCGGAACGCGATGCCTGGTTGAGCTGCATGCAGGAAGCATTGGACGAGGTGGTCGACGACATGGTGCTACGCGACGAACTCCTCGGGTCATTTACGAAACTCGCGGATTGGATGCGCAACCAGCCGGACAATCCGCATGACCGCACGGCCGCCGGGACGGTTGGTCGAACTCAACCGAACTTGAACAGCACCCCATAGCCGCCGCGCGGATAGTTCCACTCGATGTCGCCGGTCGGCTCGCCGATGATTCGGCAGGTGCCGCATTCCACGCAACCGTCGACGGTGATTTCCACTTGGCCTTTGCCGTTGAGCTCGTAGCAGCGCGCCGGGCACGCCGTGAGCAGGGCGAGCAGCGCCGGCGACGGCACCGTATGCGGCCGCACCTTGATGTGGGCCCGGCCGGCATCGACGAGATAGCGGTTCTGAAAAAGCTTGTCCTCGACGCGGACTGAGACTTCTGTCGTCGTCATTTCAATCTCCCAACCTGGTGGCCGATCGCAATTGTCCGAACTCGATCCATCTCTCACCGCCACGCCCGGGCGAGGCGAAACACATCCCCGAAAAGGCCGGACCAGGTGCGTGCCGCGACGAAGGATTTCAGGGTGATCCGTTCCTTGTCCGCCTTGGCCGTACCGTCGACACGCACGAAATTCTGCATCGCCTTCGAGACCAGTTGCGGATAGGTCAGAAAGAAGTTTTGCGATTGCGTGTGCAGCAACGCCGGCATATCCTTGTATTTCTTGAGATCCTTCATGACGAAGGATTCGTCGATCATCTTCTTGTAGAGCGCCAGATTTGCGCTCGTCATCGGATCGCGGCGCGATTTGATCTGGAAGATGGCTTCGGCGGCGAGCCGGCCGGACGTCATGGCGAGGTTCGAGCCTTCGCGATGGACGGCATTGTTGAACTGCGCCGCATCGCCGACAACGACCCAACCGTCGCCGTAGAGCTGCGGGATCGCCTTGTAGCCGCCCTCGGGGATCAGATGGGCGGCGTATTCTTTCACCTCCGACCCTTCGATCAGCGGCGCCACCGAGGGGTGGCGCTTGAAACGGTCGAGCAACCCGTAAGGCGTTTCGCCGGTCTTCTGGAAATCGGAGACGATACAACCGATGCCGAGCGACACGGATTCCTTGTTGGCGTAGATGAAGCCCATGCCGGCCATGCCGTGGGTGATCGTCCCGGCTGCCTCGATGACCGTTCCTTCGTCGCCCTTGAGGTTGAAACGGGCCTCGATGGTCTCGCGCGGAAGAAAGTGCATTTCCTTGACGGCGAGCGCGACGTTGTCAGGCCTGGGCATTTGCCGAAGGCCGGCGCGCGTGCCGAGCAGGCCGGTCACTCCTTCGGCCACCACCACCACGTCGGCGTGGACTTCGCCGTCGCGGCGGTCGGTGCGAACGCCGATCACCTTGCCATAGGCGTCCTGAACGAGTTCGGTGACCGTGGTCTCGCAGATGACGAGCGCGCCCGCCTCCTGCACCTTCCGGGAGAACCATTTGTCGAATTGCGCCCGGATGATGGTGTAGCGGTTCGGTCGCTCCTCGTTGAACTCGTCGGAGCGGTAGTGCAGGCCCATGTGCGACCGCTCGTCCATGATCCAGAACCGCTGCTCCACCAGATGACGCTCGAGCGGCGCATCTTCGCGGAAATCCGGGATGAGCTTTTCCAGCATGTCGGCGTAGAGGATGGCGCCCTGCACGTTCTTCGATCCGGCATATTCGCCGCGCTCGAACTGCAGCACCTTGAGACCTCGGCCGGCCAGCGTGAGAGCGGCGGCATTTCCGGCCATTCCGGCGCCGACCACGATCGCATCGAATCGCTCCTCGATCATCGTGCCCTCCCTCAGCTCGCGATCCGGTCACGCGAGTGCGGCGACAACCGCCGACGGAAGGCTTCGGTCAGCGCCGGCAACAGACGGATGGCGTCGGCAACGATGCCGAGATGCGCGAAATCGAAGATCTGTGCGTTCTTGTCGGTGTTGATGGCGACGATGAGATCGGCGCCTTCCACGCCGACCCTGTGCTGGATGGCACCCGAGATGCCGGCGGCGATATAGAGCTTCGGCCGAATGGTCTTTCCGGTCTGCCCGATTTGACGGTCGGATGTGACCCAGCCTTTCTGGACCAGCGGACGAGAGCAGCCGTATTCGGCACCGAGCACTAAAGCGAGCTGGCGCGCCAGTTGGAAATTTTCCGGCGAGGCGAGGCCGAGCCCGCCAGCAACCACGACATCGGCGAAGGCAAGGTTCGACTTCGCCGAGTCGCGGTCCGGCAGGAAGCCGAGCACCTTGGTCACGATATCGTCTTCGACGATCGCAAGCGGATGCTCGATGACTCGGCCGAGCGCATTCTCGAGCCGCTGCGGCATCGGCATGACGCGCGGCCGCACGGTCGCCATCTGCGGCCGGTAGTTGAGCGTGTAGATCGTGCAGAGCAGCGAACCGCCGAAAGTCGGGCGCGTGGCCGCCAACGAACCGTCGGCGTCGACATCGAGATCGGTGCAGTCGGCGGTGAGCCCGGTGAGCAAAGTGGTCGCCACCGCGCCGGCGAGGTCGCGCCCGAGCGTGGTCGCGCCCAAAAGGAGGATTTCCGGCTTGTAAGTATCGACCAGCTCGGTGAGGGCCTTGGTGTAGGATTCGTTGCGGTAATCGGCAAGAATGTCGTCGGCGACCAGATACGCGAGATCGACGCCATAGCAGAACGATTCCGCGACGATGCCCCGCGTCGCCGCGCCGCTCGGGCCGAGCACGACCGCGGCCAGCTCGACGCCGAGCTTGTCGGCGAGCTTCCGGCCGGCCCCGATCAATTCCCACGACACCGGATGGACTTGGCCGCGCTCCTGCTCGACGAAGACCCAGACGTGTTTGTAGGCTTTGAAGTGCTCGGGCAGTTCCTTCTTGGCGGCGGCGCGCCCTGCGGACGGGCGGGCGGGCGTGTTGGTCGGTCCGGTCATCTGTTCGGCTACCGTTTCGCTGCCTCAAAAACCGCGCGCCAGCGCGACCAGATCGGATTCGAGCTTCGGTTGGCGCTTGAATATCTCGTCGATGACGGCCTCGGCCGGTTGCCGATCGCCGATCTCGATTAGGGCCGCCTTCCCGGTCCGCGGGCTCGGTGCGAATACGCGCTTGACGATTGTCGGCGAGCCGCGCAGCCCGCACTTCGCGATGTCCTCGACACCGGCTTCCTGCGCGTTCCATTTTACGATCACGGAGCGGGCGGCCCGCAGGGCGTCGGCCAGCGAGCCGCGGCGAATCTCATTGGTGGCTTCGAGCATGGTCACGAGGCATGGCAGCTTGCTGAGTAGAACTTGCACGCCGCCTTCCGCGCGCCGTTCCACCTCGATGCGGCGCGTCTGCGGATCGAGCGACACGATCCGGGCCACATAGGTGAGCTGGACAAGGCCGAGACGCTTGGCGACACCTGGTCCGACCTGCGCGGTGTCGCCATCGATCGTCTGCTTGCCGGTGAAGACGATATCCGGCACGCCGTAAGTCGCGCCGATCTTGCGAATCGCCGTGGCGAGCGCGTAGGTCGTCGCCAGCGTATCGGCGCCAGCGAAATAGCGGTCCGTCAGCAACACCGCGCGATCGGCGCCGAACGTCTGCGCCTTGCGCAAGCTGTCCTCCGCCGATGGCGGTCCCATGGTGAGGACGGTGACTTCGCCGCCGAACTCGTCACGGAGCCGCAGCGCCTCTTCGAGCGCAAACAGATCGTAGGGATTGATGATGGTCGGCACGCCTTGGCGCATGATCGTGTTGGTCACCGGATGAACGCGGATCTGCGCCGAATCCGGGACTTGTTTGATGCATACGACGATGTGCATGCCACTGCTCCGAGCCGCCTCATCGGCCCAATCGCACAACAGCAAGTGTCGTACCAATCCCAAGCGCCCACGCATAATTGCCGGATTACAATGACTTGACGCTAGCGACAGGCGGTCCTGGTCGGCCCGACAAGCCCGACCGTGTCGCGAAAACGACAGCGCGAGTGCTGGGACGACGTATAGCGAGCGCAGGAGACCGACAGCAGCGCTATGCCTGCTGCTTCATTTCAGCGTGCCGAGCTGCACCAGACTTGGAGCCTTCGGCTTGGCCGCCGCCACTGCATCCTGGTGGACCTTGAACACGCGCTGGTCGATCGGGCTCGACACCACGAAGTCGCCATAGGCCCGTTCGAGTACGGCCTTGCACCGCTCGGCAACAACGGCCTCGGGCACGCCCGCGAAATCCTCGCTGGCGAGGTACTGCGCCATGCGCCTGAGAATATGCAGTCGCGCCACATTCACGACTTTCGCATCGTATTCGACGCCGAGCAGAGCAAAGAAGTCCTCGGCCGACGACGCCTTGTTCAACTGATCAAGCACGCCGGCCGAGGCGCGGTCCGACACTGCCAATACAGTCATCTTCAACCTCCTTCACATCCCGTCACGCTGGACGCAGTCTCACAATCGCGCCCGGGGCGATCCGCTTCGCGCAAACGCCTCTGGACATGGGCAAGCCGCGCTTCGAGAAATTCGAGACGGTCCATCACGACGGCGATCGCCTCGCTGACAGGATCCGGCATCAGGTGATGGTCGAGATTGATGCGGCCAACGAACCTGCGACGATCCGCCTCCGGATGCACCACCTTGGCCGGTATGCCGACCACGGTGACATCCGGCGGCGTACTCTCGATTACGACCGAGTTGGCGCCGACCCGCGTGCCGTGGCCTATCGTGATGGGGCCGAGGATCTTCGCCCCCGCGCCGACGACGACGCCATATTCCAGGGTGGGGTGGCGCTTGCCGGGCGACCACGACGTGCCGCCCAGCGTGACACCGTGGTAGAGCGTCACGTCGTCGCCGATCTCGGCCGTCTCGCCGATGACGACGCCGGCACCGTGATCGATGAAGAATCGATGCCCGATCATGGCGCCGGGATGGATATCGACGTTGCTGAGAAATCGGCAAAGCCAGGACAGCAGCCTGGCGGGAAAGCGCCAGCCGGCGCGCCAGAGGCGATGCGCGATGCGATGCCAGATGATGGCGTGAACACCCGGATAGGTGAGAAGAGTTTCCAATTCACCGCGTGCTGCCGGATCGCGCAGGCGCACGCAGCGGATATCTTCTCCGATCTGCTGCAGCAACGAGGGCCCGTGCGAGGCCGCCGCTTCCATCGGATCCAACGTCGGTACGTCTACGAATTCGACCATTGGAGTGTCTCAAACACCGGTGTGCAGCGTGTCGCGGTGGACGTCTCGCCAAATCCCGGCAAGCGCCTCCGCCGTGACCGGACCTTTGATGACGATGGCATGCTCGCGCACGCGCGCAAGAATCGCGCGTTGCTCGTCCGGGCTCGCTTGCAGATGCAGATCGGACAGCGAGGCCGTGATCGCCGCGAGCCCGGAATGCTTGCCGATCACGAAACGGTGCGAGCGACCGAGCAAGGTGGGATCGAGCGCCTGGTAGGTGCGCTTGTCCTTGAGCAAACCGTCGACGTGGATGCCGGACTCGTGCGTGAATATGTGATCGCCGACGATCGCTTTGTTGAGCGGAATCGGACGAGCGGCCGCAGCCGCGACGACCGCCGCGACGTTGCCGAGTTCGGTGAGCACGACGCCAGTCTCTCGCCCATAAAGCTGCTTGAGCGCAACCGCCACCTCTTCGAGCGGAGCGTTTCCAGCTCGCTCGCCGAGCCCGATCACCGTGACCGAAGCGTGCGTGGCGCCGCCTTTGACCGCCGCGAGCGTGTTGGCGGTCGCGAGCCCGAGATCGTCATGGCCATGAAACTCGAGTTCGAGGTCGGTCGTTTTGCGCAAGGCCGACAACAACGCGTAGCTCGTGAACGGATCGAGCACGCTCAGCGTGTCGGCCACCCGGAAGCGGCGCGCGCCGGCCGCCTTGGCGGCCGCGACCACCTCGACGAGAAAGCCGACATCGGCGCGCGAGGAATCCTCGCCCCCAACCGCGACGGCCAGACCCTTGCTTCTGGCATATCCGACGACCCGCCCGATCATTTCGAGCACGGTCGCGCGACCGCCGCGGAGCTTGGCCGCGATCTGCACATCGGAGACCGGCACCGACACATTGACCATGGAAACGCCGGCCGCGAGCGCGGCATCCACGTCATCCATCCGCATCCGGCACCAGGCTATCGTCGTCAACGGCAAATCCGCATCGACGATGGCGCGGATTGCCATGACCTCGTCGCGGCCCATGGCGGGCGTGCCGGCTTCCACTTCGGCCACGCCAGCACGCGCCAAAGCGCGCGCGATCGCGACCTTCTCCGCCGCGGTAAAGGCGACGCCGGGCGCCTGCTCGCCATCCCGCAACGTGGTGTCGTTGAGGACGATCGGCGCGAGCCTCGACGGTTCGGAACTCGGGCGGCCGGGATCTGAGGAATTATCGCGCATGAACTGGTCGCCGGACTGCTTGAAGGAGTTGTTACTTGAAGAAAATGTTATTTGAAGGACATGTTATTTGAAGGACTTGCCGCAGCCGCACTGGGAAACCGCGTTGGGATTGTCGAAGGTGAATCCCGAACCTTCGAGGCTCTCGACGAAGCCCACCTGCATTCCGGCGAGCACCGGCTGGGAATCGGGATCGATGAAGAGTTTGACGCCGCTCGTTTCGATCACGGCGTCGTCCGCTCGCGGCGCCGAGTCGAGACCGATGTGGTATTTGTGGCCCGCGCAACCGCCGGCCTCGACCATGATGCGCAGTCCGGCTTCGGCCTTACCGGCGCGCGATATCGCAGTCTTGACGGCGGCAGCTGCTGCGTCTGTCAGAACGATCATGGTGACTCCTCCGCGTTGCGAGGTCTCCGATTGTCCCTGGAGCAACCGGCGTGCCACCTTTGGCAAGGGACATAAGCCAATGAATCAACAATGATTTCCGCACGCGTCCCGATTGTCGGAATCACGACAGCGTCGCAAAGCCATCGAAAGCTGTCGTGTATCGTCCTACCCGATGGTAGCGGGGGGCGGGGATCAGCTTTGCCTGCGGCGCAGACGCACGACGACTGTCACGCGCTCGATTTCAAAGCCTTCCGGAGCCTGCGGCAGCTTGTCGACCACGGCTTCCGCAGCCGGAATATCAAGAAGCGCATCTTCGTCCTGGATGAAGAAATGATAGTGGTCGCTCGGATTGGTGTCGAAGAACGACTTCGAGCCATCGATACCAATCTGGCGTAACAATCCCGCTTCGGTGAACTGCCGCAAAACGTTGTAAACCGTTGCTAATGAGAGCGGGATCTTGGCGTTGACCGCTTCCTCATAGAGCGCCTCCGCCGTGACATGACGATTACCCTGCGAAAACAGGATGTCGGCCAATGCCATGCGCTGATTGGTAGGCCGCAGTCCGACCCCGCGCAACATCGCCTTGTACTGATACCGAGGATGAGAATCCGCCCTGCCGCAGGCCAAGAGGCTGAGGCGCCGCTCCATGTCGGTGCCCGGCGGCTTGGCGACGAGTTTGGCGGATATTGTCGTCATCCAATTACCGTCGTTGCGCCGGCGGGGACAGCGCGCCATCGCGCTCGTAGAGGGGCACCACGTTCAGAGCGAGGCTGCGACGCTGGTGGGCCAAGCGGCTCTCCCCGCTTTCCTCGCCGAAACAAAGAGCGAAATCGCGACACTGCGAGCATACCGGAGTGGTGCACATGACGAAGCCGTCGTCCTCGCACATCATGCGATAGAAAAACCGCTTCCATCGCATGTTCTTGGTGTTGCGAGTGGCAAGCGGCGCGAAGTGACGTTCGAGCAACCGCGTCAGCTCGGAACGGTCGCGCAAACCGAGGTCTTCCCACAGATGGTTCGGCTCCATCGAACGCCGTGCCACCATGGCGGCGAGCCAGCGGCCGACGTCGCCCGCGGTCGAGCGGTTGGCAAGCAGCAGGTCGCGGACCATTGCAGTCTCGTCATCCTCGGCCCAGCCGGTCGTCACGCACCATGCGGCGGCGACGTCGTGAGCGGCCGGGAACGATCGCGCCACCAGCACGGCGAGATCGGCGGGCGCAAGGCCCGCCAGTTCAGCGACTGCGCGGCCCTCCATCGCAGCCACGGCCAGAATGGATGCCAAGATATGCCGGTCGAAGCTGTCGTCATCTTTTGTTTCGGCGCCGGCCGGATCGCCACCGGTGAGCATCCGATAGGTCGTCATGCCGACGTCCGGGCAGCGGCCGCGTTCTCCATACGATTCCGTCGATGGCTGTAGCGGCCTCGATGTCGCATGAGCCAGCTCCTCGCGGGGTGCCGTAGCAATCACATTGCGCTCCTCGGCATCTGCAAGCCCGTTCGTCTCCACGCGTGAGACGCCGGGTTCTCAGGCCACCTCGATCATTCCAAAAGTCACATTCCACGAGTTGCGCCGGAGCCGCGGCGATGGTGAGTCCTGGAACCGCGGCCACCGGCTAGGATCCGGTCCCTCTCCCCTGGAGGGACCGGATCGGTTCGATGATAGGATCAGGCCGCCGCTTCCGCCGCCAGTTCGGCGGCGGTTTTGCCGACGATCGACTCGTCGACCTGCTTCATGATGCCGTGCTCCATCAACATGTCTTCGAGCTCGTCCATGGTGATCGGCGTCGGGATGATGCCCTTGCCGGCATTGTTGTGGATTTTCACCGCCAGCGAGCGATAGTGACCGGCCTGGACCGAGTCCGGCGCATATTCGAGCACGGTCATGCGGCGAAGCTCGGCGTGCTGCACGATGTTGTCGCGCGGCACGAAATAGATCAGGTGAGTACCAAGCTTCTTGGCCATCGCTTCGGCGAGTTCGAGTTCCTTGTCGGTCTGCCGTTCGTTGCAAACCAGCCCGCCGAGCCGCACGCCGCCGGA
>Ga0181533_1006945_pt1 | contig 10036 bp, 5 predicted proteins | sample PEATcosm2014_Bin_45_FD_119772 | JGI IMG/M metagenome (GOLD analysis project Ga0181533, IMG submission 119772) | Peatland microbial communities from MTU Mesocosm Facility, Houghton, MI, USA - PEATcosm2014_Bin11_60_metaG | ecosystem: Environmental > Terrestrial > Soil > Wetlands > Peat | place...
ACCCCGATCTTCTCGGGGACAATCCAATGACTGGTGGATGGTCGCGTCAGGGGCCCGCGCGCGGGCCCCTCTTCGCGCACAGTCGCGACGCGGTCACTGTGCGCCTATCCGCGCGGCCTCTTAGCCTGTGGTCACTCCCCCGCTATCGCCTCGATGGTCCTGGCCGGAAGGTTTCGGGAACACTCCACTACGGGGTGTTCCCGAAAGGGAACGCTCGGTGTTCCCGAAACCCCCCGTTGGAGGTGGCGGCGAGGCTGTTTGGCTCGCCCGCCACCCCTGAACACAGAACCGGCTCTGTGGGAGCCGGCCATCGTTTAGGCGAGCTTGCGTTAGCCGGGCGGCGCCTGGGCCCGTTCGTCAACCAGGTCGGCCCAGATGCCCTTGCGCCCGTAGTGTCCGAAAACCCGATCGCGCCGCTACGCAGGGGGTTTCCAGAATCCAGCCTGTGAGTGCCGAGAAACTCATCCAAGCTCCCCACCTGGAATTTTCCGAATGTCACGCCGTCGCTGGAGGTGGGCCATGGCGCTGCCCTTCCTATATGTGGCCTTCGTTCGCCTACTCCAGCTGATTCAACTCTGTAGGAATGAACAAGAAGAACTCACCGTCAAGGTCGTCATGCTTCGCCGTGAGGTGGCGGTGCTCTGACGCCAGGTGGCGCGCCCTGCGCTGCGTCCTTCTGACCGGGCACTGCTCGCCGGGCTCAGCCGGCTACTCAACCGTCGACACCTCGGACAACTGTTCGTCCAGCCCGAGACATTGCTCCGCTGGCATCGAGACCTCGTGCGGCGCCGATGGACCTAGTACTGCCCGAATATTTGATCGCGCTGTTGAGCAGGACTTCCCCAGCTCTCATTCCCCTCAGCTTGCACGTCCGAGATGTGCCAAAAGACGCGCCCGAGCTTCGCAAGTCCGTTGCGCACTAGCCCACCGTTGGCGAGGCCAGCGGGGTTTCGGATCCAAAGGGGCCGACAGTGAACCCCGCGGTTCCGTAGGTGAAGCGCAGGGGTTGGGTGACTTCCAACGCCATGGTCGCCTGGGGCACGATGATCCCGAGGGAGGCGCCCTCGTAGCACTCGCCCGGGGCACCCGACGTCGCCTGACCTGGGGAGAGCACCGTGGCACAGGTCACCAAGTAAGTGAACTCGAACCAAGCCCGCTGCCCGGACGTCACTATCACCGGCACGGCCGCCGCCCCCGCCGCGACACCCAGGGTGGGGTCGTCATGGACGGGGGCGGGGAGTGTGCCACCACCCGCGGCGCTCACCCATAGGCCGACGTACCCGGCCAAGGTGCACGGCGTGGCCGAGGTGTCGGCTAGGGCGACGACCTCGTAGAGGGTCCCGTCGGTGATACGCCAGTTGTAGAGGTAGGCGTTGAGCTGCGCGCTGGCACATCGCGGCGGCCCCGGGATCGTCGTGGTCGTGGCTGCGGTCGTCGTTGTCGTCGAAGGCGGTGCCGCCGGGCGGTGGTGTTCGGCCCACAGGTGGTGGGCGAAGACGACACCGCGGTCGATGCCGATCCCCGCGGCACCCACCACGACCAGGACAAGGAAGGACAGCGAAGCGATCTTGGCCCGGCGCATGCGGCGGCGATGACGCACCATACGCCGGACCTTCTCTTGGATGATGAGCGGGTCGCGATACACCATGAGACCACTAGAGTGCCGCGTCGGCGGGGGTGGGGGCACTCGACGGGGACGCCGGGCGACAGCGCGGCAACAACTCTTGCGCGACTGTCATCCGGGCTTGCACCAGGTGAGTTGGACTAGTCCGAGGACATCGCCGCTTGGGCGCGTGCGGTCGCCGTCGTGGTGACCAGCACCGGCGATATATTTGTCGACGCGACCCACTCGGAGGGCTGATTCACAAGTATGAGCTCGCCATTTGAGGACGCGTCGAGTTTTCAGATCACACGGGTTAGCGAGGATCGGACCGTACGGAATGTCGTAGTGACCGTGGAGGTGGTGGTCGTGTTCTAGTTCGCACCGCTACCACCGACCGGCGGCTGGACCGCGAACTCCCAGATCCCTTGGACGCAATCTGTAGGGGTGTTCGCCTCCACCACGTAGACCCCGTTGGCACCGGCCGCTAGGTAGACGGAGAGAGATGCAGACGACTCCAGGCAGGTGTAGATAGGGTTGTTTGTCGAGAAACCGGTGAGATCTGCCACAGATTGGCCGGTGAAGATCGGCCCCATACCCGAGATCAGCGGGTCGAGTGTGACCGTGTTCTGATCCCACGTGCCGGTGTAGCTGTAGCCGGTGGGGCTCGTGGCGCTGGGGACCGTGGTTGTCGTGGTGGTTGTAGACCCCGACGACGCCTGGCCGTTCTGTCCGGAGGGACTGGAGATTGAGGGGTTCGTCGTCGATGTCGGAGCGGGGGAGGAACCCGGTTGGCTCTGGGTGGCGGCCGCGGGAGCCGGCTGGAAGTTCTTCACCACCGGGGCATTACCGAGCAGCGCGGCGATCATGGACGGGTCGTTACCATCCATGCCAAGTGCCCATACCCCGAGGCCGGCTATGTGATAGCTGTCGGCCAGCTGGGCTTTGAGAGCAAGCGAGCTCGCGTCGTCGAACCACGCCTGGTGCCACTGCGTCCCGACTTGATACGAGGTCCATGGCGTCTGGGTGACGGGGTCCCAGTAGACAGGGTGGGCTCCTGCGACTATCTGGGAGTAGCTCACCGGGGTTGGGGGGCCGGTGGCAGGGTCGCCTTGTGCAGGTCCGGCCGTGGGCCAGTCGTACCCGTAGTAGGGCACGCCGAGGATCACCTTGGAGGCCGGCACCACCGACGTGTATTGCTGCAGCGCGTCGAGATCTGTGAAACCAGGCCCGGTGAGTGCTGCGGTGGGAGAGGGTGTGGACGGATCGTCCATGTCGTATGCCATGACGAAGAAGGCGTCCACGCTCTGGGCGAGCCCGGCGATGTCGTAGAACCCACTCGTGTCCCCAGCGGCCGAGGCGTAGGTATCCATCGTCACCTGCCACTGCGGATCGGCACCCTTGAGCCTCGCCGACACTTCGGACACGAGGCGGTCCAGGCCGGCCTGGTCTTGCCTTCCCTGTCCCTCGAAGTCGAAGTTGACCCCGTCGAGATTCTTCGCGCCGAGCAGTCCGACCAAGGACGATGCCAACGTGGCAGATGCCGCGGGATTCGAGATGAGCGCGTTCAGACTCGCCTGGTCGAAGCAGGTCGTGGTGAGCACGACGCGGTCCCCCGCTTCGTGCGCGCGGGTGATGAGTTGAGCTAGATCCTGGCTCTCGTACCCGACCCATCCGGATCCGGAGCGGTCGATCGAACCGTCGCCATTGATGTCGACGCTGAAGTAGGCGAGGGTGGTGAAGTCGCTCACATCGAACGTGGAGGCCTGAGGGAGCGTCCAGTAAGGAGCGAAGCCGAATATCTCGTGCGACTTGAGCACCGGCCCATCGGCCACAGAAGGCGGCGCGGGCACCGGTGTGGTGGTGGCAGCAGCAAGGTCGATCGTCTTCTCGTCGCCGTACTCGTGTGCCATGTGCGCCATGATCGAACCACTTGTGGTGCCCGACGTCTGATTGGCAGTAAGAGCGGTGCTCCCCATAACGCTGGTGCCTGCCATGACCCCTCCTCCGAGGAGTGCGAGCGCCCCTATCCCGCTACCGAGCGGTGCCAGGCGCTCACGCAAGCTGGCTTCACGCCAATGCCGAACGATGGAAACCTGTCGAAGCATCCTCTCTCGCAACCGTTGGATCGGGCGAAGCGCGCCCTCGATGCCACCATGCTCGACAGCCTCGACGTTGCCGAGGTCACGGTCTCCCCAGTAAAGCTGGGAGCGGAGGGATTTACGAAGGGGCATGGCGCCTTACCCTACGTTGTGCCCCCCGGTACTTGGACACCACCCCTGGCGTTTTCAGGGCTTCTAGGGCTAGACGTCACATCGATCCTGCCAATCTGGCGTGTGAGTACCGAAAACCCCGTTTGCGTCCCAGGACGTGGTGTGTGGCCCGGGCGCTGAGAGGCGTACTGCCCGAACACTCGATTTCGTCGTTGAGCAGCGTGTGGGTACCGAAAATCCCATCCGCGGCCTCTGACCAGGGCGTTGTGGTGACTCCCCTCCTTAACCTGTGGTGACTCCCCCGCGGTCGTAACGTCGACCCTGGCCAAGGCATTTCGGGAACACCCCACTGAGTGACTGACTGAAGGGGGGGGTGTTCCCGGCTCTTCGGACATGACCGGGTCTTCAGCAGAGGGAACCGCGCCTGAGCAGCACCCCGTGGCTAGGGACCGTGTGATAATCCGACTCGTAAGTTTCGATCACCATGGGCTGGGACCGCAGTGGGCTATCGCCAACGAATCAACCCTGCGAGCATGTTCGCTCAGAACTACTCATCTGTGCGGATGGTTCAACACGCGTCTCCAGTCATCGCGATGCGCCAGAACGACGGAACTGCTCTTGTCGTCGGTCGTCACACAACGTGACGGAATGCGCGACACGAACTGGCCTTTATAGGCGATTCGTTATCGCCGATTCCGTCGCGGTGGCTACATTGACCTCGCCACCGAAGGGGGAACATACACAACCGAGGATCGCGGCCTGCTGGTGGCTCCATAGCGGCAAATCAGACCTACCGCCCGGCATCGAGTGACTTGGGATACGGCGCACGTCCGCTAAATGCAGCCGCTTGCGCCTGGTCAGCCGATCCCTTGTTAACCCGGCGATCCGCACTGTATTGATCGCACCCGTGATCTGCGAGTGGGGTCGCGCTGAAGAGGCAACGGCGCCCCCACTCGAACACGGCAATACTTTCCGGATGGCTCAATCTCGGATCGGCGCAGGCCGATACCTACGGCAATGATGCGACCCTCCGGGTTGCAAGGGCTTGCATCGGCATGCTCCCTCGCCGACCCTGGAGGCGGCGCGCTGGTCGACGAAGCCTCGGGCTCAGTCGAGAAGGCCATCGCCCTGGGCCGGAGCCTGGTCGAGAACCTGAGCCGTGTCCTGCTGGGGGCGCCCTCGGCGGTGGCGGCGGCCGCCATGGCCACCCTGTCGGGGGGCCACCTGCTCATCGAGGACGTCCCCGGGGTGGGCAAGACGGTGCTGGCCCGGGCGCTGGCCGCCTCCCTCGGCTCCGAGCTGTCACGCATCCAGGGCCATCCCGACCTGCTGCCCTCGGATGTCACCGGGGTGTCGGTGTTCAGCGCCGAGGACAGCACATGGGAGTTCCGCCCAGGGCCGGTCTTCGCCCACGTGGTGCTGGTGGACGAGCTCAACCGCACCCCGCCGCGCACGCAGTCGGCGCTGCTCGAGACGATGGAGGAGCAGCAGGTCACGGTGGACGGCGAATCGCGGCCGCTGCCGATCCCACACCTGGTGGTGGCCACCCAGAACCCCCACTCGCAGCTCGGCACGTACCCGCTGGTGTCCAGCCAGCTAGACCGCTTCTCCCTCTGCACCACCGTCGGCTACCCGGACGCCGATACAGAAGCACGGCTGCTGCTGCACCAGGGCGGCAAGCTCGCCCTGCACGGGCTACAGCAGGTGTGCGACACCAGGGGCTGGCTGGCCGCCCAGCGGGCCACCGAGGCGGTCGAGGTCAGCCCGGTGGTGGCCCACTACGCCGTCGAGCTGTCCCGAGCCACCCGCGCCGCCGCCGGAGTGCGTCTGGGGGCGAGCCCGAGGGCGTCGATCTGGCTCATCCGCACGGCCCAGGCCCACGCCGTGCTGTCGGGCCGGGAATACGTCGTGCCCGACGACGTCAAAGCCATGGCGGTGCCCTGCCTGGCCCATCGCCTGGGGACCGACGACGGCAGCGGGCAGGCGGTCTCGGTAGTGCGAGGGGTGCTCGAGTCCACGCCAACCCCGCGCCCCTGACCCGGGGGCTCGGGGTGCCCTGGCCGGAGCGGCCACTCGCCCGAGTCGCCGGCGCCGTGGGCCTGGCGGGCGGGTGGTTCCTGGTCGCCCACGAGGGTGGCTCGGGCTGGGTCCAGCTGCTGGGCGACGTGCTGTGGGGAACGCTCCTCGTCGGCTTGGCCGGCCCGGGCGTCGCTTGCGCCCGGGCCCGGGTCACGGTGGTCTCGTCCCCCACCGATGCCACCGCCGGCCTCCCCGCCACCCTCCCCATCTCGGCCGGTACCCGGATGCGCCTCCGGCCCATCGATCCCCCCGGCCCCGTCACCCTGCTGGGGCGGGGCCGCGGTGCAACCGAGGAGCTCACCGTGGTCCCAGAGCGCCGTGGCGTGCACCGGGAGCTGGTGGCTGAACTGGCCAGCGCCGCCCCCTTCGGCATGTTGTGGTGGCGGCGCGAAGTACGCCTATCCCTGGCGGGTGAGCTGGTGGTCGGGCCCCGCCTGGGGCCGGCCCGGCCGCAGAAGCCGACGCCCGAGGACCGCGGAGGAACGGCGCCGGTGCTCGTCCCGGCGGCGGTGGGCGACGTCCGGGGCGTGCGCGACTACCGCGCCGGCGACCAGCGCCGGTGGGTGCACTGGCCGGCCACCGCCCACCGCGGCGAGTTGGCCGTACGGGAGGCGGAGTCGCTGGCGGCCGAGCCGGTGGTGGTCGAGGCGCTGCTGCCGGCCGACCCCGAGCGCTCCGAGCGGGAGGCCGAGGTTGTCCTGGGGACCGTGGTGGCGCTGCTCGGCGCCGGGAGGGAGGTCGTCCTGGTCACGACCGAGGCAGGCGGTCGCCGACAGGCGCCGGTGACCAGCCGGGCCGACGCCGGCAGGCGCCTGGCCCGCGCCGTGGCCACCCGGGTGACGCCCGGCGCGCCGGGTGCTGTGGTCCTCCCGGCCGAGGGTGCGGCGTCCCCGGCCGGCCCTGGCGCCGAGCTGAGCCCACGGCGCTCGCTGCCGGCGCGCCTGCTCGAGCGGGTGCGTGAGGCCAACCGCCCCCCCTCGCCCGAGGACTCGGTCGGCTTGCGGCTGGCCTGTGCCGTCGCCGTGCTCATCGGATTGGCCGCCGTGCGGTCCCAGGACGAGGTCTCGACAGCCGTCGCCATGCTCGGCGCCGGGGCCCTGGTGGCCGGGATGCTGCTCTCCTATCGGCTTCGGGCCGGGCCGCCCATGTGGCTCAAGCCCGTCCTGGCCGTCGCCGCCATTGCCGCCTTCGCCTGGTTCGTCCACCAGCTCTCCGGACAGCCGCTCTACGACGTGGCCACGGTCGAGGACCCTCTGGCCTCACTGTTCGTCGCCATCCTGGCCATCCACTCCTTCGACGTCCCGGCGCGGCGCGACCTGTCCTTCACGTTGGCGGGATCGGCCGTGCTCATGGCCGTGGCCGCCGCCCAGGCCACCGACATGAGCTTCGGTCTCTTCGCCCTGGCCTGGATGGCGGTCGGCTTCTGGGCGCTGCTGGCCATGTGGGCATCGGCCAGCGGGGGTGGCCGGGTGCGGGCCCGGACGGCCGGAGCGTCCTTGGTGGCGACGGCACTGCCGGCGCTGGCCGCCTTGCTCGTCCTGCCGGCGCCAGCCGTCGGGGGGCAGGTCGACTTCCCCATAGCCCCGGGCGGCGGCGGGGCCTTGGCCCTTCCCTTCGGACTGGCCGGCGACGCGGGAACGGCCTCGGAGCCGGCGCGGCCCGGTACTCCCGCCGGGTTAAGCCGCATAGGGGGGCTCACCGGCTTCGCCACCCGGCTCGACACCGCCCTGCGCGGCACGCTGGGCAGCACGGTGGTGATGCGGGTTCGGGCCCAGTTCCCTTCGTACTGGGTCGCAGAAACCTTCGACCGCTGGAACGGCGAGAGCTGGTCAGCCAGCGCCACCAGTCCCACCATCCTCGGTGGCGGATCGCCGTTCATCGTCCCGTCCACCGGGGGGCAGGCCAGCTCAGGGGTGGCCGACCTGCAGACCTTCTACGTGGTGTCCTCCACCCCCAATCTCGTGTTCCACGCCGAGGACGCCGACAAGGTGTGGTTCCCGACCCGCGACATCTTCCTGCGCGACGACGGCACTATCGTCTCGCCCATCGGCCTCGGCGCCGGCGCCGTCTACACGGTGCGCTCGGTCATCTCCACGCCGACCCCGGATGCGCTGCGGGCTGCCAGTACCGGGTCGCCCACCGCCGGGCTCGACACCAAGCTGGCCCGGCGCTACCTGGAACTGTCCTATCCCTACCCCAGAGCGGCGGCCCTGGCCGGCCAGGTGACGGCGGAAGCTGCCAACACCTACGACAAGGTGGAGGAGCTCATCTCCTGGATCGGGCTCCACACTCGGTACTCGACCGACATCCCGCCCCTTCCCTCAGGCGCCGACACCGTGAACGAGTTCCTCTTCGGTAACCGGGTCGGCTTCTGCGAGCAGATCTCCACCGCCTTGGCCGTCATGCTGCGCACGCTCGGGATCCCCACACGCGAGGCGGTCGGTTACATCCCCGGCCCCTACAACCCGATCACCGACCTCTACGAGGTCCAGGCCCGTGACGCGCACTCCTGGGTCCAGGTGTGGTTCCCCGGCTACGGCTGGCAGAACTTCGACCCGACCGCTGTGGTGCCCCCGGCCAACCCGAATCCCGGCGGCACCCTGCTGGGCCAGGCCGGCCACGTCCTGAGCACGACCCCGGTCATCGCCCTGGGCGCCGCCGCACTGGCGCTGTCGGCGGGCTGGCTGGCGGTGGACGTCCGGCGGCGGCGTCCGAAGACACCAGCACTGGCCGCCGCACGCCGCATGGAGCGCTCCGGCGCCCGGGCCGGGCGGCCCCGGCGCCCGGCCGAGACGTTGGCCGAGTACGCCGAGACGCTCGAGTGTCTGGAGCGCGCACCGCCGGGGGCGTGGCACCACCTGGCCAACACGGTCGAGGCGGCCGCCTACGGCGACCCGGGCACGGCGCGCGCCGCCGAAGCGGCGCTGCGCGATCAACCGTCCCGGGTAGGGCTGGCCCAGGGGCGTGGCCGGCGCAGGCTGTAGAGCACCGCCTGCTCGTCGCTGTCGAGGCGCTCGTGCGGGTGCCGAAAATCCCATCCACCGGCTCTGACCAGGGCGTTGTGGTGACTCCCCTCCTTAACTGTGGTCACTCCCCCGCCGTCGTCACGTTGACCCTGGCCAAGGCATTTCGGGAACATCCCACCAAGGCGTGTTCGCGGAAAGAGAGGAATGTGTTCGCAGAACATGCCCTGTTGGAGGTGGCTGGATGCTCGAAAGGGTTTCCCGCCTCTCCCCTGTGCCGCAGTAGCAACTCAGGCTGCTGCGCGCGCTCACAAAAGAGGGTGATGAGTTGCTCGACCCGAGTTTGGGCACGGCAAAGCCACCCCCGTGCGACAGCGAGGCGAGTGACGAGAGCCGTCAGGTTGGTGAGCTGGGACCGTCGAGGTCACTGCGCCAGGGCGGTAGCGCGACCGGGTCACCCCGACGCGGGCTAGGGATTATCCCCCGCGCCAGCGGGCGCCATCTCCCGGCGGACCTTCGCCAGCTCCGTGGCCACGAACGCGTTGTGCTCGCGCTCGTCCCGGCGGGCGCGACGCGGGCTCCAGCGTCCCTTCATCACGAACACGAACGGGATGAAGAAGGCGGTACAGCCGAAGCAGACCCACAACCAGTGTTGCCACTCGCGTGGCGCAGTGCTAATGGTCGTGCGCAGGCGCGCCAGGTGGACCTGGTACTTACTCAGGAACTGGAGGTCGGGCGATATCTTTTGGATGTTCTCCAACGTAGTGACACTTCCACCTGCGTAGCCCAGGATCTGCGTGTACAGCGCGGGGTCCTTGGTAAGGATGGTCGTCCCGGGGTACTTTGCCGCCTCCGCGAACGCCCGCGGGTGGGCGCTGGTGATGGCGACAAGGTTCGGGTACGTGTTCGCGATGATTCTGCCTGGCGGTGAGATGTTCGCGATCTGCGTGAGTGGGCCCGTCGAGTTGACGTCGGAGACCTTGGGCATCTTGCCGGCCACGATGTCCTGAATGGCGACGACTTCGGCTGATGTCATGGGACGGTAGGAATTGTTGGCGGCCGTGCCGGCCGAGGTGATCAAGAACGGTATGAAGATGTAGATGATCACGACGGTAAAGCGGGTCATGGCACCCCAGATGGACAGCCCGGTCGCGATGAGCGCCGGGTTGTGCGCCTCGGCG